>ERZ772881.137-NODE-137-length-80742-cov-17.305972_pt1 | contig 80742 bp, 70 predicted proteins | sample MGYA00580581_ERZ772881 | MGnify/ENA primary metagenome ERZ772881 (study PRJEB29015, sample SAMEA2737668) | human gut metagenome | biome: human gut; feature: human-associated habitat; material: faeces | place: China | collected 2012 ...
ATACAAAGCCGCAAGGGAAATTGACGCAAGATATTTTCTTCGGGGAAGAAGAAGGTGCTTTGATGGGAATTAATGCTATATATTCTCAAATGAAAAGTTGGGACTTGATCGGCTTTTCTTGGTTTGGCATTATGGAGGTGCCGAGTGACAATTCTGATACAGGAAGTTCACCGGCAGATGGTAGTTATGCTCGCGTGAATTCATTGAATGATTTTACTTATGATGTTTATACTTCTGAATTGAACGGCTGGTGGACCGGAAATTATAAAGGAATCGGATTCTGTAACGTAGCATTGGATAACTTGGATGTGTTGAAAGATGAGCAGTTAAAGATTAGAAGCATTGCACAGGCACGTTTTTTCCGTGGTTTCTTTTACTTTAACTTGGTGAGAACTTACGGTGGCGTACCTTTGGTTACTAAAGTTCAGAATCCCGATGAATATGATCAGCCATGCGCTTCTGAAGAAGCTATTTATCAGCAGATTATTGATGACTTATCCTATGCGGCAATGAATTTGCCAACCCGTGATGAATGGGGGATTGCTGAGAGAGGAAGAGTTACGAAAGGAACTGCAGAAGGCTTGTTGGCTAAAGTTTATTTGTTCCGTCAAGATTATGCAAGTGTAAAACAATATGCAGGGCAGGTAATAAGTAGGGGAGAATATAACCTGCATCACAATTACCGTGATTTGTTTAGCCCGGATTCTTATTATTCTGATGAAGTGATGCTGGCCGACCAGTATTTGTGGGGATCAGACAAGACGAGAGATAAGGCTTCCGAATATGTGAAGTGGCAAGGTGTCAGAGGTTTCAAAGGTTGGGGATTCTGTTCTCCGTCAGAATCTTTGGATAAGGCTTATGAATCAGGTGATCCGAGACGGGAGGCTACTATCATTTACGATGGCGAAAATATGGAAGGAGTTGGGGTTATAAACTTCAAGGACGAACCGGGAGTACAACCGCGTGCCAATAAAAAGACAATGTGGCCTACAACTTATTGGAATGCCAATAATTTTGCTAAACAAAATTGCCACTTGTATTTTCTGCGTTATGCGGATGTACTGTTAATGTATGCTGAGGCCTGCTTTCCGGGCGCTGGTTCTTTGGATCCCATGCGTGGTTTTCATTTCTGAAGGAGAAGATTCTCTCCTTGGCTCTTGATTTCTCCTCGTCTCTTCGACCACCGCCAAACGCTGCCGTAAAGCCGTATTTGTCGAGCGCCTGCTTGAGCGCCTGTGTCTTCATGATATCTGTGTATGCTGAGCCGTGGTCAAATGGGTTGATGCCCTTCTTGACACCCTCCTCGTTGATGTACTCGATCATGTCAAGTCCGTATTTCTTCGCTGTCTTGTCTCTGAACTCGATCATTTCCTTGAACTTCCATGTTGTATTTACATGCAAGAATGGAAATGGCGGCTTCTCAGGATAGAATGCCTTGAGTGCCAGATGAAGCATTACCGAGCTGTCCTTTCCTATGGAATAAAGCATAACCGGCTTCTCACACTCCGCAGCAACTTCGCGGATGATGTATATCGCCTCTGCCTCCAGTTCGTCAAGATGTGATAATGTACCCATATCTATACCAACCTTTCTTCTTTTTAATATTTATTAGCTTCCTTCTTGTCTATCACGATCTGGTCTGTGGTGCCATCCATCTTTCGGATATTCCACAGAAGCAGATCTCCTTTGTTCTCCACCGACATCTGGCTTCCCATTCCGCCGATGTCAGCTCCGAGATACAGTGAGATGGCGTCAAATGCACACTCCTTGATACAGGATGAGCATCCCCAGCAATCCTTTGGGTATTTCATGAATATCTGTCCATCCTCATCTCTCTTTATGAGGGAACCCGGGCAGACATTTGCACATTTGCCGCAGTTTTTGCAAAGCTCTTTATTTATCACTATGCTCATATACATCCCCCTTTCCTTGGAACATCAGCCCATTAGAAGTCGCCTCCGGCGAGGGGCTGACGCTGCATGCCATATTCCCTGCGGGAACCTGACACAAATTAACCAGGTCTCTGTGTATCATCTTAAGCTCGCCGTCCACCATCTTTGAGTTGACAAATATCTCCCAGTCTTTGCTCTTCTCCGGGTAGTCCAGGTTCTCAGCAAAGCTGTGCCATCTCGTCTCCTTTCTGTCCTTCAGGTGTGCGATTACGGAGAGTGCAACTGTGAGTCTCTCCTTCACCTCATACACAAACATGAGCTCGTGCATGTCGTGGGCACTTATGTGCCATACAAGTTTCTGGAGCTGCTCTATCTTCTCCTTTGCCAGCTCAAGCTGTTTCTCGTTGAACTGGTAATGTGTGGATATTCCTCCGGCGTAGTTGTCCATGACCTTCTGCATGGCCTCCTCTATCGCCTCGTATGTGAACATCTTCTCATCGGTATCGAGGAAATGATCATATTCTTCTATCTTTCTGTCAAATGCAGCCTCCTCGTCAAGCTCAGGATCAAGGTATCCCTCGTCAAGCTGCTTTACCATGGCAATGGCTGCTATCTCTCCCTCAACCATCGCACCGGTCACATACTTCTGTGGACATCCGCCCGCCACATCTCCGGCTGCGAACAGCCCATGTATTGTGGACTCTCTGTCGTTGTCCACCCAGTAACCGCTCGCCGTGTGGCCGCCGACTATATAAGGCTCTGTGCCCTCTATCTCCACATTCTGCTCACTCGGATTCTTGCCGGACTCAAGCCATTTGAGAGTCTGGCTCGGAGCCATGTTGAGGTATGCCCTCTTCAGTGAGTCATCCTGCTCTGGGGTGATGCCCTCGGTTCTCAGATAGCATGGACCTCTTCCCTCTATATTCTCTCTCACCGTTCCGTACACTCTCTGGGATGTGGTGAGTCCGTATTTGTTCTCGTATACCTCGCCGAGTGAGTTGACCTGCTTAGCGCCGACACCCTGGGCTATAGTTCCAGTTGGGGCTATGGTGTCCTTACATCTGAGTGCTATGAATCTCATCTCAAATGTGGTCATCTCCGCTCCGGCATTTATTCCCATTGCATATCCCGCTCCGGTGTTGAACGGCGGATACCACATCTTATGCCTCGAAAATCCCGGATTGTTCGGCCTGTAAAGTCCCGCCGCACCACCTGTAGCACAGAGCACTTTCTTTGCTCTGATCTCGTAGGCTGTGTCGTTCTCTATGGAGAATCCAAATGCTCCTAGAATCTGATTGTTTTCAACTATATAGTCCGTGATGTTGACTCTGTTCAGTATCTGGCAGTTATCAAGCTCCTCCACCGCCTTTGCAAGCAGCGGCTTCATGTTCTCGCCATTTATCTTGATATTTCTGTTGCCCCTTGCAACATACTCACCGTTCTCATCCTTGAGGATGACCAGCCCCAGCTTTTCCATCTTGTCTGTGACACGGTTCAGCCCCTGTGACATAGAAAGCAGAAGATCCTCTCTCACGATCCCGTCAGCGTCTGTCCTGCAGTAGTCCACATAGTCCTCAGGCTTCCTGCCCTTCACTATGTATGCATTGATGGCGTTCACCCCCGCCGCCAGGCACCCACTTCTCTTTATGTTTGCCTTCTCCGCGATGATGATGGAATAATCAGAATGCTCTCTGACAGTCAGCGCTGCATAGCAGCCCGCCGTACCACCACCGATTATCAAAATGTCCGTATGAAGTATTTTCCTGTTTGCAATACCCATATTTTCTCTCCAATCACTTTTATAATTAGATGTAGAATACATCGTTGTCCTGCATTGCCTTGTTCTCCAGCAGATATGTCTGATTCTCATCAAATACATACAGCCTGTAGATGAGAACGTGAACCTGCTCCCCCGGCTTTACGACATCCTTCTCCATGGATCTCTCGGCTACGATCTCCACACCGTTGACATCAACTGTGACGTCCAGATGGCTTCCGCGGAACAGCACATCCTTGACTATCCCCGACTCCGCCGCACTCTGGTACTGATCCAGTCTGCCGCTCTTGGATATCTTTACAAACTCAGGTCTGATGACTGCCTTGTCTGCTCCCGGCACTCTGTCAAAGCCCTTGAGCTTCTCGTAGTCCTCCACAACAGTTGACCTTCCGATGAACTGTGCCACAAACGGTGTGGACGGCGTCTTGTATATCTCCATCGGCGATCCCATCTGCTCTATCTGTCCGTGGTTGGTGATGATGATCTCATCCGCAACCTCCACAGCCTCATCCTGATCGTGAGTGACAAATATGCTCGTTATGCCAAGCTTTTCAACCATCTCCTTGAGCCATGTCCTAAGTTCTGTCCTGACCTTTGCATCTATCGCGGCAAATGGCTCATCCAGCAGCAACACCTGTGGATTCGGTGCCAGCGCCCTGGCAAATGCCACTCTCTGCCGTTGTCCGCCTGAGAGCTGATTCGGATATCTCTTCTCCATACCCGACAGCCCTGTAAGCTCCAGAAGCTCCATAACTCTCTTCTTGATCTCCTTCTTTGGAACCTTCATGAGTTCAAGTCCAAATGCCACATTGTCAAATACCGTCATATAACGGAACAATGCGTAATTCTGAAATACGAATCCGATTCCTCTCTTCGCAGCCGGTATATCATTTACACGCCTGCCGTCTATGTATATGTCACCGGAATTTGGATTTTCAAGTCCGGCTATCATTCGGAGAAGTGTCGTTTTTCCGCTTCCTGACGGTCCCAGAAGCGCCACCAGCTTGCCCTTCTCCACACCAAAGCTGACATTGTTGGACGCCAGGAAATCTCCATATTTCTTATATATATTTTTCATCTCGACGTACATGTCGTCAGCCTCCTTTTTGTTCTCTTATTCTTCCGCACCTGATCTATCTCTCGAAACTCCTGCAAGCCATCCCATATGCAGACTATCTCACTTCGCCCTTATCGGATATCGCCCTTTTTCGGGTAGCGCCCCCTCGCCTCCGCTCAGCGGCAGGTCGTCACGCGCATGAGAGTTATGAACTTCGTTCATAAGCGCGTTTCCTCTTCGCTCTGTACTCAAGCAGATTTCTCAGGAACAATATTATGACCGCTATGATCACCAGTATGGATGATACAGCAAATGCTGCTGTGATGGATTCCTCCGTTCCCGACATGTACAGCGCATCGATCTCAAGTGGAAGTGTAAATGTCCCGCCCCTTGTCTTGGACAGTGCATTTACCGCACCGAACTCGCCGAGTGCTCTGGCGGTACAGAGAATAATTCCGTATATGAGTCCCCATTTCATCTGGGGAAGTGTTATCCTTCTGAATATCGTGAAGCCTTTCGCCCCCATGAGCGCCGCTGCCTCCTCCTCATCCTTGCCCTGGGCGTTCAGCACTGGGATAAGCTCCCTTGACACAAATGGGAATGTCACGAATATGGTAGCAAGCACAACGCCCGGAACTGCAAAAGTTATCCTGATATTTGTTCCCAGCATATCATTGATCCATCTGATCGCCGGATACGTCCATCCGAGTCTTCCAAATGTCATGAGGTAGGCAAGACCTACGATGACAGGTGATATGGAAAAAGGAATGTCTATCAATGTTGCCAGCACCTGCTTGCCTTTGAAGGAGAACTTCGTCAGCAGCCATGCCGCACATATTCCGAAAAATGTGTTCACCACCACAGCTATGACCGTGGCGATCAGTGTGACACCGAGTGCACTTATCACATACTCTGTCGTGATGGACTGCAGGTAGAACTTAAAGCCCTCCTTCAGCGCACTTGTTATCACCGATATAAGTGGAACAACAAGCATGAGCACTATGAAAAGCACCGTCACGGTTATCAGTATTATCTTTGTCCTGCGCTTGCCGCGCTGCAGCTTTTCCTGTTCGCTCATTGTGTTTCCTCCTTTTTCTAAATTAAAGTAAGTTAGTCCTTCTAGACTGTCTCAGCTGTACTATGTTGATCGCAAAAAGCAGTACAAATGATATGACCAGCATCACCAGTGCTATCGCTGTTGCGCTGGCATAGTCTATGTAGCTGAGCTTCTGCATGATCACGTATGATATGACCTGTGTCTGCTCCTTCGCGCTGTTGCCTGATATGTAGATGACGCTTCCGTACTCTCCGATTCCTCTGGCAAATGCTAATCCGAATCCGGTCAGCAGTGCCGGTCTGAGCTCTGGAAGTATGACCTTGAAGAATGTTCTTCTCGGTGTGGCTCCCAGCATGTAAGCCGCCTCCTCGTACTGATTGTCCATCTTCTCAAGTATCGGCTGCACCGCCCTTATGACAAATGGTATTCCAACGAATACGAGGGCGATGGTAAGTCCTATCTTCGTGTATGCAACGTCTATTCCAAGAGCCGCAAGCGTTTTTCCAAGAAATCCATCCTCACTGTAAAGTCTCGACAGTGTGATACCGGCAACCGCCGTTGGCAGACAGAATGGAAGCTCTATGAATCCGTCCAGTATCTTCTTGCCGGGAAAATCGTATTTGACCAGTGTCCACGCTATTATCAGACCAAACACCGTGTTGACTATCGCCGCTATGAACGAACAGCCGATGCTGGTCTTAAATGCATTCAGCACATTCTTCTTCAGAAGCAGATGCCAGAATTCACCCGGTGAGAGCTTCAGCGATGACACCAGCACCGATGCCAGCGGGATCAGAACTATCAGCGACAGCATTGCAATGACTATTCCAAGCGTCAGATGATATCCCGGGATAACTCTGGTCTTCTTTGCGTTATTAAGTTTATCCTTCTTGCCATTTTCCTCTGCTGCCATCTCGTCTTCCAATCCATTTTAATAATCATATATCTCGTCAAACTTTGCACCGTCATCGAAGAAATCCTCATAGGCTTTGTCCCAGCCTCCGAAATCATCTATGGTCCACTGCTTGATGTCCAGATCAAACACATCCGCATACTCTGCGAGTATCTTCTCATTTGTCGGGCGGTATCCGCTCTCAGCCTCAAGCCTCTGAGCATCATCGCTGTACAGGTACTTCAGATACTCTGTGCTGACCTCCTCTGTTCCATTGTGCTTTGCGTTGTCATCGACAACCGCCACACTCGGCTGAGCCAGTATACTCACCGACGGATTAACTATCTCGTAATCCTCCGGATGTTCCTTCAGGGTTGCTATCGCCTCATTCTCCCAGGCTATAAGCACATCACCCTTGCCATTCTCCACAAATGTGGTGGTTGAACCTCTGGCTCCCGAATCCATGACCGACACATTCTGATAAAGCATCTTCATGAACTGCCATATATCATTTTCATCACTGTACGTCTCCCTCGCATACGCAAGAGCTGCAAGGAAATTCCAGCAGGCACCGCCACTGCTCTTCGGATCGGGTGTTATGACTTCCACATCGTCCTTCACCAGATCATTCCAGTCCTGTATGTTCTTGTCATTTCCCTTTCTAACCAGAAAGACGATCGTGGATGTGTACGGCGCTGAATCCTTGTCAAATTCATCCATCCAGCCCTTATCTATCAGGCCATTTGCCGATATGAGGTCAATGTCATGCTCAAGTGCCAGTGTGACAACATCCGCATTACAGCCCTCCACAACCGACCTCGCCTGTGAGCCGGAGCCTCCATGAGACTGGATGACCTTGATGTCCTGTCCGTACTGCTCCTTGTAATACCGTTCGAACATGTCATTGTATCGCTCATACAGCTCCCTCGTCGGGTCATACGAAACATTTGTAATTGTGATAACATCGTCCTTCTTCCCGCCACAGCCGGCCGCGCCTATCGCCAGCACCGCCGCCATGGACAGAAGCAATACTCTTTTCCCAAGTCTCATATTTTTCTCCTAATTACAGGTTAAACAGTGATGTTGAGAGGTATCTCTCTCCTGTATCCGGGAAGAGAACCACGATGGTCTTGCCCTCATACTCAGGTCTCTTTGCAAGCTCAGTTGCCGCATAGAGTGCCGCACCTGCGGATATTCCAACCAATACACCATCTGTCTTTGCTATTTTTCTCGCTGTGTCAAATGCGTCATCGTTCTGGATCCTGATGATCTCGTCCACGATGCTCAGATCCATGACGCCAGGTATAAATCCGGCTCCGATTCCCTGGATCTTGTGTGGGCCGGGTGCTCCGCCTGAGAGAACCGGTGAATCAGCAGGCTCAACTGCAATCAGCTTGACATTTGGATTGTGCTCCTTGAGTCCGCTTCCTGTTCCTGTAGCTGTTCCGCCTGTTCCTACTGCTGATACAAATGCATCAACCTTTCCGTCTGTATCTCTCCAGATCTCCTCCGCCGTTGTCTTCTTGTGGATAGCAGGATTTGCCTTGTTCTCAAACTGCTGTGGGATGAATGCATTGCCGTACTGCTCTTTGAGCTCATTTGCCTTGGCGATGGCTCCCTTCATTCCCTCTCTGCCCGGTGTTAACACGATCTCAGCACCGAGAGCTGACACGATCTTTCTACGCTCAACGCTCATGGTGTCCGGCATGGTGAGTATCAGGTGAAGGCCCTTTGCTGCTGATACAAATGCAAGTCCGATTCCTGTATTGCCTGATGTAGGCTCGATGATGACTGTCTCCTGATTGATGAGGCCATCCTTTATTCCCTGCTCGATCATGGCTGCTGCCACACGATCCTTCACTGAGCCAAGCGGGTTGAAATACTCAAGCTTTGCAACGATGTGTGCCTTGAGTCCAAGCTCCTTCTCATAATTTGTGAGCTCCAGAAGTGGAGTATTTCCTATAAGTTCTGTTAACTGTGATGCTATCTTTGCCATGATTTTGTTTCCTTTCTTTTTTTACTTTTTTGAAGTCTCTATGTTCTTTCTTGATTCTTTACTATCTTTATATACTGTACATTATTTTCTATATAATTCTTAACAGGCCATCTGATAAATCTTTTCCTCTATTGCTCCTGCCAGTGCTGCATGGCCCTCAGGATTCATGTGTTCCTGATCTGCCTCGCTGCTGTCCGCCACGGATGATGCCGCCAGGAATTCCACACCAAACTCATCGGCTATCTTCCTGTACACATCTGTGAGTTTTCTTGACACCTCAACGGATTCCGGTGAGAACTCAGGATCAAATTCATCCTTCCACACCTGCTCGCCCAAATGTATCGGCGATACGAGAAGTATCCTGCTGTCCGCTGAATACTGTTTTGCCTGAATGAGCAGTCTCCGTATTCCCTTGCCTATCACATCCGGCGATGCCGAGAACACTGTCTTACAGTCATTTGTTCCAAGCATGATCACTATATTCTCCGGTTTGTGTGTCTCCAGCAGAGTAGGGAACAGCGACACGCCCTTTCTTCCCTGTCTCAGTGGATCCTCGAACACTGTTGTTCTTCCACAGAGACCTTCCTCTATGATCCTTATATCTTTATTTGCCAGCTTCTGCTGCAATATACTGGTCCATCTGATCCCCCAGGGAAATCTCTCTCCATTCTCAGGATTGTATCCCCATGTATTGGAATCTCCAAAGCACAACACCTGTTGCATTTATCCACCTCCCGTCTATTGAATCTCGTTCTGTCCAATGGATCTCATTGTCAATCCACATATATCCTATCTGATATGTAGTAATTATCTGTCAACATGTTGGAGTATACAACTTATTTCCTACTATGTCAATAGGGATTATGTGTTTTTATATACAAAAAGGCTGTCACCCGACTTAATCTATAAGTCAGGCGACAGCCTGTCCATATTTTTAAATTAACTTATTCACCTGATCACGGAGAAACGGAAGATATATACAGTGTACATGCAGAGCCGTTAACTTCTATATCGTACGCCTTTTCCCTCTGTGATACTTACCGTTCTGTCATAAACCTTAGCCGTCAGAGATGTTGTAATAAGCCTTTTCATAGCCTGCCGGAAGATTTTTTGCAGTTCCGGTTCCATACAGTCCCCCCTATTTTAACTTACCCCCAATAGTTAATTACCCGATTTCGGATTAGTAGTCGATATATATACATCACACGCCGATCTGCTTACAGATATATAATATGTCTTGCCCGCAACACAATTATAACTCATATAAAAATCATATGTATTTGTTGTCAGATTATGCTTATTATCATCCTTTTCAACCAGCTTCTTTTTATTCTCATCATACAAATGTCCATATGGATCACTTGTTGAAATTGAATAAAAGTAGTATGTGCCCGTAGTTTTTGGAACAAATTTGTAAAATCCATTTTCTTCTGCAAAAAATGAGCTTTTATCTCCTATCTCGATCACATCCTCAGACATTTTTGCTGTGACTGAAACTGCCTTTCTGTCTACCTTTGCAGTTATCACGCCTCGCTTACCCATTCCTTTGGCCTTAAGTGTATATGATGTTCCTGGGACAAGATAAACATACCCATTTGTACCGCATTGTCTGTCATATTCATCATACCATGCTCCGATATCATCAACCGAATACTTGGCATTGTCAGGATTTACAGTAAGTTTTAATACATCTGATACAAAGTTTCTGCCAGTCTCAGACTTGTCAAATTTCTGGTTATGCAGATATGTGCTGTCATCTCCTATGGATATTACCACTTCGTATGTACCAGGGAACAGATCCATCGAATATGAACCATAATTTCTTGATGTAACACCACTCCACGCAAGATAAGGAGTTGCTTTATCATGATTGTAGAACATGATCGATACCCCGTTCAGGTTATTTCCATTTATATCCTTGACATACCCCTCAACCTTGATCGCCTTTTTAGCATTTATCTCACAGTTAACTGTGGTGCTGATCTTCGTATCGTTGTCATCCGTTATCTTTACCTTCAGGTTATATGTTCCCTCCTGATAAATTTTTCCTGTGACCCTTCCTGTTATATCAACACTCAAGCCATAGTCATCCCCGTCTATGCTATAAGTGTATTTCCCTGAACCGCCTGCGACAGATGTAGGCTTCACACTTACTGAATAATATTTATTATCCGTGCCTATCATGCCGTATTGAGGTATATAATACGCCGCGATCACCGACGAACTGCTGACATTCCATGTGATTATGTATGTAACTATATCCCCCAGCTCATCAACAGACTTAATTGTTGTTTTCGTTGTTCCTGTCTTTCTCACTGTTCCACTGAAACTGATCGCGTTACTTCCATTCGTTTTTCTTGCATATTTCACACCATCAGGGAGCTTGTCTACAGTAATTTTACATATTCCTCTTGCGCGATCCACTGTAAATTCTCTGCTGAATGACTCATTCTGTTCAAGTTCATAAGTCATATAAACCCTTCTATTTGAATGATCCTTGGAATAATATGTCTCAATACTTGACTTACCTGTGCCATACAGTCCATCTACATAGACACAGACTCTCACATAATCGCTTAATGAGCATCCTCTTCTCAGCGCTATGGTGTATGTTTTATTGTCCTTTGTCGTCACGCCGTCCAATGGAATGGTATAGTTATATGTTCCATTCAGTACCGTGCTCGCCTTTACAACAAAACTGGAAGCCGGAAGTTTCTGACTTCCCGATAATGTAACCTGCACAGTTTGTGGGTCACTGACAGTTGCAGATGCTATGGTGTTCGCTTTCGCAACTGTGACTTTGTATGTCGCCTTCTTACCTGTGCCATCTGTAGCCTTTGCTGTTATCACCGCTGTTCCTGCAGCAACCGCATATACTTTTCCTTCAGAATTTACCATGGCTACCTTATCATTTGAAGAACTCCATGCACATTTCTTATTGGTTGCATCTGACGGCTTTATAACTGGGCTGAGCTGCATCGTTTTGCCTACATACAGCCTTCCACTTATTTTGCTGAAGCTTAACGATGTTATTGATGCCTTCACCGTTACCCTGCAGACAGCCTTCTTGCCCGAGCCGTCAGCGGCCACTGCTGTGATTGTCGCTGTTCCGCCTTTTACCGCTCTGATTCTGCCTGTAGAGCTTACCTTCGCAATCTTGGAATTGCTGCTTTTCCAGATAACCTTCTTGTTGCTAGCTGTGTTTGGTCCTACTGTCGCCTTTATCACTGCTGACCCGCCCTTTTTAATTGTCAGCGCCGACTTGTTCACCTTAACTCTTGTGACAGGCTTACCGACTGTAACCTTCACTACCTTCTTAATTTTTGGATTTGATTTTAAAGATATAGTGATATTTGCGCGTCCACTTTTTTTAGCATTAAGCTTTCCTGCAGAAGACACTGTCACGATCTTTTTATTGCTTGTTGAGAATTTCAGATTGCCTGAAGTCGTATTTGTCTTCAGTGTAAATGTTTTCCCCGCCTTGAGTGTAAGAGTATTACTTGGAAGATTCTTCACCGCGATACTCTTGACGGTTGATGTGGCCGCCGCATTTGCCGGAATGCTGACACCTGTAAATGTCAATGCAAATGCAAGGATCACCGCAATGACCGCCATAAACCTGTTACTTCTTTTCATAAAGTTCCTCCTTTTTCCTTAAAACATAACCTTTCCTTTTTAATACACCATATCATATATTATAAATTATATACTATGCTTGTCAATCTCGCACATGCTATTGAGCATTATTCATACCCACATAAAAAGACGTACGGGTATCCACTTAATTTCCAGGATACTCTGTGGTTATATATACCATACTGCTGTTTCGTGTAACATTAATATAGTAGACTTTTCCTGCTTCACAGTTATATGACATATAGAAATCGTGGTCATTTCCTGTGCTGATATGCTCCTGCTTGTCATCATCATTAATTGTAAGCACTTCTCCATCTGCATCATAAAGATGTCCATATGGATTATTACTCGATCCAGAGCTTGAATAGATATAGTATGCTGCCGTCACCTTTGGAACAAATCTATAGTATGTTCCCACTGATGCATTTATAGAGGTTCTATCACCAATCTCCTCATAGTCTGTCTTAATATCTGCTACAACATATGAAGTCTTGCTGTTTATCGTTGCGGTTATAGTTCCGGCTAAAGCAACCCCGCGACCTGTAAGTCTGTAAGTACCAGGCGCCAGATAAACGTATGCACCAGCTCCAACGCTGTTGCCATCCTCGTCATACCATGTGCCGATATTCTCTATATTATATCCGTTATCCTTTGATCTAACGGATATCTTTTTTACATCCGACGAATAATTTCTTCCCGAAATGTTTCCGGTAAACCGCTGTGAATATATGTATGTTGTGTCCGAACCCGAATATATAGCTATATCATATGTCCCAGGAACAATATCTACAGAATACGATCCATCTCTTTTTACATCAGAATAACAGTAATATGTATACTCTGTGGATTTGTCCCTATTCGTAAATATAATATATGCATTTGACAATACTTCTCCTGCCACATCCCTGATATATCCCGATACTGTAATTCCCTGTGCAACATTTATCACACAGTCTACAGTTGTGCTGACTCCGGCATTATCGGAATCCGTTATCCTGACTTTTATATTATAAGTACCAGCCTTATTGATGTAACCCTCCAATTTACCATTACTATAAATATCAAGACCATAAGTATTGCCAACTATATCATAGATATAATTTCCTGAGCCACCAGCTACAGAATTTATATCAGCAGCTACATGCACAGCCGCTCCACTTTCACCACGAGTGCGATAATACCTTGGGCTGTAATAAGCTGATATCACGGAGCTGTTGTATACACACCATGTTACGATAGTTGTCATTGTATTACCATACTCATCAACTGCTGTAATTGTCGTGACTGATGTGCCAGACTTGGTTATTTTCCCTGTGAAAGTAATACAGTTGGAACGCATTCCACCTATTGTATACCTCATTCCAGCCGGAACGTCCTTTACAGAAACCTTGAGGTAGCCACTGCCAGATAAATTAACGTCTGTATTCACATTCGCATTCTGCTCAATTGCTCTGGCTTCATAATATGTCTTATTATACTTTCCGTCAGAATAATATGTCTCCACCTTACCGGTTCCTGTTCCTATAAGTCCACTTACGTACACACATATTCTGTCCGAAGATGAAAGCCTGTTCTCCTTGTTAAACCTGATCGTGTATTTTTTATTGTCTCCTGTAGACACACTTTCAATCGGAATGCTCTTGTTGTATATGCCGCCATTTAATGTGGTCTTTACTTTAACAGCAAAATTTGATGCTGTCAGCTTCTGTGCAGATGACAATGTAACATTTATTGTCTGCCTGTTATCCACCTGCGCCGAAGCAATCTTCACAGCATTTAGAACTGTCAGCTTATATTTTACTGTCTTTTTTGTTCCGTCTGTAGTTGTTGCTGTAATCACTGTGGTTCCAGCGCCAACAGCCACAACGAGTCCGGATGAACTTACCATAGCGACCTTATCATTCGAAGACTTCCAGGTACACTTCTTGTTTGTTGCATCTGCCGGTGCAATGACTGGGTTTAACTGTTCTGTTTTTCCCACATACATCTTACCGCTGCCCTTTTTGAACTTTATAGAAGTTACATACGCCTTGACTGATACCTTACAACTTGCCTTCTTGCCGGAACCATCTGCAGCTACTGCTGTGATGACTGCTGAACCGCCTCCGGCTGCTGTTATCCGTCCTCTGGAATTAACCTTAGCAACCTTTATATTGCTGCTCTTCCATACGACCTTCTTATTGCTTGCCTTGCTTGTTCCAACAGAAGCCTTTACCACAGCACTTTTTCCTTTTACCAGCGTCAGCTTGCTTTTAGTAAGCTTTACACTCGTGACAGGCTGTCCTGCAGTTACCGTAATAACCTTCTTTACCTTAGGATCAGCCTTCAGCGACATTGTAATCTTAGCTGTCCCATTTTTTACCTTTCCTGCTTTGATCACTCCCGCAGTTGTCACGGTTGCTATCCTTCTGTTGCTGGTTACGAATTTCAGCTCTTTCGCCGCCACATTTGTCTTAAGAGCAAATGACTTTCCCGCCTTGAGCGTAAGTGTGCCGGCTGGCAGATTGCTCACAATGATGCTCTTTACAACCGTGTTTTTTGCCGTAGCCGCCGTTGTAGCTGCCAGCGCAGTTCCCGGAACATTCATACCTGAAAATATCAGTGCAAATGCAAGAATGACCGCCACAGCCTTCATGATTTTTCTGTACCCTTTCATAACACTCCTCCTGATTTAATAATAAAATCCGCTATACTTCATAAAATCAGTATAGCGGACTTTATTTTATTAATCTACAATCAAATACTATCAATGAGTTTTTCGCTGTCATCACACATCCTGTATCCCACGCCCAGCTCATTGATGATAAAACTCTTCTTGCCCGGCTTCACTCCGAACTTCTTTCTTATATTCGCCATATTTACCTGAAGTCTCTTGGTGCTTCCCATGTCATTGTAGCCCCATACCTCTTTTACGATGAAACTGTATGTAAGCATCTTGCCCGGATGTCTGGACAGAAGATCGACTATGTTGTACTCAGTCTGAGTCAGCTTGATCTCCTCATCCCCTATGAACACTCGTCTGGCTTCGTAGTCTATGAGCAAATCCCCAGTCTGGAATTTCCCTGTCGGCAGTTCACTATCATGCGCTTGGTAAAGCACTGTGCGGAGCGCAGATCTGACCCTAGCAACCAGCTCCTCAGAGCCAAACGGCTTGGTCACATAATCATTTGCCCCCAGGTTGAGCGCCTCCACCTTATCCTTCTCATCAGATCTCGCCGAGAGCACTATGACCGGCGTGAAATCCGTCTTTCTTATCTCCGTGAGAAATGCTATTCCATCCTTATCTGGAAGTCCCAGATCAAGTATCACTATGTCAGGTCTGTGGGACGCATACATCATAAGACCGCTTCCGCAGGATGTGGCTATGATCGTCTGATAGCCATTTGCCTGCATTAAAGTATCCAGCAGATTATTGATATTCTGCTCATCTTCTATTATCAGGACTTTATATTTGTTATTGCTCATCCGTAACCTCCTCTATCTTCAATGTAAATCTGAATACTGCACCGCCTTCCACGGAATTGTATGCGCTTATATCTCCGCCATGTGCTTTTATGATGGTCGCACATACCGACAGACCTATTCCGGCATTCTTTCTCTGCCTGCAGTCCGCGGACACCTCATTGGAGCTGTCTCCTAAAAGACTGCCATCAAACAGGTGTTTCAACCTATCCTCCGGTATTCCATCGCCATCATCCTGGATCTCAAACACAACCCTGTCGCCATCGCATTTCACATTCAATGCCAGATTCTTCATTCCCTCCGCATGCTGTACTGCATTCTCGAGGATATTTATGATAACCTGTTCTATGAGAATGGCATCCATCGGTATGATGACCAGCTCATCGGGCAGATTGACTTCCACCTCCTGATCAGGATATCTCTTTGCAAATTTGATGAGCACAGAATCTATAAGTTCATCCAGTGCTATGGGCGTCTTTATAAGTTTGATATCACCATCCAGTCTGGTGATGGACAACAGATTCTCAACCATACGGTAAAGCCACTGGGAGTCCTGTTGTATTCCCCTGAGCATCTTCTCCCTCTGTTCATCCGTGAACTCCCTTCCGTTCTCTATGAGGGCCGAGCTCGCACCATATATAGTTGTGAGCGGAGTCCTGAAATCGTGGGATACCGCCCTGAGCAGGTTCGCTCTCATTTTCTCCATCTCACTCTCTTTCTTGAGCATTTCCTGATGCTTTATCTTGCTTGTAAATCCACAGGTGATAAACGCTATGGCTATCATGATTATCGCCGATGTGATATTTTCAGGTATAAGGAAATCTATCTTGAAATACGGAAATGTAAATGCAAAATTCACTATTATCACACTGACTATAGATGCCAGTATTCCATATACATACCCGTCAGTAAACACCGATATCAAAAATACCGAAAACACCATAACGGCCGGTATCAATATGTCTGTAGTAAATGTTGTCTTTATTATCAGACACAGTCCAACCCCTATGGCTATCACAACCAGCATCAATAGCACATTCTTTATAACATCCTTACATTTACACTCCGTATTATTTATGCTTTTTTGTATATTTATTTTTTTCATATGTATCAATCCCTTTGGATTATTTTAAAGAAAGCGCCACCAGTACACCTCATGTCACAAACGACATAGATCTTACCAGCGGCGCCCGCTTTCACACATTCAAGTGAAGTATATCATGCCTATAGTTAAGATGCAGATAAAGAATATATCATAAGGAATCCCCCCTTATGATATATTCTTCAAAGCTTCCTCAAGGGTGTGCCATCCGAGAACAGCACATTTTACCCTTGCCGGCATGTGTGCGATATCCTTGAGCGCAGACGCCTCCTCAAGCTGGTCTATCTCCTCATCTGTAGCCTCTCCCTGTATCATCTTCAGAAAGAGCTGCCCAAGCTTCAAGGCCTCCTCCTTGGTCTTTCCTATGATCATTCCAAGCATTATATCTGCCGACGCCTGGGATATAGCACATCCGTCTCCCACGAATGATCCATCCTCGATGACTCCGTTCTCAACCTTCAGTTTAAGCCAGATGTCATCACCACAGTTGGGATTTACACCCTCCAGCACAACATTTGCTGCAGGAAGATCATATTTGAATTCAGGTCTCATATTGTGCTCTGTAAGGATCTCATTATAAAAATTCCTGTTTTGAATATTATTCTGCATATCCCATTCTCCTTCTCACATTTGCGACACTCTCCACAAATGCATCTACCTCTTCATCTGTATTGTAGAACATAAAACTTGCCCTTGTCGTGTTGTACACGCCAAGGTGTACAAGCAGTGGCTGTGCGCAGTGATGTCCAGCCCTCACATCTATTCCATCCGCAGCCATGATCTCGCTGACATCATGCGGATGTACATTGTCTATGGTGAACGCCACTATTCCGGTGTGGTTCTCCGGCTTATCTGAACCGATGACATGCACATGAGGAAGCTTTGCAAGTCCCTCCATGGCACGGGTCGTGAGCTCCAGCTCTCTCTTTTCTATATAGTCAAATCCAACCTCTTTGATGTAGCCTATAGCAGCCGCAAGTCCCGCAGCTCCTGCCGCATTGACTGTACCAGCCTCAAACTTGTGAGGCAATTCCGCATATACCGCACCATCTCTTGAAACCGAATCTATCATCTCTCCACCTGACATAAATGGAGGCATCGCGTCAAGCAGTTCCCATCTTCCGTATAACACTCCTATTCCCATAGGTCCCATCAGCTTGTGGCCTGAAAATGCAAAGAAATCAGCGCCAAGCTCATGCACATCTATAGCCATATGCGGTGTGCTCTGCGCACCGTCAACAACGACAACCGCGCCAAAGCTGTGCGCCCTGTCAGCCATCTTTCTGACCGGATTCACACATCCAAGGACATTTGACACATGTCCTACAGCAAGCAGCTTCGTGTGCTCGTTGATTCCGGCATTGATGGTCTCGTCAGTCAGCGTTCCATCCTTCTCACAGTCGAGATATCTGAGAGTTGCACCTGTGACTCTGGCCGCCATCTGCCATGGAAGCATGTTGCTGTGGTGCTCCATGATGGTGACTGCTATCTCGTCACCAGCCTTAAGGTTATTCAGCGCGTAGCTGTATGCCACAAGGTTAAGGCTCTCTGTGGTATTCCTGGTGAAGATTATCTCCTTCTCAGAGTCAGCGTGAATGAAGTCCCTGACTACCTTTCTGGCACTCTCATAACACTCTGTAGCCTCAAGGCTGAGCGGATAGAATCCTCTGAGTGGATTCGCATTGCTCTTCTCATAGAACTCTCTCTCAGCGTCTATGACCACCTGTGGCTTCTGCGCTGTGGCCGCATTGTCTATATAAGCTGTGTCATTGTTTCTCAACAGAGGAAAATCCTCTCTATAATTCCTGTCTGTCATATTCCATTACCTCCGCAAGCTGCTTCTCCACCAGCTTCTCTGTGTTCTCGTCCTGGATCTTGCGGTAGAGGACCTCCATCTTGCCCTTGGTCATCATGTCCTCGGCTGTCTCCATATCGATTCCCCTTGACGCGAAGTAGAATAAAGTATCCTCGTCAAGCTCACCGATGGTCGCTCCATGTGATCCCTCCACATTTTCCTCTGCACAGAGGATAAGCGGTATAGTCTTGTTCACCACATCATCGCCGAGCAGCAGTACATTCTCAGTCTCAGCGCCCTTCGAATCCGATGAACCTGTCTTGAAATCTATCGAACCTCTGAATATCTTCTCCGCAGCATCCTTAAGTGTTCCATCCACCTGTATGTTGCAGTTGGTCTTCTTGCCTATATGGTTAACCACAAGGTTGATATCTATGACCTGCTTCTTCTGGCCAAGGTAACCTATATCCATGTTGGTTGAAGCACGCTTACCAATGAGCTCAGTTCTCACGCCGTTGTACAGATTGCCCTTGCCGATAAATATCTGAAGTACATCGAGCTGTCCGTTCTCAGCGCACTCACTTCCCACATCGTTGAGTATGGTCGTGTTCTCATCCTGCATAAATATCTGTACAAGACGTATGTGTGCGTCCTTCTCTATATTAAAACGCGTACGGAATGCCAGGCTGCCGCCCTCCGCATTCTCGCCAAATGTCTCTATGACTGTCATGTCTGAACCTGCATCTGCCTGCACGTAAGCATAACCGCTGCTGCCATTTGCCCCGGTTCCATTTATCAGCACGTGCACTGTCTGACCTTTATTGGTCTCGTCCGCAACGAGTACACTTCCTGCTGCCTGCTGTGCGAAGAGTACGTCCGCATCTCTTCCCGCACCAGTCTCTATTCCATCGAAATCAGAAGCCTGCTTATCAGCTTCCTTGCCGCCATCTATCTTCACACTGCATCCCATCATGTCCGGATTCCAGTTAAGTGCTGTGTCGTTCATGCGAAGCCAGTACCATGTCTTTGCCGGGAGCTTGTTGATCTTCATCTCGTTATTGTTCTCCATGTCACCGCACCTCCTTAACCTATGCTGCCCTTCATCTCAAGACGGATGAGGTTGTTCATCTCAAGAGCATACTCAAGCGGCAGCTCCTTCGATACATTGTCTGCAAATCCACTGACGATACATGCTCTCGCGTCTTCTTCACTCATTCCTCTGGACATCAGGTAGAACACAGCCTCGTCACTGATGCTTCCTATCTGTGCCTCATGTCCCACATTTACCTTCTTGGTTCTGATATCCATGGCCGGTATGGTGTCCGAACGTGATATCGAATCAAGCATAAGTGACTGGCAGGAAACTGCTGCCTTGGAGTTCTCAGCCTCCTTTGTCACTACAACTGATGAACGGAATGTGCTTATACCCCCGTCCTTGGAGATAGACTTTGTGTTGATATATGAGCTTGTGTCAGGTGCCGCATGAACTACCTTCGCTCCTGTGTCAAGGTTCTGTCCCTTACCGGCAAATGTAACTCCGGTGAACTCCATCCTGGCGCCCTTGCCCTTGAGCACGCTCATCGGGTAAAGGTATGACACATGTGATCCAAATGAACCCGATACCCACTCGATGGTTCCACCCTCTTCAACGCGGGCTCTCTTGGTGTTCAGGTTGTACATGTTCTTGGACCAGTTCTCTATGGTTGAATATCTGAGCTTTGCGTTCTTGCCGACAAACAACTCCACACAGCCTGCGTGAAGGTTCGCCACATTGTACTTCGGTGCCGAACATCCCTCTATAAAATGGAGGTCTGCTCCCTCATCTACTATGATGAGTGTGTGCTCAAACTGACCCGCGCCCGCTGCATTAAGTCTGAAGTATGACTGAAGTGGAATCTCAACCTTTACTCCAGGTGGCACATATACAAATGAACCGCCTGACCACACAGCTCCGTGAAGTGCTGCAAATTTGTGATCATGAGGGGTGACAAGCTTCATGAAATGCTTCTGCACCATGTCTGCATACTCACCTGTGAGTGCACTCTCCATATCAGTGTACACAACGCCCATGTCCGCAACCTCCTGACGGACATTGTGATATACGAGCTCTGAGTCGTACTGTGCACCAACTCCCGCAAGGGATTTTCTCTCAGCCTGAGGGATTCCAAGTCTCTCAAATGTATCCTTGATATCCTCAGGAACTTCATCCCAGCTGCCCTTCATCTTGGTATTTGGTCTTACGTAAGTAACTATATTGTCAATATCCAGACCCTCGATGGATGGCCCCCAGTCAGGCACCTGCATATTGTTGTATATCTGTAAAGACTCAAGTCTGAAATTCTGCATCCATGCCGGATCATGTTTCTCCTTTGAAAGCTGCTCAACTATCTCAGGTGTGAGACCAGCTTTAAGCTTATAGGCATCTTTGTCGTCATACTTGAAGTCATATATATTTCTGTCTATGTCCTCTACATATGTCTTTTCCTTCATCTTTTATATCCTTTCATACTCTGCAAATCCAGACTCGTTGATCTTGTCCACAAGTGATGCGTCACCAGTCTCTATGATCTTACCCTCAACCATGACATGTGTGTAGTCAACGGTGAGCGACTCAAGGATCTTGGTGCTGTGTGTAATGATCAGCAGACTTCCCTTGCAGTTCTTCTGGTATTCCTCGATACCTGCTGATACTGTACGGACTGCATCAACGTCAAGTCCTGAATCTGTCTCGTCAAGGATTGCCAGTGATGGCTTGAGCATCAGAAGCTGAAGTATCTCTGCCTTCTTCTTCTCACCACCTGAAAATCCCACATTCAGGTCTCTCTCCGCATAAGATGGATCCATCTGAAGGATCTCCATGGTTCTCTCAAGCTCCTTCTTGAAATCCCAGAGACGGATTCTCTTGCCGGTCTTCTGCTCAAGGGCATTTCTTATAAATGAGCTGAGTGTCACACCAGGCACCTCTAGAGGATTCTGGAATGAGAGGAATATTCCTGCCTTTGCACGCTCATTGACAGCCTCTTCTGTGATGTTCTTACCATCAAACCATATCTCGCCCTCTCTGACTGTATATCTAGGATTGCCCATAAGTGCATATCCAAGGGTTGACTTTCCGGTTCCATTAGGTCCCATAAGTACATGTGTCTCACCCTTGCCGATCTCCAGGTTCACACCGTGAAGGATCTGTTTATCCTCAACATCAACATGTAAATTCTTAACTTCCAATAATTTTTTATCTGACATCAGTCTGCCTCCTTTTATACCAAGCCCGGCAATTGCTTTATCACTTCTATATCCGGCGATTCAATTGTCCCGCTTTAATTATCTTTTTGCTTGTATCAAATTACTCTGCTCATTCCACATTTCTGGCTATATCCGCCAGTGTCTTACCCTGGAAATAATCCTGTATCAACTCCGCCAGTCCCTGCCATATCGGCAAAGTGTAGCACTGTCCGGATCTGTCACAGGTCATTGCGCTGTTCTTCATGCATGCCACCGGAGCAAGTCCACCTTCCGTGAGTTCAAGTATCTCCCACAGTGTATATTCCTCAGGGGCTTTTTTGAGTCTGTAGCCGCCACCATGTCCACTGGCTGCCTCTATCAGATTTGCCTTGGACAGCATGCGCATTATACTCTCCAGATACTTCTGGGACAGTTCCTCTTTCTGAACTATTTCTTTTAACGGAATGAATCTGCCGTCATGGTTTATGGCAAGGTCTGCCATGACCCTCAGGGCATATTCTCCCTTTGAAGAAATCACCATATCTGTAAATCCTCCTTACATATGAGTGTGATCACATTCCAGCCGCAAATACACGGTCATTCCAGTCATCACCCTCATCCGCCATTTTTTTGGCGTAATATGTCAATATCTGACTTGCAAAAATAGGATATTCCCATTTACCTACTATGTCAATAGGTTAATACACAAAAAATAATAGAAGGTATGCCAGCCTTCCATTATTTTGTCTATTTCAAGTATTTTATATGATTTATCTACACATCAGTCTACTCACGATATGTTATTATCATCCCGCCTTTTCCCATATAATAGCTGCACAGTCCGCTTGCAGGTACGACGCTCACATCCGTGTCAAGCCATTCAGCCTTGATAAGATGCCCCAGTTTCTCTGCTCCATCCTCATTCATACAGTGGCTTATGACCAGCTCTCCCCCTGCAAATCCCGTCTCACGGAGAGTGTCTATCAACTTGCCATATATCTTCTTCATACCTCTGAATTTGTGTCTGAGTTCAATTCGTCCACCAGGTGATGCTACACCTATTGCAGATATATTGAATCTATGAGCCGCATACCCCACAAACTTATTTAGCCTGCCCGCCTTTATCAGGTTGTCAAGACTCCCCAAGGCAAACATCACCTGCGTCTCCCTCACTGCTTTGTCGGCAGCACTTACTATGGCATCAAATGAATCACCTTCATGAATACCTTCATATATTATATTTGTCAGCTGTTCCGGGAGCCCCCCGGCACCACATGTGTTTATCACCGCAATATTCCTGCCGGGATTCTTCTCAAGCGCCATGTGTCTTGCAGCTATGGCACTGTTGTAACTTCCCGATAATGCAGCTGACAACGTAAATGCTATAACATTTTCCGCATCCCCCCACGCCTCAAGCCACGCATGGGGTGAAGGGCAGCTAGTTCTTCCGCCTGACCGGCAATTTGCAATATGTTCAAGCATCTTCTCTATATCTATACCCGGTTCGTCTATATAATCTGTGTTATCAACAGATATTACAAACGGAACCTCAGCATGATCTATATCTATATCTATTCCAGCCAGTCCATCCGGTCCATCCGGCACAAGCAGACTGCAGCCGGAATCCGAAACCAGTTTCCATCCATGATCATTTCTTTTCATCTCAACAACACCTCCATGCGCAATATGCATCACACAAGTATTATTAGATATTTTTTCTGTATTTATACATTTTAGACATTTTTTCTGGGAGCATAGATTTTACAAAAAAGGTATGATCAAGCTGCACTCAACGCAACCTGATCATACCTTTTATTTAATATATAAATTATCAATTCTTAACCTTAACAACATCCTTCTTCCTGTACTTCTTCACCTCATACAGCTTCTCATCTGCCATAGTCATGGCATTCTGAAGACCTTTCTTGTTATATTCTACGATCTGACAGTTTCCAAGCGATACACTCACTTTATAAGGCTTATCACAGTGCTCATTAAACTTCTCAAATGAACTGTATACTTCCTCAGCAAATGCATCTGCAGCGTCAGAGTCCTTAAGGCCGAGTACAAGACAGCAATACTCGTCGCCGCCTATTCTGCCTACAATTCCATTATCGCCTACAGATTTGATCAGAATATCCCCTATGGTTTTAAGAGAGAAATCACCCTCATCATGTCCATATCTGTCATTGATGATCTTGAGACTGTTCATATCAGCGTAGAATACCGTAGCCGTCCTTTTCTGCTCCTCACATTCCTTGAGCAGCTGTAATGATCTGTCAAAGAAACCTCGTCTGTTCATGATTCCTGTAAGGGGATCCTGTTTTGACAGATTGTCAAGCATAATGTTGTTTTTTTGCAGGATCGCCATACTCTCCTCAAGGCGCTTCATGATCTCCTCGTTCGTCTTGAGCAGATTGATCATCTTGACAGCAGCTGAGACCTGGTTTCCAAGAAACTCCCCATTCACCAGAACTCCTTCCGTGAGATCACACAGAAGAACTCCATAGAGTATTTCGTTGGAATACAGCGGCAAGAGTACATATATTCCAGCTCCTTCCACACCGAGGCTCTCAAAATCATAGAGATTTGATGATGACACCTTCTGGTTCACAGTGATCACACTGCTGACCTTCTCTTTAAGATCCTTAGTCTTGAGATATAACTGGTCAGGCAGTTCAAATGGCTCACCGATCAGATGTATTATTGGCTCTTTATATAAGAATATAAATGCATTCTCTATGTCCAGCCAGTCCATGGTGCCAAGGATCTCTCCATAACTCCTGTCATTGCCTCTGTCAAAGCTCAGAACCTTCTGGATAAATGTCTTCATCTTGAACTGAGTCTTATTTCTCTCCTCCCACTGTTCCGAAAGCATATGGTTCATTGAGAGATATCCCTCAATAACATTCTTACTACGTTTTCTTGATCCGCCTTTTTTACAGAATGAATCTCTTCTGATAAATTCAGTCGGAAGTATCTTACTCTCAACCTGCTTGCCATCAATGAGCCTGACCATAAGATTTACAGCCTCTGAGCCAAGTTTTCCCGCGTCTGCGCGCACAGTCGAGAGCGTCGGATATATCTGTGTAGCCCACTCAATATCATCGTAACCCATGACTGATATATCTCTTCCCGGCAGAATATCCCTCGCCTTAAGTTCTTCATAAAAACCAGATGCACAGGAATCATTCACGCAGAACACTCCCTGCATATCTGGATTTCTGTCCAGAATATCTCTGAAAACCTCTTTTGATTCCGATGTAAGATTGCCCTCCACATAAAGCTCCGGATCAAACTCTATTCCATGAGCCTCAAGCGCCTCAATGTAGGTTCTCCTTCTCTCCTTTGCATCATAATTGGAGTCCGGACCGCCTATCATACCTATTCTTGTATAACCAAGTTCCTCAATCATGTAATTGAGTCCTTCTCTTATGCCTGCTCCATTGTCATATCTGACACAAATCTGATCCGGCTCATCTGCAGCCACTATCACACACGGCATCTGCAGATATCTTTTCATAAATTCTCTGATACGCTCCTTGGTTGCAAAGCAGCCAATACAACTCGATGCAACAATAACGCCGTCCAGATTCTCCTTTGTAACATAGGAGAACAGTGTCTGGTACTGATATTCATAATATATATCTGACGTTTCTGAGTATTCCCGGTCAAGGAACTTACCCGGAATAACAACTATATTGACATCAAGTGTCTTTGCTCTCTCTATAACCCCATGACAGAGCAGCCTCGTAAAATCATCCGTGATTCCACCTACCAGAACACCTATCGTCTTTCTCTTCATAACTATCCCCCTTGACATTCTCTTCCAAAGGCGGGATCTTACTTGCTGACTGTGGATGCCACGATCTCCATATTGCCCTCAAATACTGGATTGCTGTATCCGTTTGGCAGGATAAAGTGATCACCCTTCTTTATAGCGTTTCCATCCACTGTTCCACTTCCAGAGGTTACAGACATGATAAGGAATGGCTTGTCGCCCACATTCAGCTCTGCCTTTCCCTCAACATCCAGCTTGTATACCGTGTAATACTTACAGCTTATAAGCTCACAAAGTTCATTTGCCTTATCTGCCCTGACACTTATAACGCTGTCCTCAACCGGCTTTGCAGGAACTGTTATAACATCTATGCTCTGCTTTACGTGCAGATCTCTAGGCTTTCCATTGCTCAGTCTGTCATAATCATAAACTCTGTATGTGATGTCACTGTTCTGCTGTGTCTCAAGAAGTGTGATTCCTCCTTTGATCGCGTGTACTGTACCGGGATCTATCTGAATGAAATCCCCCTTCTTAACAGGGATCTCTCTGATAAATTCCTTCCATTTCTTACCTTCGATCATATCACATAATTCTTCCTTTGTCCTTGCATTATGACCAATTACAAGTGTTGAATCTTCCTTGCAGTCAAGAATATACCAGCACTCCATCTTGCCAAATGAACCATTCTCATGTTCTGCTGCGTATGCATCGTCCGGATGCACCTGAATACTCAGATCATCTTTTGCATCGATTATCTTTATAAGCAGTGGGAATCTGACACCGTCTATGCCGCCAAACAGCTCTCTGTGGCTGTCCCATAAGTCGGCAAGCGTCTGACCTGCAAACTCGCCATTTTTCACTGTACAGTTGCCATTCTCATGTGCCGCAACTCCCCAGCACTCGCCTATATCATCGCCCTCAACATCATATCCGTATTCTTCTCTGAGCTTTGTACCGCCCCAGATATTGTGCGTAAACACGGGATTTAAAAAAAGTATTTCCTTGTTCATTGTCATTTTCCTCCTTTTGACGTACGGCAATTGTGTGCATATCCGTACGGTGTACACATCCGACTTGTCTGGCTCGGAACGCTCCCGCTCGTTTCGCCCTGCAGCGGATACTAAGATGCCGCTAACGCGCCATCTAAGTACCGGCGGGCTCAAATGTCCGAACCATGACAATGTCGAATATGTACACCTGTTACTGATTACACCATTCCCCAATTGCCTGTTCTATATAAGACGGTGAAGAAATCACATTTTTACACTGACCATGACTTCTTCACTCGTCATTTCCATGATAATGTATGTAACTGCTATTTTATTGCATCTGTTGCCTTTTTCTACATATTACAGTCTTTTTTCTGCCTTTTTAGTTTTTATGATTGCCAAAACCCTCAGAATCAAATTCAGCCCGGCTTACTGCCAGGCTGTCATAGTCTAAAAGTTTTGGCAATCACCTGCCATTACATTTCTTTTTAGAGGGGCCCCGAAGGCGGCGGGCACCGCCTTGGGAAATGAGAAAAAATTAATACAATTGCCGCGTATGAGTAGGGGCTCATAGCGATCTATAACTAACTATCTTCTACCGATCTCGGTATCAGAAGTTGTTACCACACTGTGTGACTTGATATAATCTACGATCTCATCAAGCTTTGTGAATGCAAGGCCAACATAGCTGTCAGCTGCACCGTAGTAAATGGCGATCTTTCCAGACTCGCTGTCGTGAATAGTAGCACATGGGAAGCATACATTAGGAACAAATCCTCGCTCCTCGTACCACTCTTCCGGTGTGAGAAGGAAGTTCTCACAACGATACTTAACGATCGATGGGTTGTCGATATCAAGGATTGCTCCACCGATTGAGTATACATAACCGTTACATGTTCCCGCTACTCCATGGTAGAATAACAGCCATCCTTCAGAAGTCTCAATAGGGGCTGCACCGCCGCCAATCTTGAGTGACTCCCACCACTCGCTGCTCTTGCCCATGACATGTCTGTGCTTACCCCAGTAAACCATGTCTGGGCTCTCACTTACGAATATATCACCAAATGGTGTATGACCACTGTCACTTGGACGTGACAGCATCACGAAATTACCGTTGATCTTTCTCGGGAAGAGAACTGCATTTCTGTTAAATGGAAGGAATGGGTTCTCGATTCTCACAAATGTCTTGAGATCCTTTGACTTTGCTATACCTATCGCTGCGCCATAGAAATCCTGGCACCAGATCGCATAGTATGTATCCTCCACCTTTACAAGTCTTGGGTCATATGCATATATAGGCATGAACTCTTCACCGTTCTCATCAACAAACTTGATCTTCTCCTCGCTGATATTCCAGTGGATAGCATCCTCGCTCTCTCCGAGGTAGATGTATGGAATTCCATTTACCTGCTCGCCTCTAAATACTCCGACAAATTTTCCCTCAAATGGAACTACCGCACTATTGAATATTCTTGCAACACCCTTTGCCGGGTTTCTTCCTATTATAGGATTCTCTGTATATCTCCAGATTGGAGCATCATGATTGTCATTTGCCGGTCTGTCCTGCCATGGCACGTTTGGCACAGGCTCGCTGAACATTTTTACTTCTGACATAAGTACCTCTTTCTTCCGGCATCTTAGCCGGATTTTTTATTTTATTATCACGTTATATGGTATCTGCACAGGCAAAGGGCATACTAACCAACGTGCTGTTTCATCTGGCAGCCCATATATTATACTTTCTTACTTGTCTGCATTCTTAAGGAACTCAAGGTTCTTCCTGATCAGCTCACATCTCTGTGCTACACACTCAACGCTTCTTCCCGGATCAGAAGGTGTGTTGAATACATAATCGATGAGTCTGTCAACTGTTGTTGTTGCAACATGCATTCTTGTATCGCTTGATGCGTAGTAGATGAACACCTCGTTGTTCTCGTTTACGATGGCGCCATTTGTGAATACAACGTTTGATACATCGCCGACTCTCTCCTCGCCGCGAGGTCCGATAAGCATTCCTGATGGCTCAGCGATAACCTTTGAAGGATCATTGAGGTCTGTTGCAAATGCGTAGAGTACATATCTAAGACCGGCAGCTGTGTTTCTCACACCATGTGCGATGTGGATCCAGCCCTTGTCTGTCTTTATTGGAGGTGCACCTGCACCGTTCTTTGCCTCTGTTATAGTGTGGTACTTACGAAGACTTGTCATCTTCTCCTCGTCTATAACCGCATGCTCTATATCATCACAGAGACCGAATCCTATTCCGCTGCCGCTTCCTGTCTCGATGAAATCATCCATTGGACGTGTATAGAATGCGTACTTGCCATCCACAAATTCAGGGTGAAGTACAACATTTCTCTGCTGTGGGGAACGAAGAGTCTTGAGGTTGTCAAGGCGCTCCCAGTGCTTTAAATCCTTTGTTCTCACGATACCTGCTGCTGCAACTGCTGCTGAGAGGTCATTTACAGTTGTATCCTTGCTCTCTGAACAGAACACACCGTAGATCCATCCATCCTCGTGCTGTGTCAGTCTCATATCATATACATTTGTTTCCTCAGGACATACATCATCCAGAAGGATTGGATAATCCCAGAAACGGAATCCATCGATACCGTTGTCACTCTCAGCTACTCCGAAGAATGACTTTCTGTCATTTCCCTCTATTCTTGCGACAAGATAATACTTGCCGTTCAGGTAGATTGCACCTGAGTTCATGACAGCGTTAACTCCGAGACGCTCAATGAAGTATGGATTTGTCTCAGGGTTTAAGTCATATCTCCATGTGAGAGGTATCATCTCTCTTGTGAGCACAGGGTACTCATATCTGTCATAGATTCCATTATAGAAATCTGTCTTCTTATTCTTTCTCTCAAGAAGCTTGTTCAGTTTGTCAAGCTCTACATAATATTTCTCATTCATCATTTAGGCATTCTCCTTATAATTTGAAAGCAATTGAATGCTATTTATTTGCCGTCAGCGAGTCTGTTCATAATCTCAAGGCACATTCTGCCGTTGTGGTATGGGCACTTCCATGGCTCAACTATAGGACGTCCGACTCTTGGTGTTCCATCCGCATTCAGATCCCAGAACCACTCTGATCCCGGTCTCTTGTCTATGAAGTATTCCTTTATGTACTCCCACACCTTCTCAGCAGCCTCGTAATACTTCTTATCACCCGACTTTTGATAAGCATTTATAAATCCTACTATTGATTCCGCCTGAACCCACCATACTCTTACCGTGTAAGGCACGCCCTTTTCACATTCTGTCAGAACTGAATGTCCATCGAAAGCAAGCTCATATATCTGCTCCGCAAGGATATCTGTTATCTTTGTGATCTTCTCTGTGTACTCTGCCTCTCCAAGCACCTCGGTCGCCCTGTCCAGAAGCCATGATGTCTCAATGTCATGTCCGTATGAGTACAGATCGATCAGAGAGTTATAATCCTTATCAAAGAACACTTCCTGTCTCTTAAGCTCCGGATTGTATACCTTATCAGCAAATACATCGAGCAGCCATTCCAGGCGCTCCTTTACCTTGGAATCCTTGGATACCTTATAAAGTTCTGTGTAAGCCTCAAGTGCATGGAGCAGTGTGTTCATTGTTCTCTCTGCGAGAACACCATTCTCAGAAAGCTTATCATTTGACTCTGGCTTGAACTCTCTTGTAAATGCCTCGAGATAACCACCTTCGTCAGTACATTTCTCTTCTATTGTATGGAAAAGCTGCAGGGCCAGGTCCAAAGCTTCCGAATCACCGGAAGCTTCGTAATAGGCGGATAAGGCATATATACTAAATGCCTGATTGTAGGTGTGTTTTGTCGTATCTTTGGGTGAACCATCGTAATTCATGGACCAATATATTCCGCCATATTCCCTGTCTATACAATATTCTTTCAGAAATTCATATCCATGAGCAGCCTCATCTAGAAGCTTCGGGTCCTTGAGTGCCTTATACGCACTTGCGAAGAACCAGATAATTCTACTGTTAAGAATACAACCCTTCTCAGCCTTTTTATCAAGGTTGAGGTCATAATCCATATACCCATAAAATCCGCCGTACTCATCATCCCTCAGGGCCTCCCAGAATGGGATGATAGCATCTATTAATTCTTTTTGAATTTCATTTCTCATATTCATGAACTCTCTTCTTCTAATAAATTATTAACCCTTTACAGCACCCTGTGTAATACCACTGTAGATCTGTTTCTGACAGCAGATGAATACTATAAGTGCCGGTATGATCGATATGATAACACCTGCACATATCAGGTTGTACTGGCTGCCCATAGGTCCTACGAACTTGTAAAGTGAGATAGCCATTGTCTTGATCTCCGGGCTTATGAGGTAAAGGTTTGCAGCGTAGTACTCGTTATAGATTACAACGCCTTTCAGTATACAAGCAGTAACGATAGCCGGCTTGAGAAGTGGAAGTATGATCTTCCAGTAGATAGTCCAGTATGATGCACCATCCACGATAGCTGACTCGTCAAGAGATACTGATATGTTCTCCATAAACTGTATAAAGATGTAGATTGAGATAACATCTGTACCACAGCTCATGATGATGTAACCATATAAGTGATCTATGAATCTCAGATCACCCATGATGTTGTAGACTGTAACCTGCATAGCAACTGCAGGGAGCAATGATGCCACAAGGAAAAGTGTTCTGATAAAGCCGTTTCCCGGGAACTTGAATCTGTTAAGCACATATGCAAGCTGTGTTCCTATTACAACTGACACGATAAGTACGCATACCATGACTATTACTGAGTTGAGGAATGCACGTCCCATGTTGGCAGTCGTGAATGCCTTTACAAAGTTGCTGAAGTTCAGAAAGCTTTCAGGAAGTTCCATTACTGAAGTAGCCTTATACTCATCTGTTGTCTTGAAGGCTGTTGTAACACATGATATAAGAGGTACAACCGCACACAGTGAGAAGAATATGAGTACAAAGTACTTGAGGAAACCTCTTACATAATATCCAACGGTTCGTTTTTCTTTTATTGGTGCTATGCCTGGCACATCTGTCTTTCCTCTTGCCATGTTACTTGCCCCCCTTCGCAGAAGCAGCCATCTGCTTCATGTATTTCTTGGTATCTCTCTCCTGTTTCTTGCGAAGCTTCTTTGCCTTATAACTCTCATCATCTGAGCTTGAATCCTTGAAGATGTACTCAAAGAACAGCTTCTGAAGCGCAGCACATATAAGTATGATAAGGAGAAGTACAACGGCCATTGCTGAAGCAAGACCGACCTTCTGGCTTGTATGTGCTATCTTGTTCATGATGATGAAGTAAGTACCTGTTCCGTTTGCACCTGTTGTGATAACGAAAGGCTGCTCGAAAGCACTGAGTGATCCTGTTATTGCTAAAATTACATTTAATGTAACGATTGTCTTGATACTTGGCAGTATGATATATCTAAACTGCTGGAATTTATTTGCACCATCAAGCTCTGCCGCCTCATAAAGTTCTGCATCTACCGACATGATAGCTCCAATGAAGAGAACCATCATCTGTCCAAGGTATCTCCAGACCGAGGTTGAAACCAGTGTCCAGTTGTTGACACTCTGGTCTTTGAGCCAGTATGGAAGGTTGTCTAAGCTAAATCCACACAACTGAAGGATTGAGTCAAACACGAATCCTCTTGTGAAGAAGAATTTGAAAATGAAACCTACAGCGATACCACTGATAAGATAAGGGAAGAAAATAAATCCCTTGAAAAGGTTACCACCTTTTACTTTGAAACTCAGAAGAGTTGCAAGGAAAAGTGCAAGCACTAACTGTACAAGTGCTCCTACGATGTAATACAAACTGAGCTTTAATGCACCGAAACAGTCTTTTCTTGTGAACACATCGATATAATTTTCTAATCCTACGAATTCTCTCTTTTCTACAGGCGTCGTATATTTCATCTTGTAGAAACTAAATTTAACCATCTCTCCGAATGGTATATATGTAAATACTAATAGCAAAAGCAATGGGATAATTGCGAAGGCTGCGCATATTATAACCTGCTGCCCCTTCCTGCTTGACGCCCATTTACCAAAGCCGGATTGTTTTTTGTTAGCCATACTCATTCCACCGCCTTTTTATAATCATGAGCTACACTGCTGGTAGCCTGTCATCAAATACTCGTTTGATGACATTTTTCTCAAAATAAACCGGGGCGGGCAACCCCCGCCCCGGTCTGTAGCTTATTCTTACTTATTTATATTGAAATCTTTATTACTTCTCAGTAACTTCGATTCCTAATGACTCCTGAGCATCTGACCACTTCTGGTTCCACTCAGCCATGATATCGTCGAATGACATGTCGCCGTTTGCAGCATGCTCGATGATGGCCTGGATCTTGTCGTTACCACCATTGCTTACGTTAAGCTCTGACTCTGAGTTGAGCTGGTTGAGGTAATCCTCCTCGCCCTCAAGAGCTGCCTCGTCTGCAACGAAGTCAACACCGTCGAATGAGATCTTTGACTCTGAACCAGGAACAAGTGCAAGTGAATCCTCGTTGTAAGCATATCCTGACTTCTCTGTCATCCACTTAACAAATACAAGAGCTGCCTGTTTCTCATCATCTGAAGCGTTTACGTTGATACCGTAGCAGTAATCTGCACCTGATGAAGCGTACTGCTTACCATTTACTGAGATAGGGAAAGGAATGTATCCTATATCGTCTGCGTTAGGTCCGCCTGCTTCCATCTGTGGGTATGCCCATGAACCAAGTACCATACATCCGATCTCGCCGTTGTTGATCATTCCCTTACATGACTCCCAATCTGTTGTTGAGTAATCATCCTCTGTAAGTCCCTGTGATACTGCATCGTAAAGAATCTTATATACTGCATAAGCATGTGTATCGTCGCCATAGTTCTTGAATGGATCCTTTGTATGGGCTAACTTCTGGTTCTTGTATGTAGCATCGCCTGTTGCTGTGATTGAGATATAATCATCCCAGGCTCCCATTGTCCAGCCTGCTGCATAGTTTGTGTAAAGTGGGATGCACTTTGGATTCTTCTCCTTGATGGCCTTAAGAGCTGCGATGAACTCCTCTGGTGTCTTAGGTACGTCTGTCACACCTGCATCAGCAAATACCTTCTTGTTGTATACGATACCCTGTGTTGTAGCTGCAAGAGGTACACCATATACCTGGCCCTGATACAGCCATCTGTTTGAGTAATTTACAAGGCTGCTCATTGTATCATAATCGCCAAATGACATGAAATATGTTGAAAGGTCTGCCATGTCAACTGCCGGGATACACATTACTGTCTCGTAGTTTCCTGACTGAAGATGTGTAAGAGCATCTTCTGCATAGTTTGTATCTGTGATAACATCAACCTTGATATTTGGGTACTCCTTGTTGAAGTCCTCAAGATACTGCTTCCAGTTCTTTCCGCCGTAGTCATCTGAGTCCATATCAGTTCTGTTGTTGTAGAACTTGATCTCCGCTGAAAGATCTGTGAAGTCTGTTCCTAACTGGATGTCTGCATATGACTTGATTCCCTCAGCATCAGCTGTTGTGTCATCTGCTGAATCACTTCCTGCTGCCTCTGTGGCAGCCTTTGTTGCCTCTGTTGTGTCCTTGTTATCGCTGTCTGAGCCTCCACAACCTGCAAGTGATGCTGCCATAAGACCAGCCATTGCGATACATGCAATACGCTTTGATTTCATAGTTTTGTCCTCCTTAAAACCTTCTTTGTTTTTAACTTTATATTAAGTATACATTAATTTACTTTTTAGTCATCACTCAATTTTGTTTTTAATCACAGTATTTTGTACTTTTCGTTAATTTTACCATTATCATTATTTTTTTTCAATATCATATAGACATTTTATCTATATATTTTTATCTTTAATTAGCATTTTATTGTTTTTTTAGCTAATTAGCCACTAATTTATATCGCTTTTAGCTTGTGATGATTGTTTAATAATTGTATTATTATGGATAGGAGGTGGTTTGCATGTTAGCTAAAGAATTAATTTCCTGCACTGTACTGTCAGGTTACAATATTCAGAAAGATATTGAGAACGCAAGATTCCACAGTGCGTTCTTTACATATGAAGAATCAATGATTAACGATGGCCTGATTCATCTTCTGGCCAACGGCGATATTTCTTTTGCTTATTCATGCAGTTATACCTTCTCTTTCATTCCGTGTTACCATTTCTTCTATATATATGAAGGAACTCTTACAGTAACATCGGGCAGCAGCAAATCATCATATTCCAAGAATACAGCCGCGCTTTTTGAGGCAGGATCAGAAATAACATACACCACGAACGGCAAGTGTCGTTTCTACGAGGCATTCATACTCGGAGCTCCACTTCGCCTGTATCACGAGTTTCTCCCCGAATCCATATATTATAAAAAGGACTCTGCCGGAGCCTCTGTACTCTGGAGCCATCTTTCACTGATAAGCAGACTCCAGGGGGAGTTGTCTGCCACCGATATTTTCAGAATTTCCAAATGGTTTAATGATATCCTGACCGAATTATGTGTATTTATTGAAAACTCATCCAAGAAGATGGATTGTGTGCCTTCTTATCTTTTATCGATAAAGAATCAGATGGATACAAACTACGCCGAACCGATGTCGCTTGATGACCTCGAGGCAACTTACAGGATCAGCAGATACAGGATATGCAGAGAATTTTCACTTCACTTCGGTGAATCACCTATGCGCTATCTCAACAGTCGCAGGATCGATGCTGCCAAAAGGCTCCTTCTCACAACAGATCTGTCCGTCCACGAGGTCGGATCCCAGGTTGGAATCGAGAACACAAACCATTTTATAAATCTGTTCAAAAAAGACACCGGTACAACTCCGCTGTCTTTCAAGCAGGCTGCACCGGTGTCTATTTCCGATTTGCATTACAATTGATATGTAGTTTTATTATCGTTCCATTATCGTTCTATTCTGGCAACGCTATCTTTTACCACGATTCGTCCATCCACGACAAATATGCCATCAGTATATTTTTCGTTGGATATCTTTTTTATAATCTTATGCATGGTTCTCTCTGCCATCTCCTGCATATTGATCTCGTATGTGGTCACGCCTATATCGCAGCTTCCAGGATACATGTAATTATCAAACCCCACAACGGACACATCCTCAGGAACTCTGTAGCCCGCAGCATTGAGTATCTTTATGAGCGTAGCTGCCGCAAGATCACAGTTGCACACAAACGCTGTAGGCATATTCTTTGGAAGTTTAAAACAGTTCTCCTCGTCAAACTGACCCGTCTTCACATCTCTGTCCGGAATAACCCAGTCTTCTCTGAGCGGAATATCATGCTCCAACAAAGACTTTATATAGCCCAAATATCTGTCAGTTATACTGTTCGTTGAACCTATCGTGCCAACATATGCAATATCTCTATGTCCCATATCATACAGATAATTAGTCAGCATATAGCTTCCATAGAAACTATTTGCTATAACCGTGTCTATCGGTCTCGAATTGTCATAGTAATCCACATATTCTACAGGAACCTTGGCTGTCTTCTCCAGTTTTTCCAGGTATTCCTTACCCATGGAACCTACAACAACTATTCCATCAACCTTGTCATCCTCCAAGAGCATAGGCATCTCAGCATTCAATACACTATCTCTGGAAACAAACTCCAGCATAGTAAAGCAGCCTCTTGCCACCGCCTTTTTGTTAAGCACCTGATATAACTGCCAATAGAACGACGGATACTTTCCAAGGTATATCTCTTGAATGAGAACACCAATATTATACTTTTTCTTTGCCGTCTTCTTTCTGATCTCAGATGGTGACTGGTATCCCATCTCATCTGCCAACTGTTTGATCTGTGCTCTGAGTTCCTCGCTGACACCCTTCTGATCTGAAAGTGCCTTTGAGACCGTCACGGTACTCACGCCAACAATGGCAGCTATGTCTCCCAATTTTACTGATTTTGCCATAACTAGTCCTTCTCACTTTATTTTTTCACGTGGTTAAATAACTTAATTTTTATTTTATTTTTAAGTTAAACTATTGTCAAGTACAAAGTGATACAGTCTGCTCATATAATCTCCACGCATAGTTTCAATGAGCATTCCGGCATTCATGAGGAGATCTCCCCCATACACTTTCTCCGTTCCGTCAAGTCTGTAACCAGCAGTCACGTCAAGCCCTAAAAGTTTTATCTTTCTACTGTGTACGTTAGGTCTTCCAAGCACCTGAACGTAAGTCACCAACGCCTCACTCTTATCCTTTGCAACAACCATCCAGCAATCATACAGTCCATTTTCCCTGTACGATGCAACCCTATAATAATCACCCTCCCTTACAAGGTCATTATATTTATGATACATAGACACCTGCTCAGGGATCATCGCACGTTCTTCTTCACTTATTTTTGTGATATCGAGTTCATAGCCAAATGTTCCCGCCAGAGCCACATGTGCCCTGGTCATAAAAGGTGTACTCCTTCCAACTGTGTGATTAGGGCAATCCGACACATGGGCGCCCATGGTCGAAAGCGGATATATCAGTTCCGTTCCCTCCTGTATAGAAAGTCTCTCTATGGCATCCGTGTCATCGGAGCACCATATCTGCGGACTGTAGTAAAGCATGCCAGGGTCAAATCTTGCACCACCGCCCGAGCAGTTCTCAAGCAAAAGATCTGGGAAATCGTTAACAAGGCGCTCTTGCAGCTCATATACTCCAAGCACATACCTGTGAGCCAATTCTCCCTGCCTGTCTCCGGTGAATTCTACGCTGCCGATATCCGTGAGCTGTCTGTTCATATCCCACTTAACATACTCAATATTTGCGGATGATATCACGTTATGCACACATTTATACACGTAGTCTCTAACTTCTTTTCTCGAGAGATCAAGCACGTACTGATTTCGCGATAATGTAGCCGTTCTCTCCGGAACCGCAAACGCCCAGTCAGGATGCTTTCTGTAAAGTTCAGAATCAGGAGAAATCATTTCAGGCTCCATCCATATTCCAAATTTCAGCCCCAGCTTATTCACCTCATCAACAAGATGTTTCAAACCGCCCTTGATCTTGTTTTCATTTACAAACCAGTCTCCAAGACTTGTGGCGTCATCATTTCTATGTCCAAACCAGCCATCATCCATGACCAGCATCTCTATTCCATGTTCTGCCGCACTCTTCGCTATCGCAAGGAGCTTATCGGTATCAAAGTCAAAATATGTAGCCTCCCAGTTGTTGATGAGGACAGGTCTCTTCTGATGAAGATATCTGCTCCTTATCATGTGGCATCTGTAAAAATCATGAAGATTTCTAGTCATCTGTCCAAGTCCATCATGGCTGTATGTAAGCACAACCTCAGGCGCTGTAAACGTCTCTCCAGGCGTGAGCCACCACTCAAATCCCTCTGAATGTATGCCCATGACTGCGCGTATGGAATCAAACTGTGATTTCTCTATCTGTGCGATGAAGTTACCCGAGTACACAAAATGCATTCCATATACATCACCCGTAGTCTGATCTGTACCCTTTGTCATCCATGCCATAAACGGATGGTCCTGGTGGGATGACTCACCGCGGAGAGAGCTTACACTCTGCTTGCCATAAGCTATCGGGCGTCTCTCGATCTGTCTCTCCCTGGCCCATGAGCCATGAAGAGTGAGCATCTCAAAATCCTCGTCATCCATGTCTATACATGCAGAATATACCTTTGTGAGCCTGATATCCCTATCACCTGCATTTTTCACGCTCACACTTCTGGTTATAACATCCTCATCCTCAAACACAGAATATATCAGGTCAACATCAATGCCACATCCCCCATCCATCATATGGACAACGAGAGTCTGAACCTCCTCTTCTCCCGCAAATGATGCCGGAAGGCCACTAATCCCCGGCTTTCCATTTACAATACCGTAATCCACAAATTTCAGATCAACGGTTCTGCTGCCATTTGCGGTCTTTACTGCAATACAACTCTCCCTGTAGTCTCCTATTCCATTTCCGGAATACTCTGTCGGAAATGTATCCATAAATGAACATCTCTCCCTGTTATTCTTGGACGGAACAAAAGGAGCCTCACACGTTCTCAAAAACTGATCACATTTCTGCGGACGAATCTTCTGTCCATAATATATATGTCCGACAAACCCCTCTTCATCGACGATTCCGATCCGGTAACTCGTGTTTCTCGTATCAAGTTCAAATATTCTGTTTGCCTCATCATATCTTATGCTCATATGTACCTATAGTCTCCTCGTTTTATTTATGGGTATCACTCTCTGCTTATGTATTCAAGAAATTCAAGTGCAAGATCCATATTCTTGGCATTCTCACCAAATCCCACTGCAACATCCATTTCATACCAGCCGGTATCCTTCACCCAGGAATTATCACCGATCTTTATTCCGACAGGTATCTTCTCACCCGTTTCAATAACCGTTGCATACACAAACGAATCTTTATACTTTCCTTTCAGTTCATCAGTCAGCACCTTATCAAGATCCTGCATATATCCGAACTCTCCAAAACTCATGACAAGGTCTGTGTCGGCAAAGAACACGTCAACCGCATTCGCCATAAATTTGTTCTGTATAAGCTGTAGACTATCCTGACTCATGGCATCATTCGGATCAGTTGACACGCCGATTCCTGTACTTATACTGACATATTCCTTCTCCGCATCAAGACCATTTTCACTGAGGAATTCCTCATAATACGCCTTGTCATTCGCCGCGGATTCCTGTTGTGTAGTGTTGACCGCAAGGATGTTGAGTGCCGCAGATTCCGCCGTAAAATGTTTTACGACAAGGAATACAACTATGCCAACAACAACAAGTGCAAATAGAGCCTTCGGAGCATAATACTCCAGTATGTATTCCTTTTTCTGCTGTTTGTTCATAAGGCTGAGTTTCTGTTTCTCAGACATATGCTCATCCACATCCAAGACGCTCTCCGGCTCTCGTTTCTCTTTTTCATCGGTTTTCTCATCGATGATATGTCCAGCGATACTTTTTATATTTTTCTTTTCTATTTCTTTCTCTTTTTTTATTTCTTTTTCTATTTCTTTTTCTGGCATATAATCTCCTATACTACTCCTGTACGCGTTTGCCACACACTGCCGTTACTTTATATATTATAACATTTTTTAGTTAATTCTTAAACAGTTTTTAGTATTTTTAACTATATTTTACTTTGTGACATATAACAGCGTTCAGTTATCTAGTCCCCTGAAGCTCCTGATTCCCTGCCTTCTTTTTATACAAAAGGGACCTCAGCATCAAGGCCGAGATCCCCCTTGTTCAGCGCATTGGCTGGAAAGTGCATTTACATGTTTAATTTTGTAGTATATGGAAGGAATGTTTTTCTTTTTCGGCAGTAAATTCTGCCATATTTTGTGTTTGTTTATTTAGCAAGCTCCTGCACACATGCTTTCATCTCATCTATCTTTGACATGGCATTTTTTAGGCTGATTTCATTCACGCCAAAGTAGAATTTGATCTTTGGTTCATTTCCAGAAGGCCTAACCGCGAACCACGCATTATTTTCCAGCTCATAGTACAGCACGTTTGATTTTGGAAGACCCATGTGCTCCTCTTCGCCATCAAGCGGCTTGCGGATTCCGCTCACATAGTCCCTCATACCGGTAACTTTGATACCTGCAAAGTTCGTAAGTGGATGGTTCCTGAAGTTCTCCATCATCTTCTTAATCTGTGCTGCACCATCTACACCCTTTAGAGTTATCCCAAACGCACCTTCAAAGTAATAGCCATATTTGTGATAAACCTCTTCCATGGCATTACAGATGGTTTCTCCCTGCAGCTTATAAAATGCTGCTATTTCACATAAAATGACAACGGCTGCGCAAGCGTCCTTGTCACGAGTGTAGTCTCCTACTAAACATCCAAAGCTCTCCTCCATTCCGAAGATGAACTTGTATGTGTTGTTCTTCTCAAAGAGAAGGATCTGCTCACCTATGTACTTGAATCCGGTGAGTGTCTCTATATATTTCAGATTGTAATTCTCTGCTATCGCCTTTGTAAGATTGGTGCTGACTACTGTATTACAGATAGCACCATTTTCCGGCAGTTTGCCGACTGCCTTCTGCTCACGGCAGACATACTCTGCGATCAAGGCTCCTGTCATATTGGCATTGAAGCGGACATATGGATATGCAGGATCATCTGCAAATTCCGTGTCTTTCCAGATTCCCGTGCTGTCCTTGACGTATATTCCAAGTCTGTCTGCATCAGGATCTGTGGCCATGATAACGTCCGCATCAACCTTCTTTGCCAGGTCTATTCCCATGGCAAATGCTGATGGTTCCTCCGGATTTGGTGACTTGACTGTACTGAAGTCTCCGTCAGGAACAGTCTGTTCTTCTACAACATACACGTGCTTGAAGCCAAGTCTCTTGAGCACTTCCCTTACAGGTACATTTCCTGTTCCATGAAGTGGTGTGTATACTATCTTGATATCGTCTGCAACCTTCGGAATGATATCGCCGTGGATGGTCTGCTTTATGAGCGCCTGATAGTAGTTCTCATCAACACTTGCAGGAACCATACAGAACAGTCCGTCCGCGATAGCCTTGTCCTTGTCCATGGTCTTGACATCCTCGTATCTCTCAACATCCGCCACATGTTTCAGGATATCCTGATCCTGAGGAGATACGATCTGACTGCCGTCCTCCCAGTACACCTTGTAGCCGTTGTACTCAGGTGGATTGTGGCTTGCTGTTACCACGATTCCGGCTATACATCCAAGCTCTCTCACTGCAAATGACAGCTCAGGTGTAGGGCGGAGTGCATCAAACACATAAGTCTTTATGCCATTTGCATTGAGGCACAGAGCTGATGCCTCTGTGAACTCTGCTGACATATTTCGGCAGTCATGTGCTATAACAACACCTCTCCCCGCAGCATCTGCGCCGACCTCAAGTATGTAATCTGCAAGTCCCTGCGTTGCCTTTGTAACTGTATATATATTCATTCTGTTGGTTCCAGCACCCATGATTCCGCGCATTCCGCCGGTTCCAAATTTCAGATTCTTGTAGAATCTGTCCTGGATCTCTTTGTCATCATCTGCGATACTTCTAAGTTCTTCCTTGGTCTTCTCATCAAAGCAGTCTGACTCAAGCCAGAACTTGTATTCGTCCATGTAACCCATCTTTTTTACCTCCACCTTTTAATTATTTTTAGTCGCGACCGCGATCTTCTAACCTATTTTCTGCTGACATTTATTTGCCAGCCATTCCGTTTCTTACCAGTCATCCCGTTTTACGAGAACATCGCCTTCACATTTACCGCAAGCTCGTCAAGCTGCTCTGCCGCATCCTCCTTAGAGCTTCCCTTTACCCCGAGGTAGAACTTGATCTTCGGTTCTGTGCCTGAAGGTCTCACAAGGAACCATGCGCCATCCGCAAGCTGATAATATATCATGTTGGACTTTGGAAGCACCGCCGCCTCGGACTTGCCTGTCGCTGCGTCTGTCTCTGTTCCAAGCTTGTAGTCGTAGATTTTCTCCACGCTGTAAGTTCCGACCTTCTGCACCGGATTATCTCTCAGCGTCTGTATCATAGACTGTATCTTTGCAGCACCCTCGCGTCCATCAAACTTCATGGTCTGAACCTTCTCTTTGTAGTAACCATATTCCTGCCACAATTCAACCATTCTGTCCCACAGAGTCATGCCACGGTTCTTGTAGTATGCCGCAGCCTCACAGAGAAGCATCAGCGTTCCAACCGAGTCCTTGTCCCTTGCATATGTACCAGGCAGACATCCAAATGTATCTTCAAGCCCGAACACATAATTGTGTTCACCAGTCTGCTCATAAGCCCTCATTCTCGATGCTATATTCTTAAATCCGATCAGGTTGTTGCAGTCACAGAAAGTGTCGTACTTCTTACATATCTCCTTGACCATATTGGTGATAACAACCGTAGTTACAATCGCCGGATTCTCAGGCAGTCTTCCGCTCTGGGATCTCTGCATCAGCACGTAATCACAGAGGATCGCACCGAACATATTGCCCGTAAATTCTTTATACTCATTATTCTTGCTGTCATATCCATACATTCCAAGCCTATCCGCATCAGGATCTGTGACAAGAATCAGCTCTCCGCCGACCTTCTTCGCCAGCTCAAGACTCAGGGCATACGCCTCTGCGCCCTCAGGATTTGGGGACTTTACAGTTGGGAAATTACCATCTTGAACAGCCTGTTCCTCAACGACATGTACATCCTTGAAACCAAGTTCGCTGAGAACTCTTGTAACAGGCTTAAGGCCTGTTCCGTGAAGCGGAGAATATACGATCTTCAGATCTCCCGCCTTCTGAATCTCCTCCGGATTCATGACAAGCTTGTGAAGCTCTCCTATATATGCGTCATCGATCTCCTGACCGATCACATTCAACAGTCCTGCATCTATTGCAGCGTCCTTGTCCATAGTCTTAACCATGGAGAAATCTTCTATATTGTTGACCTCTGCAATGATCTCCTTATCCTGAGGAGATACGATCTGGGCTCCATCATCCCAGTAAACCTTATATCCGTTGTATTCCTTTGGATTGTGGCTTGCCGTTATATTCACGCCGATATTGCAGTGCAGATGTCTCACTGCAAATGAAAGCTCCGGTGTCGGGCGGAGCGCATCAAACAGATACACCTTCACGCCATTTGCACACAGGCAGAGAGCAGTTTCAAGCGCATACAGCGAAGCATTGTTTCTGTTGTCAAATGCTATAGCTGCCGACGGCTCTGATATTCCGATCTTCGCCAGGTAGTTAGCAATTCCCTGTGTTGCCATGCGAACCGTGTAAATGTTCATGCGGTTCGTTCCCGCTCCCATCACGCCTCGAAGTCCACCTGTTCCAAACTCAAGGTTTGTGTAAAATCTATCTTCAATCTCCGCTTCATTATCCTTTATGTTTACGAGCTCCTGCTTCGTAACATCATCTACCTGATCGCTGCCAAGCCACATCTCGTATCTCTGCTTTGCGTCCATCTTCTACCCCTTTCCTGACCTCACAGGCCACATAGATTTCTCCTTTTTATCTATCCAAAATTTATCTTCCGTTCATTTTATTAGGCTATTTTTAGCTAATTTATTGTTATTTGTATAATATATTAAGCAGTTTTTAAATTCAATATTTAATCTTGCAATTTATATCACTTTGTTGCGCAGATGTATATTGCAGCCGTTTTATTATGGTGGTATTAACTAAAAGAATTATATTTTCTGCAATTGACTTGTAATATAACCGACCTTTTTTATTCCTTTACAGAAGCCATTTGTGATCTGCTCAAGATCAACCTGAGCGTTGTAGCCGGATTTGTGTACAGCAAGATCACGGAGGCACAGAAGGAGCAGAAGGAGCTCGTAGTCCAGGTGGCATCCAGGGATCTGAAGAGCCGAATGCCGGAGTATGAACTGATCAGGATCATCGGTATACTGATCGATAATGCGCTTGAATCGACCGCCCCATTTGGTACTGCATATCTGTACCTGGACAGCAGGCAGAACCAGATAGAAATAAGAACAAGAAACAAGGGTTCCGTCAAAACCAACGAATTCCGCCAGAATATGTTCTCACCGGGATATACCACCAAAACCGGAGACAGACATGGCCAAGGTTACGGTCTCTACAACCTGAAAAAACTGACCGACAAGTACAATGGTAAAATATATCTCGACACGGTAAATACCGACCAGGGAGACTACATACAGTTCGACATCATCGTATAATGACAGCAAAGCGCCGTCCGGTCACCAGACCAGACGGCGCTTTTTTGTATTTGCTATATATTATACTTATGCTACTCTGCCAGCTTGTTGAGCTTCTCAACAAGTGCTGTCTGGAGAGCTTCAAGCTTTGCATCTGCGTCATCAAGGCTTGTTCCCTTGATTCCGTAGTACAGCTTAATCTTTGGCTCTGTTCCTGATGGACGTACACATGCCCATGCGCCATCCTCAAGGTCGTAGTAGAGAACGTTGGACTGTGGAAGTCCTGACTCTGTGACCTCTCCGGTGGCAAGATCTGCGATCGTGTTCTTCTCGTAATCACGAACCTTGAGAACTTTGAGTGTATCGATCTGAGTAAGTGACTCAGCTCTGAGTGAGGACATGATCTTGCGGATCTTCTCTGCTCCTGTAACACCCTTGAGCGTTATTGTGTAGAGGCCTTCCTTGTAATATCCGTACTTCTCATAGAGATCAAGCATGTGATCCCACAGAGTGATTCCCTGGCTCTTGCAGTATGCAGCAGCCTCGCAGAGACACATAACTGCAACCGGAGCATCCTTGTCTCTTGCGTATGTTCCAACGAGACATCCGTAGCTCTCCTCCATACCCATTACGAAATTGTATGAATTATTCTGCTCGAAAAACTTGATCTGCTCACCGATGAACTTGAAGCCTGTTAGAACCTCGATGAGGTTGACATTGTAATCTGCAGCCAGTGGATCAGCCATATTTGTGGTTACAATAGTCTTGACCATGGCCGGATTCTTTGGCATGAGACCGCATTTTGTTCTCTCTCTGAACTGGTATTCAGCGATTATAAGTCCTGACATATTTCCTGTAAATGGCATATACTTGCCTGTCTTTGTATCGAGTGCGTATATTCCAAGACGGTCTGCATCAGGATCTGTAGCGAGAACTATGTCCGCATTCTTCTCCTTTGCCAGCTTGAGGGCAAGCTCAAATGCCTTTGGATCCTCTGGGTTTGGATACTCAAGCGTTGTGAACTCAGGGTCTGGAAGCTCCTGCTCAGGAACAATATATACGTTTTTGAAACCAAGCTCGGACAGAACTCTCTTTACAGGTACAAGACCGGTTCCGTGGAACGGTGTGTATACGATCTTGATGTTCTCTGACTGCTCCTTGATGATCTCAGGATGAATGATCTGCTTCTTGAGTTCCTCCATATACGCGTCATCTATCTCGGCACCTATGATAGTGAGAAGGCCCTTGTCAAGTGCCTCCTGCTTATCCATGGTCTTTACTGTATGGAAATCTGTTACAGCCTTAACCTCTGCGATGATCTCTCTGTCCTTTGGGGCTGTGATCTGCGCGCCATCCTCCCAGTATACCTTGTAACCGTTGTACTCTGGTGGATTGTGGCTGGCTGTTATAACTATACCTGCTGTACATCCAAGCTTTCTGACTGCATATGAAAGCTCAGGTGTAGGTCTGAGTGACTCAAAGAGATATGACTTGATTCCATTTGCACACAGGCAGAGAGCTGCTTCTGCTGCAAACTCTGGAGAATACTTTCTTGAATCGTATGCTATTGCCACGCCCTTGTCCTGCGCATTCTGCTTCACAATGAAGTTTGCAAGACCCTGTGTAGCCTTGCGGACGGTGTAGAAGTTCATTCTGTTGGTTCCCGCGCCTATCACACCTCTGAGTCCACCAGTTCCAAATACAAGATCACGATAGAATCTGTCCTCGATCTCAGCCTCATCATCAGCTATGGCTGCAAGCTCCTTCCTGGTGTCCTCATCAAAATAATCATCTGTCATCCAAAAATCATATGTGTCTCTGTAACTCATCTTTCTACTTCTCCTTCTTTTTTCTCATTTAGTATGCCCTTTTATGAACGTTCTGCTGTTTGAGCAATCACTGCTCAGCGCTTCCTATTTTCTCAGGAATTCTAGTGGATCTCCCTCAGCCAGAAAATGTGTCATGAGGTATGCTCCTCTGAGCGACACCTGTTCCTCTGACAGGATTCTTCTGACCTCACCTCGGTCTGCGAGTATGACCTGTATGTCCTCTGTGCTCTCCTTGCTGTCGAGATTTGGTGTTCCTGTAGCTGTTCCAAATACAGCACTGCTCATCTCATCCGTAAATCCCGGGCCCATATAGAATGGCCTTCTGTAGAGTTCTTCTCCGCCCTCATATACATCAAGGGTAAGCCCTGTCTCTTCCTTCATCTCCCTGACTGCTGCCTGCGCCGGAGTCTCATCTCCATCCACCAGTCCTGCAGGAAGTTCATATATATATGTATCGAGTGGGTATCTGTACTGCCTTATGAGCACCAGCTTCGGCTCATCTTCCAGCTTAACTCCATATATAACTATTCCTTCCGGTTTTATATCGTGGGTCTTTATCTTGATGTCGTTCTCTTTATTCCTTGAAGCAAAGTAATAATTGAAGTCTTTTCCAGCCGTGTCAACCGCATCTATATGATAGAGGTTGAGGAACGGATTGTCTGTGAGTTTTTGTACACCTTTGTATTTCTCTTTCACTTCATCACATCCCTTCTGTGTATTTTAATGTATTCAGCCGACCATACATTCGCAAAACCGCACGGTTCCCGTGCTCTTTCGCTGCTGCGCTGAATATTTACCTTTATTCAAAATTAGCATAGTTTTTACAATATATCAAATTCTTTTTTAAGTAATTTTATCATTTTTTAGCTATTTTTAATGCTTTTTAGTATATTTGCGTCATTTTGCCATATTTTTCTATGTGACTCCTGGTTTTGATGCAGCTATGTGCCTCCTGATTCTGAATATTTTTTACTCAAAAAATCCGGGCACTTTAATCTGCCCGGATTCCAAAAATGTTATGCAATTTATACTCTACTGATTCTCTGTCGATACCAGTTGATATTCTGCATCTCTCAACCTGCAGTAATAAAATGTCTGTCCAGCCTCCTCTGTGTAGGTTTCAAATACTCCCGTAACGATCACCTCACTCTGGTCCGCCGGGTAATCGCCTGGATATACTGCACCTCCACCAAGTTCAAATTCAAGCCCCTGACTGCAGCATGCCAGAGCGTCGGCTATGAGACAATAATTATAATATTTGTCGGTTATCGGATAATAGGATGCATAATACTTTCCTTCTATCCTTATCGTCTTGCCCTCATATTCCTCAGGTTTTGACATCATCTGATATACCGTCGCATATACAAGATCGCTTCCCATAAGTGTGAGATCCACATCCACACCCTCAGACTTGTATTGCGCTATAATTGAGCTGTCTCCATTCACGACCTGCCCATATGTTGGTTCTGATGTCGCCTCAGTTACAGATGCGGATTCTGTCTCTGTCGTGGTTTGCATCTCTGTTGTGATCGTCGTCTCTGTTGTGGCTCCCGCCGACGACTTGCTTTCCACATCACCATCGCCTGTTTTCTGATTAAGCACCTTATCCACTGCATTCTGTGTGTTCAAACGACTGCCCGCAGTCTGAGATGCTCCACCACAGCCTGTGACAGTCAGCAACATACTCAGCACCAATATTGACATAATCAATCGCTTAAATCTGTGTCTGCATCCATGCATTCTTCTATTTCTATTCATATACATATTCTTATCTCCTCATCACTTTCCCTGCTATACTGTTAAAAGCAAATATAACCATATCACACGCAACTATCGTAGAACCCACCGGTGTTGAAAATAATATGGATACCAACATTCCAGCCAAAGTTCCCACAACTGACAATACAGCCGAATATAATACCACTGACCTGAAACTATACATAACTCTCATTGCCGAAAGTGCAGGGAATACCAGAAGCGCCGTGATGAGCAGGGAGCCCACCAGATTCATTGCAAGCACTATTATCACAGCGATTATCACCGCCAGCGCCAGATTATATGCCCCTGCATTTTTCCCGATTGCCCTGGTAAAACTCTCGTCAAATGTGACTGCAAATATCCTGTTGTAGAACAAACAGAAAAACGCTATTACACATATTGACATAACTATACACAGCCACACTTCTCCCATTGTCAATGTCAGTATGGATGTTGAACCAAACAACGTAGAGCACACATCCCCCGATACATTTGCTGACGTGGAAAATACATTCATTATCAGATAACCTACGGCTAAAGCACCGACAGACATCATAGCTATCGCGGCATCCCCCTTAAGCTTCGCATTTTGTCCCGACATAAGTATGAGAACTGCAGCAGCCACAGTCACCGGCATCACTATGATCGTGTTGTTTGTCAGTTTCAGAACAGATCCTACCGCCATTGCTCCAAATGCAACATGCGAAAGTCCATCGCCGATAAATGAAAATCTTTTCAAAACCAATGTTGCACCGAAAAGTGACGAACACAATGCTATAAGAATACCAACCACAAGAGCATACTTAACAAATGGATACTGCATATAGTAAATTAACTTATCAACAAGCTGCACTCTGTCCACCACCTTTCTCATATTCTACCGAAATGATGTTCCAATATCTGCTGTTCTTATATTCCTCTCTGCTGCCCCAGAACGAGCCCCCATGATTCATATGAAGCACATGTCTGGCGCAATCTATTGCCCTCAGATCATGTGATATCATGATCACTGCCACACCATTTTCATTTAACTGCTGTATCATCTGATAGAACTGTGCCGTTGCGACAGGATCAAGGCCAGTTACCGGTTCATCAAGCAGAAGAAGGTGCTCAGTTGCACACAGGGCTCTCGCCAGAAGGACGCGCTGCTGCTGTCCTCCCGACAAATGCCTGTAACATTTCCTGCGTATATCCCACATTCCAAGTCGTTCAAGCTGAGATTGCGCAAGCTGCTTTTCCTTTCTGCCATAAAAAGGACGTGCTCCGCACTTAGGCAGCGTTCCCGACAAAGCCACCTCCCATACAGTCGCAGGGAAATCCTTCTGCACAGGTGTCTGCTGCGGCAGATAGCCTATATCACGCGATGTCAAACCATCGCCAAACTTTATCTCTCCTGAAACCGGTTTCAACAGGCCAAGCAGAGTTTTTACCAAGGTACTCTTTCCCGCTCCGTTCTCTCCAACTATACAGAGATAGTCTCCCTTGTCTATACTGAAATTAAGGCCTGACGCAACTGCACGTCCATCATATCCCACTGCCAGGTCTTTGCACGTTATATATGACATTTGTTTTCTCCTATAAATCTAAATTTGTTTTATTGTTCAGCAATTAATTCAATGCCTGAGAAAGTACGTTCAAGTTATCTTCCATCACGTTCAGATACGTCTCACCATCAGCTACAGTCTTTGCAGTCACAGACTGCATGGAATTCATCGTCAGGATCTCCTGATTTTTCGAATCTGTTGTCTTCTTTATCGACTCTGCTATACTGTGATCTGCACCCTCTATCGTCAGAATAACCGGAAGCTTTAACTCATCCACCTTCTGCGCAAGGAATGTTATCGTCTCAAAACTTGCCTCCGACTCAGCACTGCATCCCACAAATGCAGCATAGTAGGTAAGCCCATAATCATCCGCCATATATCGGAAAGGGAATCTGTCGCCAAACAGAATTGCCTGACGTTTTCCCTTAGAAACTGTTAGTTCGTACCTTCCATCAAGATCATTGAGTTCATCAACGTACTTGCCTGCATTCTCCATGTAATCAGATTTATTATCTGGATCAAGTGCCTGGATATTATCCGCCAACACATTCGTCAACGCCACTGCGTTCTTGAGTGAAAGCCATACATGTTCATCATACTCCGGGCCTTCCTCTCCTTCCTCTTCTTTCTCTGCCTGCATGCCTGGAACTACCTCTTCCTCTTTGACTGCAGTTCCCAAAGCGTCAAGCATATTTACAACCTTCATATCCTTATTAGTCGCTTCTTTCAGGGCACTATCCACCCAGCCATCAGACTCACCGCCAACATACACGAACATATCTGCGTCAGCTATCTTTGCTATATCCTCTGCAGTTGGCTGATAACTGTGAAGATCCATCCCCTGATCGAGCAGCATAGTAAGCTGAAACTTGTCGGAATCACCGCCTATAATATTGCGGATCCAGTCATACTGAGGAAAAGTCGTACATACAATGCTGTACGCCGCAGCATTTGCCGCATTTTCAGGCGCACTGCCTCCTTTCTGATCAGAATCTGATGCCATCATTGATGCTCCGCAGCCACAAAATGCTGAAACAGTAAGTACCGATGCCATAACAAGGCCAAATATTCTATTTTTCATAATGATCAATAAACCTCCGAATTGATTGATATAATTGACAGGCATATTTTGATGCCTATAATTGGGTAAATTTAATAAACTGCCTCTAGATCAAAAAACACCAATAATAAGTATTCGCCCTTATCTTTAGATGTATTTCCAGACGCAATTCTCAGTCAATATCCGTACTTTAAATCAATTCAGCAATTCCACCTTCAGGGAAACGAGCGTATCGGTACAATACTCGTGGGTATACACCAATACAACTCCAAGTGTGAACACACTTAAGAACGCCAGGAACACTGGCGTAGTTGACATTGTCTTTATATTTGAAAGGAACTGTGCAGCCTGCTGCAAATGCATACATATAGGACATTCCTGCCCCGTACAGTCATGCTCCACATTGCGCGCAATATAGCCATAAGAGAAAAGTACTCCCGATACAAAGAACACTATAAGAATCCATGACATTATTCTCTTTTTACTCATTCTGCACACCTCCTTTTCATTGTAGGAATTTGGGGATATATAGTTTTCGTTGTGACCGTAACGATACAATCCCATCTGTAACAATCACGTTTAGTTTAGACTACAGCGACTCCACAACGCCTCTGACAATCTTTGCAAATACCACATATCGACGATCTGTCACAGTCGATCATAAATCCATACCTCTCCTGAACTCCTTTAGCTATGTGATTCATGGTATCGCGGTCAATATGTATGACTCTTCCGCACTTAACACACTGCATATGAAGGTGTTCGTGACAACTATGATCAGCCTTTTCCATTCTATACATACTTGAACCACCATCAGCACTCTGATACTTTATCAATTTGTCCTGGGTAACCATGCGGTCAAGATTGCGATATACAGTTGTTGTATTCGCATCTATGCCATTCTCATCCAAATACACACTTACATCAGCCGCGCAAAACCCTCTGTCCTGCCTCTCTGCAGCAAATGCCTCTATAGCCTGACTTATTCTCGTTTTATACTCCCTCGCCATAATATTCCTCTTTTTTGAATTTGCAAGTCATTTGCATTTTACTGTATCATAAATGGCTTTTAACTTTATGTCAACACTTTTTTATCACTTTTCCAGCACTACTATCTTGTTTGATATATTGCTGACAAATGGTATTTTGTCAATGACTTTATATACCGGTATGAACTCAGCCATTCCTTCTACAAGACTGTGCTGTTCTATGTATCTGTATTTCGGTATGATCTCCGCCAGCTTCTTTCCATTTGACACGCCCCAGGAGAACCTGGCATGGCTTCCATGGATGGATTTCTCCTTGATATGCTTTGCCATGAACGGAGCCATAGTCTCTACGAGCACCGTAGCATGAGTAAATTTCCTGTCTATTATGTCGAATATTTTCTTCACATCAGCTTCTGTGAGATACATCGTAAGCCCCTCTATGATGACCAGCACAGGTTCACCTGCATACTCTACCAGGTCAGCCCATTTGCCGTCCATGGCGGATTCCGCTATCTGATACACCGGTCCGTCCTCCTGCAGGAACTTTGCCCTTACAGTCATGGTCTCCGGGAGATCAATGTTGTACCAGCCTTTATATTTACCCTCATTTCTATAGCAACGGGTATCAAGACCACAGGCGATATTCACAACCACAGCACCCTTATGCTTTTTCAGGTATTCTGATACAAGCTTATCAAGAACTATAGTTCGCGCTATAACTCCGCTTCCCATTGCCAGATCCTTGTCCGCCAGTGAAAAGTCATAATCCAGACTGTCCACTATCTCTATGGCCTTGCCATCGTATATGGCATGATCCGGTTTTCTTGATTCCTTCGCCCTGGCATAGAGTGTCTGGAGCATCGTCTCTGGGACTCCCGTTATGTCTACCTTTGATCTGCGTACTGTATTGTTCTGTGTGCTAACCATTTTCTCATTTCCTCCTGCTTTTTAATTATGCAAACGCATGAGAGGCGCTGCGCGCGGCATTTGCGTGCTTCACAACATGTCGTCAAGCGCAGCTTGATGACCTGCGCGCACATCAGTGCGCTTCCTCTGCCGGAATCCTCCCACTTACGTGGGCCCCTCCTTATAATGGAGCAAACGCATGAGAGGCGCTTCGCGCGGCGTTTGCGTGCTTCACAAGGAATCCTCCCACTTACGTGGGCCCCTCCTTATGAAATATAACATTTGTCATGTTTTGTTATGTTCATAAAAATAAGAGGTTCATCATCGATGAACCTCTTTCTTTAAACTCTCTATCAACTTTTCTGTACCGCCTGTGGCATGAATGCCGATCTTTTCTGTCAGATACATTTTCTTCTCCACATCTACATCCTCGTCCAGTATCGCCATGGCTCCTTCAAGCCGAATCTTCGCCAGCACGCGAACCAAAGTCTCATCCGGCTCGCATCCAAGCTGTGACCTGTAATATGCCGCAAATGAATGTCTCATGAACTCCTCAACCCTCTGGTGATAATTCTCATAGCAGCTGCCGTCAGCGCCATGCATGATGATCATTGCCTCTTCCCTGTGTGCCAGAAGAAATTGCATCATGATCCTGTCTGCATCTACGCCCGTGCCGGGGTTCTCAATCTCCCCCTTCATAAGTTTTCCAAGCATGACCTCGTATTGATTCACAAGCGGTTCGAGTATCGCCTTGAACAATGCCTCCTTACTCTCAAATGAAAAGTAGAAGGCTCCAGTGGTAACTCCCGCACTATTGCATATCATTCTAAGACTTGCCCTCTGGTAACCATTTTTAAGGAATTCCTCTTTACCTGCTTTTTTCAGTTTTTCTATCGTTTCACTGCGCTTGTCATTTTCCATAACATATGTTATGTTAGCACAAACTAACTAGTCTGGCAACATATTTTTGAAAGTTATCTCTATTTGCCATCCAGGTATCTTCGCACCGTCTCAAGGCCGCCGAGTGGCACGCAGAACTTCTGGTCATGATTCTTACATGCCTCATAAGTGTCCTCAAGATCAAACCAGCACACGCCGTCCAGTTCTTCCTTCTGGATCGTCAGGTCTGCTATGTCCACCGGTTTCTGGTACACGAACACAAATGCCACCTCATTATCCCTGAACATTTTGCCGTGAAATTCCTTCTCATATTGGATCCTGAATGTTCCCGCGAAATCAAGATCTGCGGCCTCAGCTTTGATGCCAAGCTCCTCTCCGAGTTCCCTGAGTGCCGACCCCATCGGTTCATCGCCCGCCTGTATATGTCCGGCAGAGGAAGTGTCATACCTTCCGGGAAAAGAATCCTTATCCATCGACCTCTTCTGCAGAAGAACCTTATACCTTCCATTCTCTTGCTTCGCTATCCAGATATGGGCAGTCCTGTGACATATGCCTTTTGCATGTGCCTCGCTCCTCTCCACTGTGTCTCCGGTAGGGTTGCCCTGTTCGTCGCATATATCAAAAAGTTCCATTATAGTGTACCGTCCTTATTTCACTGATTCGATACAATTATAATGGAACTTTTTTCTTTTATCTATATATAATTAACACCTATAATTACACTTGTAACATAATGCTATAAAGCTGCTTTCGCCAGCTTGGTATTGCATCTAGTCATAACCTCAAGATAATATGCCGAATCAACTGGTGACATTTTATCAGCATCATACGCATCTGCTTTACTGACAAAATCTGCATATTTGCTCGCATAATCTGCATAGTCTGCGAGCATGCTCACCGTGTCATCTGAATTCTCATATTTCTCCATAAATTCAATATAATCGTCTATAAACACCTCATAGCTATCAAGAAACGCCTTGAGGTCGGGATCAACCACGCTAGAATCTGAAACCGAGGTTTCTTCATCTGCCGTATCCTCACTTTCCTGCTCACTTTCTTCAACTGTAGTTGTCTCTTCAACTTCTTCTGATGTGGCTGATTCTTCTTTTTCTTCAGTCGATGCTTCAGTTGCGATCTCTGTCTTAGCTTTCATCCTTTCAGGCGAAGAAAGATATATATCCATGGAGTCACTCGAGTAATGTGTAAGTTCCAAATGATAACCATCCTTATTATCAGCCTCAAACGAAGTCGATGTCGTTGAAGAATTTTTATCAAATCCTTTTTTCTTGCATGCTTCAATATAATCCGCATATTTTTCATCTGTCACTTTATCAGCACTCGCACTTAAATAATCTTTATCATTTGATAATACGTATCCATATTCTGTATCCGGAGCAGGAAGATATGCTGCAAGACCATCATCCGGCCAGTTTAGTTTTCTATTCTCATGAGATGATGAATGTCCTCCGCTATGACTTGCTCCAAAAGGAATCACGAGCAGAAATGCAAGAATAGCAAGTGCCACATATATGAATTTTTTCTTTTCTTTTATAATCTGCATACCCATAAGCCATGACACAGCAAGCAAGCCACTCTGTATCAATGCAATTATACCCGATAAAACCGAGCCAGAAGAAAATGAACCAATCGCTGCTATAATGCAAATAAACACAGACACTATAGTAACCTTGCTAAACTTGCTCTTTCTGTATGTCTTTTGTTCTTCTCTCTTTTCGTTGCGATCTTCCTTTTCTTTTTCATTTGCCATTCTGGCGTATTCCATTTCTTTATATGTATTGCTCTTAAGTTTTTCTATTGCCACCGCATCACTGTCAAGTATCTTTTCTCTATCTCCGCAATATGGACAAGTATATTCTCCCTTATCTGCATCCACTTCCAAATCTCCATTGCAGTTTTTACACTTCAGCTTTATTATACGAGCACCTGTCTGACTCTCGCATCTATTTCCACACTCCGGACAAAATGTCGCCCCCTCCGAAATATTTGCTCCACATTTACTACAAAACATTGTTCTTCTCCTCCTTACGATATTTTCTCTATCAACTCATACGCCTGATTTATATATTCATCGATCTCCACTTTCCGCTGTCTGAGCCTTAATATATGAGCATCAACCTCTCTCCTCACTTCATCTTTGCTAAGATTATCCAGTTCTGCTATCTCTCTGATGGAAAACTCCAGATTCTGAAGGAGCTTGATCATCCTGACCCTGTCCTGGGTTTTCGCATCGTACAGCAGATAACCTCTCTCATTTCTTGCTGCCGCAGACATTAAGCCTGCCTTTTCATATCCCTGAATCGCCCGTCTGCTGACCCCAGTATGTTCACACAACTCCCTCAATGTCTCCACTCTTTTTATCACCACCTCACGCGGACATTTTCTTAACTGTAAAATTGCACGTTGCGTGCAGTCAACACATTGATGCCAGTCCATAGCATATGCTGCCTTCGATGTTGATATTGTCCCACCGTATTTTTAAAAGTGGATTTGTCAGTGCAAAAAGGCACTCTGAATCCAGCCTGTCATCTGTCTTCAGAATGCCTTTATCACATTTCATATATAATTTATCTTAATTATTATGTCATACCAAAAGTCGATTTGCGACCGCCGTCCGCATCATGCTAAAGCTCCCTGATTATTTGCTCAAGTTCTTCCCGCTTTCTGTTGTATGCATCCAGATCACTGTTCCTTTCACATAATTTTACTGCCCTCTCCAACCACACAATACACCCATTTCTGTCTCCAAGCTCAATATAAATATTTGCTGCAGGAATAAGCATATAATTTATCAGATCAAGATCTGAACTGCATGTTCTGCTGTAAACCTTCCATGCCTTGTGTATATTTCTGTCTACCTGGCACGGATTGACATCAATATATGTATAGAACCATCCCTTAGTTATGTAATACGACAGCCAGTTTTCAGCATTATCTGTAATTCCACCGGTCTCTGAATTATCTATCTGAGTCATGATCATCCTGGCTCTGTTCAGAAGATCTACGACCTTTTTTCTGCTTCGCAATGTGAAATTCCCATCAAAACAGGATCTGACTGTATATGTAGCTACCGCAATAATATCTGCAGCAAGCTTTAACAGTGCATCCGTCGTTTCTGCTTTTTCGTAGCACGCTATCGCCCTATCCATATATCTCATCTGAAGAGCATACATTTTTTTCCCTTCTCCTGTCTCCGGTTCAAAGTTTCCGTCAAGAATTGTGTCCAGATAATCTATCCGGATATCGCAGACAAAGCCTTCTATGTAGTGACTTTTTCCTTCCGACCATTTCTCAAGATATCCTAATATCTCCTCTGTATCGCTATACCGGCCCATCTCGGCATATATATGAGCCAGCTTGTCACACACTTCAACCATTTCCCGGTCTGATATAAGTTTGTCTGTACGTCTGGCCATGTCCCATATTCTTCTTCCATGAGTCAGTATAAATTGTTCACTTTCTATAGGCAGCATCACAATTGTCTTTGCTGCAAGGCGAAGATATTCCTTGGAATCACGCAAGTTATCCACATTCATACAGCAATTTGCAACAGCCACGCATATCGATACCATGACGTTATCTTCAGCGATCAGATTGGCAAGGCACGCTTTTACGGACTGAAGCTCTTCTGTTTCTGGCGGTATGTTCTTCTCATCCTGCATATCTGCCCATTTTCTGCCAAGTTCTCTTCGTACTGCCTGACCTATAACAGGATGAAGTGCAAATTTTTTATGCCGTTCAACCCAGCCAATATCAGCCAGTTCATTTATCATATTCTCATCATCAGCATCAATAAAGCAGGAAAAATCCCTAAAATCTACACCATTGTCCCCAAACAAAGCCAGACTCATCAAAATTCCTCTCTGTTTCGGCGTAAGGCCATCCATGCAAAACAGCGATGAGATCATATCTGTCATATGCCCATATACATTCCGGCTGTCTATGGTACAACCTGTTTTCACCCCATCCAGTGCCGTAAATCCTTGTTTTTGAACCAGAGCACACGCCTCGTCAATTGACAGATACCCTCTGTCTATCTGTCTTGCCAGGATCATCAGCATGAGTGTGTGTCCATTCACCCGGTCTATCAATTCGTCCAGTTTCTCATACAGATCGGCATCTGACTTTGATTCATTATTCCGCATATTTGACAACATCAGTTCATACATATACTGTCTTTCAGAAAATGCCTCAATCTGTATATGGTCATAACACTCCGGAATAATCCCCCCTTGCGTCACTACTATCAGCCTGCATCCTGTCCTCACAAATTCTGATATCCCATCATCCAGGTATATATCACTGTTATCCAGAACCGGAACATTGTCCACAACCACCAGGCTCTCTTTTGTGTTTTCCGATATGCACTCCCTGAATTTCCTAAGCTTTCTATGGAAATAATCAGCTTCGTTTTCATCAGCCTGTCTGCAAACTGTATTTATATAAAACATATCATCATTACATACAGTTGAATAAAACGAGTTTGAATAATTCAGGTACAGCATCGTATCTAACCGGTCTCTGACATCTATGACAAATCTCCGAACCAGTGTACTCTTTCCGATTCCTCCCATTCCTGTTACAAATATACAAGGCTTTGTCTTTTCGGAAAACCAATCCGTAAGAAGCTTTAGTTCATCCGTTCTCCCCACTACATTTTCAATACAAGCCACCGGACTCGATACAACATATGCTCTTGTCTCATCAGAATTCCCATACAAAGAATCAAGGATCATGAGCAGTTCATCCATGGACTGATACCTGTCTGACCAGTTTCTTGAAAGAGTTCTGTGCAGACATTCTGTAAGTTCCATGGCAAATGAATCCCTGTAGAAATGCTTTTTATTATTTGCCGGACACGAAGAATCTACTATTGATCTATACATGAGTTTCCCAGCGTCATATACTGCATTCTCGTCGCAGTCAAATACATCCGGGGCGCGTCCGAACAAAAGGTAAAAAAGCACCGCTCCAACACCATACACATCACTCCACGTCCCAACATGTTCTATATCTCCACTTCTCAGCTCATATGAAGCCCACTTCGAAGTAAATCTTAATATATTATTCTCAGCACAACTTCCTCCTGTTACACTGCATTCTTCAATATCTTTTTTCCTAATAACCGAATCGAAATCATATAATTGAACCCAGTCCCGCGTTCCATCGAGTGCTAGCACATTTTCCGGTTTCACATCCAGATATAAATATCCCCTGTCATGTAGCAGTTTCAGCGTTCTTGCAAGACTCCTTACTATGCCAATAGCATCCCGGACACTTTCAAATCGGCATTTGTCCAAAGTCGTGCCATCCTGATATGTGGTTACAATATATATTTTGTTCTCTTTTTCGTAGATCTCATACGTGTTTACTATGCGATTTGTGAGTCCATCAGTATCAAACAGGCTGTTGTTCAAGTCAAAAGTACATCGTAAATGTCGTCTTTCTTCCTCAGTTTTATACTGCATTTCCCTGATCCTAACCGGCCGTCTGGCACCTGAGTTGTTGACATAATATCCATCATATACTATAGACGAACTACCTCTGCCGAGTTCTCCTGTCAGCACATACTCGTATGGGCAGTCTTTAAAAGTAAGTATTCCATTTTCTTTCGTATTATAATCCGTATTGTAATCCATATTCCGCATCCTGCTTTTTCATGAATCTCTGTTATAACCAACTCTTACTGTTACGATTGTCTGTCGAAATATATCTCCTGCATAAAATCCTCTCTGAATGTTGTAAGAGGGTCATCATTTTCCAGCGCAAATAAAAATATCCAGTCATATGGATTGCCTGCGTAAAGTGTCTGATACCCGGAGCTCAGCAGAATATCATTTATCCGCAGCCGGCAATTCTCTGCATCTCTGCCACTCACAGCTCTGTTCCCACGCGCAACTGCTTTCCCCGCCAGGTACTCATAAAATGAGAGAAGGATAAGCAATTTTCTCATTCTCTCATCTGATATGCGCACACCATTAAGCACTTTTTCCAAACCATCCCGATCCGGATAACAATACACGGCAAACGCATGGATCAGCCCGCTGTCTGTGAGTATATTTCTGATATTTCTTCCACCGGCCGCTTTTCTGACATTCGGTCCATATAGGCCTATCATTTGCAGATAAATAGTCCACACCGACAGAGACGTATCAAAGCCATTGCTTTTACCAGTCTCAGGAAGCTCCACTTGAAATGCCCTGCGCTCTGCTGCGGCTATTCCATTCTCGCCTGATATTTTCAGCCACATACGTTTCAGCATTTTTGCCGCAGTAACATGCTTATATGCAAATCTTTCCGCATTCCGTACTATGTATGCGGCGGTCTCTTCCATAGATGAAATATTCTTCACCTCGCCGGCTATATCCCCTGTATAAAATGCCTTATCATCATCTGGAATTCTCTGAACATCCACGTCCGGCAGATTTTCCAACATCATTTGCAACGTCTTATAATCCGTTTTCAGTTTGATCACCATATAGTACACGATCTCTTCCATATCATGAAGATCAAATCCCCTCGAAAGGCAGATCCGTCTCAGAAAATCCTCAGTCTCCTCGACTTCCAAGCCAAACACAAAGCTCAATTGCAGTGCGGTACTCTTATTGATATTAATATCTTCCGAAAACCACTTTGACATATTCCTCGGTGGCATCACACCGCGCGCTCTATATCTTTCCTTTATAAAATCTGTTTTACTTCCCACATCATCCAGGCTCCCGGCATAACCTTTCTCTATAAGGAATGTATCCAAAGCCTCTCCAAATTTTCTAAAGCGCTCCATCTGGCAACGCAGTTCTTCCAGATAATTATCATCATATGGGGTAATTTCCCTACAGCGGGCTATCATCCTGTCTGTATATTCTGCCATTTGTATCTTCCGACTTTCCATAAATAAATATATATTAAATAGTATGTTGTTATCCTACTCATTGTCAATATACCAAATATTAGGGTTGTCTATTATTGTCATTTAATGTAGAATTAATAAAAATATGTGGAGGAATTTTCAATGAAAAAGCTACTGATTGGTATCGGCATTATATTAGCTCTAATTATTGTATTTTACCTGATAGTACTTATAACTGGATGGATATAGAATTTTTATTTTGAGGACATACGTATGAAAAAAAATAAGCACTTTTTACTTAAAGCATTTATTCTTATTTTATTTTGTGTAATTACATTTTTTATAACCCGATACTTATATGTACCAAATGGGCAAAAAATCGAAAAAACCGATTCGACTATCGGTAAAACAATTGAGTTATCAGGTGAAACCATACGTTCTAATATTGCCAACATTGGTAAACTTGCAACAGCAGAATATACATATACTCATGTTGAACATTTTGATAGTTCTAGAACTATAGGCGATTTTAAGATTCCACTAACAAAAACTTCTTACATATTCAGCTATGACGGAACCATCATCGCTGGTGTTGATTTTACCCAAACAAATGTCGACAAAAATGACACAAGCAAAACTATTACTATTACTTTGCCCGAAGTTGAAATTATCAGCTCTGATGTAGATCAGGATAGCTTTCAATTATATGATGAAAAAAAGAACATTTTTAACCCTACTGATATAACTGACTATGCCGAGTCTTTTGCAGATTTAAAAACCTCCGAAGAGCAAAAAGCAATTGACAAAGGTTTACTCGATGATGCAAAAGCAAATGCTTGCACTATCATCAACTCTTACATGGCATCGCTTAATATACCAAACTACACAACAAATATAACATTTGCAGGCACAACCAATTAGCCAATATACACTTTGTATACTTTTATTAATGTTTTATAAAATATCAGTAATTACACTTGATATTGACCACTTTTTAGGATATCCTCAGATCACAATAAGTTACTAAATAAGTCAGCTCTAATTGACACTAACATTATTGAATGTTAGAATTCTTGTATGATATGATTATGGTAACCTTACCATGCGAAATGGGAACTTTAAGAGATGGGTGTTCTACCATATAAAACAAATGAACAATTTTAATATGGATGTTCTACCATACAAAATGGAACAATTTTATGGGAGCCCTACCATGCAAAAAGGTTTTTAAGAGCTGTGCATTTTAGCACAGCTCTTTTATATTCTCAGAAAGGCGATAATGGATATCCTTAATTTTTACTATATTGATTTAAAATACATAAGAAATCTGTCTCGTGCAGATGACAACGTAATGTCAGTCTCCCCTCAGGTAGGTAAGGAGAATCGACCATTTCTTGGAATAATCATTCTTATAGGTGGTCAGAAATATTGCATCCCCCTTACCTCACCAAAAAAGAAATTTGAAAATATGAAAAGCCAGATTGATTTCATCAAAATATTTGACCACAACAGCAGGCATCCTGAGTATTCTTCTAAAATCATAGGAATTCTCAATCTAAACAATATGATTCCAGTTAACAACTCAGTTATATCTAAGGTCAATCTGAAATTAAACCCTCACGATACCCCAGATAAAACAAAACGAAAGATTCTTATGCAGAAGCAATTATCCTGGTGTCGGGATCATTCCGATACCATAATCAACAGAGCCAATAAAGTCCACTCTCTCATAACTGATTTTCCCGACAAAAATCGTAACCTTACCAAAAGATGTGTAGACTTTAATAAACTTGAGCACATTTTAGCCCAATACTCGGATGACTAAAATTCCTACACCACCAGCCTCGCCTTCGCCCTGCCGGTTCTGTCCTTTTCCACCACGATCTGCTTGTCAATCTTCTCCTTGAGTTCAGTCACGTGCGATATTATTCCCACCAGCTTTCGTCCCTCGGTCACGCTGACCAGCGCTTTGTATGCCTGTGGCAGAGTCTTTTCTGTGTCCAGTGAGCCAAAGCCCTCATCCACAAACATCGTATCTATCTGTATACCGCCAGCCGAAGCCTGCACCTCATCGGAGAGTCCAAGTGCAAGGGAGAGTGATGCCATAAATGACTCGCCCCCAGAAAGAGACTTAACGTCTCGTCTGCTGCCGTTGTAATGATCCACAACACAGAGGTCAAGGCCGATCTGGCTTCGCCTGTCACTGCTGTCCGTCACACGCCCCAGTTCATACTGACCGTCTGACATCTTCAGGAATCTCAGATTTGCACGCTGAATTATCCTGTCAAAATACGACATCTGTATATACGCCTCAAGGTTTATCTTGTTCTTGCCGGATACATTTCCTGAGGCAGTGTCATAGAGCGACTTCACGCTTACATATTTCTTTTCTTTTGCCGAAAGCTCATCGGACTTTCTGCTTATATTCGCCATCGCCGTTTCATTTGCACGGATGCGGCTGTTTCCATCCTGCATGAGAAGCCTGATCCTTCCCAGCTCATCTCTCACTGCGGTTTTATCTTCCTCAAGCTTAGCAAGTTCGAGCTTCTCTGCTGATTCCAGAGTGTCTGTCAGAGCCTTTATCTGCCCCTCCAGCGTCTTAATATCCTGGATCACAGCATTATATCTCTTCTCAGCGGCGTCAAATGAATCCTGCAGTTTCTTTGCTCTGCCAAGAATCTCGTTCATCTGCGTTTCCGCCTCACTCCGATTCCTGAATCTGAGCCCCGCGGCCAGTTCTGTCGCCTGTTCTCTGTCTGAGACAACCTTTGCCGTGAGCGCCGATATATTTCTCTCAAGCTCCGCCAGCTTCACCTGCATCCCGGCAAATGCTTCTTCCTCCTGAGGAAGTTTTGCAGCAAGCTCATTCCTTCTGCTAACCCTTTTGCGTTCAGCCTCGATCTGTCTGTCTGTATCGGCAATCTTCTCATTATAGTATCCAATATTCTTCTCAACCTTTTCCGGCAGACCGTCTATATCCTCCGGATCGTCAAATTTCCTTCCAGCCTGCTCAATAATGCTGTTTCTGATCTCCATGACACTGGCAAGCTTTACCTTTGCATCCGTAGCACTGGCATTTGCCCTGTCGCGGGCTTTGTCAGCATCCTTCTTCGCACCATCTAACTGTGCATCTGTCGGAGCCTCCTTTGGCAGCGATGCAAGGAGTTTGTGCTCCGTCGCACCGCACACAGGGCACGCCTGTCCCTCCTTCAGATCCTTTGCAAGGATTCCCGCCTGGGCATTCCTGTAGAGCGTGCTCATATGCTCATACAAATCCTGTTTTCTGGTATAAATATCATTATCAAACAGATACTGCTTCTGTGCTTTGTCCACCGCCTGTTTTCTTCTGCTGTATTCCATGAGCAGTCTGCTTATGTCATTCAGATAGTCAACAGCGTCAGCCATCTTCTCCCTCGATGCCGTGATTGCAACTATTTTCTCCCCCGCATCCGCAAGCTGTGTCTGCTCCTGCCTCAGCTTTTCTATGCTCTTCTGTTTGTCTGTCACAAGCATTCTGCCCTTCTCGGCCTGTTCATTTTGCCTTTGTAGGAGCTGTTCCTCGTCTGCAATATTTTTTCGCTTCTCGTCCAGTTTCTCATAGTTTGGAAGCTCGTTATTTATAACTGCTGCCTGTCTTTGGAGCTCTTCCGTCTCTGGGAACGCTTCCTTTGTCCTGTTTAGCTCTGCCTCAGCAGCAGTTCTGTCATTCTGTACATTTGCAAGCTCCAAATGTGTCTTTTCAAGCTGCACTCTGGCTTTCTCTGTCTGCTGTGCCTTGCCTATCAGCGTGTCAAGTTCCCCGACCCGGGTCTCAAGTGTACTGATCTGCTTCTCATATGAATCCGTTCTTGCCTTCTCCGTTACAATAAGCTTTCCGATGAGTGTGATCACCTCATCAATTGGCATCTGGCCGTCCTTCGCCTTTTGAACACTGAGCCCAAAAGGGTCATCCTCTCCGCAGACTATCCCGGATATATACTGCTCTATACTCTTCTTCATATCGTCGCGTTCACTCTGAAGCCTTCTCGTCTCATCCTGAAGACGCTTCTGCAGAACAAAATACCTTGATGTGTGAAAAAGCTTGCTGAATATCTTCTGTCTGTCCCCGGACTCCGCCACCAACAGTTCCTTGAACTCACCCTGAGCAAGCATGGATATCTGCGAAAACTGCTCTCTGTCCACACCCAACAATTCCTGAAGATATGAATTTACCTTCGTTCTGTTGGCAATGACCGAGTCATCCGGCAGATACAGTTCTGCAGCTGCATCCTGCAGGGTAGTTCCTTCACCTTTTTTCTTACGTCTCTCATAGGAAGGATTTCTTTTAACTCTGTAAGTCTTCCCCATATGATCAAATGTCAGTTCAACGTAGGTATCTGTGTCCACATCGGCATACGTTGATCTCATCATCCTCGCATCACGGCTCGCTCCGCTCGGCTCATCATACAGCGCATAACAGATGGCATCGAATATCGTGGTCTTTCCCGCACCTGTATCCCCAGTCACAAGATACAAGCCTTCAGCCCCAAGCTGGGCCATGTCAAGCATCTGGACTCCCGCATATGGTCCAAATGCCGACATCGTAAGATTTATGGGTCTCATCACCAGGCCTCCTTCCATATAGAGTCTATAATATCCTGAACAAAAATCCTCTGTTCATCGCTCATTTCCTTGTTGTTCTGCTTCTCATACAACTCTCCAAACAGATCTATAGGCTTTTTCCCTTCAAGCACAGCACCATCGTCTATCGTCTGTGTCACACGGGTTCTGGTGTTGTCGTATCCAAGCTTCATCACATTTGGATAGACCGTTCTGAGTTTTCCCAAAGCATCCGGCACGTCATCCTCGTCCGTGAGAACCACATACAGATAATCATCCACAGCCGTCCCCTCATAGTTTCGCCTGTCCATCAGCTCGTCAAATGTTCCCTTTACCTCGCGCAGCTCATGCATCGGAACAAGCGGAACAGTCCTTATCTCTATTTTCTTGTTCTCAGGGATGTCAACAACTGTCACCGATTTGGTGTGGTTAGCCTCCGAAAGTGAATACTTAAGCGGTGTTCCACAGTATCTGACAGTCTCCCTGCCCACCTTCTGCGGTCCATGTATATGCCCCAGCGCCACATAGTCAAATGAGTCAAATACCGACACATCCACATTGTCCAGACCGCCCACATTCTCCTCCGACTCCGAGCGCACAGCCCCGGTCACGAACTGGTGGGCCACAAGGATATTTGTAACCTTCTCATCAACATCCATGTGCTCCACCGCCACACGGCAGGCATCCGTGTAATCCTTTATATCATCCGCCTCATCAGAGAATACCGCTCTGATCATTGCCGGCTTCACAAATGGCAGCATGTATATGTTCGCCATCTGTCCTTTTCCATCCTCCAGCTTATATGGTCTGACCAACCCATCTCCCATCATGGCTATCTGTGCCGAATCATATACCGGCGATATATGGATTCCACTGAGATCTATCAGACTTGATGCAAATGCCAGCTTGGCCGCCGAATCATGGTTGCCGCTGATGATATATACTTGCAGCTTTCTCTTTGCAAGCGAGGTCAGGAAGCTGTCCAGCAGTTTCACCGCCTCCTCGCTCGGCACAGACTTATCATATACATCCCCGGCTATGATGACTCCATCCGGTTGCTCATCATCGATGATGCCCAGTATTTCTTTTAATATATACTCCTGATCCTCCAACATAGAAAATTCATTTACACGCTTTCCTATGTGAAGATCAGATAAATGGATCAAACGCATATGTACTTCCCCTTTAAACAAAACATTCGTTGAAATAATTATAACATCACCGACAATATATCCCAATTATGTTTATCTTAATTTCGGCAATTTCGGTTTCTCCGCTACATGAAATACCATATTCGTCATATACTATGTAATATAGTACTAGTTTTCATCGGAGAACGCTCTATGGCAACTACTAACAAACTCAATTTTTTTCGTTTTTTCTTCATATCGATCCTTGGAGTGCTGCTGCATTTCACCTACGAGTGGTCAAATGACAATCCCGCTGTCGGACTATTCTCAGCCGTGAACGAGTCGACCTGGGAGCACCTGAAACTCATATTCTTTCCCATGCTCCTGCTGACAATGATTGAATTTCTCTGGGATCATATAAAAGATAAGCCCCTGCCGGAAAACTATCTTCCAGCAAGGACTATCGGTATCCTGTCAGGTATGGCATTCATTGTGGTCGGTTTCTACACTCTAAATGGTGTACTGGGCAGGAATTATGAGTTTCTGAATATCGCACTTTATTTCGCCGGGGTTGTATATGCATTGCACACCGAAAACAGATTAGAATCCAGGCAAATGTGCATAAACGACTACGTTTCCATGACTATCCTGGCAATTCTCGCGGTTGCATTCTTTGCATTTACCAAATACCCGCCTGAACTTGGGATATTTGCGGACCCTACAACAGATTAACCACACACATCAGAAGAACCACTTGCATAACCATAATAAGTGGAACTCCAACGGCAAAATAATTTTTCCTTATCTTATGCCTGAACACGATCATTCCAAGCAGCGCTCCTACACTTCCCCCGGCAAATGCCATACCGAGAAGGACCGCTATGGGGATCCTGTATCCTCCCTTGACCGCTCTGTATTTGTCAATTCCGAACATGACAAATGTTATAACACTCATTGCCGCAACGAACCAAAGTGTCCATCTGTATTCCACAAACACATCCCAGAATGCAAAGTTCAATTTGCCCGCCGGTCTGAGCTTCCAAGTCATGAACACCGCAAGCTCTATCACACACACGCACACTGTGAACACTCTCAGCATCATATTCGTCTTGGATGCAGTCCTGTCACACAACGCAAATGCTATTATCATGCCAGGGGCACCACCGGCAATGGCTATGATCCCCAGCAGAACACTGAGCGCTTTATGGCTTGTTCTCCTGCGTCTCGCAGCCGTCACTCCATCAAGGACAGCTCCCAGTATATTTATACATATCAGATATATGATCAACTTATCCATTATATATACCCACCTTGTCTACTGACATTGTATACATAGTTCCACTCTCCTATATACTTCTACTGATCTGCGATGAGCACCTGCGGCTGAACCTTTCTGATGTTCCCCGCTCTGATAAATGCTACCACAGAGAATAACACGCTCATAAATACCAATGGTATAACCAGTGATATCACGCTTGTACTTAAATTAAAACTGTATATTCCAAATGATTCAAATCCTGCCTTGAAGAATGGCTTGCTGACGATAAGTGCAAGAACTATACCAAGCAGCGAACCCACAACTGCCGTCACGATAAAGCGGACCGCAAGCTGGCATCTGAGTCTGAAGGATGTAAATCCAAGTGCCTTATATATTCCGATATCCTTCTGCTCACGCATGAGAACCTTGCCACACACGATTATGACCGTGACTATCACGAATACAGCCCCCAACATATATGTGAGCAATGTGAGTCCCTGTATTGCAATGTTGACTGTACCCGCCACTCCTTCAAAATCATCCTTTGCTGAATGTATTGAATACGTGATGCCCTGATTATCGCCATATCTCTTATCTATCTCCTGGATTATCGCATCACATTCATCAGTATTGTCAAGATCATAACATATTCCTTTGCCGCTCCATTCCTCTTCATCTGAACTGCTTTTGGCAGCTCCACTGACACCAGACTCACTTACGGTCTCTTCATGGGCAAACTTACTATATGCAGCCTTACTAATTGCAAAGTTCTTGCCCATATCATTTGCCGAATCGTATATGCCGGATATCACCATCTTCCTTGCCACGCCGCCGCGCTTGACTGTGACTGTGTCACCTACGTTCATGTGAAATCCATCAGCCACATACTGGGTTATCAGCACTTCATTGTCATATGTGCAGGTTCTTCCCTTTCTTATCGTGTTGATCATATCAGGGTCCTCCACTATATAACAATACATCTGCACATCATCGAACAGAAGGTACTCGCTGAACATTTGATATTTTCTATACGCTGTGTGTTCTGATATAACATTCTCTATATCCTTCTGCGTATCCTCATCGACAAACGAAGCAGTCAGGTCATACTTCGTGACTGAAAACATATCCACCAGCATATTCTGTGAATTAAACCAGCGCATCATATCGTTCATAAGTATCATGAACATGGCAAGTATAGCAGTCACTATGATGGCTGCGGCATACTGTTTCTTCTCAGATATAAACTGTCTGTATGCAAGACTCACACCAAGTTTCTTGCCTGAGACCGGAAGCTTCAGAACGCTTGAGAAATGCACACTGCCCCGTCCGCCTCTTATCGCCTTTATAGGTGTGGCCTCGGATATTCTCCTTGTCTTCAACATGATAAATGCTGCTACCAGAAGCAGTATCGCCAATATGACACACAGCACAAGTCCTACATTAATATCAGACGGAACTTCAAGTCCTGAAGAAGATCTTGTGGCACTATTTATAATTTTTAGTATCGGAATGGCCAGTGGTATGCCAGCAAACAGTCCAGCCGCCACAGTGCACATATACCCGGCAAGCAACGCCAGCTTCACCGATGCATTTGTCATTCCGACCGCTTTGAGTATTCCTATGTTAACAAAATCCATCTCTATGCTGCTGCCGATGTTGTGTCCTAGAACTATCATAGCCGCCACCAGAAGCAGCACAACAAATATAAGCAGCACCGCGGAGAATACCTTTGTCATAAGAAGCATGTAATTTCCCGCCTGCTCCTTTGATAAAGTTATCCAGCAATATGACGCGAAATCACTCACATTATTCAGTTCTCTCTCAAACTCCATCTCCGTGAGGTCCAGGCCCGGCTTTTTATCTATTATGATAAGCTTTGACAATTCAAAGGATCTCTTGTCATCTTCCAGTCCGCTTCTATGATCTTCCGCAGCCTTTGCCTTGAGATCCGCAAAATCCTCATCTGAGATCAATATCGTCTTTATTCCCATGACCGAAGATCCCATATATGGATCCTCGAAAAATGACGCAACTTTGAAGGTATAAGAACCGTTATCATTGCCCAGCTCGACTGTATCACCAATCTTGCAGTCATACATACCTATGAAACTGAACGGCACACTTACCTCACCCTTTTCAAGCCGATGGTCTGTCACTTTGTTATCCACATCATACTGATCATATGTAAGCACACTGTCTGTATCATTCAAAACGAAGCTGCTACTGTTTCCCCCTTTTCCATTGCAGTCCTTAAGCAGCAGATATACAACATCTGTCGCTTTCACTTTCTGCACCGCATCACAGTTGCCAATATTTTTTATTATCTTGTCTGCACTTGTCCCATAGGCATCCAGCCTGCTCTCCCCGTAAAGTGCAGCAAGCATATCTCCATAACCGACCTCTTCCATAGCTTCTGAATCATGCCTTATGGAATTCGTATAGTAAGAAAGCACTGAACAGAATGCCAGAGAAATGATAAGCATGAGCACGAACACACTTATATGCACGCCCTTGTTTCTTCTCATATTTCCTCGAAGCACCATCATGATATATCTCATCCTTTACCTCCTACCACTGCATGGAACCAAGCCATGCATCTATCTGGCTCTCACGGCTCCTGCGTTCTTCTTCAATATATTGTGACAGTTTCAGCTCACCTATGATTCTTCCATCCTCTATGTAGATGATCCTGTTCGCCCTGATGGCAGCTCTCACATCGTGGGTAACCATGAGTATGCTCTGTCCCTCCACGTTGAGCTCGGTTAGAAGATCCAGCACATCCTGGGTATTTCTACGATTTAATGCGCCTGTCGGCTCATCCGCGAAAAGGATACCCGGACTGTTGATGACCGCTCTGGCAATAGCTCCCCTCTGTGCCTCTCCGCCAGACACCTGTGCAGGAAGTCTGTCAGCAGCACTTTCTATATTCATCTTCTTTATGAGTTCATCAGCCCTGTTCTCAGTCTCTTTTGTGCTCGTATTCTTATTCATATAGCCCGGCACAAGTATGTTCTCTCTAATGCTGAGGTTGCTCACAAGATGTATCTGCTGGAACACAAATCCAAACTCATACACCCTGAGTTCTGCCATGCGTTTCTCTTTGTATTCTGTTATATCCTCGCCATCATATATGACCTTTCCCGAAGTCGGTCTGTCCATCCCGGACAGACTGTAAAGCAGTGTGGATTTTCCCGAGCCTGACGCTCCCATGATGACTGTAAAATCTCCCTTATAGATATCCAGATCCATGTTGTTGAGCACATGATTCTGCACGCCCTCACTGGAAAAGCTTTTGCAAAGGTCTCTTGCCTGAAGTATTATATCTGCCATTTTTCTCTCCTTTTTATAGTTGTAGCACGGGGGCATTCAGACATCCTCTACAGATCTTCACCTCGCCACCGTGCTACAACCATATCACCCTATTTATTAACAAGTCCTTAACAAACCTTTCTTGCTGCAAAATATAACACTGCCTCCAGGCCATCAGCATGATTTACAAGTTCCACATCTCCGCCCATTCTGTCCATGAGATAGTGGACAATAAACAGTCCAAGGCCCGCTCCAGGTTCATCACTGGAGTTTTCCCCTCGATAAAACTTCTCATATATGAACGGCATGTCCTTATCCGGGATTCCTGTTCCATGATCCTTTATGGACAGCCTGTATACCATATCAGCGCCGCTCACATGGACATTCCTTGGAAGTTTTTCGGGCGATATACATTCCGTAACAATACTTATCTCTGTGTCTCTGGCATACTTAGAGGCATTTGACAGTATATTTTCTATCACCTGGACCACTCTTCCCGAATCTGAATGCTCAAGCACTGCCTCGGTTATAGCTCCATTCACCACGATATTCATACCAAGTCCTATATCTGACAGGATCTGTTCCATCAGAGGTTTTATCTCAACCTCATCACTCTTCACCACCAGTCTGTCCAGATCATGCAAGGAATGAATAAACATGTCATTCGTTATGGATGTCACCTCATCACATTTCTTCATGATGACCGACGCATATCTCTCCCGGCGCTCCTGCGTGGCATCCATGTTCATAACCAACGCCTCCGCATATCCCCTTATGGATGCGATCGGAGTCTTTATATCATGTGACAATGTGGCTATAACAGTCTTGTTGTTCTCTATCGCTTCCTGCTCCCTCCGCCTGGCATGCATTATCTCAGTTCTCATATGGTCAAATGCCCACGTGAAGCTTCCGAACATATTTACCCGTCTGTACTTAAGCTCGGTGTCCATATCCCCTGCTGCCAGATGTGATGCATAATCCTCCAGCTCGTCAAATGGCCTGAGAACACACACGTATATGTACAGGAATAATACAATCACAACACACAGGACAACGATATACATGATCACTATATTCCTAAGTCCTGACTTGCCGGTATCTAGCTTTTGTTCCCTGAGTTCATTCATTACAGCGTCAAGCTTTTCGTCAGCATCTGTGGATCCCGAATCATACAGTTGTTTCACTTCATTCAATTCCACTATATACTGCCCATATTCATCATCTTTTATCCGCCGTGTCTCGTCCTGCTTCTCCCTGTAGAACAGCCAGCCAAAAACTATGGTTATAGCGCACATGAACACGATCAGCATTTTTATTATATTGCTTCTTACTGAATGTCGCTTCATATAAACTCCCTATAGCTGCCAAGTGGACATCCACCTTACAAGCTCATATTATTCTCACTGTCTTTGTCTATTCACTATCTTCCAGCACATATCCCGTTCCCCATACCGTACGGATAAGCTGCGGATGTGACGGATCTGTCTCAAGCTTTTCTCTGAGCCACCTCACATGCACCGCAACCGTGGATGGCTCCACATCACTGTACAGCCCCCACACGGCACTCATGATCTGTTCCTTGGTCAATACCCTGCCTCTGTTCTCCGCCATGTATACAAGCAGGTCAAATTCCTTTGGCTTCATATCCACATTACTTTTGTTTCTGCTCACAGTCCGTGCGTGCCTGTTGATCTCTATCTCGTTCCCGTCTGTGTTCAGGGTCAACATCTCAGACTTATTGTCATCAACACCATAAGTTCTCCTGAGTATCGAACGGATACGAGACATAAGCTCTTTCAGTGAATACGGCTTTGCGATATAGTCATCTCCACCCATATCAAGGCCATTCACCTTGTCATCCTCACTCGTCCTTGCACTTGCAAATATGATTGGCACCTGCGAAGTATGCCTGAGTTCTTTACAGAACGAGAAACCTGTACCATCGGGAAGATTGATATCCAGAAGTATGAGATCACATTTGTTATCTGTCAGCACTTCATATGCATCGTCTATGCTGGCTGCGTACAGAAAAGCATAGCCGTTGTCCTCCAGCATATCCTGTATCAGCATAGACAGATCAGCGTCATCATCCACTATAAGTATTGTTCTCTTGTCTGTATGCTTTTCTGTCATCCTATACCCTCCAATATCTTCACTGTAGACAATTCATATTATATGACTCTAAACTGCCCACATATCGTCTGTAATATCATCCGCAAGCAGTGCATACAGCCAACTATTTTTCTTTTTTCACCAGCATGTCATATGTAACGCCATATTTCTCCGCTATGTCACTGGCGTATGATCTGCCAGCCGGCGGCGCTATCTCAATCTTGTAAGATCTTTGTGATCCCTCGTTATGTACGATCAGCGAATATACCTTGCCATCTGCGCGTCCTTCATTCATCTCATCCACATCAAAGCCAAGCTTATGCATGTGGGTGTTGTATATCGTCCGCGTTCCCTTTGTCAGAATCGCTCTCACGGAATCTCTGGCTATATAATAGCCCTCCTCAAATGACGTAGTTGAAAACGTCTCATTGAGAAGTATCAGGCTGTCGTCACCCGCACCGTCAAATATCTCCTTAAACCTCTTACACTCCTCACCAAGTCTTCCAAGATCAAGGGTCTTGTCTTCGTCAGCAGGGAAATGCGTGAATACGCAGTCCACAGGAGCAAATTCAAATTCATCACCCGGGATATATATACCGCCCTGAGCCAGTACAAAAAGCTGTCCTATCGTCTGGGTTATAGTCGTCTTGCCGCCTCTGTTGGCACCTGTGAGGATATACACTCTGTGCTCGCTGTCAAAGTCCAGATCATTGGTCACTATGTGCTCCGACTCCTCCGTATCAAATGCTGCAAGCTTGATATTATATACGCCACGAGCCTTCATATAATATCTGCTCTTGGAATTGGCTTCCTTAGATGTACCTGCGTCCGGCTGATATGCAGAGTTCACAACTCTTGCCTTGGAAAATACCGCACCTCTGCTTTGCAATTTTTCTATATACTCAGCCCATCTTATATAGTATGTAAGCTCCGGTATGAGATCCGTCATGTCAGTTATGGTAATCGACACATACTTATTTAACGTCTCCCTCATTCTCTTTACAATTCTTGTTATGAGCTTAGTGACTACCCTGTCTGTATACCTCGTAATGTCTTTAGATTTGTCAGAATCAGGGATTCCCACCATACCTGCCGCCAGATTATTTGCGCCCCCGGTTACGACTCTTCCCTGCAGCTCCTGCTGAAATTTTGACAGTGCTTCATTTACCGCATCTAACGGCTGGAATTTATAGTCGTTCTTTGCCTCAATGTTATCATTTATTTTGTCTCTGGACATAAGATGTCCGTAGAAATTACTCAGCACGCCGCCCCTTGTAAACTGCTTGCTGTTGACTGATATCAAGCCGACACCATCTGCCTCATATCTGTTATTCAGATTGATTCCTATGGTTATACTCCTAACCTCACCGCTCACCTTCTTAAGTTCTGCTATATCCTTCTTAAGTTCACTAAAACCATTATCTTCATATATGTTCTGAACATACGCCTTAAGGCCTGTAAATCCCTCAGAATGCAGATTTCTATCTTTCAGGCTGGAATATAATGAATCTACGCATTCTATGTAATCGTCTATCTCATCAAGTCTGTGCATAAGATCCCATATACCTGAATTCTCATCATAATCGCGTTTAAAGCTGCCGTAATCCTTGAGAAAGCTTATCTTCCCAAGAATCTCCATCATGTCGTCTCTGAGTTTTTTATTTCCAATTATGTCGTCAAACACACCACCTCTGTACTTTGTAACAGATGGATCTGCATATATCCGTGACATAACTCCCATTATATAATTTTGCTCGGACTCATTTGCAGACAACTGCCTGCATATCATGTCCAATCCCAGATCATGCATGGTCACAGGGCTCAGTGTTTTAAACGAATACTTCCCTTCCGGAACCAAAAGGCTGTATTTTCCTGTTGCTTTTTCTCCCATATCTATACCTTTCAAATCATAATGTCGAAAACCTATCTGACTAACTCACACTATCCGGCTTCTGTCTGCCTTTCATCAGTCTTTCATCATTCTTCCATCTGTCTATGTTCTACTTGCCAATTACCTTCATATACGCCGCGACCATCTCCACTACGCCGTCCACGCCGAGCTTCGCCTCATCAAGGCACAGGTCATAATGTCCTGAATATCCCCAGTTCTCTCCTGAGTAATAGTCATGATAGCTTCTTCGCTTGGCATCAGTCTCCTCCACAATACTCTTTGCCTTTGATTCTGATATGCCATGCTTGTCCATTATCCTCTTTATTCTGCTGTCTTTATCTCCGCACAGGAATATTCTCACTGCATCGTTCCTGTTCTTGAATGCAAAGTCCGAGGCTCTTCCCACTACAACGCCATCCTGTCCGTCAAGCAATCTCTCAAGTACCTCCTCCGGGGTCTTTCTTCTCTTCACGACAAAGTCATCTGACACCGACTGCATCATAGAATCTATAGCCTTCTCTCCAAAGAAAAACGGATATTTGTCATACACACCCTTCTCCTTTGCCAGCCTTATTATCTCTTTCTTTGTGTAACAGGCTATACCATATTTTGAGGCAAGTCTTGCTGCCACCTCATCGCCGTCACATCCACACTCTCTGCCTATTGTAATTATCATTCTGTGCACCTCCGCTCGTCATTCTTATATAATAGAAATGTCTCATCTCTATAACTCATCAAACAATACACCACCATTATATTACAATATAGCTGCAGCTGCATCCTATAACTTGCAATATCTACCTCTTTAGAATCCCCGTTCCATACATACGAAATGCTTATCAAAAAGATCACACTCTCCAACCGTTTCAAAACCAATCTTGGCGTATGTCGAAAGCGCCACCACATGTCCCTCTCTGACAAGTATATGAACGCCCTTCATGCCTCTGCTTTTCAGGACATCACAGGCATAGTTCATCATAGTCTTCGCAATTCCCTGGCCCTGCATATCCTTCCTGACGCACAGCCTTGAAAGTTCTCCCGATGGAGCCAGATCTGCTCTCCAGCACGTAAGTGCCTCAACAGCATCGTCGTGATCTATGGATATTGTGGCTACAATCTCTTCTTTGTCATTCTTCATAACAAACAGATCTTCATTCTTCAGGTCAAATGCTATGGTATTCTCGTCAGGATAATTCTCGCTCCACTCACACGGTCCGCCTATCATGGCATGATAGAGCGAGAGCAGTTCTTCTTTGTCTTTTTGTGTTGCATTTATTATCTTCATATGTCATCTATGTCCTTTCCACAATATAACTGTTGACTTTTCCTGTAGCTTGTTTTATTTTTATTTCATTAAGAAATGGGTTTTCTACTGGGTAGGGTTTATACCTGACAAGGCTTGCTCGTTTCTTTTTTTATTTCTAAAACATCGTACAGATACATTTTCCCAGAAGCGGCATGTCTGATCAATAATCTTGCACTAAACACATTGTACCGCTCAACCTCACCACTTTCATCGTAAACCGGTAACACAAATCTGGCATCATATCTATACCATCCATTTTTAGCATTACGGCTATGTTTTTCTTTTTTATTTTCTTCCACTGTTTTGGATGTTGCTATTTCAATGATCTCCGGAATTGCCTGAGCCGCATTTGCCTTTGCTTTTGTCTTTGCATTGTCAATGAGCTCCATATATCTGAGCATATACTTTCTCACATGATTATCCGATCTGCGATAACACTCAATGAGATATTTCTCATCAGCACTATAATCGACGCTGCTGTTCTCATCCCCATCTTCTCAAAGCAGATCTGCCAATGACATATCAAGCGCCCTGCTGATAACAACCAGCTTATCCGCCTGCGGATTGATCTTCTTCTTTTTCCAGTCATTTATAGTGCTGGTGGAAATCCCCGTTCGCCTCGAAAGCTCTGACTGGCTCATACTCAGATCATAAAGCTTGAAAATTATGAAGTACATCTGCCTAGCTACTCGATAGCTGTGGCTGTCGCTGATACCAGACTTACTATAATCGGAAAATGGATGAATTCGAGAAGGTATACGAGCTCAACAAAGCCATACATCTCCCAGTATGCCTGAATGACATAGAGATCACAGAAGGAGAGTGGGAAGAAACTAAGAGATAGCTTCCAGAAAAAGCATTGCCTCAATCGCCGGTGTCTTTGATGCATATTCGACATTCTCTATACCATTGGTAAGCAACAGCCGTTCCCAAAGCTTAGGATAATTTGAGAAATCAAATGTATTGTCATCCAGTATCACGTATTCATCTATCTTAGGATGCTCCGCCAGATAGCTCTGGATACCCTCACCTCTGCCAACCCAGACATCGGTTGTCTTTCCAGACAGGCTTAGTCCAAATTTGCCCAGCATAGATACAAGATATGAGAAGTCATCCCCGTCTTCTCTCATAAGCTTCCAATCCGAAGTCAGAACGATCTCCGCCTTGCCAAACTGTTTTAACGCCTTTTTCAGCAGCCTCACTCTGGACTCGTCTATCCCTGTTCTCCCACTGGGCGCCCCAACAACTGTCGTCCGGGTATTCAATACACCATCTACGTCCAGAAACAATGCAAAACTCATCACTTACCCCCTAGAACATTTTCTCTATCCACTCTTTTTCCTTAAATCCAGTCAATACAAAATCTTTATCAACGACAAGCGGTCTCTTCACCAACATGCCATTTGTCGCAAGAAGCTGTAACTGCTCATCCTCGCTCATGTCCGGAAGCTTGTCCTTCAGTTTCATCTCCTTATACAGCATGCCGCTCGTATTGAAGAATCTCTTGAGCGGAGGTCCACTCTTCTCATGCCATTTCTTCAGTTCCTCATATGTGGGATTGTCATTCACAATGTGGCGCTCCGTGTATTCGATCTTATTCTCGTCCAGCCATTTCTTTGCCTTCTGGCAGGTTGAACACTTTGGGTAACATATAAATTCCATCGTCTTTTCTCCTTTTCTATTTGGCTTATTGCTGCAAGCCTCAATTTCATCATATCAAGTTGAACATCTTCTTCATTTACTCCGAAGACCTCAAAACTATCTGCTTGTGGCATATCGATATCCAAAAGTGTTAAATTCTGAATCATCTACAATGAGTATTTTTTGTTTCTTGTCCTTCTTATTCCTCTTTAGTGATTATTGATCAATAACTTGGGCTTCCTCCCTCCCAAGTTTTATATTTCTTATGGTTTTCTTCAGCAACTTCATATCAACTGGTTTTGAAATATGAGCATTCATTCCAGCAGCGAGAGAGTGCTGCATATCCTCTGAAAATGCATTGGCAGTCATGGCAATAATCGGGATCGTCTTTGCCTGTTCATGTGATTTTCTTTACACAATAACTCCATATAATTACCGGAATCAGACAAAGCCGAAAAAAAGAAAGAAGATTAGGAACCGTAATAATTCTATTCAAATTTTCTTCCTGATTCACTTCACTCTGCATGTACGGTCACATCACTTTCCTTTTTTTTAGACATAAACCAATAAAATATAACACAAAATGCTAAAGCAAACACAACACCAAAAACATTTTGAATCACTCTAAGACTAACCGCTCCTTGTAGTCCATAAGTCTCTGCAGCAATGGCTAAAGCACCAAATGTGTTAAATACTGCCTGCCAGCCATATTGTGCTGAAAATCCTACACCGATTCCACCAAGAATTCCTATATATGCATAGATTGACGAAGGAAGCAGAAAATATAATACTGTAAAACATATAACACCTGCAATATTTCCGACAATCCTTTTACGGACTCTGTAGTGCATATCTTCCATAGACGGCAAAATCACGGACATGGCCGCAATACCAGCCCACATTGCACGTGGCATATTACAAAGTTCTGCAATGCAAAGGACAATCGGTACGCATAAAATCTGACATATCTGCCATTTTGTTCTGGAAGAAGTGATATCAAATTCTTGTATCAGATCTTTCAGATTTCTTTTATAAGTTCTGTTTTTATGATTTCGATAAAATACGAAGCAGGTAAGTGCTGCACCTAAAGCCATTCCGACTAATCGCATCTGATAGCTTTTTCCCGTAACATCATAACCATATAGCAGCAGATACCCAAGAACCAATGTAGATTGATTAAACATGAATGGATTATGGCATCCGAACAGAATCAACACAGCCAGTGCCGCAATATTTAACAGCATTCCCAATACCGGTGAAAACTGATTTGCTAAATGCGGACATACAGTCATAATTACAAAGAACAAAGCCAAAAGCATCGTAGATTGTCCGGTGTGGATCCCCAGATCCGCATTTCTAAACACCATGAGACATAATAAGACTACTACACCTACAATGCTGTTCTCATTTCCAAATAGGATGCTGAAAATACTAACAAAGAAAAAACAAAATGCCATTGTAACAGCTATCTTCACCAGATATACCCACATATGATATAATTTTTCTTTTAGTGTTTCACTCTTTTTCAACAGGTTTTTAGAACCTGCCTGATTTAACTGCAACTCCTGATAAAATGTCATATAAATCCTCCAATCTTCTAATTTATCTTAAAACTATATAATCTCATCTTTCTGCTTTGGCAGCTCTATAACAAATCTGCATCCACCATATTCACGGTTTTCTGCTTTGATTGTTCCTCCGGCACTATCTACAATCCGTTTTACAAGTGCAAGACCTAGGCCATTTCCTTCTGCTTTATGAGATCCATCTACCTGATAGAACTTGTCAAATATTCTGGATTTTACATCATCCTCTATTCCTGGTCCTTCATCTTCCAGAATGAACTTAACAGAATCCTGTTCTTGTTTCAGAAACATCGTAATTGTCCCCTTTGAAGGGCTGAACTTAATCGCATTATCCAAAAGATTTATCCAGATATGCATAAAAAGTCCTTCATTCCCAGTATATTTAACTTCCTCCAATTCTACCTGAAAACCAATTTCTTTTTCTGTCCATTTTGTTTCCAATGAAAGAAATGCCTGGCGGATCTGTTCATCCAGACGATATTCTGTTTTTTTCATTGGTATATTCTGATTCTCTAACTTGGATAACAGCAAAATATTACCAACCAATCCGGAAAGTCTTTGGGTGTTAAATAAGATTTTTTCTACATATTCCTCTTGATCCGGAGACAGTTCTTCTCCCTGAAGCAGCATTGTATATCCTTCAATGGCATTAATCGGGGTCTTAAACTCATGAGAAACATTAGATACAAAATCCATCTGCAGCACCTCTGTTGCACGAAGTTCTTTTGTCATAACGTTAAAACTTTGATAAGATTCTCCAACTTCTGCTATACGGCTGTTCGTTTCCAAATGCTGTTCAAAATCTCCCTGAGAAACTTCCTTCATTGCTTTACTAAGTCTGGTAATTGGTTCCAGTAACTTTGCATTAATAAAGGAAGTGATCAGCCCTGCAATCAATGTATTGAAAATCAAAAGCCAGCCAAGCACAGGTATGCTGCCCGGCAGATTAAAAAAATGATTCAAAAAAGCAAATAATAAAGCAGATATGACTGTTGAAAATACAAGTGCCAGCCAGATTGCACCAGTCAGACAGGATCGGATCCGCAATCCTTTTTCTTTCTTTTGTTCCATTATTTTTTCACCACCTTGTATCCAATTCCACGCATTGTTACGATTTCAAAATCAGGGTTATCTTTAAAACGCTCTCTGATTCTTCCTATATGTACCTCTATCGTATGTGGGTCTGCCTCCGTCTCGTATCCCCATACTTCATCCATCAACTGTTGTTTTGTAAATGTTCTGCCTGGCGAAGCTGCAAGCTTATATAAAAGCAGGAATTCTTTTTTAGGCAAAACAAGACTTTCCTTATCAGTTGTAACCGTCATTGCATCATAATCAAACTCTGTTGAACCGATCACAATTTTGTGTTCATTCAGTATCTGTGCACGGCGAAGCAGTGCTCCGACTCTTAAAACCATTTCATTCACATTTACCGGTTTTACCATATAATCGTCACTTCCCGAAAGAAATCCCTGGCGCATATCATCAAAGGAACCTTTCGCAGTGATCATAAGTACCGGTATCTGATATCCTGCTGAACGGAGTTCCGACACCAGTTCATAACCATCCATAACCGGCATCATAATATCGGAAATGATCAGATCAATATACTCTTTATCCAATATTTCTAATGCCAGTGCTCCATCCGATGCACTTTTGACCTGATATCCATTCTTCTCAAGCACTTTTTGGAATAGCTGGCTTAATTCTTTATCAT
>ERZ772881.142-NODE-142-length-79367-cov-7.629703_pt1 | contig 79367 bp, 80 predicted proteins | sample MGYA00580581_ERZ772881 | MGnify/ENA primary metagenome ERZ772881 (study PRJEB29015, sample SAMEA2737668) | human gut metagenome | biome: human gut; feature: human-associated habitat; material: faeces | place: China | collected 2012 ...
TGGACAACGCGTCGCGCATACCGCCATCCGCTTTCTGGGCAATCACATTCAGGGCTTCCGGTTCAGCCGTCACTCCTTCGCAGGAAGATACGTATTCCAGATGCTCCACCATATCGGCAATCGAGATACGCGAAAAGTCGTATATCTGGCAACGGGACAGGATGGTCGGCAACACCTTATGCTTCTCCGTCGTAGCCAGAATGAACAAAGCATGATGGGGCGGTTCCTCCAATGTTTTCAGAAATGCATTGAAAGCCGCCGAACTCAACATATGCACCTCATCAATAATAAAGACCTTGTATTTTCCGATTGGAGGCGGAATGCGCACCTGGTCGATCAGGGCACGGATGTCATCGACCGAGTTGTTGGAGGCGGCATCGAGTTCATGGATATTATAAGAACGCTGCTCGTTGAAGGCCTTGCAGGATTCGCATTCGTTACAGGCTTCCCCGTCGGCAGTCGGATTCAGACAATTGATCGTCTTGGCAAAGATACGGGCACAAGAAGTCTTGCCCACTCCACGGGGACCGCAAAAGAGGTAGGCATGAGCCAGCTTGTTACTCTGTATTGCATTCTTAAGTGTAGTTGTCAAGGACTTCTGTCCTACCACACTACGAAAAGTAGAAGGACGGTATTTCCTTGCCGATACAATATAATTATCCATTCTCTGCTTTTTTATTAACAAGACAAAGATAAACAAAATAATTCATTTACCTTTGCAAAAACGAAGTTCCTATGTCACGCATAAAAGACTTTTACAACAAGTATCTATCCAGGATCAATGCCTACTGGCTGGTAACCATCGTGTTCTTCGCCCTGACATTCGTAATGGGCGATAGCAGTCTGTACAAGCGTTATACATACGATGAAAAGATTCGTAGCCTGGAAAAGGAAATCAAGCATTACCAGAAGGAGATCGAAATCAACAGCAAAAAGCTGAACGATCTGCATACGGATAAGGAAGGACTCGAACGCTTCGCCCGTGAAGAATATTTCATGAAAAAGCCGAACGAGGATGTATATATTATTAAGAACAAATAAATGAACGAAAAAGCAAGAACGATCGTTTTCAATATCTCCGCCCTGCTGTTGCTCGCCGGTGCGGGATTATATCTGGCATTGCCGGTTGCAGCTCCTTACCTGTTCGCCGTCGGGGCTGCCGGTATAGCGGTCAGTTACCTGACAATGCCTACCCAAGATATGAATTTTCGCAGGCGCAGATTGCACCGCTACAACATATTTGCCGGGTTGCTGTGTATATTCGCCTCCGCCCTGATGTTCAGCGGACGGAAAGAATGGATGATTTGCCTGACTATTTCAGCCCTGCTTCAGTTATACACGGCATTTGTCACCCCTAAAAAAGAAAACTAAAAACGAAAAATACCTACATATAGTTAGACGTATTGTCTAAATTACAATTACAGGGACAATAAAATTACCTAAAATCCGCGATTGATGCGCTTTCTATTTATAAGGAACTTTGCAGCGTTTTATTAACGATACAAAACTCTTTATAAATTGAAAGCGACTATTCTAAAAATTTCCGGTTTATTCATATTCCTCTTGGCTGTAATATCCGCCTCTGCTCAGGACAGGGCGATGATCTCAGGTAAAATCATATCCACGGAAAAAGAAACCGTTGATTTCGCAACGGTCTACCTGAAAGGTACCACATACGGCGGAACAACCAACGAACAAGGTATTTACCATCTGAAAGCTCCGGCTGGCGACTACACGTTAGTCGTATCTGCCATCGGTTACAAGACTGTTGAGAAACCGGTGAAACTTACCGGTGGAGAAAGGACCAGACAGAATATCACCATTACTCCGCAATCGACGGAGCTGGACGAAGTGGTCGTTGTCTCAAACGGAATAAGCCGTTTGAAACGTTCGGCATTCAATGCCGTAGCACTTGATACGAAAGAACTGCAAAATTCCAACAAAAGCCTGAGCGAGGCACTGGCGAAAGCTCCGGGAATGAAGGTTCGTGAATCCGGGGGTGTCGGTTCGGACATGCAACTTACGCTGGACGGTTTCAGTGGCAAGCACGTGAAAATATTTATCGACGGCGTGCCGCAGGAAGGTGTGGGAAGTTCGTTCGGGCTGAACAACATCCCGGTCAACTTTGCCGAACGCATCGAAATCTACAAAGGCGTGGTCCCGGTAGGCTTCGGTACGGATGCAATCGGAGGCGTGATCAACATCATCACTAAAAAGAAGCGGGACAGATGGTTTTTAGATGCCTCCTATTCCTATGGCTCTTTCAATACGCACAAGTCTTACGTGAATTTCGGACAGACGTTCAAAAACGGATTCACTTACGAAATCAATGCCTTCCAAAACTATTCGGACAATGATTACTACGTGAACGCTCCGGTAGAAAACTTCGAGACCGGAAGCATCGACAGAAGCAAGAAGGAACGGGTGAAACGTTTCAACGATACCTACCACAATGAAGCCGTCATCGGCAAACTGGGGATCGTAGACAAGAAATGGGCGGACCGCCTGTTGCTGGGTTTTACCTATTCGAATATGTATCAGGACATACAGACCGGTGTACGCCAGGAAATCGTTTACGGGCAAAAACACCGCAAAGGACACTCTCTGATGCCCTCACTGGAATATGGCAAACGCGATCTGTTCACAAAAGGGCTGGACATCGTGTTGACAGCCAACTACAATAAAAACCAGACAACCAACGTAGACACCTCTTCTTATGAATACAACTGGCGTGGAGAAAAGCACCTGATGAACTCCGCCGGAGAACAGTCAAGACAGCATTCACGGGCAGACAACAATAACTGGAACGGCACATTGACACTCAATTACCGGGTCGGTAAAATGCATACATTTACCTTCAATCATGTGCTGAACACTTTCCATCGCTCCAATACCTCCCTGCTTGCAGCCGAAGAGATGAAAAGCGCCATTGCCAAAGAAACCCGTAAAAACATTTCAGGCCTTTCCTACCGGTTGATGCCGTCCGAACACTGGAACTTTTCCGCTTTCGGAAAATACTACAACCAATTTGTAGCAGGCCCGATGGCAACATCAAGCACGCAGGACGAATACGTACGCAAAACACGTTCTGTCAACTCATTCGGATACGGGGCGGCCGGAACCTACTTCATCTTGACAGGCCTGCAAGCCAAGCTGTCTTACGAAAAAGCTTATCGCCTGCCGACCATCGAAGAGATGTTCGGTGACGAAGACCTGGAAATGGGCGAACTGAGCATCCGACCGGAAAATAGCGACAATATAAACCTCAACCTGAGCTACAACAAGACATTCGGAAAACATACCTTGTATGTGGAAGGTGGAGTGGTCTACCGCAATACGAAAGACTACATACAACGTAACATCACAGATCTGAGTGGCGGCAAGCAAGCGGCAACCTATATCAACTACGGCAAAGTCGAGACAAAGGGATTTAATCTGTCCATCCGCTACAACTTCGCAAACTGGGTGAGCGTAGGCGGTAACTTTACCCAAATGGACGTACGCGACAAAATGAAAACCTCCATTACCAGCAGTGCCGAAAACCTGGCCTATGGAGAACGGATGCCTAACCTTCCCTACCGGTTTGCGGATTCCGACATATCGTTCTACTGGCGTAATCTTTGGAAAAAAGGTAATGTGCTGACTGTTACTTACGACAATCAATACCTGCATAGCTTTACTTACTATTCGTCTGCTATCGGATCGAAAAACAATGACTATGTCGTACCGAATCAGTTCTCTCACAATTTAGCCCTTTCCTACAGCCTTCAGAACGGACGGTACAACGTGTCGTTGGAGTGCCGCAACTTTACAAACGAAAACTTGTACGATAATTTTAGTTTGCAGAAAGCCGGACGCGCTTTCTACGGTAAAGTAAGAGTTTATTTCGGAAATTAATTCAATTATCACAGTTACTAAATATAAATACATTTATTGCAAGATGAAAAAGAATCATTTATTAACCGGTATTGCCGCAGTTATGCTGACGGGTGGACTGTTTACTTCCTGTAGTGACAACGAGATCCCGGCACCGGACGAAGGAGGAAAAGGCGAAACAAAAAACACATTCGTAATCCCTGCTTCTACAACGGCATCCGGAAATACGACCAACGTACTGCTTACAGCCGAGAGTGTGGACGAAGGGACCATCACGACATTGAACAACGGCCTCGTGAATGACGGAGCCACACAATGGGTTTTCTATAAAGACCAGTATTTGTACGGCCTGACTTACAATCAGGGAAATGCGGGGGACACACGCTCGTATATCCTGAATGCGGACGGAGAACTTGAAACCCGCTCACAAAGCTATAAGGTCAAACGATTTACAACTTACGGCATTTATGACAAGTATATCATGACTCTTTCTTCGGGTGACGGTCCGACGGAATGGGCGGATGAGAACGGCTACGTCCCCCAGTCATTCCTGGTCTCTCTTTTAGATGTCGCAGCCGAGACAAAAACGGACAACGACACAAAGAACAAAGCCTACCTGTCCGAAAACTTCCTGGGCAATGGCGAATATGTAACGCTGGCAGGTATCTTGGAACATAACAGCAAGATCTATAGCGTAGCCGTACCGATGGGATTAAGCCAGTATGGGACAAAAGACGGAAACGGGAAATGGATTCTGCCGGGTAACGAAGACTTGGTGAAAACCGAATCCGGTGGTTCGAACAGTAGCGCTTACGAAAAAGACGAGCTATTGTGGACACAGTATCCGAATTCCTGTTGGGTCGCCATCTTCGACGATGAAACATTTACAAATAAGAAAATCATCAAGACTGATAAAATCAGTTACGCTTGCGGCCGTTTCAAATCGCAATATTACCAAATGATTTGGGCCGCCGATAATGGCGACATCTATGTATTCTCACCATCATATGCCAAAACGATGACCGACCCGCGCCAACAGACCAACTTGCCGGCCGGTGTGGTGCGCATCCCGAACGGAAGCGAAGATTTCGACGACTACTACTGCAACCTGGAGGCACAGAGCAACGGCAACTCCTTCCTTCGCAGCTGGCATATAACAGAAGATTATTTCTTGTTGCTGATGTATGACCGTCCTTTCAGTGAAACAGGCTATACCGCAAATCAGTTGGCCGTATTCAAAGCCGGAGCCGAAAAATTGACTTACGTGAGCGGACTTCCTTCAACCGATATAATTTCCGGTTTCGGAAACACGATACATGTTGAAAACGGCAAGGCTTACATCGCTGTAACGACAACCGATGGGAACCCAGCAATCTACAAGATCGACCCGGTTAACGCCAGTGCTACGAAAGGTGTAACAGTCAAAGCAACCCAAATAACCGGTATCGGCAAACTGACAGCCCAATGAAAAAATTCTTTGCGAAAATACATTTATGGTTATCGATACCCTTCGGTATTATCATCGCGATCGTCTGCCTGACAGGAGCAATCCTGGTATTCGAAACGGAGATACTGGAGTTTTGCTATCCTTCCCGTTATTTTGTCAAAGAGGTAAAAGGCGAAATGCTTTCGCCGGCGGTGCTCATGGGCGCCGCCGGCCAGCAACTTCCCGATTCCATCAAAATAAACGGGATACGGGTTTCCTCCGACCCCAAACGGACCTACCAACTGATTTTACCTGGAAAAAAGGCTGCTTGCTTTATCAATCCCTACACCGGAGAAATTACCGGCATAGACGATGGAAAAGGGTTCTTCATGAAGATAATGCGCCTTCACCGTTGGCTGTTGGACGAATATAAACGGGATGGAAGTTTCGCTTGGGGTAAAACTATTGTCGGATATTCAACCCTGGTACTGGCCATTATTATCATAAGTGGTCTTGTCATCTGGTATCCGAGAAACAGGAAAGCACTGAAAAACCGGTTCAAAATCAAAACAAAAGCCGGCTGGTTCCGCTTCCTGTACGATCTACATGTCTCCGGAGGTTTCTATGCAGCTTTACTTTTGCTTATCCTGGCATTGACTGGTCTAACCTGGTCGTTCGGTTGGTATCGTGACGCGTTCTATACCGCGTTCGGCATCAGCACAACATCTAAACAGACGCACGCTCCGACATCTGCCGTCCCCCAAAAAACAGCAGGTGAAAGAGGTTCGAAGAAACATCCCAAAACCGATTACACACAATGGGCCGAAGTCTTGGCCGATTTACAAAGCCGTTATCCGGAATATAAATCGATCTCCATCCAAGACGGATCGGCAACCGTTTCTACCGCTGCCTATGGAAATACAAGAGGAAGCGACCGTTATTCCTTTGACCCGGCTACCGGCAAGATCACTGAAATTCAATTATACAAGGACCTCCCTAAATCCGCCAAAATAAGAGGATGGATCTATTCCGTTCATGCCGGAACATGGGGAGGATTGACAACCCGGATATTAAGCTGTCTGGTTTCGCTCTTAGGGGCTGTCTTTGCCATAACCGGTTACTATTTCTGGATCAAGAAGAAACTCCGGAAGTCCAAACAAAGGTAAACAAGAACAAGCATGCTTCGCTTGCCGTAAAGCATAGCTTTGCAATAGCTAAAGCATAGGGTTACAAGGTCTAATGCATAGCATTATCCTCCCAAGGAATCCTTAGGGCCACAATCAAAAAGGGCTGCCCCCTGCGGGACAGCCCTTTCGTATATATCTATATGTTTTATTCCTTATTTACCGGAAGAGTAGTTCTTATTCAGCACTTCGAGAAATTCGGCAGTGATGTCGTATGCCGGATTAGATAACAAAATATTGTCACCCATTGTATTGCTGAAAATGATCTGATAACCTTTTGTCTGGTTGAAAGTCGTCAACTGGGCGACGATCGTATCGCGAAGCTGTCCGTTCAGCTCCATCTGCTTGGCAGCCAACTCTTGTTCTTTCTTAGCCGCATAGTTCTGAAGTTCCTCCTGCTTTTTCTGCAAACGGTTTCCTTCCTGCTGCGCTCTTTCCGTAGTAAGGAAAGCATTGGCTTCATATTTACGTTGAAAATCATTTAATTCTGTCCGTAAGGCATTTGACCGCTGAGTCATATCTAAACGATAGTCTTCCTGCATCTTGAGAATACGTTCATTCAAATCTTTCGAATAGTTGTAATTCGATAAAAGAGAGTCTACATTTACATATGCTACAGGGAGCAGATTGGTAGAATCTCCCTCCGTTGTGAAAGCCGGAGCTACTGTGGATTCTTTTTTACTGGAAAACTGCATAACAAACAGGATTATGACAGCTACCGCGAGCACACCATTAATAACGTAGTTAATGTTCTTCATAAAGTGTAAATTAAATCTTTATTTTATTTTATTCTTCTATTTCTTTTATTTTATCATATAGATTCTTCCGCAAACTATCTCTCTTATGCTGGGTTTTAGCACAGCATATACCTTTCTCCCTTAGTGCCGCATTACCTTCAATGTGTGTATTCGGAAACTTCCCTCCCTTTTTGAAAATCACTTTTACACTGAGCAACACAACACAAATAACAAGAATTATGACAGTAATCAATAACGTTGTAAGCATTTTCTCTATATTTGTGGACGCAAATATAAGAGTTTAAGTGATTGGAAAGTATGTTTTTGATATTTAATTGTACTTTTTTTCATACAACCCCCTGTTTGCAGTGGTATTATTAACTATAGAGTAACATCTATAATACATTGTAACATTATGAAGATTACTGATTTAAAGCCTGAAATCGTCTGGAAGTTCTTCCACCAGGTAACACAAGTGCCCCGTCCTTCAAAGAAGGAGGGAAAAATGATCGAGTTTCTTGAATCATTCGCCAAACAGTATAAAATAGCGATCAAAAAAGATGCCGTAGGCAACATCCTGATGTCTAAACCGGCTACTCCCGGCAAAGAAAACCTGCCGACAGTCGTTTTGCAATCCCACATGGACATGGTCTGCGAAAAGAATAATGGAACCGCACATGATTTCGACCACGATCCGATCGAAACAATCGTCGACGGAAACTGGCTTCGCGCCAACGGTACGACTCTGGGTGCCGACAATGGCATCGGTGTAGCCGCCGAACTGGCGATCCTCGCATCCGATGATATCGAGCACGGACCGATCGAATGCCTTTTCACCGTAGATGAAGAAACCGGGCTGACCGGAGCCAAAGCACTCGAAAAAGGATTCATGACAGGCGATATCCTGCTGAACCTCGATAGCGAAGACGAAGGTGAAATCTTTATGGGATGCGCAGGCGGCAAAGATACGCAAGCGGTGTTCCATTACGAACCACGTGACACCAATCCGAACATGCAATACTTCAAAATCGAAGTGAAAGGCTTGAACGGCGGACATTCCGGTGGCGAAATACACAAAGGGTTGGGCAATGCCAACAAGATTCTGGTACGCTACCTGTACCTGTTGAAAAATCAAGCCGATTTCAACCTTTGCTTCATCCACGGCGGTAACCTCCGCAACGCTATCGCCCGCGAAGCACAAGCGACCATCGGCCTGTATCCGGAAGAAAAGGAAGCAGCCCGTATTCTGCTGAACCATTTCACGGCAGATATCGAAAACGAACTGAAACATGTAGACCCGAACGTACAGATAACAATGGCATCGACCGACCGTCCGGACAAATACATCAGCGACTATGATGCCGAAAAACTGATTTTGGCTTTACATGCCTGCCCGCATGGCGTGATCGGCATGAGCCACGACATCGAAGGGCTGGTGGAAACCTCCACCAACCTGGCTTCTGTCAAGATGGGAGATGGCAACACAATCATTGTCGGCACAAGCCAGCGCAGCTCCATCGAGTCTTGCAAGAACATGATTGCCAACCAGGTCGCATCTGTTTTCAAGTTAGCCGGTGCACAGGTAACTCACGGCGACGGCTATCCGGGTTGGGCGCCTAACCCGGATTCAAAGATCCTGAAAGTGGCACAAGAGACCTATAAACGTTTGTTTAACAAAGATGCAAAAATAATGGCGATCCATGCAGGACTGGAATGCGGCTTGTTCCTAGAAAAATATCCGAATCTGGATATGATCTCATTTGGACCGACGCTTCGGGATGTCCATTCCCCCAACGAACGCATACAGATTGATACCGTTGGATTGTGGTGGTCTCACTTACTCGAACTATTAAAGAACATCCCTGCAAAATAAAACGATACATTTCTCGTTATAAAAGAGGATTAACATTCAACAGATGTTTTTCCTCTTTTTTTATGTTAATGCCCGAAAACTTATTTATAATAAATTTGTTTTCTTATTGACATTATATGGTAAATAACAGTTTACCTGGACTATTAATAATTAATGAAATGAAAAAATTAGCCGCTCCGTTATTCATATTATTCTTTATAGTGCTCAACCTGTTGTCGTGTGACGGGCTGGACGAGAACTATTCGAATAACCCCAACCATCGGCTGAGTTTCTCAGTCGACACACTTTCTTTCGATACGGTATTCACCACAATAGGCTCCGCAACCAAAGAGTTCATGATCTATAACCGCAATGACCAACCTTTGCTGATCAGCGAGATCATGCTGGCAAGCGGCGAAGAAACCGGTTTCCGCATCAATGTGGACGGGCGTAAAGGCGACCATTTCCAGGATGTAAGGATACAGGCGGACGACAGCTTGTATGTTTTTGTGGAAGTGACCGTCAATCCGAACGCATCCAACCAGCCGCTGCTGGTGGACGATTCCATCATCTTCACCACAAACGGAGTCAAACAGTCTGTCCGCCTCGAAGCATACGGACAAAATGTAAACCTGTATAAAAACGGGCTTATCCTGACACAAGACACGCATTTTACAGCCGAACGGCCCTACCTTATATATGACAGTCTGGTTATTTCTCCCAACATCACGCTCAACATCGATCCGGGCGTAACGTTCTATATGCACGACACAGCGAAAGTCATCACATACGGGACATTGCTGGCCAAAGGGACACGCGAAAATCCGATTGTCTTCCGCGGAGACCGTCTGGATTTCATACTGAACGACATCCTGCCCTACGACCGGACACCATCACAATGGGGAGGGATTTTCTTCCGTCCGGAAAGCTACCATAACATTATGGACAATGTCATCGTGCGAAACGGAAAAACAGGACTGACATTCGAAAAGTCGTCACCGGACGAATCCAAACTGAAACTAAGCAATTCCCAAATCACGAATATGGGAGAGCACCTATTCTCTGCACGCAATTGCAAGATTGAAGTGACCAACACGGAATTGACCAATGCCGGAGGAGGTGTCGTGGTTCTGATTGGCGGGAACTACTGTTTCGTCCATTGTACGCTTGCCAATTTCATGACATTGGAAAAACGGACCACGCCTTGCCTCACAATGGCAAACAATGCGAATGAAGAGGCTTATCCGCTCAAAGCGACATTCGACAACTGCATCATCGACGGCAGTTTCGATGCTGGCAAAGAAGCATATAAAGGAGAACTCAATCTATCCGTCGACGGTGCGGCATCATTCGAATACCTGTTCAACCATTGCGTAATCAAAACGAATGGCAGCAACAATGACCACTTCAAAGAGGTATTGTTCACCAATACCAGTCCGTCCTACAGGTTAAAAGGTGGCGAAAAAAACAAATACCGTTTTGATTTCCGTCCGGATTCGCTGACGACCTTAGGAGTTGGGAAAGCCGATATCTTCGTCACGCAGCAATATCCGGTGGACCGCTACGGCATAAACCGCCTGACAAACGACGGTCCCGATATCGGAGCCTACGAATTCGTACCGAAAGAAGATGAAACAAAATAAAACGATATGGCCAGAACCTTAACTATGACGTTTTTTATCCTGACATTGTTTTCTTTGCCTTCACAAGGGCAAACAGACTTCCGCGTGATGAGCTACAACGTCGAAAACCTGTTCGACACGAAAGACGATCCGCTTACGGCGGACAATGATTTCCTCCCCTCCGGCAACCGCCACTGGACGTCCGGACGGTTTTACCATAAACTACAACAACTGGCAAAAGTCATCACAGCAGCGGGAGAATGGAGCACTCCGGCTTTGATCGGACTTTGTGAAGTCGAAAACGATTCCGTACTTGTCCGGCTTCTGGATTTCACCCCACTCCGCCGGCAACATTACCGCTATTGCATGACACACGGACAAGACACGCGAGGGATTAATGTAGCATTTCTTTACCAGCGGGACAAGTTCCGCTATCAGGGACACACGGAACATCCAGTCCGTTTTACCCGCAAGCAGCATAAACATACCCGTAATATCCTGCATGTATGGGGAGATGTGATTACCGGAGACCGGATCGATGTCTTTGTCTGCCATTTTCCCTCCCGTTACGGAGGAGAAAAAGAAAGCGAACCGGACCGTTTGGATGCCGCACGTACCCTGCGTACATTATGCGACTCGATCCACAACCTCCGTCCTGCCCCACACATCCTGATTATGGGAGATTTTAATGATACGCCGGACGACACGAGCATCCGGGAAATACTGGATGCCCATCCGATTCCAAATCCATGCCTGTCCGGTTCAGGTTCCATGCCTATGAAACCTCGGACGAATGCTTATCCATCTCTCCTTCTATACAACCTGTTTGCCAAGAACCGGTCAGTTCCTCCTGGAAGTCATAAATATCAAGGGGAATGGAGCCAGTTAGATCAAATCATCCTGTCGTCCTCTCTCACCGACACCACCTCCCAGATGCAGCTCATCCCAGGAAGCGCCCGCATCTTTTCACCGTCATTCCTGCTCATAAAAGATAAAACCTGGCGTGGCGAACGCCCTTTCCGCACCTACTATGGCTTCAAATACGAAGGTGGCTACAGCGACCATCTCCCTTTGATCGTCGACTTTCTACTATTGAAATAAATGATTACTTTTGCTTTTCTAAATACAGATAGAATATGTACAAACGATATATCGCCATACTGTTTTTTTTCATACAGACAATAAGCGCCCAACAACTCCGCCAGCCATTCGATTTCCCGATCTTGTTGAGCGGAAACTTCGGGGAGTTGCGCAACAATCATTTCCATTCCGGAATAGATTTTAAGACACAAGGAGTTGAAGGGAAGCCCATCCACGCCGTACAGGACGGATACGTATCACGTATATCCGTCAGTCCGTGGGGATACGGAAACGGTTTATACCTGACACATCCGGACGGAACGACAACCGTCTACGGTCATTTGCAACGATTCGCCCCTTCCATCGCCCGATATATCAAGACACAGCAATACGAACAGGAAAGCTTCAACGTGAACTTGTTCCTCGACCCGGACCAACTCCCAGTCAAAAAAGGAGAAATTGTCGCTTATAGCGGAAACACCGGAAGTTCGGGAGGCCCGCATCTCCACTTCGAAGTACGCGACACGGAAAGTGAAGAGGTACTCGATCCTATCGAATATTTCAAAGAGAAGATAACCGACACCCGCGCACCGAAAATACAGGGAATCCTGGTCTGCCCGCAACCAGGCAAAGGAGTGGTCAACGGCAGCAGCCGTAAACTGGAGCTAAAACCGGTCACGGCCAAAAACGGCAAACAAACCATCACCGGCAAGATCGAAGCTTGGGGAGAAATCGGGCTGGCGGTCAAAGCCTACGATTATATGGATAATACGACAAATATCTACGGAGTGAAGGATATTACCCTCCGCCAAGACAGCCAGATCATCTACCATAGCAACCTGAACCGCTTTGCTTTCGACGAGACCCGTTACTTGAACAGCTATGTCGATTATGAGGAATGGAAAGAGCGTCGCTCCTTTTATATGCGCAGCTTCGTAGAACCAGGTAACCGCCTCCGTTTTAACGAAAGCATCAACCGGGGAATCATCCATATAGAAGAAGAGAAAACGTATCATCTCACGTATACGCTCGCCGATGCATTCGGCAACACAACTCGCCTCTCCGTTTGGATAGAAGGGAAAGAACAGGAGATTCCGGAGATCGAGACCGAAGGTACAGAGCTGTTTCATTGGATGGCCGACAACCGGTTCGGAGCAAAAGGTATCCGGATGACGATCCCGAAAGGAAACCTGTACGACGATCTTTATTTCCGTTATTCGGTAAAAGAAGACAGCACGGCATTGGCAGACACGCACATCCTGCATAACCGCCCCGTTCCGCTTCACAGCTCGGCCCGGCTGTCCTTGCGTTTACGAGTCGACACGCTGGAAAACAAGCAGCAATATGGTATCATCCGCACTCAGAAAGGACGTCGATCCTGGATCGGCGGCACTTACCGGAACGGCTGGATCGACGGCACGATCAAAGAACTTGGCAATTATACGGTCGGGCAAGATCTCAAAGCACCGACGATCACCCCGTTGGGCGCCAACACATGGATCAGCAAGCAGGCATTCGTTTTCCGCCTGTCCGATAACCTGAGTGGCGTGCAAACCTACCGGGGAGAAATAGACGGGCAGTACGTCCTGTTCGAAATGAACAGCAAATCGGTCATTACCTACAAGTTCGATAAAGAACGGCTCGAAAAAGGGAAACACACCCTCAAACTAACCGTTACGGATGCAGCCGGAAACCGGTCGGAATACAAGTATTCTTTTGTCTGGTAAATAAAAAGACTGAATCTTGGAAATTATCAATTTATTTGTACCTTTGTTAATTTCAAAATCAGGATTTCTTTAAATTAAAAGCAAGACATATAGGTCATGGAAAACAAGGAACTGTTAGAAATGGTAAGAAGCAAGGCGCAAAGCTGGCTTACTAAAAGTTATGACGCTGAAACACGTGCACAGGTGCAGGCTCTGTTAGACAACGAAGATCCGACGGAACTGATCGAATCTTTCTACAAAGATCTGGAATTCGGCACAGGCGGTTTGAGAGGCATCATGGGAGTTGGTTCAAACCGTATGAACATCTACACGGTAGGAGCAGCCACACAAGGCTTATCCAACTATCTGAAAAAGGAATTTGCCGATCTGGACCAGATCAAAGTTGTCATCGGCCATGACTGCCGTAACAACAGCCGCAAATTTGCTGAAATCTCTGCCGACATTTTCTCAGCAAACGGCATCAAGGTGTATCTGTTCGAAGACCTTCGCCCGACCCCTGAAATGTCATATACCATCCGCAAGTTGGGATGCCAGAGCGGTATTATCCTGACCGCTTCGCACAACCCGAAAGAATATAACGGGTACAAGGCGTATTGGGACGATGGCGCCCAGATGATCGCTCCGCATGACAAGAATACGATTGCCGAAGTCAACAAAATCCGTAATGCCAGCGAAATCAAGTTCAAAGGCAATAAGGAACTGATCGAAATCATCGGCAAGGAAATCGATGAACAATATATCAACGACCTGACAAAGATTTCTTTGTCACCGGAATCCATCGCACGTCACCATGACATGAAGATCGTCTACACGCCGATCCACGGAACAGGCGTGACGGTTATCCCGCCGACACTGAAAGCATTCGGTTTCACGAATATCATCCACGTACCCGAACAGGACGTAGTAAGCGGCGACTTCCCAACCGTTGTTTCTCCTAATCCGGAAGAACCGGCGGCTTTGGCTCTGGCAGTTGAAAAGGCCAAGGAAACAGACGCCGAACTGGTATTGGCTTCCGACCCGGATGCAGACCGAGTAGGTGCAGCCGTTAAGAACAACGAAGGCGAATGGGTATTGCTGAACGGTAACCAGACCGCTTTGATGTTCGTCTACTATCTCATCACCCGCTGGAAAGAACTCGGTAAGATCAACGGCAAGGAATATATCGTCAAGACAATCGTTACGACCGAACTGATCCGTACGATCGCCGAGAAGAACGGCGTCGAAGTGTATGACGTTTACACCGGCTTCAAATGGATCGCCGATGTCATGAAGAAGAACGAAGGAAAGAAGAACTATATCGGTGGCGGTGAAGAAAGCTACGGCTTCCTGTGCGAAGATTTCGTTCGCGACAAAGATGCCGTTTCTGCTTGTGCCATTCTGGCTGAAATCGCAGCCTGGGCGAAAGACCAGGGTATCACGATGTACCAGTTATTACAGAACATCTACGTTCAGTATGGTTTCTCTAAAGAAAAAGGAATCTCCGTTGTAAAGAAAGGCAAGAGCGGCGCTGAAGAGATTGAAGCGATGATGAAACACTTCCGTGAAAACCCGTTGCAGGAAATCGCCGGTTCCAAAGTTACGTTATTCTACGACTACGCTTCCCTGAAAGGTAAAGACTATGTTGAAAACGAAACACTGACATTGGATATGCCGACAACCTCCAACGTCCTCCAATATTTCACAGAAGACGGAACGAAAGTATCTATCCGTCCTTCCGGCACGGAGCCGAAGATCAAGTTCTATTGCGAAGTCCATTCCAAAGTAAAGAGCCTCGACGAACTGCCGGCTGCCGAAAAAGCAGGAGCAGAAAAGATCGAAGCGATAAAGGCTTCGTTAGGAATCTGATCCCGGACAAACAATAACCGAATATAAAAAAGGAAGAGCGCCCGTTGTTTACGATAGCGCTCTTCTTTTTTATTTCAGATCTTTCGCCCCAAAACAAAGCGGCAACAGTGATTCGGCACTCTCTGCCACCACAACCTCTTTCGTTCCGCACAACAAGACCTTCATCGGCTTGCCATAGCGTTGTTCCGCCTCCAACAAAACCTGGCGGCATGCACCGCAAGGGGAAATGCTCTCGACCTGCCGGCCATTCGTGGCGGCTGCAATGGCAAGAGCGACAACAGGCATATCCGGATATTGATGACCGGCATGAAACAACGCCACCCGCTCCGCACACAGACCGGAAGGGTAAGCGGCATTCTCCTGATTACTGCCGGTTATGATCGTGCCGTCCTCCAGCAAAGCTGCCGCTCCGACATGAAACTTCGAATAAGGGGCATACGATTGTCCCGTCGCTTTTATGGCCGCCTCCATTAACCGCGACTCTTCTTCCGGTAGTTCGGCAAGAGAATAAATCCGGATTTTTGTCTCCAACTTGATTTCTTTCATGAAATAACACTCTAAATGATACAAGCAAAAATAAAGAAAATATAGAGAAAGCCCAAATACATTCGTGATAAACAATAGCCATGTTTCTATTGTCAAACAGCCCATTCATTAACCTTTTGCCTTTAGTCGAAAAGGCTTTCGCCCTTGGTCAAAAACACTTTCGACCAATGTCAAAAGCCTTTTCGACCAAGGGCGAAAGGTTAAAGAGCGGTAGTAATAGCTGTAAACTCCTATCTTTCATTTAAATATATAGTAGTGGAAACGAATCAGAGCGACATGGTCAACCTAAATCAGGACGAGATAATGGTGAAGGCAAAATCCTGAGGTGAAGGCAGTCCGGATGTTTACCTTAACCCTTGTACCCCATAACAATCAAAAGGTTTCAAGGACAGGTGAAGCCGAATCGGAAATCCGCATAATCCTTATTTATAAATAACATGGTGACCAATCATCATTTATGATCCATATCTGCCCAATTATAATGCGGCCTCCCACCCCACCCCCGCCACAAGACTATGACAATGATGTAAAACAAATTAATTATCTTTGCCGTTAAATATAATTACATACAACGAATCAGTCATGCGATTAACATTACGAATCCTTTCCCTGTTGTTGGTGCTGTCCGTTACCGGAACGGCACTCGGAGCCAGCCAACGGAAAGTGCCGGCATACGAAAAGTATATCAAACAATACAGCAGTTTAGCGATCCAGCATCAAAAAAAGTACCGTATCCCTGCAAGTATCACGCTTGCACAAGGGTTATTGGAGTCGGGAGCCGGGCGAAGCGAGCTGGCACGCAAATCGAACAACCACTTCGGCATCAAATGTCATTCCGACTGGAGGGGTGGGCGTGTCTATCACGACGATGACCTGCGCGGAGAATGTTTCCGCAAATATAAGAATCCGGAACAGTCTTACGAAGACCACGCCCGTTTTCTGGTCGACCGTCCCCGTTATGCCTCTCTGTTCAAACTGAAAATAACCGACTATAAAGGTTGGGCAAGAGGTTTGCAAAAATGCGGATACGCAACAGACCGAGCCTACGCCAACCGGCTGATCAAGCTGATCGAAGATTATGACCTGTACCGGTATGACACGGCAAAAGGCCGTAAAAAGTCAGACAAGCAACCGGCACACATCTCCCGCTATACAGTCTACCGTACAAACGGCCTGCTGTATGTCTATTCCAACGGCAAAGACAGCTTCGACGACATAGCCGCCAGTCTCGGCTTCCGGGTAAAAGACCTGAAGAAATACAACGAGGTGCCGGAAGATTTTCCGTTACAGAAAAATGACATCGTTTACCTGGAAAAGAAAAAGAAGAAAGCAGACAAGCCGAATTATGACCATGTCGTACAGGTAGGCGAATCCATGCACAGCATCGCACAGAAATACGGAATACAGATCAAGAGCTTATATAAGATGAATAAAAAGCACAAAGATTACATTCCGGAAGAAGGAGATGTGCTAAAACTTAGATAAGTAAGACAAAAAATAGTATCTTTGCAGACAAATTCACAAAAACAATGAGTGACCAACGTTATAATCTACGCGGTGTATCCGCTTCGAAAGAAGATGTTCACAACGCAATAAAGAACATCGACAAGGGAATCTTTCCCCAAGCATTCTGTAAGATCATTCCCGACATTCTGGGAGGCGATCCTGAATATTGCAACATCATGCATGCCGACGGAGCCGGAACCAAGTCATCTTTGGCTTATATGTACTGGAAAGAAACCGGAGACTTGTCCGTATGGAAAGGTATAGCGCAAGATGCTTTGATAATGAATATCGACGACCTGCTGTGCGTGGGCGCCGTAGACAACATATTGGTTTCCTCCACCATCGGACGCAACAAGCTGCTGATTCCGGGTGAAGTGATCTCCGCCATCATCAACGGGACTGACGAACTGCTGGCAGAACTTCGCGAAATGGGAGTCGGATGCTATGCTACAGGCGGCGAGACGGCCGATGTAGGCGACCTGGTCCGTACCATCATCGTCGACAGCACGGTTACCTGCCGCATGAAACGTGCCGACGTGATCGACAATGCGAACATCCGTCCGGGCGACGTGATCGTCGGGCTGGCTTCTTTCGGACAGGCCACTTACGAGAAAGAATATAACGGAGGCATGGGCAGCAACGGGCTGACCAGTGCGCGCCACGACGTTTTTGCCAAATACCTGGCAGAAAAATACCCGGAAAGCTTCGACAAGGCTGTCCCCGACGAACTGGTTTACAGCGGTGGCTTGAAGCTGACCGACCCTGTAGAGGGATCGCCGCTGAACGCAGGCAAGCTGGTGCTTTCTCCCACGCGGACCTATGCGCCGGTAGTCAAAAAACTATTGGATGCCTTGCGCCCAAATATCCATGGTATGGTACACTGCTCAGGCGGCGCACAGACCAAGGTAATGCACTTCATCGGAAACAATTGCCGTGTGGTCAAGGACAATATGTTCCCCGTTCCCCCACTGTTCAAGACGATCAAGGAACAGAGCGGTACGGCCTGGGACGAGATGTACAAAGTGTTCAATATGGGACATCGCCTGGAAGTCTACCTTTCTCCTGAGCATGCGGAAGAAGTGATTGCCATCAGCAAATCATTCAATATCGACGCACAAGTTGTCGGCCGTGTAGAAGAAAGCGACAAGAAGGAACTGATTATTAAAAGCGAGTTCGGTGAGTTCATATATGGCTGAGAATAACACGCTATTAGAGAAACTGGACGGATTGGTATCGCGCTTCGAAGAGGTATCGACACTCATCACGGACCCGAACGTCATCGCTGACCAGAAAAGATACGTCAAGCTCACGAAAGAATATAAGGAGCTGAACGAAATCATAAAAGCCCGCAAGGAATATATGCAATGTCTCAACGGCTTGGAAGAGGCCCGCCTGATGATGGCCGAAACCGATCCGGAGATGAGAGAAATAGCCCGCGAAGAAGCGACTGCCTGCGAAGCGCGCATTCCGGAACTGGAAGAGGAAATCAAGCTCCTCCTCGTGCCCGCCGACCCGCAGGACGACAAGAATGCCATTGTCGAAATACGTGGCGGAACGGGCGGTGACGAAGCCGCACTCTTTGCCGGAGACCTGTATCGCATGTACGTGAAGTATTGCGAGATGAAAGGCTGGAAAGTGGCCTTGTCCAGTTGTAGCGAGGGAGCTGCCGGCGGTTTCAAAGAAATCATCTTTACCGTGAGCGGAGAAAAGGTGTACGGGACCCTTAAATACGAATCGGGGGTACATCGCGTACAACGCGTGCCGGCTACCGAAACACAAGGACGCGTGCATACTTCGGCAGCAACCGTCGCCGTCCTCCCCGAAGCAGACGAATTTGACGTGGAAATCAACGAAGGCGAAATCAAATGGGACACGTTCCGTTCGGGTGGAGCCGGAGGACAGAACGTAAACAAGGTCGAATCAGGCGTCCGCCTGCGCTATGTCTGGAAGAACCCGAATACAGGCGTAAGCGAAGAAATCCTGATCGAATGTACCGAAACGCGCGACCAGCCGAAGAACAAGGAACGCGCCCTCACGCGCCTGCGTTCGTTTATATATGACAAGGAACACCAGAAATATCTGGATGACATTGCTAACAAACGTAAGACGATGGTTTCCACCGGCGACCGCTCGGCGAAGATCCGTACCTACAATTATCCGCAGGGACGCATCACCGACCATCGCATCAACTACACGATTTACAATCTTTCAGCCTTTATGGATGGGGATATACAAGGATGCCTCGATCAACTGATCGTGGCCGAGAACGCTGAACGACTGAAAGAGTCTGAACTATAACATCATTTTTAGACTAATTTTTTACACGTAACAACATGAACAAGCAGCAATTATTCGAAAACATCAAGAAGAAGCAGTCCTTCCTTTGCGTGGGGCTCGATACAGATATAAAGAAGATCCCGCAGCATCTATTGTCAGAAGAAGATCCGATCTTCGCATTCAACAAAGCGATTATCGACGCGACAGCCGATTACTGCGTGGCTTATAAACCGAACCTGGCCTTCTATGAAAGTTTAGGCGTAAAAGGGATGCTGTCGTTCGAAAAGACTGTCGCTTACTTGCGTGAAAACTATCCCGACCAGTTTATCATTGCAGATGCAAAGCGCGGGGACATCGGAAACACTTCCGAAATGTATGCACGTTCTTTCTTCGACCATATCAAGGTCGACGCCGTAACAGTCGCCCCGTATATGGGCGAAGACAGCGTGAAACCGTTCCTGATCTATCCGGAAGCCTGGGTGATCCTGCTGGCACTGACCTCCAACAAAGGCTCGCACGATTTCCAGTTGACGGAAGATGCCAACGGCGAACGGCTGTTCGAAAAGGTATTGAAAAAGTCGCAGGATTGGGCTACGGACGAACAGATGATGTATGTGGTAGGCGCTACCCAGGGAAAAATGTTCCTGGATATCCGCAAACACGCTCCCAACCACTTCCTGCTGGTTCCGGGCGTAGGTGCACAGGGCGGGAGCCTCGCCGAAGTGGCTCAGTACGGCATGAACGACCAGTGCGGATTGCTGGTAAACTCTTCCCGTGCTATCATATATACAGACAAAACGGAGAATTTTGCCAACGCAGCACGTGAAGCAGCCCAAGCCGTACAACGCGAAATGGCAGGATATCTGCATGATAAAGGAATTATTCCCTGTAAAGCATAGGCTATCCCAATAATTTTCACCATTTTTGCAAACTGCCTTGAAGCAAGTCCGGGCAGTTGCATTTGAAATACATATAATAAGATTAAGTAATGGAGTTTTCAGCCCAACAAATAGCGAGCGTTTTAGGTGGAACCGTCGAAGGCGATCCTGAAGTGAAAGTCAACAACTTCTCAAAGATAGAAGAAGGTAAACCGGGAACATTGACCTTTCTGGCAAACCCCAAATATGAACATTTTATCTACCAAACTGAAGCAAGCATTGTTTTAGTAAACAATGATTTCACTCCCGCCGAACCGGTAAAAGCCACATTGGTCAAGGTTGCCAATGCTTATGCTTCGCTCGCCATACTGTTGAATATGGCGGAACAGGCCAATGTCAAAAAAGCGGGTATAGACGCTACGGCGTTCATCGCCGGTTCGGCAACGGTCGGCGAAGGATGTTATGTCGGCAACTTCGCCTACATTGGCGAAGACGTGAAGATCGGCAAGAACAGCCGCATTTATCCGCACGCTTATATCGGCGACCATGTGACCATTGGCGATAACTGTACGGTCTATCCGCACGCGACCATCTACAACGGCTGCGTAATCGGCAACAACTGCATTCTGCATGCCGGGAGCGTGATCGGGTCGGATGGTTTCGGTTTCGCTCCAGAAGGCGATAACTACAAGAAGATCCCCCAGTTGGGTAATGTCGTACTGGAAGACGATGTCGAAATCGGGGCCAATACCACGATAGACCGTGCCGTTATGGACTCGACCATCATCCGTCGGGGTGTCAAACTGGACAATCTGGTACAAATTGCTCACAACGTGGAAGTCGGCGAAAACACGGTCATGGCAGCCCAGGTGGGCATTGCGGGTTCCGTAAAGATCGGCAGCCATTGCATGTTCGGAGGCCAAGCCGGGTTATCCGGACATATCCATGTGGCGGACCATGTGGTATTCGGTGCACAATGCGGCGTGATCAGCGATGTAAAAGAACCGGCAACCCTGTTAGGTGCTCCGGCTATCAACGCAAAGGCGTTTATGCGTTCCAGCGCAATCTTCAACCGCCTGCCGGATATGTACCGCCAGATGGGACAGATGCAACGTGAGATAGAACGACTTAAATTGGCTATTGACAATGCGCGCAATGGCCAATGAACAAATCATAAATTATAAATCATAAATCATATAGATCGTATGCAGAAACAGAAGACGCTTGCCACGAGTTTCTCTATGCAAGGAAAAGGGTTGCATACAGGCTTGGATATCCAGATTACTTTCCACCCTGCACCCGAAAATCATGGATACAAAATCAAACGTGTTGACCTGGAAGGAGAACCTGTAATCGATGCCGTTGCTGAAAACGTAGCCGGAACCCAGAGAGGGACCGTACTTTCCAAAAACGGTATCCAGGTAAGTACCATTGAACACGCGATGGCAGCTTTATATGCCTACGAAATAGATAACTGCCTGATAGAGGTGAATGCACCCGAATTCCCGATTCTCGACGGCAGTTCCCGTTTTTTCAGTGAAGAGATTCAGAAAGCCGGTGTCGTGGAGCAAAACGCACCGAAAGATTACTATATCGTAAAGCATAAGATCGAAGTCAAGGATGAAGAAACTGGTTCTTCCCTCATTATCCTGCCGGACGACAAGTTTAGCGTCAATGTTTTGATTTCCTTCAATTCGTCTGTGCTTTCCAACCAGTTCGCCACACTGAACGACCTGAGTGAATTCCCGACAGAATTGGCTGCTTCCCGCACATTCGTGTTTGTCCGCGAAGTAGAGATGTTGTTGCAGAATAACCTGATCAAAGGCGGTGATCTCGACAATGCGATCGTCATCTATGACCAGAAAGTATCGCAGGAGGTGCTCGACAATCTTGCCGACAAGCTGTCTATCCCGCATAAGGACGTACAAGACCTGGGCTACATCAACAATAAACCGCTGGTATTCGACAACGAGCCGGCACGCCACAAGCTGATCGATGTGATCGGTGACCTGGCATTGATCGGCAAACCGATCCGGGGCCGCGTAATCGCTACCCGTCCGGGACATAAGATCAACAACCAGTTGGCACGCATGATCCGCAAGGACATCAAACAGAACGAAGTTCAGGCTCCCGTCTATGATCCGAACAGCACTCCGGTAATGGATATCAACCGTATCCGCGAACTGCTCCCGCATCGTTACCCGTTCCTGTTGGTTGACAAGATCATCGAAATCGGCGGTAACTATATCGTAGGTGTGAAAAACATCACGAGCAACGAACCTTTCTTTACAGGTCATTTTCCCCAGGAACCGGTTATGCCGGGTGTACTGCAAGTTGAAGCGATGGCCCAGACCGGTGGATTGCTCGTTCTGAATTCGGTAGACGAACCGGAGCGCTATTCCACTTATTTCATGAAGATCGACGGCGTTAAGTTCCGCCAGAAAGTCGTTCCGGGCGATACGCTGATCCTCCGTTTGGAATTGCTGGCTCCCATCCGCCGTGGTATTTCAACCATGAAAGGATATGTATTCGTAGGCGATAAGCTGGTCAGCGAAGCCGAATTTATGGCACAAATCGTAAAAAATAAATAAATCAATGATTTATGATTTCAGATGTATGACTTATGGTAACGACATGATACGATAAACCATACATCCGAAATCATAAATAATAAATCATAAATCATTATGAACATATCCCCTTTAGCAGTCGTTCATCCCGAAGCTAAAATCGGTCAGAATACAACAGTCGACTCTTTCGCCGTAATCGAAAAAGATGTCGTGATCGGTGACAACTGTCGTATCTATTCGCACGCGACTATTTTAGACGGCGCACGGATCGGCAATAATTGCCAGGTATTTCCCGGAGCCGTTATTGCTGGTATCCCTCAAGACCTGAAATTTAAAGGAGAAATTACAACTGCCGAAATCGGAAACAACACCATTCTCCGCGAATGCGTGACCGTCAATCGCGGAACAGCCTCCAAAGGCAAAACCGTTGTCGGCAACAATTGCCTGATTATGGCCTATTCCCATATTGCCCATGATTGCTTGCTGAAAGATAATATCATTATCGGCAATGCTTCACAGATAGCCGGAGAAGTAGAGATCGACGACTTCGCCATCGTTAGCGGTGGTAGCCTGGTTCACCAGTTCTCCCGTATATCCAAGCACGTCATGATACAAGGCGGTTCCCGGATCGGCAAAGATATTCCTCCTTATACCCTGATCGGACGTGATCCGATCGTGTACTGTGGTATCAATATCGTAGGATTACGCCGTCGCGGATTTACCAACAGCCAAGTATTCTTGATCCAAGATATCTACCGTACGCTTTATACACGCGGCCTCAACAATACGGAAGCCCTGAAAGCCATCGAAACCGAATACGAACCTAGTGAAGAACGGGATCTGATTCTGAACTTCATCAAATCATCCCAGCGCGGTATCGTCAGAGGTTCGATCGATGAATAAATAATATGCCAATTTGAAAATGTGCCAATGTACCAATGAAAGAATGAATTTTATGGGGTATATTGGCACATTATTTTATTGCCACATTGTTTTTTTTACTACTTTTGAACCAACAAAAAACTAATAACGACTATGGTATTTAGATTTTTAATTCTATCAGATGAAGTTGACGACTTCAAACGTGAGATCAAGATCGACTCAGAAGCAACATTTCTGGATTTGTACAATGCCATTATGGATTCTGTAGGGTATACAAAAGACCAGATGTGTTCTTTCTTCATCTGTGATGATGACTGGAGCAAGAATACGGAAATCACATTGGTTGAAATGGATACTTCTTCCGAAGTAGACAATTATATAATGGAAGATACACGTCTGGAAGAGCTTCTGGAAGACGAACACCAGAAGTTGCTTTTTGTCTTCGATTATATGACTGAACGCGCTTTCTTCATGGAACTCCGTGAAATCATCCCAGGCAAAGATCTGGACAAAGCCGTATGCAGCAAATCTATCGGCGAAGCACCTGTTCAGATCATGTCGTTCGACGAAATGGACGCCAAAACAGGTAACACCGAAATAGGTGAAGATTTCTACGGCGATTCCGAATACGATATCGACGAACTCGATAAAGAAGGTTTCGACGGGCTTGGCGACGGACCGATGGATAACCCATACGACGACGAGCGCTTTTGATTAATGAACTCTCTTGTCATATTATTGGGGCCGACAGGAGTCGGCAAGACAGAACTGAGTCTGCGTGTAGCAGAGCATTTCGGTTCTCCGATCATTTCTTCCGACTCCCGTCAGCTTTACAAAGACCTTCCGATAGGCACAGCCGCTCCTACGGTTGAACAGATGGCACGTGTACGCCATTATATGGTCGGCACATTGTCACTCACCGATTATTACAGCGCAAGCAGTTTCGAGGAAGATGTGATGTCTCTGCTCAAGGAACTCCACCAGACACATCCGACTGTCGTTATGACAGGTGGTAGCATGATGTATATCGATGCCGTCACAAAAGGGATCGACGATATCCCCACCGTCACCCCCGAAATCCGAACCGCCATCTACAAGCAATTTGAAGAAGAGGGTCTCTCCCCTATCCTTGCCGAGTTAAAGGAAACAGACCCTATACATTATAATGAAGTAGATAGAAACAACTACAAACGCGTAATCCATGCCGTTGAAATCTGCCGCATGACCGGCAAACCCTATTCCTCCTTCCGTACCAACACCCGAAAAGAACGGCCGTTCCGTATCATCCAGATAGGACTTACCCGCGACCGTGAAGAACTTTACGATCGCATCAACCGCCGCGTAGACCAAATGATGGCCGACGGCATGCTGGAAGAAGCACGCCGCGTTTATCCTTTCCGCAAATTGAACTCCCTCAACACTGTCGGCTACAAAGAGCTGTTCAAATACCTGGATGGCGAATGGACATTAGATTTCGCCATTGAAAAGATAAAACGCAACTCTCGTGTTTACGCTCGCAAACAAATGACCTGGTTCAAACGGGATACCGACATCCGATGGTTCCATCCGGATGAAAAGGAGGCGATACTGTGCTATTTAGACGCCACCCTCAACACCCGCTTGTGACACAGGGCGTTTTTTCCCTATCACTAATCCCAAACTTCTCTATCACTGTCTCGTCCTGATTTGAAGTGATACTAAAATCTTATTTCTTAAACACAAGATAAACTGCCGCCACCAGAAACAGGAAAGCCAGCGCATGGTTCCACTTAAACGATTCGCCTTTGAAGGCAATCGAACTAAAACCGACAAAGACAACCAGCGTAATCACCTCCTGGATCACCTTCAATTGGATCAGGTTAAAAGGCCCGCCATTATCACGGAAACCCATCCGGTTTGCCGGGACTTGAAAACAATATTCAAAAAACGCTAAAAACCAGCTGAACAAGACAACACCGATCAACGGCAGATGCTCGAACCAACTGAACTGCTGCTTCATCTTCAAATGTCCGTACCAAGCACACGTCATAAAGATATTGGATGCGACCAATAACAGAATAGTATAAAATCCTTGCATGAGATGATTTATGATTTATGATTTATGATTTTAGGAAGATAGTCCTCCTGAATATTCGACATACTGCTCCAAAGGCTATAGCGCGCCTCAGGGTTGATCGCCTCTAGACGCGACAGTACCTCCTTCATATCCGAACGGCTGGAGCCGGATTCGTACGGGCAATTCTTGATCTGTTTCCGATATCCTCTCCACACAGCAATCCGGGTCAAATCTTTCTCCTCCACCAGACACATGGGGCGGATAATCTCCATATCGAACTTATCCATCTTTAGGCGCGGTGGCATCGTTCCGATCGCTCCCTGGTGGATCATGTTCATCAGAAGGGTTTCGAGAATATCGTCCTGATGATGCCCGAGGGCAATCTTGTTGCAACCATGCCTCTTTGCAATATCGAACAAGGCTTTCCGCCGCGTCCAAGAACAAAGGAAACAAGGAGACTTGCGGGTATCGGTCGAAGCGTCGAAGCTCGTCTCATGCACGAAAAAGGAAAGGCCGTGCTCATCTGCCCGGCTTTTCAGGTAGTCAATATCCGAACGATAAGGGATATTTGACATCACGATATGCGTCACGATCACCTCGAACCGAGGCCGGAATATCTTGGAACGGCGTCCGAGCAAGTCCACCAACGCCAACGAATCTTTTCCCCCCGACAATCCGATCAATATACGGTCACCATCCACAATCAGACCATATTCGAATATCGCCTTCTTGACTTTCTCTTCTACTTTACGAAACAGGAGTTCCTCTTCTGCCAACTTTGCCATACTTTATTAATTAAGAATTAAAAATTAAGAATAAAAAAATAAGGGTTTTGATTCTTGATTTTAATTCCTATTTTTGTAATCGGACACAAAAGTAATGATTTTAGATTTATGGATTATAAATCTAAAATCAAAATCATAAATCATAAATCAATGAATTGGTTATCTAATAAACTGTTTTACACAATAGGAATCACGTTACTCTGCGGCGGGCTGCACGCACAAAGTCTGGCTGAAGCAAAAAAATTATACAATGAAGGTAAGTACGCGGAAGCCAAACCTGCCTTTGAAAAGCTGGTCAAACAAGCGCCAAGCAATTCCTCCTATAATCATTGGTATGGTGTCTGCTGCTACGAGACCGGTGATCTGACCGGTGCGGAAAAGCATTTGAAAGTAGCTGTCAAACGCAAAGTACAAGAAGCATACCGTTATATGTCCGAAGTCTACTACAAGACCTATCGTTTCGACGAAGCCGGAGAAATGCTGGAAGAATATATCAACCTGCTGGCAAAGAAAAAGCAGGATCCGCAATCGTTCGAAACCAGGCTCGACTTGGCAAACAATGCACAACGCATGATGGAAAAGGTGGAAGATGTTCAGATCATAGATAGCTTGGTCGTGGACAAAGACGATTTCCTTTCCGCCTATATCCTAAGCGAAGAAAGCGGCACACTCGATTCCTACAAAGATTTTTTCCAGACAAACGAGCCAGTGAGCTCGACCGTCTACAAGAACCAGAAAGGCGACAAGATTTACTATGCTCATTCGACAGACGGCGACCGTTATTGCCTTTTTACCCAGTCCATGCTTATGGACGAATGGGGGGACGAGAAACAATTACCGATGAACATCAACAGCAATGACGATGACAACTACCCGTTCGTCCTTTCCGATGGCGCCACGATCTATTATTCTTCCAAAGGGAACGGTTCGATTGGCGGTTATGACCTCTTCGTCACCCGCTACAACATCAATTCCGACACTTATCTGGCTCCAGAGCAGTTGGGCATGCCGTTCAATTCGCCCTACAATGATTATATGATGGTCTTCGATGAAGTGAAAGGATTGGGATGGTTTGTATCCGATCGTTTCCAGCCGGAAGGAAAAGCCTGTGTCTATCTCTTCATCCCGAATCCAGAGCATAAACGGGTGGAGAGCGAAGACATAGAAGTGAAACGCGCCCGTGCAGCGATCACTGCTATCCGAGATTCCTGGAAAGAAAGTTCCGACTATGCCGACCTGATTCGTCTGTCGCACACAGAAATACCTTATGGAGAGAAAAAGATCGAAAAGGATTTTGAATTTATCATCGGTAATAATATTGTCTATTACAAACTGGATGACATCAATAGCCCCGAAGCTAAGGGCTACTACGAAAAGGTGGTTGCCTTGAACAAACAGATCAAAGAGCTGAATGAAAAACTCGACGGCCTGCGCGTCTCTTACGCCGAAGGCAACAAGGCCCGCAAAGAGCAACTGAAGCCAACCATCCTGCAAGCAGAAGAGCAACTGAACGCCTTGTTGGAACAGCCCGGCGAGTTGGAGAAGAAAGCTCGTAATGCCGAAATCAATTATCTGAAAAACAAACGATAAAACAAGGCTCTATGATATTCGAAATGCTTATTATCGCCTTCCTAATGGTTGTAGCCATTGTGCTTATCCTGCTGGAAATATTTATGTTACCGGGTATCACAGTTGCCGGTGTCGGAGGATTCCTTTTTGCTGCCGGCGGCCTGTTCTATGCCTATTCGGTCAGTACGCCGATCGGCAATGTAACATTGGCGGTATCATCGCTTGTGTTCGCGGCCTCTTTCATCTGGTTGTTGCGTTCCAAATCCTTCAACCGGGTGGCTTTGAAAACCGACATCGATTCCAAGCTGGTATCCAGCCGCGACTTGGGAATCGTGCCGGGCGACGAAGGGTTGACACTTTCACGCCTCGCCCCAATCGGGAAGGCCCGCATTAACGGGATCACCGTAGAAGCCAAATCGATGGACGAGCTGATTGATGAAAACACGCCGGTCGAGGTAATACGCGTCGATGGCTACAATGTAATCGTGAAAATTAAAAATTGAAAAATAAATCATAATTCATAAATCATAATTCTACTCACATGGAAATGACCTTTGTACCTCTCGCCCTTTTGGGAGCAGCGATATTGCTGCTGGTAATTTTCTTTTATTATGTGCCGTTCCTTCTGTGGATCTCGGCAAAAGTTTCAGGTGTCAACATCTCGCTGATACAGCTCTTCCTGATGCGTATCCGTAACGTGCCGCCTTATGTCATCACCCGCGCCATGATCGAAGCCCACAAAGCAGGTCTGAAAACGCTGACCCGTGACGAATTGGAAGCACACTACCTGGCAGGCGGACATGTCGAAAAGGTTGTCCATGCCCTCGTTTCCGCATCGAAAGCGAATATTGACCTCCCTTTCCAGATGGCAACCGCTATCGACCTGGCAGGACGTGATGTATTTGAAGCCGTGCAAATGTCGGTCAACCCGAAAGTCATCGACACACCTCCCGTTACAGCCGTTGCCAAAGACGGTATCCAGCTGATCGCCAAAGCACGTGTGACGGTTCGTGCCAACATCAAGCAATTAGTCGGAGGTGCCGGCGAAGAAACGATTCTGGCCCGTGTCGGCGAAGGTATCGTATCTTCTATCGGTTCGTCTGAAAATCATAAAAGCGTGCTGGAAAATCCGGATTCCATCTCCAAGCTGGTTCTCCGTAAAGGTCTGGATGCAGGGACTGCATTTGAAATCTTGTCCATCGACATCGCTGATATCGACATAGGCAAGAACATCGGAGCTTATCTGCAAATGGACCAGGCTCAAGCCGACAAGAATATCGCCCAGGCAAAAGCTGAAGAACGCCGTGCCATGGCCGTTGCCGTCGAACAGGAGATGAAAGCCAAAGCACAGGAAGCCCGTGCGAAGGTTATCGAAGCCGAAGCCGAAGTTCCCAAGGCCATGGCTGAAGCTTTCCGTAATGGCAATTTGGGTATCATGGACTATTATAAGATGAAGAATATCGAAGCAGATACCAGCATGCGTGAGGCAATCGCCAAACCGTCAAATGCACCTTCGAAACCATTAAAAGACTAACAAGGATTTATGATTTCAGATTTATGATTTATCATCAACACATAAATCATAAATCTGAAATCATAAACCTGAAATCATAAACCTAAAATCAAATGATCGCACCTTCCGAACTTATCATTAATCCCGATGGCAGTTGCTTTCACCTGCATCTGAAACCGGAACAGCTCGCCGACAAGATCATCATGGTCGGCGACCCCGATCGCGTAAACACCGTCGCCTCCTACTTCGATACGAAAGAATGTGAAGTGTCGAGCCGTGAATTCCATACCATCACCGGCACTTACAAAGGGAAGCGCATCACAACACTTTCACACGGCATCGGAACCGACAATATCGACATCGTCCTGAATGAACTGGACGCTTTGGCAAACATCGACTTTGCTTCTCGTACCATCAAACCGATATTTCGGCAACTGACAATGGTACGTGTCGGCACTTCAGGAGGATTGCAACCGTTTGTTCCTGTCGGGACCTATGTGGCAGCAGGAAAATCAATCGGGTTCGACGGAGTTCTGTATTTTTATGCCGGCTCCGAGAAAGTGCGCGACAAGGCTTTCGAATCAGAACTGATGAGACAATTGAAATGGAAGCTAAGCGGCATCCAGCCCTATGTCGTTTCCGCCGATCCATCCCTGGTCAAGCAGATCACACAAGACGATATTATCCGGGGAGTAACGATTGCAGCCAACGGCTTCTACGGTCCGCAAGGCCGCAAGCTCCGCTTGCCGCTCGCCGATCCGGAACTGAACCGTAAAATAGAAGCTTTCGAGTTCAACGATAGCCGGATTACCAACTTCGAAATGGAAAGTTCGTCTCTCGCCGGACTGTCCGCCTTGATGGGACATCGTGCCATGACCGTGTGCTGCATTATTGCCGGTCGGGTGGCCCAAGACATGAATACCGAATACAAAGGTTCCATGACCGGCCTGATCGAAACGGTATTGGACCGGATCTAAAAGAAAGCTATGCATTACAGTTGCTAACCCTATGGGTTACGCAGGTTAAAGCATAGGGTTAGCAACCACAACGCATAGGGTTACAAAAAGCCTTGCCCTTTCAAGACTTTCAATAATACGTCGGAGAAATATTCATTGTTGGCCTTCGTATAACGTACATCCGTAAATACCTGGGCCAATGTTTTCTTATCATTCTCCCGTACAAATTGTTTATTTACTTCCAGCTCTTCCTTATCGTGGTATAAGGCATCGATAGAAGCTGACGTATAATCCGTATAAACCTCCTGGTGAACCACCGCTCCGAGTGGCAAGCGTTCCACCTGTTCAGGCATTCCGTCGGGATAGCCGACCGTGACTGTCACGATAGGGACAACCAAGCGTGGAAGCGACAAGGCATCGATAATCTTATCTGCGTTATAAGCCGTCGTTCCCAAATAGCAGATTCCCAATCCTTTTTCCTCTGCTGCCGTACAGAAACTTTGGGCAAACAGCATCGCATCGATAGTCGAAGCGATAAAAGTCTGGAAATTATCGAAACCGGCCACTGCATCGCGCAGCTCCGCCCATTTTACAAAACGGTTGGCATCGGCACAGAAGGTGAGCACAACCGGAGCCGCCGTAATCATCGGCTGATTGAAATGGGCAGGAGCCAACTTTTCCTTATTTGCCTTATCGCGGGTAATGACCACACTATACAGTTGCATATTCCCCGTATTGGATGCACGGGCAGCAATCTCCAGCAATTCATTCAACAAAGCATCCGGAATGTCCTGAGTCGTATATTTACGGATCGTCCGTCTGTTTTTCATATTTTCCAACATAGCTTACATATTTAGTTGATGACAAAATCAATCAATAACAAAGACCGAGTGCCCAGACAGGTATTTTGTTTCCTACACTTTTAGGCTGTCCGTGTATAGCGGCAAACGCATTTTCCACATTCTTGATACGCTCATAATCCATCAACGGATCACCGATCATGAACGTGTACTTTTCATTCACACGATAATCTCCATTATGCAAAAGCTCCACAGTCCCGCAATTAGACATCTGATCGACGAAAAACGTCTCACCCACGTAAACCCGCTCCATCTCCCGGAAAAGACTTGCCATCAGATTCGTGTTCGCCAGGAAAGAGCGATACGAACGGGCCAGTGTGCCGTCTTCTTTTCTGACTTGTAGAATGCGGAGCACCCCTATCTCTTTTATATAACCCAATAACCGGTGTATATGTGTATTATCCGCCTCATATTTGGATGTCAAAGCCTGCATGCGGGGAAATTCCGGAGCTTCTTGGGCAAGTTGAATCAGCAATTGTTTCATCTTCCGGAACATGGCATTATTCATCTGTCGAATGGCGGGAAGGTCCACATCGATCGAATCTCGCACCAAATCCTGCAAACGGAAGTTGAAGGCATCCGGATCTTCCCAATAGAAAGGATAGCAACCATGTTCCAGATAATTCCGGAAAATGGGGACTATGTTTACTTCATCCATCACCTGTTGCGTCACTTCCGCATGGTTAAGCAAAAGTTCGTCCAATGGGACCGGTTTGAGATCCAACGCACCTTCATAAGACAAATATTCACGGAACGACATGGTATGCAACGTATACCAATCGCCTTTCCCGTCAAAAGGCATCTCCGTCTTCTCTCCTTCAACCAGCAAAGGTGCAGCAAACACTATCTGCATATCAGGATAATCGTCGTGTAAACACTCTATCGCCTGTACCCAGCTACCATATCGATGGACATTATCTAGAAAAAGATGCCTGCCCCCCTCTTCATAAAATTGCCTGACCGTTTCGGACAACATGCACCGTTCCTGAAACCATATATTATCGAGAGGCAAATACAGGGCTTCATGAGAATCGCCATAAGCCAATTTGATACGCTGCAACAAAAGCGTTGTTTTTCCCACCCCTTTCGCTCCAAAGATACCGATCAGCCTCCTGTCCCACTTGACCTGTCGGGATAAGTAACGCTGGAAACCCAGATTTACGCCTTTAAGTAACTGCTCATGGTTTAACCAAAACATGTCCATAGTATAACTGATTTGACACAAAAATAATATATAAAAGCCAATCTACAAAACCAACAACTTACAGGAAGAATAGTTTTTTTCGTACCTTTGTCCCTATAAAAACCAATAAACAAATGGAAACGTCTAAAGTTTACTTTACCAATCTCCGTACGACCCCGTCCAGTAACTTGTTGGACAAGATGGAACGTCTCGTAAAACGTGCGGGCATAGCAAACATTGATTTCCAGAATCAGTTTGTAGCGATCAAGATCCACTTCGGCGAACCTGGTAACCTGGCCTTTATCCGGCCAAACTATGCAGCCCGGATGGCCACGTTGCTTCGCAACTTAGGGGCGAAGCCTTTCCTGACAGATTGCAACACCTTGTACTCTGGCCGTCGCGCCAATGCAGTAGACCATCTGGAAAGTGCTATGGAAAACGGTTTCAACCCCATTTCCGCCAAATGCGATGTGATTATCGCCGACGGCCTGAAAGGGACCGAATACCGTGAAATCGAAATCGACGGTGAATATTGTAAAGCTCCCAAAATCGGTTCCGCTATTGCCGATGCAGATATCATTATTTCTATGAACCACTTCAAAGGACACGAGCAGACCGGATTCGGCGGCGCTTTGAAGAACCTCGGCATGGGATGCGCCAGCGTAGGTGGAAAACTTGAACTTCACTCGGCATCGCAACCCAGAATCGACATCGAAAGTTGCAAGGGTTGCAATATATGCGTCAAGCATTGCCGCCACGATGCCATTCATTTGAACGCTTCCCATAAAGCAGAAATCGACTACGGAAAATGTGTCGGTTGTGGCCAGTGCGTAGCTCTTTGCCAATACGACGGAGCCGTCATGGGTGAAGGCGACACGTCTGAACGTTTAAACTACAAGATCGCCGAATATACCAAAGCTGTCTTGTCCGGCAAGCCGAATTTCCACATCAGCTTTATCATGAATGTCTCACCTGAATGTGATTGTTGGAACCACAATGATGCAGCGATTGTGCCAGATCTGGGCATCGCCGCTTCTTTTGATCCGGTCGCATTAGACAAGGCTTGTGCCGATATGGTGATCAAGGCCCCGATCCTGGAGACTGGTAACCGCCTTTCAGACGCTCCGCATCACGAACATCTAGAAGGTTGCGACAAATTCCACCTCATGCACCCCGACACGAACTGGCAAGCAGGACTGGAACATGCTGAAAAGATTGGTCTTGGAACACAGAAATATGAATTAATAACTGTATAGACTAATGGAAGATACTATCTGCGCCGTATCAACTGCCCCTGGAGCCGGGGGGATTGCCGTCATCCGCATCTCCGGACCGGAAGCAATCGCAATCTGCAACACGATATTCGTACCGCGTATAGCAGGAAAAGGCCTGCTGTCACAGAAAGCCTATACACTGCGTTACGGTAGTATCAGGCGTGGTGAAGAGCTCATAGACGAGGTGCTGATCGCCCTTTTCCGCGCACCTCATTCTTTTACCGGCGAAGACACGGTAGAGATCACCTGCCACGGTTCCGTCTACATCCAGCAGCAGATCATGCAACTGCTGATCGAAAGCGGTTGCCGCTCCGCCCTCCCCGGCGAATATACGCAGCGCGCCTTCATGAACGGCAAGATGGATTTGAGCCAAGCCGAGGCGGTCGCCGACCTGATCGCCTCGACCTCAGCCGGTCAACACCGCTTGGCATTAAACCAGATGCGCGGTGGTTTCAGCCATGAATTAAAGAACTTGCGCGAACAACTTTTGCATATCACTTCTTTGATGGAACTGGAACTGGATTTCAGCGACCACGAGGAGTTGGAGTTCGCCGACCGTAGCGAACTCAGCACATTGGCGGCCCATATCGAAACAGTCATATCGCGTCTGGCCAACTCTTTCAGTGTAGGAAACGCGATCAAGAATGGCATTCCTGTAGCGATCATAGGTGAGACAAATGCCGGAAAATCGACTCTACTGAACGTCCTGCTGAATGAAGACAAAGCGATTGTCAGCGACATCCACGGTACGACCCGTGACGTCATCGAAGATACGGTCAACATCGGAGGAATCACTTTCCGTTTCATCGACACCGCCGGCATCCGCGAAACGCACGATGCGATCGAAAGTATCGGTATCGAACGGACTTTCCAGAAGCTTGACCAAGCAGACATTGTCCTTTGGATGATAGATGCAGCCGATGCTTCTTTACAGATCGCCCAATTATCCGAAAAGATACTACCTCGCTCGGAAGGTAAACAGCTGATCCTCGTTTTCAACAAAGCCGACCTGCTCACCGATCGCCAGTTTAAACCGACCGACCTTCCCGAAAACGTGCAATCGATCTTCATCTCGGCTAAGAAAAGAGAGCATATCGACAAGTTGCAGGATCTTCTGATCCAAGCTGCTCATATTCCCTCTTTGTCCTCAAACGACGTCATCGTCACTAATATCCGTCATTACGAAGCCCTAACTCACGCCCTCGAATCCATCCACCGTGTCCAAGAAGGTTTATCCGCCAATCTTTCCGGAGATTTCATCTCCCAAGACTTAAGAGAATGTATCTTCCACCTCTCAGATATCGTCGGAGAAGTCACTACAGACCAGGTATTGGGGAATATATTTGAGAGGTTTTGCATCGGCAAGTAACTACCTGATTATCAATGAATTAAATTGATTATAATCGATTGATATGGCGCTCTTTACGGGGCGCCTTTTTTGTTGCTCTACTGTCAATATTAGTCATTTATAAGCTTTGTACATCATCTTTTTGTACCGTTTTTGTACCACGAAGCAAAATTCCGGCATTTTACGCTGGACAGATTTTGGAGAAAGTTGACTATGGTTTACTAAGATTTACGATAGTTGACACATAACGGGAGAAATAAAGCGAAATAAACATTTAAAATTTGAGTAATATGCCAGCAAGTAACACTAAAATTAAAAAGATTTGCGAATGGTGTGGAATACGATTCGAAGCACAAAAAATAAGTACAAAGTACTGCTCTCACAGGTGTGCAAATTTAGCTTACAAAAAAAGAGAAAGAGAGAAAAACATTAAGGCTACTGAAGAGAATACTCAAAATAGGATTGAAGAACTACCTATAATCACAATTAAGGATAAAGAGTTTCTATCTTTCTCAGAGGTTGGAATTCTTTTAGGTATTACCAGACAAGCAGTCTATAAGATGGTCTATAAAGGATACCTTCAAGCTTCAAAGATTAGCAGCAGATTATCTTTCGTCAAACGCTCTGATATAGATGAGATGTTAAAACGGCATCCTTATGAATTTAGAATGCCCAAGGACACTCTACCTATCAAAGAATTTTATACTACAGCCGAAATAATGAAAAAATTCAATGTAAGTGAATCATGGATTTTTGTTATGTCTAAGAAGAATAAAATTCCAAAGACATTCAACCGTGGTAAGACTTACTGGAGTAAAAAGCATGTTGATGCTTATTTTTCCTCGAAGGCTCCAGATGCAGACATTACAGAATGGTATAGTGTGCAAGAAGTACAGGACAAATTTCAAATGAGCCTTAACGCTATATATTCTTTTGTTTATAAAAATGCCATTCCGAAAAAGAAGGTTGGTATTACAGTATATTATTCAAAAAAGCACTTCGATATAGCAAAGGGAATACGTCAGGCTGAAGAACCCCAATACTACACTGTTCAAGAGGCGATGGAAAAATTCAAAATAACAAGAGACCAGCTATACCATTATACCAAGTATCATCAAATTCCCAAGATTAAGAAGGGAAAGTATACTCTTATATCCAAACCTGAGCTCGATAATTTGTTCGAAGATCCTATCATTGAATAATCCTGGTATTAAGTTATTTTCCGGTGTGAGTATTCACCAAGAAAACACCAGTTTAATTTGTACCGATAATAATAATTTATCAACCAAAAACATTAATCTTATGGCACTTACATGTACTAACGTAACATTGAGACAAAGAGTTATCAGTAACGGCAGAATTTCTCTCTACCTGGACTATTATCCGGCTATTCGCAATCCGTACACAATGAAAATGAGTCGCAGGGAATATCTTGGCATTTATATCTATGCCCGTCCTAAAAATGAGATTGAACGTGATTTCAACAATGAGATGCTGAGTAAGGCTGAAGCCATTCGTTGTATCAGAGTACAGGCAATCGTCAATGAAGAATTTGGATTTCTTGACAAGCACAAAATGAAAGCTGACTTCCTTGCCTATTTTCGTGAGAAAGCAAAACTGAAGTATCACAAATGGGACTGCGTTTACCAGCATTTTGAAAAGTTTGTAAACGGCTATTACACTTTCGGTGATGTAACGGTAGAGCTTTGTCAGAAGTTCAGGCAGTATCTACTGAACTGTAAACAGATCCGTCACCCTAATATCAGCGTTTCGAGGAATTCGGCAGCTGGTTATTTTTCAACTTTCCGTGCATTACTGAAAATAGCTTATCAAGAGAAGATGCTACGTGAAAATCTGAATGACTTCATAGACAAGATTGAATGGAAAGAAGTCAAAAAGCAGTATCTCACATTAGCAGAAGTTAAGAAACTGGCCGCTACACCATGCAAGATTCCTGTACTGAAACAAGCTTCATTATTCTCCTGTATGACCGGCCTTCGTATCAGCGATATTTTACAGCTTACATGGGATAATATTGAAGTCGGTCCTGACAATGGCTATTACATCAGAATTTGTACAGAAAAGACAGAGACGGAAGCCACTCTCCCCATCAGTAACGAAGCATTGGAACTATGTGGTATTCCTGGTTCAGGCCGAGTATTTAAAGGACTGACCAGAGCTATGACGAATCAACCTCTCAAGCAATGGATTTCGGAAGCCGGAATCAAAAAACACATAACCTTCCACTGCTTCCGTCATTCGTACGCCGTCATACAAATCTCTTTAGGCACAGACATTTACACAGTATCAAAAATGCTTACTCACAAAAATGTTTCGACCACACAGATTTATGCTGATTTGGTCAATTCGAAAAAACGAGAGACAGCGAATAAGATTTCGTTGAAATAATATAACTCTTATCTTATCTATAACAGGTTATATCTGATATATCTATCGGATATGACCTGTTTTTATGTTTGCTTTATCTGACAGAATCGCTATCTTTGAAGAAAATTGAGTCTTTAAATGAATAACTACAGCTATGATAAAAATATATGGAATGGAAACTTGTCCGGATTGTACGTATGTAGAAGAACAAGTAAAAGGTAATAACCAATATGAAGTCATCGATATTGGTCAACACGTAAGAGATTTGAGAGCATTCTTGAGATTACGGGATCATAATCCGGCCTTTAATGAAGCCAAAAGTATTGGAGCTGTTGGAATTCCTTGCTTTGTATTGGAAGACGGTACAGTTACTTTGAATCCAGAAGATGCCGGATTACGTTCACGTCCTATCAATGAAGGAGCAACATGTAACATTGACGGAAGCGGTTGTTGATTATGGCACAGAAAATTCTTTTCCTTCACGGTTTCTTTGCATCAGGTACATGTATCCCAGCGCTTGCCTTGAAAGAATATTTCAGCGGTAAGGCAACAGTCTTGAGTCCAGACTTACCCCTGCCTCCACAGGAAGCTCTCGACTTTATCCAAAGATTGTGCAACCAAGAACAGCCTGATATATTGGTAGGAAACAGTAATGGCTCGTTTTTGGCACAGATAGTAGCATCTAAAAACAATATCCCGGCTTTACTCGGAAATCCCCATTTCGAAATGACACGTTTCTTGATAGAACGGATTGGTACGCATGAATACAAATCACCACGAGCAAACGGAAACCAGCGGCTTGTCATTAACCAAACATTGATTGATGAATTCGCAGAACTTCAACAGCATCAATGGGATAATTGTCAGGTAGCTAACCAAGAAAATATATGGGGAATATTTGGTGAGAATGACCATCTGGCACACTATGAGCCTTTATTTTTAATGCATTATAAATATTCATACCACTTTCCTGGCGGTCATACTCCAACAGCGGAAGAAGTACAAAAATATTATGCGCCATTAGCGGAACAATTATTGGAATTATAGCATAACTTATCATATAATATAGAAAGAATACCACTTTTGTTTATTATATGATAAGTTATAAATTCATGTCTTATATTCAATCCCATAAATTAATCCGCCCCTATCCCATCTGAACACTTATTACTTTCCAATAATAATCAAACTATTTATGACAATTAGTGACGTTTGATGAAGTCTGATGTCACTCTTGTCATTTTCTGATAATACATAATCAGTAAACATTACCTTTGCTTACGAACAGTTAAACAAATGGCTTATGTATTTGAAGAAATTTGAATATTTTATTTTAGATTCTAGTGTAGCTGGAACATTACTTCTTATGGCACTTGCTATACGCATTGAAGCAGTCAATGCAGGCTTTGATCAGTTCAGCTCAAACATTATCTTTATATCGGTCTTTATAATATCTACAGGATTATATATATCAATGCAAATTGCATTATACGAGATAATTATATATTTATGTCATCATAGCAAATTTTTGTCCATCCATGAACATCTTAATGATTCTGTGATTGCACCAGAACAAGCATTTATGGAATATGAAAAACTCCGTTCGAATACTATTACAGAACAGAAACGTACGAACAATAAAAAGCTAGAGTTAGTACATACGTACATTCATCAAACAATGGCTGCCTATACAAGCCAAGAAAATCTGCAGCGCCTCTGTGCTTATATTTCAGATTTCTTTCAGGATAAAACTGCTATCGATATTATTCCTATAAAAGTAGATTCAAAATTGAAAGCTATAGATGTTATGCATTTGGGTTGGAACATAGGTAAAGCATTAGGTAAACGACGTTCATATACAGCAGAATTCATTAAAAAAGTATTTGCTTATACCATGAAAGAAAATGAAATCAACACGATAATCAAAAAAATGTCTCACTCAGAAACAGAATGCCTGATTAAATTAAATCCACATATAATTCAATAAATCAGACTTTATATTCATAAATACTGCATCAACAAGTATTAATCCTCAAAAGCAAAAACAGATAGTATGACAAAAGAACCTATCACATTCGACAAGCTTCCGCAGGCTGTAAGCTATTTAACAGAACAAGTAGAGAAAATTTACCAATTAGTTGAAACCCTACAACCACAGAAACTTGATCATCAGCATCAACTAATTGACATAGATAAGGCTAGCATACTTATCCAAAAATCAAAACCGACAATCTATAGACTTGCTCGTACAGGTCTCATCCCAACCTATAAACGTGGTAAGAAATTATATTTCTATGAGGATGAGCTCCTTAAATGGATAGAGGCTGGCAAAAAACAAAGCCAACCTCTATCCTATCAGGAACAATCCGCACACATACTTCGTGGGATGAAGCGTAAACCTAGAAATAGTGGTAATTTATATTAGAGTCAAAATAAAGCTCGCCTATATTATGCACAAATAAGAATTGAATACAGCTATCTGGATACTAAAAATTAATATCCATATTTTCTTTATTATCTAACTTTAGAATAGTTGTAAAGCACCAGTAGTCTTGTTTTTTTCAAGCACAGGTAAATATTTACAACAGACATTTACCAATTGACGTATTTTGTTTATATTAAAAATTATACAATTAAAATGTTTCAGCTGAACCTCATTATAATCAAAATCATCACTGTAATTATTTACAATCCATCTACATAGTTCATACTTTAAAGGGAATAAATACGTTTTTGCATAATAAAATGTATTCACTATGCAAAGAGGAATATTAGGATTTTCCATATATTGAATATTCATTGCATGAGTTCTATAAAAATCGACGAAACATTTATCATAAATAAATCTACTTTTATTAAAATCGTAGGTTATAGCTGAAAAATTAAAGAAAGCTGTCTTAACTAAACTATAGGGAGTACTTTTCAATTTCATTTGTTGAATCCCCCATGTCTTTTCGATATCCCATGCATCAATATTTAGCATTCCAATCTTTAGTTTATATCCCCCAAAACTATTTCTTTTAAAATGAATCTTATCTCGGTATATGGCAGGTAATTTTAATCTATTTATATTTTTTACTACTATATCTAAATCTCTATTATAAACATATCCCAATAAAAAATTACGGATAACACCACTAAAAATATATACATCTGTTTGACTTGAGATATACAATAATAACTGCCAAGAGTCTTTTGTCAACATAAAATCCCTTAGATAGTACTTAAAGGACATATTTTGCTCATTAATACTACGTTCTAATATGTAATCAAATTTTCTGTCCATTTAATTTTCTAATATGATTAAGGGCAAACTTATCTGTCATGCATGCAATAAAATCTCGAATTAATCTAAATCTTTCTTCAACAGTAAAATCTGCAACATCAAAATTTTTATACAATTTTTCTATAGACTGATAATTCCCATATTTTTGAACAAAATAACTATCGTCATGATAAGCTTCTTTATGTTCGTGTAAAATCGTCATAAAAATAGATCTGGATATTAAAGACTTACCTCGATCACGAAAATCCTTATTCGTATGAAAGAAATATTTAATATAGGCATTCAAAATTCCAGAAATTACAGCTTCTCCTGTAATTTCTAAAGACGTAATTTCTCGATTTGACAAAATATACTCACGTGTAATATATTTCAATAATTTGGCAACTCCATCATTATCTTCTATTAATTCATTATTATATTCTCCTCGTACAATATCACCTAATTTTTCAACAAAATTATTAGTCGCTACTTCCATTAAGTGTGAAAGTAACGTCGTTCTAAAACTAACCCATTCTTTCTTAGAATAATTATTATTTCCAGAAGTCGTTTGGGTATTTTGCATCAATTTATTCTTTATATCAAGTGAAATATTTTCATCTTTATTTATATAGTATTTTAATTTATCAAGAGTAAGCCATTGCTTCTGATTTGCATCTTCTATGTCCATTATTAAATAGCAAATAGAATCTGCCGCTTCCATTAAAAATACTAATGGATGACGGATGAAACCTTTTTCTGTTTTTAAGCCACACCCATTCATAACCTTGTCCAAGGCCTCTTTTTCTGTAAAAAAAGCTCCATGTTTATGATTTCCTATATTTCCATCTTCTTTATTCCCTTCATTATAGTTTGGGTATTTTAGTATAGATGCTAGAGTAGCAAAAGTTAAATTTAATCCCTCTAAATCACCTAAATATTGGAGTTTGGTTAAAATTCTAAATCCCTCTGCATTTCCATCAAATTGAGTATAATCGTATTTTAATTGAGGATTACTTAAGAAATCACTCAATTCAGTGATTTGCTTTTCCACGCATTTTTTTTGAATATCTTCATTATCCTTACAATAAACAGTATCACATATCCCTTTATATATATGTTTACTCTGTTCACTTTCTGGATTAGTTTTATCCATTAAGCTAAAGAAAAGATTTTTAAAGTATTCTTGTATTACTTCTTCTCCAAAATGTCCAAAAGGAGGATTTCCTATATCATGAACTAAACATGCAGTCTTCAATATAGGGGATATCTTACGTAAGATATCTTCAGAAGTTAACCCTGTTGTTTCTTTAAATTTCTCATTTCCGCAAAGATAAATACCGAAAGAAAGGCCTATATTCATAACTTCCAATGAATGTGTCAAACGAGAATGAATATTATCATCAGAAGTCAAAGGAAATACTTGGGTTTTATCATGTAATCTACGACATGCAGAACTAAATATTACACGTCCAAAATCACTTTCAAATGGATTACGATTATCAGTACTTCCTGACAAGTCTGTTCTTCTATCATCTACTTGAGACTTTCTAATTCTATTTGTATTTAAAAATTCATTCCAACACATATTGCCATAAATTCGTTATAGGTAAAATACTTCGATTTTTATTCAAGGATAAAACAAATATATGAAATAAGGAGGAATATGCCAAATTGAAGATGACATAAAATGATTATTTTACATCAAATCCAACTACACTAAGACATACCTCATATAGATAAAACACTACAGAAAAGTTATGAATAAAGTAATTAGTGCATATACTACTATTTCATTTCTTACAGCAAAAATCGCCCTTTGCCACTGACTGTGCAAGGCGGCCCTGTCGGGCTGGTTGGCTGGAAAAAAATCATCCTCGCTTCGCTCCGGTATTTTTTTCCGCCAAGCCTTGCACCGGTCATTGGCAAAGAACAGCCGGGCCAGTAAGAAATTGAAATACTGGCTCCACGGAGCCGGTCATGTCTAATTTAAATAAAAGAATATGACTGAAGAAGTTGGAAAGAAGGTATGTGAAGGTACAGTAGCAGACCTCATGAAGGACAAGACCGGAAAACAGACGGTTATCACGTTGACAAGAAAGAATGCTTACCGAGTGAAGAAAATCAGAGAACAAGGGACGGATGACGAAGCCGTCCTTTTTCATTTCCGTAAACGCTGTACGGGAATGGGGTCCTATGTACACACAATCGAAGCGGCAGACGGAGAAACAGAACTTCATCCGTCTGAATTTGAAAAATGGGAAGCTGTGGAATTCCTGTATCCCGGCTATCTGGAAGACCTGCTTGATGCTGCATACAACGCGTACAGATGGAGTTCCTTCGAACCTGAAGCAAGGGCGGAAACAGACATCATGCAATATGAAAAACAACTTGTAGAGGATCTGAAACAGATTCCGGAAGAAAAGCAGAACGAGTATGTCAGTGCATACCATAGCAAGTTCTCCGCCTTGCTGGGCAGTCTCTCACGATGTGCCAGTCCGATGGTGACAGGGCCTGCCAAATTCAACTGCCAGCGCAACAACAAGGCCTTGGATGCATACCAGAACAGATTTGATGAATTTCATGACTGGCGTAACCGCTTCAAGGCTGCCATGGAAAGGATGAAAGAGGCTGCCAAACCGGAAGAACAGAAGCAGGAAGAGGTATGGAACCGCCTGAAGCGTGACATTGCAAGCAGCGCACAGACCATTCATGATATTGATACCGGTAAAGCAAGAGGATACAGCCGTGCCCTGTTTGTCAGCAGTATCCTTAATAAGGTAAGCACCTATGCAGGAAAAGGAGAAGTGGAAATCGTACAGAAAGCGGTAGACTTCATTACAGACTTCAATGCGCAATGCAAGAAACCGGTTATCACTCCGCGGAACCGTTTCTTCCAACTGCCGGAAATGGCACGCCAGGCCAGACTGAAACTTCAGGAAATCAGAGAACGGGAAAACCGTGAACTGAAATTTGAAGGCGGAACGCTGGTATGGAACTATGAGGCAGACCGCCTGCAAATCCTGTTTGACAGTATTCCGGATGACCAGAGGCGCAAGGAACTGAAATCATACGGTTTCAAATGGTCACCGAGATACCAGGCATGGCAACGGCAACTTACACAGAATGCCGTATATGCAGTCAAAAGAGTGTTGAACCTTCAAAACCTATAAGACATGAAAGACCGATTGAAATATGTAATCGATTCCCGCTACTTCGACGGAACATGCCTGACAAGTATGAGTGACGGATTCCATAATGACTATGGTGGGGAAACAATAGAAGAACTGCGCATACGGGAAAACAATCCCTATCTGAAAGCAGTAACACCTTCTGATATAGACAAGAAGCTGCGGCTATACAATCAGTCCCTGTCCGAACCGTTCAAGGAAATCACCGAAGAAGACTACTATGACCTGCTGGATGTACTGCCACCCTTGCGCATGAGACAAAACTCGTTCTTTGTGGGAGAACCGTATTACGGAAATATGTACTCTTTCTGCTTCACCCGTCAAGGAAGATATTTCAAGGGCCTACGCTCCGTACTTACTCCACAATCCGAACTGGACCGTCAGATAGACCGTCATATGGGAGTCATCAGCCGAAAGGCAATAATCTCCAAAGAAGGAAAGGACGGGAAAAACGGTAAAGGAATCATTCCCTATTATTTTTCACTGGACGGAAAACAGCCCGTATTCATCTGCAACCTTGTCATCCAATCAGATTCCAGACAAGCAAGGACGGACATGGCGAATACCCTGAAAAGTCTTCGCCGGAACCATTATCAGTTCTATAAAGGAAAAGGGCATTACGAAACTCCGGACGAACTGATAGACCATGTATCTGGAAAGAAGCTCACTCTTGTTTCCGACGGACATTTCTTTCAATATCCTCCCGGCAGGGAATCCGCAACTTTCATCGGACACATCAAGGAGACATCAGAGGAATTTCTTTTCCGGATCTATGACCGTGAATATTTCCTGTATCTCCTAAAAAGATTGAGGACCGTGAAAAAGGAGTCCGCACAGGATATAACAAATATCAAATTATAACATTCGGGGAATGCGGTAAAATGACTGCCGTATTCCCTCATAAAAACAATACAAGTATGAACAAATCGAACACCCTATACTGGAAAACAGCCACAGATCCGGCTGAACGCATTGAGGTCAGACTCGTCCTGAACAGTTATATCGACAATGACAATCTGTATGTAGGACTTGAATCCCGGTCTAAAGATAATTCGGAATGCTGGGAATCCTACACGGACATCACCGTCAACCTCAATTCCCTTCCCCCGTTCCATGCCTATGTGGACAACTGGGACTGCAACAGACATGTGCATGATTTTCTGACCAGTAACAGAATAGCAGAACCTGCCGGATTTGAATATCAGGGATTCAGAATGTTCCGCTTCAATCCTGACAGGTTGAAGGAACTCGCACCCGAACAGTTCAAGACAATCAGCGCCAAACTGCCACCACAGGATGACATGATAAAGGACATCATTTATCAGGAAAGACATTTCCCTTTGAGAACTGTTCAAGACATTCACGGAATATATCTTGTTTCAAGCAAGGAACTGGAAGAATCTCTGATCGAAGGAGTACGGAACCTGGATGCTGCGGCAAATGAACTGCTGGATGGCATCTGCCTGTTCTGTTCCACACAGGAACTGCGCTATCTTACGGATGCAGAACTGATAGAAACAATCTACGCACAATAAAAAGGAGGAACAAATATGAAAACCGGAGACATTGTATTTCTGAGACGTCCCTATAAGGGATACCGTGCCGTCGAACTGATGGAAAGACTGGAATGCCGCTGGCTGGTCAGGATTGTCGAGAGCGGTCTTGAACTGGAGGTATATGAAGATGAACTTATATCAGAATTTTAATACGAATAAAGTGTTATGGAAAAATATCAGTTTGCATTCCATTCGGAAATAATCGGCTATACCTCTCCTCATATCGGCGAGGTCAGAAAAGCCATACACAGAAAAGTGGAAAAGGAAAAGTCTGCCGCCATAAAGAATGATATTGAGCTGCACATGTACAAGGTGCATGACGGCATACCGGTTCTCCTTAACACCTGCTACCTGTATGATGAAAAAGGATGTATGGTACACGGAAGTATCAAGGGAACCAAGGATTATCTGCTTGAGACATGGAGATACCATACAAACAGACATTCCAAAGGTTTCAGTTCCACAAGAATCAGGCCCTGCACGACAAGCAGGGCTTTTTCGTTTGTATAACTCTTAAAATCAGGAATCATGAACCAGACATTACAACTTACAGACTATATTCCACAGTATGTAAGCCTCTACTACGTGGACTACCGGGATGACCTTGATGAGCATGAAGACATCCAGGAGGAATGCATCCGCTCCAACAATATGGAAAAACTCTATGAAAAGGTATACGAATGGTATGAGGAACAGGAAAGCTCAAACATGCACGACTATCTGGAGGAGACAAGAAAGAACATGGAAGCGGACAATTTAGCCGGAGAGTTTGAAGAGCATGAAGATGAAATCAGGGAACTTATCTACGACCGGAACGATTCCGACCCGGTAAAGGACCTGATACGCAACTCATCCGTCACTAATTTCTTCTATTCGCTTGGAGTGGAAATCAGCGGATATCTGACCGGTTGTTCACTGCGGGGAGAATCAGTCGCCATGGCCTGCCATAAGGTACGTCGCGCACTGCATCTTAAAAAGGGGCAGTTTGACGAGAAGATTGAAGAACTGGTAGAGAATGCCACATACGGCGGAGAACTGCGCATCTACTTCAACGCCATGTTTGACAGGCTCATCAGCAAAGACCCTGAGAACGATTTCAAGAGCATCCGTTTCCACGGGAATGTAATGGTGGCCATTGCCGACAGCCGGAACGGTTCCGGACATCATGTACGGATTCCGCTGGACATCACTTTCCCTTTCCGAAGAGAGAACCTGTTTGTCGATTCACAAGTACACTATTCCTATGCCAATGAAGTCTGCGGCATGACCAATGACTGGTGTGATTCCACAAAATGGGAAACGGGCATGATACCTTTTACCGGATCTGTCCGAAAAAGCCGTATGGCTGAATACAAGAAACAGGAAGCCGCTTATGAGCAGACATTCCGAGACGGGAAATGCACCTTCGGTGACATGAACTACAAACGCCACCGTGACGTGCGGTATTCGAATGAATATCCTGCCGGATGCAGATGCCCTCATTGCGGTACTTTCTGGATTGACTGAAAAAACATTTACCAACCAATAAATTCAAACGATATGAAAATCTGCTGTTCACAAGAGCATTACGACAAGGTCGTACAGTATGCAAAATCAATCAATGACAAGACACTGGAAAACTGTCTTGAACGTCTCAGACAATGGGAGAAGAACGAGAACCGTCCATGCGAAATCGAACTCTATTACGACCATGCGCCTTATTCGTTCGGATTCTGCGAACGTTATCCGGACGGGAATACAGGCATTGTCGGAGGACTGCTGTATCATGGAAATCCGGACGAGTCCTTTGCCGTCACCATGGAACGTTTCCACGGATGGAGCATACATACCTGACATATATGCGACAGTCTGTATTGGGGAGCCTCATGCAATATGGGGTTCCCTTTTTTTATGCCGCAGACATGATGACAGCATCCTCATTTCTTGCTGCAAAAATAGCTGTTTGCCGCGCAACTCCCGCAAGGCGGCCCTGCCGGGCTGGTTGTCTGGAAAAAAATCATCCTCGCTTCGCTCCGGTATTTTTTTCCGCCAAGCCTTGCAGGGATGCGGGCAAACAGACAACAGGGACAACAAGAAATAAGAATGCCTGTACCTTACAGGCAGACAATGTATAACAATAAATATCAGAAGTCATGATTACAGACCAGAAGACACAGAACAGGCTTCACGCGGATACCGTAACAGAACTGTTCTCCATCAGACAAAGGAAGGAAGCCGTCACAAGGATGCTGGACATTCTGAAAGAAACTCCGGAATACCTGCAGGTTATGAACCATATACCGGCTTATGCCATGGATGACGATACGTCAGAATGGTGGAATTCGGAAGAATCGGAAAATTTCATGAACTCACTCCTGGAAGTGATGGAAAGCTATACTCCGGAGGGATACAGGTTCGGACCGAAATCCGGCACGGCCGACCTTTACGGCTACTGGGAAAGCAAGACCGGGCGGACAACCCTCTTCCATCTGCTTTTCAGTCTGGAAAGCGGATATGAATGGGGAAAAGGTCTTTCCCATGAGAAAACGGACGCATTCTACAAGGAAATAAAAGAGAAATTTCATGGAGAGGGATTCGACACGGACAGAACCGGCTGTACATCACAGGCCATGTATCTTGTAAAAGGAAAAACACGCCTGTACGTGCATCCGATGGAAATAAGCGGCTACTGTGAAACACTGCATATTCCACAGATTACAGCCATACTGAAAAAAGGAGGCCGTACATTCCGTCTTGTAAAGGATACGATAGCGGAAGAAGTGTATTCCTTCACCGATGAAGAAGAAATGGAATATTACCGTGCCAGATACGGAACGTGCATCCACCGGAACATACTGGATGCCTTCAGCAACCGCCGGGCAGGGAAAGAGGACATACTTTCCATGATGGCATCACGGATAAATGTGGCGACGACATCACATCTTTACGGTATCGGATATGATTCGCCTGCATACAGGTTTGTGCATGAGGCATACGACAGACTGGTAAACAACGGAAAGCTGAAGGAGGATGCCCGGGAAATCGGTTGCTGCAACATCATAATGGCCATTTCAAATACCAACGCAATATGAGACTGAATTACAATGACATGCTGCTTCTGGCAATATGGGAATACAACAGGAGACAGGACGAGGATCTGACTCTGGAACTGTTTCAGGAAACATTCGGACAGGTTCCCGGTGCACATTTCCATGACAAATGGGTGCATTATTACAACAGGAACTTGCTGATGATGGCCGCCTATTTCAGGGGTGAGGAAGAAAACGGCCAGAAATTCTGTGATATGATCACCCGACAGGTTGAACGCTATACACAAAACAGGAGGAGAACAGGATGAATACAAAGATACGATATGACCTTGACAGTCTTGAACTGGCAAACGGTGACTTCGGGTATCCCATTACAGAAAAGGAAGTACGGAAAGTGAACCGTATGCTGGAACTGATGGAGAATGTCCGAAGCAGGCAGATGTGCCCGACAGAAGGAGACTGCGTGGAATTTGTCTCACGTTCGGGTGACTATTTCGGAAAAGCTCATATAGAACGGATAACAGGAAAATATGCGGATATATGCCTGATACCGGGAACGGTATTCTGTTTCGATGACATGGGAAAAGCCGCCTATGATACCACCGGAAGTCCCTGGACGCAGGTCAATATCCGGAACATGAAACCCGCAGGTACAGAAATCCGCATATTCAGGACATGGGGATTCGGGAAGCGCAGCAGTACGGGCAGTCTAAGGTTCGATGCTCCGGTCAGGAAATGGGAATACAGAGAACCGAATCCGTTGTATGACGGTTACACCACCCGTAACTGGTTCCGCTATCATATCATGAAACACCGGGACAGGGAAAGGACAGGCGAATACACCTTCCGCAGCGATTCATTTACGCTGTACAGCCGGAGCGAGCTGGACGAGCTGGTCGCAATCCTGAAAGGCAGACTCTACAAGGGAATCCTGCCTGACTCTCTTGTACTTTGGGGGTACCGCATGGATATTAAGGAAATATCACGTGAGCAGTGGAACGGTATGGGACAGCACGGACAAATCCGCATGAAATTCATGGGATACGGTCCGGTCAGAATACACTCGGACAATGAAAACCATACCGTAACAGTATACAGAATCAACGACAGTCTATAACCAATTATAAAATAAAGGAATATGGCACGATATGAAATCTCCAACGAAGTCAGGCCGCTCGACAGGCTCATCACAGGCTTTGCCTCCTCATGCGGCTATGAAATACAGACCGTATTCAACGACCTGCTGCGTTTCATCATCCACGGCTTCTCTCCTGGAGCACCGCCAATAAGCAACTGGAAATACAAGCGTCAGCAAAACGCCTCGTTCATGGAAATGACAGCCGAATGGACACGTATCATGCAGAAACAAATCGGCAGGTCGGGCTGGTTCGACGCTTTCGGTGAACTCCACATGGCCTACTGCTCAAAACCGGGACAGCAGGCAAACGGACAGTTCTTCACGCCGTCACATATCTGTGAACTCATGGTCATGTGCGCGGCAGGTAAAAAAGAGACCGGACAGAGGATGGGAGACCCTACATGCGGCAGCGGAAGGCTCCTGCTGGCATACCATGCGCACAATCCGGGAAACTATCTGGTCGGAGAAGACATCAGCCGGACCTGCTGCATGATGACCGTATGCAACATGCTCGTCCACGGATGTGTCGGGGAAGTGATCTGTCATGACAGTCTCCAGCCGAAGGCATTCACCGACGGATGGAAAGTCAACCAGGCTCTGCCCTTGACGGGAATACCTTCTATAAGACGCATGAAGGAAGAGGAATACAGGAATCCTCTTCCGGAAAATATCGGACGCTTCAAAGAGGCAGTCCGTATCATCAACCTATTGGACAAATAATTACCAACCATTTAAAAAAATATAATTATGGAAGCTTTAGCAACATTGAACAATCAGAGACAGTTTGATTTCCAGAACAACGGAATCGAAGTAATGGACCTTGAAACACTACAGCGTACCTACAAGGAGAACGACATCTACGGCAATCCGGTCAGGGGAATCTACCACTACCAGGTCATCCAGCGCATGACGGACATCTGCCGCCGTCACAACCTGAACTACGAGGTGGAGGAAATCTTCGCCGCCCAGAACAAGAACCGGACACAGCCCGGAGTGGTCATCCTGCCGCAGGTGGAACAGACCTATGGAGAGAAGGCGGTAGAAGCACATGTACTGCGCAGAATATTCACCACCATCCGTATTCTGAACGGAGATACCGACGAACTGACAACCACACTCGTGGTAGCCTACCATCAGGACGGTATCCAGGCGGCAATAGGTCCCTGTGTACGTATCTGCCACAACCAGTGTATCCTTTCACCCGAACGAAGCGTTGCCAACTACGGTAAGGACAAGGTGACTACCGAGGAACTGTTCGGGAAGGTAGATGACTGGATGCGCAATTTTGAGCATGACATGGATGCGGACAGAAGCCGAATCCAAAGGCTCAAGGAAAAGGTGTTGACACCCGGTGAATTATACATGATCATCGGTATGCTGACGGCTCTGCGTGTATCCCATGACAGTGCAGACAAAAGACTGGCATCACAGGTGGACACCTATCCGCTTAACCAGGGACAGATTTCCGTGTTTACGGAAGAACTGCTCAAACTCTCACTTGAACAGCCACGCATTACAGCGTGGGATGTCTACAATGTAGCGACAGAAATCTACAAGCCTGGAAAGACTGATTTTCCTGCCATGATTCCACAGAACGGAGCAATGGCCGATTTCCTGCTTTCATATAACCAGAATTAGAATCTGAAACCGAAGACAACAGGCCCGGTTCCGTCACCAGCGGAATCGGGCTTTGTATTTTATTAACTGTAATAATCAGATAAGATATGGCAGCAAGTAACAGAAAAAAGGCTGAAATGTATATCCTTTTCAGCTGCAACGCATGGCACGAATACAGTTCATTCGAACCAAAGGCAGTTTTCTCTTCCATAGAAAAGGCAGCAGACTTCCTGCAAAAGAACAGAAGAAAACTGAAACTGGAGGAAGATGATGTCGAATGTTTCAGACAGCACAGTCAGACTCAGGGCAGGAATACCAATTACCTGGTACAGTCCTGTCCCTACAATCCAGTCCGTGCAAGAGACTTGGAATGACAAAGAATCCATTCATAAACAATCATATAAAAATATACGACTATGACAAATGATGAAAACACTTACATCGGAATGTCCCTGCCGGAAGGAATACGGTACATCACCGTTTTTGAAAAAGGGGATTTTGAAAACTGCGGAAGAATACTCAGGACATTCTACCGTACGGAAGACAGGGTGAGAAAACTGCTCGCTTTGGGAAACCTGCTCCATCTGGGAGGCAGTCTCTCATCAAATGAAAACAAGACAAACTGTTGGCCTTTGAATAATGGGAATCCCATTCACGAAGCAAAGGAAATATCAGGCAAGGAAAAGTTCTTCCTGCTCGGTGACTGGACTTACCTGTATGAAAATGGCAGATGGTTTCTGGGCTATGAAGGAAAAATCTATGAAATCAGCAATCCTGAATTTTCTGTCTTTGTTCCCGACAAGGATCATACACCTTCCCCTCTGGACAAAGGACTTTCCTTTGCCGTAATCGGCGAAACGGGAAAACTGGAATTCACTCCGGAAATTGTCAACGGATGGGATACCTGGAAAAGCCTTCCCAAAAGAGTCAGTGAAAAAGGAAAAACGGTATATGTATTCCGCAAAACACAACTTATAAAAGTCATCAAACCTAAAAAACTGGAATCATGAAAGAAATCAATATGACAAAGGCTATATCATGTATGCCGGACAAATTCATCACAATGGAAATGGTTGAACTGGCCGCGACCGAACACCGTCCGGAACTGGTCAACTATTTGCCGGAGAAATATATTACTTCTGAAATACTTGACAGTATATTCAAAACGGATGATTACGGATGGCGTTCCTGGCAGCTTTCGAAGATACCTGAAGAAAAACGTAACCGCCAGATTTGTCTAAGGGCAATAAAGGCCGAAAAGAGTAATTTTCCTGACATACCGGAAAAATACAGGAACAGTGACATACTTGAATCGCTGTTCGCACACAGGAATTTCATGCACTACCTGCATCTGATACCTTCATCCTCATGGAACAACGGAACAGTCCGTGATGCAATATACTCCCTTTACCGTGACGTACAGCAAAACGGAGGTTACCGGTACTGTTCAGAGAGGTATGAACAGCAGTTCTTATATGAAACAAGCGTCATGCTTTCTCTCGTTCCGCGACAAGCCAAGGATTTCAGACTTTGGAAAGAACTGATCCATGACGGACGTATCGCAACCATGACTATCGACAAAATGATGCCTAAATGTTTCAAACAGGCAGCATACTACAAGGAATGGGCCATACGCTGTATCAAGGAAGTGGATACACGCTGGCTTGACTATGACACCGTATGGAAGGCCATCTGTCACAAGACAGGCAACCTGCATGGCATTTTCGATTCGTACGGACATTACGAGTGGTTCTCCAAACATGCGGATGATGCCATGGCTGACAAAGCAATGGAGCTGGAACCTAACCTGTTTAACAAACTTCCCAGACGGTTCCGGACACCGGAAAGACTTATTCATACACTTGAAGTAAAAAGAGAAATCAACAGTTACAACTTCATTCTTGAACCGAACCTGATGACGAAAGAGGTCTGTATGGCACTGGCCAGAAGGGATTCGTTCTACCCTGATATTCCATCGGAACGCTGGAACAGGGAACTTGTGGAATATTTCACCGAATACGGCCATAGTCTGCGCTGGCTCCCTCTACTGCCGAAGAAACTACAGACCAGAAAACTTGCCGAGAAGGTTCTGAAGGAGAAGCCTCAATACTTCCATTATCTGCGGGTGGAATTCATCACGCCTGAAATGTCCAGGCTGTTATGTCAAAAAGACCAGGATAATATCCGTCATTTCAAGGAGCGTGTCATGGAGTTCCAGAAATATACAGGACTTCCGGCCGAATTCTATGGATGTGAAACGGATTTCGAGCATATCAGGGACCGAGATGACAACCGCCGATACTGCCGGATAGGACTGACTTACATCGCCTTGCAGAAATGCAAACACGGATGGCATGAAAGTGAATACTATCTCATCATGACACGCCATTCCAACCGGTATATGCCTGCCGAAACAGTGTTCAGAAGACAGATTACCACATTCCACCGGACATGGCTGGAAAAGACAATATGTGACAACGACCCGCAATTCCGGATTCCGAAGATTCAAAAGGATTTGAAGGATGTACAGGCCATGCGGTATTATGAGGTGGAACATATCCGTACCATACTCGGATGCGAAATATACCGCAACTCATTCATGGGACGGACTGTAGAATACTGTATCCGCAAGGACGGACTGACCTACCATGACAAGGACATGGAAAGGCTCGCCTCCGGCCTGCAATACAAACTCCGTCAGTTGAAGGAGCAGGCTGTTCTCCCCAAAGGAACGGATGATTCGATGGAAATCAATGCTGAAATGGTACACCGCAATATGGGATATTGTCTGACCGGAATAGAAGCCTTTACGGAAGACTACGGACTGGACGTAACCCGGACCTATACCCTGAAAGAGCTGAAGGACATTATCCATGAACAGGGATACAAGCCTTCACTAGAGAAATACAAAAAAGAAGTCCAACATCTAAATCTTATCTGAATATGAATATTTTCCAAAAAAGAATTGAAAACCTGTGCGATGAAATCATCGGCAGGATATTTGCACTGATGCAGGTGAACTCGGTTTCTGAAGTCGTATTGACAGACAACGACAATCCGGTTTACGTAATCTGGTTTGACAAGATGGGTGATCCCTGCGAATGCTCCGTACACAAGGTATCTGCTGTCGGAGAAGGAATCACACTTGAAGTCCATGACAAGATAACCGGAGAAAATTATAAGGTCACAAGCCGTCATGAGGCGGCTTTGGCCAATCCGGTATGGCTGAACGAGATTCTGGATACTGTGATAGGCATTTTGCTATAAAGAATAAAAATTGGGAAGAATAGCTACATCCTCAACCCTTGTTGGCTGAAGTAAATTAGCGCATATTTAACTTTGCCAACAAGGATCTTATACAATTCATAGGATGAGAAAATATTTCGCATTTTGTATCTTGTAGCCTATTTAATTTGCATTTATTTACATAACTGCCGTTATGAATAATCCATTATTACCATGTATCATTTGTACAAAAGGTAAGTCTTGAGACTGTTGTTCATTACATAGTTCCTCAAATTGTTTCTTATCAGTACTGCTGGGGGTATTAGGCATATTGGGATGTGAATGCCACTCTCCTAAATAACGTACTTGATGATAAGTGAGTTTCGTTATCCGTTCATATTCTGTAGTTAGACCTTTAAAACCACGAACAAACGACACAGGAGTATGAATACTGTCCTCTGGAGCAGGAACCATATAATACACGTAAATGCTATTATGGTCGCGATCGTAACTGCCAAATAAACATCCTCCTGTTTCCTTATCTGGTGACGCTTCTACCATTGTTTGTATTTCCTTTTCTACAGCATTAGAAATATAAACCTGAATACCATCTAATATTTCGTGATGCCAGTCTGTTACGGCCATTGGCAAATTTGACACTGTACCATTCTCAGCATCAAAGTGCCAAATTCCTAAATAAGCATTCTCTTTTGTATAACATTTCCTAATTTGTCCAGAAATGATAGCTCCCAATATACGAACATTCTCGTAATTAAGAATCATTGACTCTGACCTACAACTAAAACTATTAGTTTGCACAGTTTCAACCTCCCCTAAATGTTGAACAAACCTCTTATCTACTATCAGATTACGGTAATAATCCATCTCCAACAAGTCAAGTCTAAAATTTCTATTTTTATCTTCCATCAGGAGAACAATTTCATCACCTTTAGGATTCAAGAAGGATGTGCACCTACGATAAACTTGACTTGCAGTCGCAAGTTTTCTTTCAACAGCTATGGAAGTACTAAAATCCATTACTAAATCAGTATCCTTAAATAGTTGTTCCTCTTCATTCTGTTTTAATGTAAGAAAGTTTCTTTCAATAGCATTTATTTTTTTCAATAAAATACCATGATAGCTATCTTTGATGGAACGAACTTTTGATGTCATTACCTTATCAGTAGAAAGCGTATGACGGCTAAGATTATGCGGTAACAATATATCACAATCAACTATATTAACTACTTCAGAACATCCTTGTCTCACAAAATGATCTATTACTGCAGAACCAAGTGCACCAGTTCCAATAACACATACTTTCTTAAACCAATCCTTGATTCCATTATTGATGGCATTTTCTTCACGCGAAGTCATTAATCCTAATAGTATAACCTCTATAGGCAACTCATAAAACCATTGCTCAAAAATTTCATGGCTAAGCCTTCTGTATTTTTGTACTATTTCTTTTGGAGAATAGTTCGTTTTAATAAGAAATAGATTTTGTGAAGTCTTTTTATTATCTTCACTTGTTTGAGTAATAAAGATTAATAAAATTACTGGCAATGTTGCCTTACCTGCTACTGAACCTGTTAGAGTCCTTAATAAGTTATCCGTCAGAGATAATTGATCTGTTGACTGGATTGTCTCTAAATCTCCCATTTTTTGAGGTATCCGTACAAAATTACTTGCATATATTTTTTTAGTAGGAATACCGACCAAATAATGAGTAGCTTTACCTTTTTCCACAAATTCTAATGTAGAAGAATTCGTTGTTTTTTTTGAATACTTTACGTATGGATTGGCATTTGAACGTTCATTCAAAATACAACAAATTTCATGAAATCCGAAAAACACCTCCAAAGGACGATTCTCCTCATGCAGCTTATTTATACTATTTAATGCAAACCAACGCCTTATGTAATCTATAAAATCATGTGCATTAAATTGTGGTCTAATATCTATAAATGCTACATCAGATATGCACAAAGAAACAGGCCTTGCAAACGGTTTGGCATTTGAATGAGGTAACTCTGTTGGAAAATCTTCTCTTAATGCATATACCTCTGGCATATTAATGTCATCCGGATGACAAATGACTGCTATTTCCTCTGTATCATATATCTCGTAAACAGGTTCATCCGGAATTTCAAGATGAGTCAAACACATTTTGATAATAGAATCGCCTTTGCCATTTACATTGCATTGTATATCTTTTACGTATGGGTGTCCCATGGCGGCCTTATAAATCGCCTTTGCTCTCGCTAGTTTCAGATGTTCACCTCGAATTGGAGAGCCACAAATTATTTTATAGTTATACTCTGTCATTTGCCAGCGCGTGGTGCAGGGTTTGAAATAGATTGCGTTCCGGCCACTGTAGCATTTTCTACAAGCGTCTTTCCGTTCTCATTAATTTTAAAAATAATAGGCTGTGGTATACTTCCCACTTTACTATGCGAGGCAGTATTAAGAAAATGAGATGAACCAGCCTTTAGCTTTTTTATATATTGTTGTTTGGCCTCGTAGCAAGGAGGATTCTTACCATCATCCTTAATCTCATCTGAAGAGGCTACAATATGTGCAAAATTGCCAATCTGTTTATTAAGTATTGCTTCTGCTGACGGTTTGATTTCTTCCTTATTGTCTGATTCATTAAAGAACGACCATGAGCAATGGTGAGGGGCCAGAAAGATATTCCACTGCAATTTTTCCTCATCAGTATTATTGTCTAGAATGTGTTGCCATATTTCATGCTCTGCATCACCTCCCATCAGTACTCTGCTTTTGTATTCAGTATATCCATTAATTTTAAATCCAAACTGTACAACTACAGAAGTAGCATTTTTGTCATCATACTTTTTACTAGTTTCAACATCTTCCTTGAACGGAGCATGAATGAATATATCTAACCATGATAAACTTTCTTCATGAACTGTTGTCACGAGTTTTCCCGGAACATAGCAATATCGATTGTCAAACTCCTTATCTTTATCGTATCCTATAATCCTCAGATAATTACCTTCTGAGCCCTGGAAGTCTACATCATCATCATATAGTTTCCGACGGCGCTTAGCTTCTTTACGGATATCTTCAGCTGGAGCAGACAAATTATTGTTTAAGCCGCGGGGCGTAATCCAAAGTTCTTTAACAATTATCTCATCCTTGTTTTTATTTTTATCGTAGTCAGACACATCCCCACAATAAAAGTTTCCAGCAAATCCTTTGCAATGGTCATCGTGAGGATGTGTACTGATAAAGAGATCCACATAAGGACGTCCCAACCTGTCTTTTTTCAGTTCTTTTAGCACATCTGCTTTTACATCAAACATAACTTGTTTTCCATTGCCATCAGTTAAATCACTTAATATTTGGCAATCCACAAGGATAGTCATGCCATTATCTAATTTTATCAAAGTGCAATCAGCATTGCCGACTGGGTAATATTTAATAATATGCTCCATTTCTATACCTTTTAATAATTATTATTATCTTCGTTCAAATTCATAAAAACATCATATACTTTCTTAGCAAAAACATGTCCATTGCTATATGCTACTATCGTGGTTAAAATTGTCAACAATAACACTGTAAGTCCAATCCAAACCAGCGAACTTCCAAATGGTAATATATAAAACCATTTATTTACTGCAGCTAATCCAAAAATAAACAATGCGTCAACCAATAATGCTCCTGTCAGATTACGCCAAAAACCATAAATACAATTATATTCAAAAAGAATATTATCAAAACGAGTGATATCCAAAAGCCAAGCTACAGCTTCATCAACTCGTTTGACGTATTTCTTATTTCGAAATGTTTTTAACTTATATTTTTGCAAATCAATATTCTTTTTTGACTTTATTTTCTTTCTAATTTCATTTTTTTGTTCTTCCGTATAGGTTGAATCATTGCTGTATAATAGTTTCGTTGTCGGTTTTAAACGATCGCAAAACAATATCTTCCCAGGATATAACTTAGAAATATCACGAATGGTAAGTCTAAGCAAGAATGATAAAGCCGCACTGATAGTTGATATTGAAATAAGATAAATAAAAGCTTTACCCCATAACTTAGTTTCGATATAATCATTGATGCCCATACTTATCCCCAGTACAACTGGTATTGCCAAAAAAATATAAGCAGGGTAAGCTCTTGCCCAGTCATTATATTTCTTATTTCTTTTCTCTTTTATATCATTATCAATCTGTCTCATTTTTTATATTTAGATTTAATAATAGAATAAAGACCAATAACCAGGGTTATTTCTGTTTTTTACGGCTCCTTTCATTTTAAAATTTTCTTTTACATAGTCAGATGCAAATCTCTCATTTGAGCAACTAACGTACACTTTACCATCATAAATTTCAATAAGGATATTACCTCCTTGATTATTTTGGATATGATATAGTCCCCTTGAATTCCATTCGTCATAAGCTAAATGTTTACATTTTGCATTACCAATCAGTGTAAGTTTAGGTTTCATTATATCAAGAAACATAAAATCCTTGTCACTGTTTCGACCATGATGAGGAGCCATCAGCACATCAAGATTTGATACATCATCTTTATGGTTTTTAATAAGATGAGTTATTGTTCCCATATCCGCATCTCCACAAAACAAAATCTTTCGTCCTTGGACACAATATAAGATTACATATGAACTATCATTCCAATCTTGAACTTTCTCAGCAGCTTTCAGCAAATCTTTTGTTGGTGCGAGTATCTTAATATAATCATCCTTCAATTTTCCATTATCATCTTCAGCATAATATTTATTAGTACTTCCGTCATAATAGAATAAAGCCTTTGGAAAACTAGTACTACTCCTTAACTTCATATAGCAGTCCCAGTCTTTTTTCAAAAACTTTCCTGATTTACCATTTATATCAAAATCCTGTTTCTTATTATTTTCAGTATCCCAAAAATTTAGTATAGAAAATGTATTACTCAAATTCTCTAGACCATCCATATGATCCATGTCAGGGTGTGTTTGAATATATCTGAAAATAGTTTTGACACCATGTTCTTTCAAATATTCAACAGGATTGGTTGGATATGCTTTCTGATTGTAATTACCTTTAATATTGTTTGCGGAAGATTTACTAAATGTTTCTGACATATTCTCTCCCCCTTCAATATTGCCGCAGCAAATATCAATCATTGTTATTTTGCCATTATCATGCTCAATAATAGAACAGTCACCTTCATCTACGTTTAAAAAATGTATTTTTGCCATAGGTTATATGTTTTAATTGAGAGTAAGAATTACTTCCTATGTACCTAAAACAACTTTTATGCCTTAAATTAATCACTATTCTATCGACTATATAGAATACTTTTCCATCCCTATTATAACTAATAAGTACGTGCAAGCTAATTAAATAATATTATTTACAATTTCAAGCACCTTATTAGCAATAATATCACCCTTTTGAATAACCTTTAAAAGAGCTTCATTCTTGTCAGTTGCACGGGCAATCTCGGACTCAAGACCATTTACAGTTTCTTCATCTACACCATTAGCTTTTAATTCTTTTATAATCTCTGTAAAAAGAGATTCGCCAAGCGCTTTCTTTTTGTCTGCAGCAGTTTTTATACTGGCTGCAATAGATGCTTCATTAGAAGCTTTTTTTAAATCATCCATATTAAATCCCATAATCATTTAATTTTATTAATTATACTATTTATTTTATCTTCATATTTATCATATTTATCAAATCCTTCAATTACATTATCAAACTGTTTATCAATTTTATCTAGTGACGATTGGGTAATAGAATCTAATTTTTCAGTGGAGACAATCTTATTAAGGTAACTTTTATATTCACTCTGTAAGTCTGAAGCTGATTTAACATTCCTCGTGATAATTGAATTCATCTTCAATGCCAGATCATATTGCTCGTTAAAATTCCTCAGAATAGTATCTTTCTCTGCATATATAGGACTTAATAAAGATTCTTTGTATGTTTTATATTCCTCCATACAAATTTGAGTCAAAGTTTGTATAAGTTCAAGCCTATATTCTAAACTATCGGTATTAACAGCTTCATTCCATGCTTCTTGTATAATAGGTTTTTGAAAATATTCTTCTAAATATTGTGGAAACCAAACATTATCTACATAATCTGTAATATTCTTTTCCTTCTCTTTATATACATTTTCAATGATACTATTATTTGCTTGTTTTAAAGCATCAAGTTGCTGTTCCAATAAAACTGACATTTCTGCTGTTTGTTTCGGAATACTGACACAAGATGAAAAAAGAACTAAACTTGAAAAAAACAGTATTTTTACCATTGTACGACTCATAAAATCACCAATTTATATATTTAAAAATCTCATTCTACACATTTTATATATTACAAAATCTATGCCAAACAAACTCCATATCAAAAAAAATCTATCCTTCTGTAATAATATTAGTTTAACTGACGACATAGTATAACATGCAGATTATCTCATTAATTAACATATCAGAAGATAAGTAACCACTTAATTATATATCCATTAGAGAACAGAACAGCCGTGAATCATGATAAATTCACGGCTGTCTTGTTTCTATGGCATAAATAGTAATCTGTATTCTTCTTTTCTTCTCCTTTCTATTGACGGAATTTTCTTTCCCTTATAGTGACAATATCGTATGAAATCCGCATAAATGTCTCGGTTACCGGCTTCCAGTTTCCGTATCAACGTGCTTTTGGACATCCTGCCATAACCGAGCAACCTATATGGCCCCACCTGGTATGCCAGACATGCAACCAAAAGCGAATCCTTTCCCAGATGTCGAAACAATGCACACATTTCCTTCAGGTCTTTTCTCAGAATGCTGTCTCCCTCACTTTCTGTCAGTCTGGCAGGAAACTTTTCCCCTTTTCTGATACGGTGACCGTATGCGACATACGGATGATGTTCCGAACCATGCCATCCTTCGTATTTTTTGATACACCTGACAGCCGTTTCCCAACGTGAGTCCTCCATATTCTCCTGTGCCCGCAGGGAAGTTATCGCCATGGCCAGTACCACCAATGGCAGTACCAACCTTAGAAGTCTAACGGTTATTATAGGGCACCTCCTTCCTGAACTGACAATGAATCTTCCACGGCATCCGTCTCTTCATCACCTGCATTGTTGAAGTCAAATTCCATTTCTGTCATATTTCCCCAGTTGTCCTCGACAACGACAATGAAGTTCTGCGCCTCGTCACATAGTGAAGTATAATACAGCCTGAACTTCCGGTTCTCCAGCAGATAACGGTCATTCGGTTTGAATTCAAGACCGTTGTCCAGTTTCAGGGAACCTTCCCCGTCATACTGGAAATAACGGATCGAATAGACCGTTCCGTCAAAATCGCCCTCACTTTTGAGTTCACACCGTATTTCCGCCATCTCATTCCTGTTCAGTTCCTTTGGAACTGGCATTGTTTCCACAGTAAACGGATAACTCTGCTGGATTTTCAGCTCGGATTCGCACGAGGTCAGTACAAGACTGACCAGACCCATGCAGAGCATGGCTATCTTGCCTGCCAGCCCAAATCCTTTTCTTATATTCTTTTCTGTCTTCATTTGTTTTCCTTTGTTTTTGTCAGATATTCATTCAAGTCCTTAAATCCATCATACAGACCGGAACAGTCCATAACCTTATTCCCGAAATGTATGTTCAAAGTCTCCAGTGCGGTAATCCCGGCCCGGTCACGGTCAAGAAAGCACCGGATTTTGCCGTAACCCTCCAGAACGGAATACGACCGTTCCAGATTGGATACAGAGTTCAGCACTAGGCAATCCTCGTCCTTCACAGTCCGCAATACCAATGCCGAAAGGAAATCTATAAACCCTTCAAACACGCAGCACATATCCTGTTTCTTTCCGGACAGGGACACACAGGAAATGTCCTTGGGAGAGATACATCCCTTGAACATCGGGTTACGCAGTTCATAGCCGCCGCTCCGGTTCATGAAGCCTATGGCAAAATATCGTTTGCCCCGTATTCCATATGCCACTTCCTTGCAGAACCTCCCGGCTATGGCCGGATCAATGCCTCTCTCTTTCAGGTAGCTTTTCAATGCCTCATGACTCAGTTCCGTCACTTTCACGTCCTCGAATCCGGAAACGCGGGGTATCTTCTTACGTTCCTGTAAAGGCCGGAGGGGAAGGATGCCGGATTTCCCTGAAAGGAACTCCAGCTGTTCCATGAAACCGGTACTTCCGGTCAGTTCTCCGGCAAGATGGAAGATGTCACCTCCCTTTCCGAGGCCAAAATCAAACCAGACATTCCGCTGCGTATCCACCTTGAAGGATGCGGTTCTCTCATTTCTGAAAGGGGATCTGAACCAGACATCATTTCCTTTACGGGATACAGGCATATGCCCCAGATCTTCAAGAAAACCGACAAGAGAAATCCGTCTAATCTGTTCCAGTTCCATAACCCGCTAATTTATCATAAAACGGATGCCGATTCCATACTGGGTATGGCAATGTCCGAGACTTCCGCCCCACAGGAAACGTTCACGCAAGGAAGCCGTCAATGCCACACGGTCGGCAAGGTACAGTTCCATCTCCAGCGTCAGGGCACAGCCGTACACAAAGGCATCGCCGTTTTTCAGAGTGGCCCCGTCATAGAGTTTTTTATCGGACCAGTTTACCGTCTCATATCCGGCCAGTGCCGATCCTCCCAGATTGAGGAAGAACACTTTTCCCGCATCGGAAAGGAAATTCAGGTAATATCCGCCTTCTGCCGTAAACTGCGCCGAAGGGATGGTCACATGACGGTAACCGTGTTTCATATGCAGGTATTCCGCTCCATATACCCATTTGTTCCCGCCTTTGGCATAACTTGAAAGTATCATTCCCATATAGTATCCGTTATCGGAAGCCATACCTCCACGCATTTCCACACCCTGCATCCTTGGTAGAATCCGCTGGGCTTCTGCCTGTCCCACGGAAAGGACAAGCAGCAATGCCAGCATATACAATACTTTCGTTCTCATCGTACCTTCAGTTCGTTGATGGTTTCCGCACGCACCAGGTCTTCGTTGACCACCTCAAAACTCTGGTGACGGCCGCCCTGTTTCTCATACATCTCTACAACCAGTTTCTTATCGTCCGGTATTGTAAACTTGGGAAGGGCGAATACCGTACATTCCGAATCCCTGCCATTTACACGTGTCACATAATTATAGGCACGCAGCGGATAAATCACCTGCTCCTGCATGGCCGTACGCTTCATCACCTTTTTGTCCACCACCTTGAACGTAATGAAATCCACGTCAAAGGGCACATTCGAGGAGTTCTTTACCTGGGTATGGAAATAAAGCAGGTCATTATGGGTGTACAGTCCTTTGAGCAGATACTGGATACCGAAACGCTTGCAGCCGATATGACGGATACGGCGCTTGTCATTCTCATACACGGATTTCATGATAAGACGTACCAGACGGGGGGATTCGTTATCCAGCTCGGTCAGATAGATTTCCATGGCATTGTTGGGACGGTTCACCGATTCTCCGTCATGGATGAAATCACACATCTCCACATTCAGCAGCAGCGGCTCGTCGGCATACTTCACGTTGAAGGTATAGAAGTTCCCGTCTTCGGTTATTACAGACATATTGGTCTCCTCCCTGAAATTGCGTGTCGTGGCCTTTACTCGGATTACATTCTCGGCACCGTCGGCCTTGCCGGCTATCAGGTTTGTAGAACCAAGATCCACATACTTGACCGGAGCAGGGAAAATGACATGGACAGTCTTGTCATACGTTATTTCCAGTCCGTGCGGCGGAATCATCTGGCTGAAACCGATCTTGCGGGTCAGCCCCTCATAATAATCACCGCTACTCTGCTGCGCCCAGGCAGCCGATACGCCCAGTAAAAGGGCAAACATCATCAGAATCTTCTTCATGTGCTTTTGTTTAATGGTTGTCTTTTCTTTCATAGTTTCCTGTATTTCATTTCTCCGGTGAATGGAGCAGTACCCGGTGTCCGGCCTTCAAAGTAATCTTTACCGTACGCATCCGTTTGGATATGTACTGGGAAACGCCCTGTATTACACCTTTTCCCAGATCGGAGGCAATCTGCGCCCCGGCATCGGTGGAAATGTTGATGCTGCTGTTCATCGAGGTTCCCATGTTGGCGGCAATCTCCCTGGCAGCGTCATATTCCAGTGAACCCGGCACCAGGATTCCCTGCTGTCCGTCCAGATTATAGACTTCCAGCTCCACAGGCAGGATAGTTCCCTTGTATTCCACGGCATTGACCATGATTTCCAGCCGTTCACCCTGTATGCGTGTGCCACCTACCAGTACGGTCCCTTTCGGTATGAAACGTCCGGCAACGGACATGGGCTCGGTAAGCCGCAGGCGCAAGACCTGTCCGTCGGATACGGTCTGCGTACCGTGTACACAGGCAGCAATGGTATTGCCTTCCGTTACGGTCTTCCGGCCGACAGCCGTATTGAAACCGGCATTGCGTTCTCCCGAAAAGGCGGATATGAACTCTTCGTCGCTCATGGGTCTGGAAAGCGAGGATACCACCTCATTGTGAACCTGTTTCACCGGTATGGCTTTTTTGTCCTCCGTTTTTCTGACAGGAGAAGGGGTCTCCACAGCCTGACGGTTATTGTATTTGGCGGCCAGTTCGTAGGATTTTTCCATCAGGGCCATCTTTTCCTCCATGCCTGACAGTGGCTCCTGTTTCTGCTGCTGTTGCTGCATACGCTCCAGTTCCTCAATCCTTTCCAGAAGCCTTTCCTTTTCCGGATCGGTCCGCGGTTCATAGATGCTTCCCAGCGTACGGTTCATCTCACGGTAGGCTCCGGCCGAGGAACTGACCGGTCCGGCATTGCCTTTTTCTGTTTCCGTTTCCGTGTTTGTTTGCCTCTCCGGTGGAATGTTATCGGGAAGACGGACACTGTCTTTCCGTTCCTCTTTGGCAAACATGGACTCCGCAGCTTCAAAGAATGTCTTCCTTTTCCTGCTTTCCTGTTCCATCAGAGCCTTTTCATAGGCATCCTTCTTGTTTCCTTCCAGGTGGCTGTCCTCGGGAGAAGAGATTTCCGTATTGAATCCCTGTCCTTTATCCTGCCGCTCCCGTTCCTGCCCGGAAGGTGAGAATATCAGATAGAAACTTCCCAGACACAGCAGGAACATCAGAGGATACACAACAAATCTGGCGCGTTTGCGTTTCTGTTCCTCACTCAGCGGCTTCCTGTCCTTTGAGGACCGGAGCCTGAACGGTTTCATCAGCCGTTCCATTACTTTCTTGACTTTTTCTTTCTCCATTTCTTACAATAGATTGAATGAACTCCATACGGAGTGAATCCTTTTCCATAAATTCCATTCCGGACTCCTGGTTCTTACTGCCTATAAACGGTCTGCATGCCGTATAGACACATGCGGCGGCAAACGGGACAAACAGTATCCAGAGAACGGCCTTGCGCTGTTTAACGGTAAGTCTGTGGCAGAACCTCCTGAGTTGAAGGTCCGCCTGTCTCGTCAGGTTCCTTTTCATCGCTCTACGCTCCTTATGTCCTTGTTTTCCAGTATGGTCAGATGTTCGATGATAAAGCCGTTGGGGTTGTCATCGGAACGGGACGTATTCTGAAGCTGGCAGTCAGTCACCAGCGAACGTTCCGTCACATTACTCTCACGGATAATCATCTGGCGGGCATACGTCCTGGCCCTGTAGGGGTATCCGGAAAAGTCGCAGACCACGCTGTCCACCCGTACCACCTGATTGATATTACCGGAAATGAGACGGTTGTAATATCCTTTCTCAGCAAAATCCACATAGTAATGATAGGCGCTTTTGTCCGCCAGCTGCAAGGCACGGTTGATATTGTGCTCAATGGCATCCTTCTGTGGCGACAGCCCGAAAAAGAGCTCATGGAACCTTCTTACATGCTCCCTGGCTTCAGCCGGACGGTTCTGTGAAAGATCCTGCGAAAGGGCAAGCATCAGTGACTTGCCGCCATCGAGTACATAAATTTTCTCACGCTGTTTCTCCGCAAAGCGGTATGAGTTCCACAGGGCAAAGACGGTCACAAGCGTGCAGCATCCGACAAAGACCGCAAGCATCAGGCGTATCCGTCTGAAACTGCTTTCAATATTGGTCAGTGATTTGAATTCCATCTGTTTTCATGATTTTTATGTTCCTGTTCTGTTTATTTCCCACGCAGACGCCCTCCGATATTTCCCAGTCCGGAACCTGCGGCACCGGCTGCAAATCCTCCGGCCTTGGTCGCGGTACGGTTGATGTTGCGGTTGTAGTTTCCGGCACCGCCTGCCTGCACAATCCATCCGGCCACGGTCGGCACGGTAAAATATCCGATGATACCTATGAGCATGAAGATCACATATACCGAATTGGAGTTGTCCAGCGAATAGTTCGGATTGTTCTGGAGCTCCAGGATGTCGTTCTGCAGCATGAGCACCTGAATCTTGGCCAGCATACAGCTGAAAAGGTCACTCACGGGAAGCCACAGATAGACGGAAATGTAACGTGTGAACCACTGGCTGAGCGTGGACTGGAAACCGTCCCACACGCTGAAGGCAAAGGCAATGGGACCAAGGATGGACAATACAACCAGAAAAAAGGTCCTTACCGTATCTATAAGCAGGGATGCCGCGGTAAAAAGCAGTTCCAGCAGACTGCGGAAGGCGTCACGGATATTCTTTTCCAGATTGTACATGCCCACTTCCATATACATGCCCATGCGGGTTGCCATGGCATCGGGCGACCATCCGAGCTCGTCCAACTGACGGTCAAACTCCTCATCGCTGACCAGATAGGCCGTTTCCGGATTACGGAGCATGGCTTCACGTTCCAGCCTGTCCTTCTGCTCACGGTACTGCTGCATGTCCATCGTCTGCCCCTCAAGCATCTTGTGGGTTCCCTGCACAATCGGACTCAGCACCGTATTCATCGTTCCGAGTACCAGAGTCGGGAAAAGCATGATGCAGATGCCTATCGCAAACGGGCGCAGAAGCGGATACACGTCTATCGGTTCGGCACGGGCAAGCGACTGCCAGACACGGACAGCCACATAGAACAGGGCACCGAGTCCGGCAAGTCCCTTGGCCACATCCAGCATATCCTCACAAAGGGGCATCATTTCATTGTAAAGACTCTCCAGAATGGTATGGAGATTCGAGAAATCCACGGATAACAATACCATAGGCTACCAGTATTTGGAGGTGTCATTGCCATAGAGCTTCAGGACACGGTCAAGGTCATTCTTCTTGCGGGCACGCAGGAAACTCACGGCTATATTCCTGTTCGTATAGTAATTCACGAGATTGCGGTAACGGCGCATACTGGCATAACAGTCATCCACCACGTCCATACGGTCCTTGTCGGTCATGGAAAGGGTGCTGACGTTGATTACCTGCTTAAGGTCCTGCAACACCCCGTTGCTCTCTTCCAGAAGTTTGGTATAACCGAAAGCGATGGCATCCAGCTCTTCGGGAGAAAAGTTCTCGTCACCCAGCATCTTTTGGAAATTGGTCACATAGATTTCCGACACGTCACCGACCATCAGGATAATCTCACTGACCTTACGGGCATCCTTCACCAGATTGTTGACGGACTTCAGGGCATCATAGTATTTCTTGTACTGCTGGTATATCTTCACCGTCTCCGCAAAATTCTGGGCGGTACTTGTCGCAGTTGAAGAGGTATGCACGATATTGTCCGACATGTTGATGATACTCTGGGCAAGGTTTCCCGGATCGGTCACCACCCATTGTGCACGTATCTGTCCGGCAAGAAAAAAGGTTCCTGCACAAAGCAGCAGCAGTCTTTTTCTCATGGACGTACCTCCTTCCTTACATAGTCACCATTCGGAGAAAAGGTCAATACGTCAGCCGCCTCATTGTAGGCGATGTCTATGCGGTAGCCGGTATTGATGAACAGGTTACCGTTTTCTTCCACCAGCAGATAGGTTTCCGGCTTCAGCTTCCGTGTCTTTCCGCTGCGGGCGAAGACCGTCACCTTGTAGGCGTCCCCTTCCTTATATATAAGGACATCGGGCTTGCCTTCCACACTGCTCCATGAACCGCACAGGCGGTCACAGTCCTTGAACCTGCTCTCACTGCAGCTCTGCAGAAGCAGTGATGCCGCCCCGATCAGGCAGGCGGCCAGTCTGTACAACTGTCTGTTTTTCATGTCTTGTCTTTTTTAATGATGTTGTTCTTGTTTTACTGAATCTCTCAAAGTCCCATCTTGCGTCTCTTTGGCTTCGGAGTGACCGGGATGTGGACTTTTCCGGTCGGCCTGTCCTTACAGGCTGGCTGCCGACATTCCTTGCGGATAATGGTATCGTCCTTTTTGTTTGGGGACTTCAGGCCAACCATGGTTTCAAACCTGGCATAAAGTTCTTTATATGCCTTTTCTGACTGTTGCCGCCTGATTTCATCCGGGGAATTCCGGTCAATGCCGTATTTCATGAGAAAACAGGAATTGATGAAAGGGCTGTCAATATTCTTCGGGTTGGCGATGAAACCTCCCAGCTTTTCCAGTTCCCCGTACAGCTTGTCGAGATACTGTACGGGAGGAGGGGAACAAAGCCGCTCGAAGACCTTCTCCACAGCATGTGTCAGTCTTACATCGACCTCTACGGCATCAGGTATCTCGCCTCTGAGCCTTCTTTCCCTGTAATCTTCCGGTTCCATACTTTCAAGCCGGTGGTACAGTTCATAGTCCTCTGAAAATCCGTAATGTTCACGGATATCCTTCGGTATGTCCCATCCGTTCATCAGGGACCAGTAGAGACATTCGATTGTCTCCTTACGCTTTCTTTCATCCGATTCAAAACTGTCATTCATAACCGTTATGCTTTACCGTTAGACCTTTTCCTTTCCCTTCTCATTTCCGCAATGCGTTTCACGGCCAGTTCCAGATTTCCGCCCAGTTCCTTGGCCAGCTTCTGCAATTCCAGCTTTTCCGACTCTTCCGTGGTATATACGGCATATTCCTCATCGCTGACTTCCGTGGCATACACGGCCGAGTGGGTACCGCCAAGACCGATCCAGACCTCACGGTAGAAACGTCCGGGATGGTTGGCCTGATTAATGGACAGGATTTGTCCGCGTTCCTTGTCGGTCAGTCCGAGAAGCCGCTGGATATGGTCGAACTTGTTCATGTATTTCCGCTGGTCAAGAAGAATCTTGCAGTCACTGTTGTTGATGATAGCTTCCTTCACGACAGGGGAACTGATGATGTCATCCACTTCCTGGGTGACCACCACGGCCTCACCGAAATATTTTCTGACGGTCTTAAATAAATACTTTATGTACTCACTCATATTGGCGGACATCAGGGCTTTCCAGCATTCCTCAATGAGTATCATCTTGCGGATGCCTTTCAAGCGGCGCATCTTGGCGATGAAGGTTTCCATGATTATCAGCGTGACCACGGGCAGAAGCACCTTGTTTCCGCTGATATTGTCCAGCTCAAATACGATAAAGCGCTTGTTGGTAAGATCCAGTTCCTTGTCCGAATTAAGCAGGAAATCATAATCACCGCCACGGTAGAACGGTTCCAGCACGTTCAGGAAACCGTCGATGTCAAAATCCTTCTCACGGACTTTCTTCTCCTCAATCATCCGGCGGTAGTCATCACGCACAAACTCGTAGAATCCGTTGAAATCGGGTCTGACATCCCTGTTTTCCGTTATCCTGCGGATATATGCGTTCACCGCTCCCGAAAGGGCCACTTCTTCTGAACGTCTTGGGGCTTCATCCTCACGTTTCCAGAGTGTGAGTATCAGTGTCTTGATGCTTTCACGCTTTTCCACGTCAAATTCCCCGGAATCCGTATAGAACGGATTGAAGGCGATGGGATTGTCCTCCTCATAGGTGATATAGATACCGTCCTCGCCATGTGTCCGGTCATGAATCAGGCTGCAAAGTCCCTGATAGCTGTTTCCGGTATCCACCAGCAGGATATGGGTACCCTGTTCATAATACTGGCGGACAAGATGGTTCGTAAAGAAGGATTTACCGCTGCCGGAGGGACCGAGTATGAACTTGTTGCGGTTGGTGATGATTCCCTTGCGCATGGGCAGGTCACTGATGTCCAGATGAAGCGGTACGCCGCTCTGCCTGTCCGTCATACGGATACCAAACGGGCTGGGCGAACTGCGGTAATTCGTTTCCGAAGCAAACAGGCAGACAGCCTGTTCCAGAAAGGTATAGAAACTTTCCTCAGCCGGAAAATCGCCCGCATTGCCTGGAATACCAGACCAGTACAGCACCGGAGTATCTATCGTGTTGTAATGAGGTACGCATCCCATCAGAGCAAGCTGGCTGCCGGTATCGTTCTTGATACGCCTGAGTTCTTCCTCGTCTTCCGCCCAGGCCAGTACGTTACAGTGGCACCGTACCGGAACAAGCCCTTTCGTATGCGCCTCGTCAAGATACATTTCTGCCCATTCATAGTTCACGGCATTGCTGCGGCTGTATTTCGACAGGGACAGCATGTTGCGTGAGGTCTTTTCCATGCGTTGCAGGATTTCCTGCGCGTCATCAATGAACACGTACTGCGAATAGACATGGTTGCATGAAAGCAAAAGTCCTACCGGAGCCGCAAACGAAAGACGGCAGTCGCTACGGTCAGTAGACAAGCGCTCATAACGCATGTCCGTGCCCACACTGCCGGGAAGGTCTTCCGTATCGGAAAGCACATGCAGGCAAAGACGTTTGTCACCGATGCGCATACGTTCCGGATCAAGGCAGATATCCTGTAACACGGGGTGCGTGTCCTCCATACCGAGAGTCAGGTATCTTTCAATCAGACCGGGACATTCTTCCGTTCCGACCACCTCTTCAGTTCTAAGACGCTTCATCCTGACATGCCCTGAATCGTTCATGATACGCTCGAACTGCTCCACCGCCTCCAGAAATTTCACGACCGAATCCCAGTCCGTGATTTCCTTGGGAAGGATATAGCCGCGGCACAGGGTACTGAAATCACTGCGGCGACGGGCACGTTCGCGTGTGGTCTTTGTCAGATACAGGAAGCAGCGATGTCTGAGATACGGGCGTTCGTTGAAATGACGCTCATAGCTGCGGGACAGGAAACTTTCCGTCCCGTCTCCTTCGCTCCGGTAGTTTTCCTTGACGAACCAGTCCTGCTTGTACACGACCGAATAATTGGGAAGCACCTTCATGGCCTTTACCCAGGTACCGTGAATGGCTTCGTATTCCGTCGCCGTCACCGTGTACAGTTCAGGCAGCTCAACCTCGAAGGCTACCGTAATGTCCGCATCCTTGCTTACGATGCAGTTGTTTTCCACGGCCAGAATCGGGAATCTGTCTTCCAGATCACAGGCCTTCAATACACTTCTCATTTCTTTCTCTTCTTTTTGGTTAATGCTCTGAATATTCTGCGACGGGCTGACAGATAGCGCGGATGGCGTTTCTCGGCCAGCATCTTCATCAGCCCGTGCTCACCGTAGCGGGCATTCATGCGGAAGGTCAGCCATACGGCCAGGGAACCGGATACCGCTCCGAAAGACAGGCATACCAGCTGGCTGACACCGGCCATATACAGGACAACCACCGCAAGAAAGACCGATACAAGGCCTCCGGCAAAAAAGAACAGGTACTGTGATTTCAAGCCCTTGAACTCAATCGGACGGCCTGCTCCTTTGTTGATACGGTAATCCATGGCTTACAGGAAGAAGGAACGGAGAATGGTGGCGGCCACAATCAGGAAGATGCAGGCGAAGAACCAGCTCGCCGCAGTCTTGGACGTATCGGGATCGCCGCTGCTGAACTTGCCATACGTCTTGATACCGCCGACCAGACCGAGTACGGCTCCAATGGCATAACACAATTTGGTGGCCGGATCGAAATACGAAGTCATAAGGCTGGTAGCCTCATTGATGCCGGCAAGACCCTGTCCCTGTGCGAAGGCACCTGCCGCTGCCAGCACACACAATACTGAAAATAGGATTCTTCTCTTCATTGTCGAATCATTTTGGGGTTTGACATAAATGTTGAATTCGACTGCAAATATATAAGGCTTAAACCGCTGTGATACAACACTGTCATCAGGTGTCACCGGATGTCATCAGATGTCATTCAGGAAGCCTTACAGACATAAAAAAAGCATCCCGAAAAGATTTCCGGGATGCCTGAATATATCGGTGTCAGATATATTTCCGCCAGTTGTCAGACGGTTCATTCCCATCCTTTACTTTAAGCGGTTTGGGATTTCCGTCCTCATCAAGATACCTGTCTATCAGTTCCTCTACAATCGCGGAATTCTCCATATTGGAAAGGAACACATCAATCAGGCTGGTCTGCCTGATGGAGAACAGGACACGGGCTGCCTGCATGGCCTTCTCATGGTCGGCTTCATCCTGATGTGTCAGATATTCGCCGAGTACTTCCATGTCCCTGCTGGACAGAACAGGTGATACGGATTCCACTTCGGGAGACTCCGCATCAAGGTCTTCCTGGACTTCCTGCAGGAGTTTCATCTTATCCAGCTGAAGGTTGCATTCCACATCTTCCTGCTGCACATCCTCCTCCTCACCGATAAAATTCCTTTCAAGTGGCTGGCTCATGAAGGGAGCGGCAGTCTTTCCGGCATTTTCGTCCAGATAGACATAACGGGTACTTCCCATCACTTCTGCATCTGAAACCGCAGATTCCGTTCCAGCAGCTTCTTCCCTCTCCTTTTGTGAAACAGGTTTCGCATAAAGCAAAGTACAAATAAATTCAATATGTTTTCTCCAGCCATACACGCTGTACAACAAATAACTTATACAGACAATTCGTACACAGAGGTATATTAGTTCTTCCATATCAGAATGGTTCTTGGGTTTTACGGCGAAACAGCTCGCCGAGCTCTTTACTGTAAGTCTCAAGATGGTGTGCCAGCACATTATCTAAAAAAGCAGGCACACTCATGTCATCACTTAAAAGAGGAAGGATACGTGCCAGCTTGCAATACATATCATAGCTGATATAGGTTTGTTTCCGGTGTACCGACTTTCTTTTGTCCAAAAACATTTCCCTATACATCTCCACCTTCTTTTCTAATCCAGGGTCAGTACGTATCGTTTTGCGGGACTTTTCCTGTTTCTCTACTTCCGACATATTTTTTCCTTTTTCTGTAGCAGAAACAACGTTTCCACCGACATCGCCCCCAGACTTACCACAGGAGATGGATTCACTGGCCATCATGTCCTTTAGGACATCTTCATCCACTTTGAATATTTCTCTTTTCTTTGCCATAGTTCTTATCCCGGAAATATGATACGTTCCATCTCCTGGGCAAACGCCTCAAGACGGCTGTCTTTCAGTAGTGATTCGGAAGGAGGAAGAAGGGTGCAGCGGAAATGCTGCCTGGAAGAAGGTGTCATTTCCTTGTTGAAGCGTTCAAGATCCGGAAGTACGGTTTCAAAGACCTTCAAACCCATACGGAGCACTATTGCATTATACATTACATACAGTTCCTTGGAAGTACGGCTGTCCATACGGTTCCAGAATAAACGTATGTCTTTCAGGGGAGCTTCCGGATGCTGTCCGATAAAATCCTGAACGGTCGATACAAAGGAAAGGCTGCTCTGCATAACCATACGGTCTTTTACAATGGGAGTGAAAATAAAATCCATGTTCATGACGGACTCGAATACACCACGGGAATTCACCGTTCCGGGAAGATCGAAAAATACCAGATCATAGTCACCTTCCAATTTGCCTGGAATCTCTGCGGCTGCTTCTGGAGTAGAAGTGACAATTGGATAAGCCTTACGGGAGCCCTCTTCAAACTGGCGGCAGAAAAGTCGCTGATGATACTCGCTTTTCTCAATGTTCTTCAAATCTCTTCCCCTTAGTTTTTCCAGACTGAACTGGGGATAGTCACAGTCAACAACAGCAACTTTCAGACCTCTTACATAATTAAAATAACTGGCAAGTACTACTGTTACCGTGGACTTGCCCACACCGCCTTTCTGATTACTGAAGGCGACAAGAATCGGACGCTTGTTCATACTTTCTTTATTTTGGGGTTAATATTCAGATTCATTTTCAGATATTGCATTCTTATGATTATACAGTATCACACGAATGTATCCTTATGTCATTATTTCCCTATAATGACACAGCATAGCAACAATGCATTTTTACATTAAAGCATTAATCTACTGACATTATATAATAGGATTATAATGAGAGGACATTACAAGAACATAATACTACATAAACACATTCACATATTGTTATAACATTATGTTGTTATTTCCTTATGTTGTTATGTTATCATATCAATATTTCAACACATTATTGCCATGTTATAACATGGTTTCCTTACAATCGCATCTTATTATCGCAACACTTTGTTACAATAAAATCTATGTCAAAAATAAGGTCTTTCAAGCATACAGGTAATATGTAACCTGCACCATGACATCAGATATCATCAGACGTCTTTATATGTCATACAATCCACTATTTCACAACTGTTTATACGGTCATAATTTTGCAAAGTCAGAACTAAAGAATGGCTTGGAACATCTTCCGACGGACAGCAGCACTCCGCTCACGTCGCGCAGCAATCCGCCGGAGGTGGATTCTCTGTTCAAACGAACAGAGCAAGTTGTGTCTTTGTCCGACAGAAAGTATTCTGCCCGACAAAGACCAACTTGCCCTCCCTCACGGTCGGGGGATTTTCCTCCAAAGTCGGAAAATCTGACGGAGAAAGCAAAACAACCCAAAAGCAGAAAAGCATGGAGAAAAAACAGGCTAAAAGGACAGGCAGAAAGCCGAAAACTGATCCGGCGGACTACAAGTACAGCTTCCGTCTGAACGCGCAGGAAAAAAGCAAATTTGAGAAACTGTTTCTGGAATCCGGAGCAAGGGACAGGACAATCTTTATCAAGAAATCAATCTTTTCAGAACAACTGAAGGTAATCAAGGTGGATAAGGTTTCCATGGACTATTACATCCGGCTCGGGGAATTTTACAGACAGTTCCAGGCAATAGGCAACAATTACAATCAGGTCGTAAGGGCCGTACAGAAAAATTTCGGGAACAAAAGGGCGATGTCCTTGCTTTACAAACTTGAAAAGGCTACCCTGGAACTGATATTGCTCAACAAGCAGATTATGGCATTAACCAAAGAATATGAAAAGGAATGGTTGCAAAGATAAGTCATGGGGCAAGCCTTTACGGAGCGCTGGTCTATAATCATGAAAAGGTATTTCAAGGGACGGCGGAAATCCTGTCCGGACACCGGATGATTTCCGACCGCCCGGGACTGCCGAGCGAGGACATGCGTCTGGCTCTCCTTTCATTTGAAAACCATCTGACGGTAAACAGGAGGACAGACAAGCCGGTCCTGCATATCGCCCTCAATCCGGCACCGGAAGACAGGCTGGACAATGACAGGCTGGCGGAACTGGCAGAAAAATACATGCAGAAAATGGGATACGGTGACCAGCCGTTCATCGTGTACAGACATGGAGATACCTGCAACACGCACGTACATATCGTGAGTGTATGCATTGACGATGAAGGAAGGAAAATCAATGACTCCTATGAACACCGCCGTTCCATGACAGCCTGCCGGGAACTGGAACAGGAATTCGGACTGCGTAACAGTGCGGATAGGGAAAGACGGAATCCGAAAGCGGAACTGAAAAAGGTGGATGCCTCACAGGGGGATATACGCCACCAGATAGGAAACACACTGAAGGCCGTACTGGAGAGCTACCGTTTCCAGACTTTCGGAGAGTATTCTGCACTGCTTTCCACACTGAACATTGAAGCCCGACAGGTTCGGGGCGATTATATGGGGACACCCTATACGGGTATCATCTATTCGGCTACAGATGATAGTGGGAAAGTGGGCAGCCCTCCGATAAAAAGTGCAAGGTTCGGCAAGCGTTTCGGAAATACGGGACTGTCCGAACGTATGTTACGGCATACACAGGACTTCAAGGAAGGCAGATGGTCACCGGCCATATCCGGCAAGGTCGTATGGGCCATGCGTAACGCAAAATCGGAACAGGAATTCAGGGAACTGCTGAAACAGGAGCACATTGATGTGGTATTCCGAAGGAACGATACCGGACGTATCTATGGCGTCACATTCATAGACCATGAACGGCGCGAGGCGTTCAACGGCTCACGTATGGGAAAGGAATTTTCCGCCAACGTATTCAACGGCCTTGTCAACTGGTGGGAAGGAATACCCTGGCAGGACAGACAACAGTCCGGTCCGGAGGAACTTTGGAAACGGTACGGCCACCGTATGGAAGAAGGCAGTGCGCTTGAACAGGCGGCAGGCATCTTCTCCTTTGATGCAAATCCGGCAGTCGATTACGAGGAAGAAGCGTTCCGTCGCCGCATGAAACGGAAAAAGAAACCTCAAAAGCGCAAATCACGCGGTATCTGATCAATCAAAATGAGTCAACAACAGGGGGAACAACGGATTCCCTCACAATCATCTACATCATTATGCAACAGGAAGACGATTTGAGAGCCCTTGCCAAGATTATGGAATTCGGCAGGGCTGTCAGTATTTTTATTTTGGTAGTCCACGTTTATGTGTACTGCTATCCCAGCATGAGCGCCTGGCATCTGAATCTGGATGTCATAGACCGGATACTGATGAATTTTGACAGAACAACCGGTATATTCGGCTGTATCCTTTGGACAAAACTGATGGCAGTGCTTCTGCTGGCCATATCCTGCATGGGTACCATCGGAGTCAAAGGCGAGAAGATTACATGGCAGCGTATATGGGCGGTACTTACTGCCGGGGCGGTTCTGTTTTTCATGAACTGGTGGCTGCTTGACATGCCTTTTCCGCACGAAGCTATTACTGCCTTGTATGTGGTGACTCTCGCTACCGGTTTATCTATGCCTGCTCATGGCGGGACTGTGGATCAGCAGGCTTTACAGGCATAATCTGATGGAGGACGTGTTCAATATGGAAAACGAATCCTTCATGCAGGAGACAAAGCTGATGGAGAATGAATACTCGGTCAATCTGCCCACCAGATTCCAGTATGGTGGCAAGCTCAACGACGGCTGGATCAACGTGGTCAATCCTTTCCGCGCGACCATCGTATTGGGGACACCGGGTTCCGGTAAATCATACGCAGTGGTGAACAACTACATCAAACAGATGATTTCCAAGGGATTCAGTGTCTATATCTATGATTATAAATTTGATGACCTTTCCACCATTGCCTACAATACCTTATTGCACAATATGGACAAATACAAGGTTAAGCCACATTTTTACGTCATCAACTTCGATGATCCGCACCGTTCACACCGCTGCAATCCCATCAATCCGGAGTTCATGACAGACATCTCTGACGCATACGAAGCAAGCTATACTATCATGTTAAATTTGAACAAAACTTGGGTGTGACCTGAAAAGTCACGTAATTGATTGTTAAACAGCAATGTATATTGCAAGATTTAACCCGCTGTTCCGTCAGCGGTAGCCTACTATAAGGTGCATCTCCAGTGATGGGTTGTGCCAAGCTTATAGGACAAAGTACACTTTCCGAAAGGACAAGACTGAACCGTGAGGGAATGTCAAGGACGGTTAGTATCATACCGTTGAGTGGCGAGGCTGGATAGCATGGTTAACGTAAGTGAACTGACTTTAGCCGTCGTAAGGTTTGAAGGAGCGCAAGATACTTTAGCTCTCACCAAAAGGTAAGCAGTCGGATAACCCTTGCCCATGTTGGGGTTACACGGACACAGCACTGCCGGCGGACTTGGCAGAACCTAAACTATCCGTTTGTCAATTACGTGGAACAGGGCAAGCCTGTATCTCTCTCGTAAGAATGCGAGTAAGCGAACCGCAAGGCAAGCCGAATGGGGTGCAGGTATGAGATAACGGAAAAAGCGAATGCCACCCTGTAATGGGGTGGATACGGATTGAATCAACATCACGGGTTGTTATTGGTGACATCATCCGACACGAAAGTGGGCAGACTTCCGTATATGGTAACTCTTTACAAGATAACTTTTAGAACTTTCAAAAGGAGGAAAGCAAATGAACGAAACTAAAACATCGTGTGCGCCTGCTGATAGTAGGAATCTAACTTGGGACGGCATGGACTGGTCCAAGTGTGAAGCCTATGTCCGAAAGCTACAAGCGCGTATTGTAAAGGCTCAAAAGGAAGGCAGACATAACAAGGTGAAAGCCTTGCAGTGGATGCTGACCCACTCTTTTTACGCCAAGGCATTGGCGGTAAAGAGGGTTACTTCCAACAAAGGGAAGAAAACGTCTGGAGTAGATAAACAGCTTTGGGATTCTCCCAAGCGCAAGTACAAAGCAATCGGTGAACTGAAACGTCGTGGTTACAATCCGCAGCCGCTTCGTAGGGTTCACATCAAGAAAAAGAACGGTAAACTCCGACCGTTGGGAATACCGAC
>ERZ772881.145-NODE-145-length-79095-cov-8.268484_pt1 | contig 79095 bp, 89 predicted proteins | sample MGYA00580581_ERZ772881 | MGnify/ENA primary metagenome ERZ772881 (study PRJEB29015, sample SAMEA2737668) | human gut metagenome | biome: human gut; feature: human-associated habitat; material: faeces | place: China | collected 2012 ...
TCGCGCCCTGGCGGTGGGTCGTGTAGACGTAGCCGCCGTTGAAGTTCACGTACCAACTGCTGGAAGCGTCATATTCGGTACTAGACCAACACCAGTCATTTGTAAATATATTTTGACTACCAAACATAGAAGTTATGAGCTCATTGATTTCGGTTTTATACTTGGCCATAAGCATAAGTTCACCCAATGCGGGCAGGTTCCACACGGTTGTATCTTCAATTCCGTCAGATTCAAGCGTACAGGCTTTATAGGCTCTGGCAACTTCGGCGGCAGGGGCGCCGACAGTTCCCTGGGTGTCCTTGACGCCTGCAAGGGTTTCTATTATAACATCGGTATTTTCCTTGCCGTCGAAGGTATCATAGAGTCCTTGGTTACCACTGCCGTAGTTTTTCAGGCCGCGTAGGTCAGTTCCGTAGCCACCCCATTTGAACGTTTTATTGCCGCCTGCGTCAACGCAGTCGCTTTTGGCGATAATGAACTGGTGGCATTCGGCGCGAAGTCGGATGCCGATACGGATATACTTGGAGCGATTATTCGCGCTCATGGAGTTCCATTCAGAAGCCGTGAAAAAGACTTGTTCACCGTCTTCAATCCGGAGCGTAGCCAAAGAAAGGTCAAGAAGCGTACCTGACCATTGCATATATTTGGCGATGTCGCTTGCGGGGGTGTTTTCATTCACGGTTGTAAAACCTATTGATTTTAAGGCTTCTATCTGGTCTTGTTTATTCAAGCGCAGAAGCATGGCGCTGGCGATATTTTTATCCATTTTATTGTATAATATTAAGTTAATACTATTCGGAAGCAACAGCTCTCACATGAAGAAGGGCTGAATTTTTGTTTTGATTCGTAATACGCCCGGTATTCAGTTCGAACGCCCAGGCGGAGTTAGTATCCCAAATTGTTGATGACCAGTAGTATTTATCAGTCATCAGCATACTGTCACTACTCCAAAAGGTACGCATCATCTCATTGATTTTATCGCGGTAGCGGTACATCAGAAGCATTTGGCCGGATGAAGGAAGGAACCAGTTGGATTCATCCTCGATACCGTCACTTTCCAAAGTGTAGGCACGGTATGCACGGGCGGCTTCGGCAGCCGGCGCACCGATTACACCGCTATTGTTTTGGTCTTTCAGGCCGGTGATAATCAGGTCGGTATCTTCCTCACCCGTGAAGCAGCCGTACATGGCACCCAGTCCTTTTTGGTTCAGGCCGTCTATGGCTTTACCCTGACCGCCCCAATAGAAGGTAGTAGTCATATCGGCATTATAGCACTCCTGGGCGGCGATTACGAAGGAGTGTCCATGGGCACGGATACGAAGCCCGCGTTTGATATACAGTTGCTTATTAGCGAGCGTAAGGGAGTTCCATTCGGCAGCAGTAAAGTATGCCTTGGAGTTATCCGAAATACGATTACAGGCAAGATGCAGATCAAGCAGACCGGCAGCCCACTTGATACGTTGTCCAAATTCAGATGCGCGGGAATTCTCGGTGACATCCGAGAAGCCCACGGCGTTCAGTGCTGCCACTTGTGCCTGTTTATTCAAGCGAAGCAGCGTTGCGCTTTGTTCATTCGTCATAGTTACTTGTTGATTAAATCATTAATATCCATATTGTCTTCAGCGAAGCGTTCGAGATATTCTTCGTAGGTTTCGCCGTTATAATATTCAAGGACTTCATTGATATTGTCCAGCGTTACGTTATCGTAGTACGGTTCTCCGCCATAAGACTCATTATTGAACCAGTTGATCAGGTCGATGTAGGCATCTATGACGGTAAGGATGACAAGGCCGTCAATACCGGATTCAAGGGATTCGATTTCATCCGTTTCACGGATAACTGTCAGTTCATACGTGCCGTTGACTACCGGTTTATCCTGTCTGTTGCCGTCCTCATCCATTCCGGCAACTCCATATTCGAGAATGGCAAGAAGCTCGGAGCCGTCAGCCTTCAGGGTCATGTTCGAGATACGGAGCATGGAAAGTTTACGGGATGCCGCTTGTGAAGCGAGGACGTCACGGAGCATCTGAATGGCGTCAAGTTGAGGCGACGTTTCAAGACGCAGGCGTTGGACGTTCGGCATGGATTCTATTTGCAGGCCGGACGGGGCGGAAAGACCGGTATAGGTCAGTTCAGGAAGACCGACAAAACGGAGGCTTGTCATTGTTGGTGGAAGAGAGATGTCATTAATCGGAGAAGTCTCTGCAAGAGTGATGTTCTCCAGTTTGCTACCGGACGCATTGATATGGGCGATACGTGGGCATTTGTCGGTAACGAGCGTAGCGATTTGTGTGTTCCGGATATCGAGTGATACGAGGAAGGGCATTTCGCCGCAGTTCAGCGAGGTAAGCGGTGCGTAAGAACCGATGGATTGTTCTGTATGGGTGTCAGAGCCCAAGATAAGGGTTTCCACAAGTTGCATGGCGGAGAAGCTCACCGTACTTGACAGGGAGATTTCAGACAGGTCGAGCAGCTTCATGCGGTCAGCCTGATAGATATACAGCAAGGCGCCTTCCTCATGTGAGAAGTTGGTGAATACATATTCTTCGCCCGCTTCAAGGAAGCAGCTTTCGGAAAGGTTGCCGCTAGCGTCATTGCCGACACCGAAGTAACCGTTTTTAGCAGCGACAATCCGGATGGTGGCGTTTGGTTTGGAAGATACGCGCCCGGAAATTACACCGCTGAAGAAATCACCGGTTTGGAAATAGCCGTCACGAATACGCCAACGTCTTTCGATGAAAGACGGAAGGGCGGTAAGTCCAAGACCTTGCAGGGCATAGAAGTAAATAGCATCAGAGGTGGCGGTATAGGAGATGTATTTCCGTTCACCGTCGTAAGAACTAACCAGTTTCTGCCATTTTTTGAGCCGTTTGTCAATGAAGAAATGCGTAGCTCCTTCGGGTGAGAACGGGTGCAGGGTGACGCCGTCAATGGTCGCCTGAACGTTACGCATGGCGGCGGCAACGGTACGCAGGGAGAGTTCCGTACCGGATGAGTCAGTCCACACTACTTGCTGGAGATAGATGTTATTAAACAGAACGGAGCCGTAGCCAGCATAAGGGTTAGTGAATGTTTCATCGCTCGTCCGGTTGGGGTCCACCTCGGCGTCAACCGTGCAACCACCGTCGTTGTCCTTGCTATTGAGCGTATCGCAGTCATAGATTTTATTCAGGTACATGCGCATGGCATCCTCGGAGCTGTACACACCGTCTGTTACGGAAGCATACTCTTCCAAGAACCACATCGGCTGCATATTCTTGGCGCGTTGGTCAGTGGCGGCAAGGTAGTCGGTGAAGATGTCATAACTCAAGACACTTTCTGGGCAGGCGAATTTATACAGGTTTTCCTTCCATGTTCTTTGCCAGTTCCCGCCTTTGGAGTAATCGCAGGAATCACAGAAGCGCAACCATCGGTAGAGGTTATAGGGCACTTTCTTACCCAAAGCGTAATCAATGGCGAGCTGGTCATCATCGACAAGCGATTCAAAGTAGTAAGTCCATGCCGGGAAGGTATCAGCAGAGATAGTTCCGTTATCCACGAGTTTTTGAACCCATGAGGACTTGTCCGTTTTCATGGCCATCATATCCTGAACAGAACCGACGCCCTGAAACCAGTCCATACCTTGGTAGTTAAGAAGTTCGAAACCTTCAACTGGATTCAGGACGTCACCGGTGACATTCCATTTGCCGTTTTCATACTTCATGGAACCGGACTGCTTTTTCCATGAGCTGTCCTGATACCTCATTATCCGGTACGAACTACCGCAATACAGGGAAAGCAGGTACACGCTGTCCGTATCGAGTCCGTCAGTCTGTTTGAAGCGTATCTCAATTGCGTCTAAAGTTTCGTCAGGAGTACCGAAGAACTCTATGAAGTCACCATAATTCAGGCAACCTTTGTTATAGCCGGGGGTATCTTTGAAGCCGAGGGCGAACTGTTCCCCTTTGTCTTCTTTCCAGTTGCCTTTGGCATGGAAATAGACGTTTTGCAGGCTGTCATCCTTACACCGATAGGTGGCTACCGGGTGATTGGCGGTAGAGTGGTTCATCTGCAAGTCTTCGATATGCAAGTCACCGCTGTCAAATGTTCCGTCAAATGCACGTTGGACAGGTGTCATATAGTTACCACCTAAGGCACGGTATGTAACGTTCATCATTTCACAGGCGCCGCAGTCGTTCGCATTGCCGGAATCGGAGTAATCGACTTTTACGGTAATGACATCGACCGGGATTGTATTATCACCGACCTGTACTTTGTTGATGGCAGCCAAGGCTATTGCACGGCGTCCTTCCTCCGTCGTATCGTCTGGATTAAGTAGTATGATTCGAGTGTCCTTGTTTTTGCCTTTGCTCTTGGCGAGGTAGTAGCGTTTATTCTTTACCGGGCGTTTGGCAGAGGTGGTTCCCTGGTTGCGGGTTTGGACACTCACGGCCTTGAAGTTACGCCACGGGCGTTCGGGGTCAAAGTAATAGAGCGTGATGTATATCTTCGTACTGGTGGAAGTGGTGCCGTCCAGTGCTTCTATATCGGAGCCTTCATAGGGGCATTCGACAATGTAAGGCATACCGCGTGAATAGATTTCGGCAGCCGACGGGCGGCTTTGGGTACTACCCTCGGCTGTCTGGCTTTTAAGGATGTCCTCAAAGGCGTATTCCTTCACCATTACCTCTGTATCGGTCAGACGGACAAGGTAGTTCTTGAACGCCTGTGCCCATTCCATATAGGAGTTCCAGGCCATCATGTAATAAAGATACAAATCACCCAGTTTGCCGTCCATCGTTATATACTTGGTCTGAATCAGGGAGCCGCCGCCCGGAACATAACCAAGGCAGGCGACTTCCTCACCGTTGAGGAAGAGTTTCATCATGGAATACCGTGTGCCGTCACGTTCAACGTAGTTGCTTGCAGGTTCAACAACCACGGCTACGGTTATCTTTTCACCCTGTCGATAGGCGCGTTCTTCACGACGGGAAACGCCATTGTTACAGAAGATGCCGACCACCCGGCCGGTGACATAGAAGCCGGCACCGGACGTTTCGTCATAGCAGCTAAGGAGCAGGGCATCATCATCGGTCACGTTCTTGGAAGCGAAAGCGAACTGGATGGCGGCACCGTTGGATTCGATGGACGAGCCGGCAAACGGGGCATGGTTTAATGACACGCCCACATTCTCGGCTACGCGAAGGCAGTTCTCACCCAAGAATGTGCCAAAACCGTTGGTAGTCCAGTTGGCACCGTCCACTTTCATTTCATAATTACCGCTGACAATGCTATGGTCAGTTTCCTGATTGGTACGGGATGAGAAGTCAAAGTTATAGATGGCGCCTTCTTTTATGGCGGCGTCAATGGCGGAACCGCTAACTGTCACCCGGACAGGTTCGCTAGTCACGTCCTTGCATACGGCAGTATAGTTGACCGTATCGGTGCCGTCAGCCTTGTAGCCCTGCAGTTGTTGTTTGAACTGATAGGTTTTGTTACGACTGGCAGCAATTTGTGTTACCTGCACGTTATTGGCTTTCACGCTGACGGGTGAAGTCATTTCCAACGGGTCATAACAGGCAACATCAAGTTCTACGGTTTCGTACAGTCGGACTACTCCACCGTTTTTATCATCGTATCTCAAGGCGACAAGAGGTGTGGAACTATTCGGGTCAATTACCATGACAGCCGTGTAGATGACATTTCCTTTCACTCCAGATGCGACATCCGTTCCTTGGATGCGCAAGGGATAGGTACCGTGTTCTAGGCCGAGGGAAGCAGGGCGGATTACAACGGAGTGCGAGTAGTTGTCATTTACAACGGTGGTAGACAGGGATTGCCATTCACCATTAATCTTGATGTCAACCTGGGCACTGATACCTTTATCAGAGGTGTTGTTTCCGAACTTATAGAGTGGAAGGCTGAAACTTTCAGTTGTCGGAGTAAGCAGAGTTTCAGGGGTATAGTTGAGCACCTGCACACAGGTACAGGTAATATCAACAGCTGTTACATTGACATTCTTGGAACCGGTGTTGCCGCTTTCGTCAGTGGCTATCAGCTTGAATTTCCGAGTACCGGCAGCCGTAAAGTATGTGGTGAAGTCCAGTTCAAAGGAGAAGTCCTTCATGTCACCGGAAGATGCTTTGTTGACGGTTTCAGTCCAGACGGTAAGCCCGCTTTCACGGTCTACGAGTTCCAGTTTCTCAATCAGGTTGTCAGAGGATTCGACACCGTTCGAGGTCACGGAACGAATGGCGGCAAAGGTTCGTAGCGTGGAGCCGTAAGAGCCATAGACAGGTGTCGACTGGAAAGCAATGGCAACAATGGTACCACCAGTTTGACCGCCGCCACCCGTGCCGATAGCGAACTGCACTTCATCGCCAAGGGTTTCACCGGCAGCGTTCTTCATCTGAAGTTTTACAATGCCTTCTGTTTCCACGTTTACGTCGAGGTTGGCCGGAACATAGGCATAAGCGCCACCAGTTGAAAAGGCGTCCTTTCCCCCTTCCGCCGGTTCATCGGAAGTTTCAAAAACGGAACCGCCACCACCATTCCCGAAGGGTTTCCAAAGAGAAGGGGTCGCAAAATCGGACACAGCACCCTGGAACTGCCGGGTTTCCATTTCATACTCGCCTGTTTTGTAAGTAATGATGAGACCCGTTCGCTCATATTTGACGCCAGATTCCTGTTGATAGGAGACAATGGCGGCAATAGCGGTTTCAAGGGTATAGTAGCCGTCTTTCAATGGGCGGATCTCATCAACAATGACGATGGGGTGTGTTACATCGTCAGCGGGCGTGCCGCTCTTCATATCCTCAAGGGCTTGCTTATCCTCGGCGGACAAAAGGCCGGCTTGTTCAAGGGTAGCAGAAGGCAGACGGAAGCTGTCATCCGTTTCTTTACCGGTTGTCTTGGACACTTTCTTAAAAGACACATTGAGATAGGAAGCGTCAGACAGGACGGAGAAAGAACCCGGTTTGATTATATCAGAAGGAATATTTTTCATTGTATCTTCCAAAGACTTTCCACGGTTGCCGGGGAAAGCTTCTTCTTCATCTTCTCCAAGAGACAACGGTTCAGGCAGACATTCAGAAGGAACTTTACTTTCTTCGTCCAAAGGAGCGATACCGTTCGCTTTTCCTATCCTTTCCTCAAAGTCATTTATTACAGAGGTCCATTTGCCCCATGTAACACTCTCATTGGAAACAATACCTATTCGTGAGATTGTACAAACTGTACCTAAATATACACCTTCGGCATTGTCTGACATGGTAGCCAGTTGTATACACGAAGTGAATGATTGACAAACCTTATTAAGCTCCAACCGTTCAATTTGTATATTTACAGGAATCTTAGACGAATCAACAGATAAAATACACCGATAATTCCCAATAGAAGAATCCCCGGAATACATTGTTTTCAATTTATCCTTAAAGCTACCAATAGTAGTAAAAGAGCCAATACTTTTGAATGGGTCAGTCAAAGGATTGGATTTATCAGACACTCCTGTTATACGTTTCAATAACTCGGCGTCTCCATCCGATAAATCTTTTGCAATCTTATTGACATTCTCCACTAATGTATCAAAATCACCATTCACCATTTTAGCAATGGTACTTGAAAGTAAATCAATAGATATTTTCCGACCGCCACTAACTTCAACGTACATATCTTTGGATAGCTCTGTTGTATCAGTCAGTTGCTCTATTGTAAGACTGTTTGTCTTCAACGCTTGTAACACAAGGCTAATAATCTGTTGTTTTTCTGTTTCTGTCATAATTCTCTTTTTTAATCATTTTCATATACCCATACAAGCTCAATGGTCATACCAAGATTATCTATGTCGCAATCATAGACATTATCAAGATAAAGTTGGAACTCCTTCAGAGCACCAATATCTCCACCGTTAATACCTTTCAAGACACATACACCATCCCTACTGATTACACTCCCTTCAATGAGGTTAGTATACGAATCTCCTTTATATAGTACAGCACGCAAATTTATCGAACCGTTGTCCAAATCGTTCTTTAGTCTATCCAGTCCATTAACTGTAAGTTTACCGTAACCTCTTCTACCAATATACTTGTTATCTATGTCAGTCGTCTTGATTGCAATCAAATCCCAATATGAATTTTCATCAACACCTGGGTGATGAATACTGTTGACAGTAACCATAGTATCACTATTAATAGAAACTCCAGTATTAGGAATAGCCTTAGTCATATTGATATATGCTCCGACCTCTGCAACCCCACTTTCTGAACCATACTTGATACTACGCATTCCTTCATCATCTGCTATCCTATAAGCACCGCTTTGTACACACCTCATAGCAAGCTGGTTATTCCATTCCAAAACTGGATTCATCGTTCTTACCTTCTGTAACATTTGATTGAACACAAAACTCTTCAATCCCTCTATTTGCTGGTTAAGTTCCGGAACATTACTTTCCTTTCTGGTATATCGAACACCATCAAAGTAGACGTAATTACAGCATAAGACACGATTCAATAATTCAGCAAACCACACAGGGCATCCCATCCCATTTCCAAGCGTGAATAATACTGTTGTATATTCGTGGCTGAATAGCTCAACAATATCCTCATCAGAGGTCACGAACTGCTCATTATCCACACCGAACGTCCATCCGTTATCTTTGAAACCACCAGGAACGCGAAAATCAAAAAAGTATTGCATCCCATCTATCCACCAGACAGCATCAAGACGCTGCTTATTATCTTTCATTGAATACTGAATAAGGCTGGTTTCTGATAACTCACATTCATCGTCCGTAACTTTAAAAATCTCACTCGTATTCCCATTAACTGTTACAGTATAGTATCCACATGGAAGCAATGAAATGTTATAGAAATAAAGAATTTTATCATCATTCATCTTCCATGAGCTTAATGATACAGGTGTAGATATATTACTTAAAAGATTATTAATGTAAACTATAGGCTCCTGCTCTTTGGCTGTCAAAATCAATTCAACAAAAATCCTGTCTGTACGTGCGAATAATTGCACATATTTACTCTTCGCTCCAAATTTATCGGTAGACGGAGAAAAAAACAGTGGGGTAAACGGGCTTATAATCATATTTCTAGGCTTTTGTTATTGAACGGACAAATAAATCATACTTCACTCCCTCGTTTCTCTCAACTGTACTACTCACCTCTTTGATGTAGCCCTCGTAAACTAGATCATCTTTTAAGATTTTAATCGTTTCATCATCTGTTGGTGGAATATCTTCATTATAAGTTGTGAATGAAACATCTCCACAAGTTATAATACCACTTTCAACGTTAAAATCATCTTTCATTCCTATACCATTGACAACAACATCACTATTACCGTCAGAAGAAGAATAAGATAGTTTTTTAGTGAACATACCAATATAGCCGGCATTTGCTTGCAATATGCCTCCTTGCCAATACATGGTATTAAACATCGTTTCAGGATCAAGTACACCACTTATTTCCCAACCGCTCCTTATAAGCCTATACTCTTTATATGTTTGTACTCCGCCATTATCATGTAATGTAGTACTGGCACAAACAAAAAACACATCATTGTCACTTTCACTATCCGTTGTATCTTGGCCTCTCTTTTGCGATAAGAATTCAATTCCATAAACATCAGCACGGTAAGGGCTAATCAACTCTAATACATTATCAGTTATATCAATGCCAGTAGTATATTCAGTAGTAAATCGGAATTCGTCACGACCATTCATACTTTCATAGTCCTGTTTATCATATCCTACCCTAACCAAAGAATATATTCTTGATGAATCAACCTTATACTCAAAACTAGAAAAGCTGCTGTTTAAATCCTTTACATTGTTATCACTAAACAATTTGTCCCGGTGTTTAAAAAAAACAGTGACACCATTGATCACAGGCACAAAGCCAAAAACTGTTTCCATCCAGTTTTTAAACTTTGTATAAGAAGTATATAGCTTAGCTTGGGGGATTCCACGAATACTTTCAGCAGCTAATATCACGCAATTATCTAACCTTTCATCAACACCTGAAGCTATTTCACCATAGATACCTTCATTTCCACCATTCATGCTTTTAAGCAATCGGTTTAACACATCAATAGGTCTTATTGCATCCACATAGATAGGGTTAGCTCGAGAAGTAAAGCGTGTCTCAAATTTGAAATTACGAAAATAAATATTGCCAGTAGAAGCATTAACTCTGTTAAATGTTACCTTCAAATCAAAAAATAAAGCCTGCCCTTTAGTCAGATGAATCTTGATGGATTCATTCAGATTACTTGAAGTAACATCCCCCTTATTATACCCCCATCTTTTCAACTCGACTAAACGACCATCTTCGTAACGCCCACCTAGAACAATTTCAGCTTTAGTTGTATACGCATCACTATAACTGATATAGTATTCAAAACTAAAATTCAATACTATATCAATGTCGGACAAGGCTTTAACAAATACATTTGGATCATCTTTCGATTCCTGTGGTGCATCATAAAACTCAAGAGGTGAATCCCGTGACGGAAGTTCACCACCTGAAATATATAAGGGAAGCGAATATGTTATAGCTTCTACATATATTCCTTTGTCAATTACAATATATTGCAAAGAAGCATCATTTTCTACAGTATTACCACCTAATGTATGCGGTTGACTATAATTCATACTTACAGAATCATAATAAAGCTGATATACATCTTTTATCTCATCTACCGAATATTCGTACTGCGTTCCTTTGTTAGCCTTTATGATATTAGCGACACTATCATCTATCGAATTAATAGAAACAGTATTTCCATCATAGGTCAATGAACCGAAATCCAGTCGACAACTGAAGAATTCTTCATAAGTATGAGAATTAGTTATAGTATAAACAGTGATACTAGCATTAGAAGCCAGGTATTTGCTCAAATACTCCTCCAATATGAGATCATAGGCTTCTCCCACAAACTGGAATTTTGAAGTAAAGGTTCTAGTTATTCCTTCAAGTCCGGAGCGTTTACGGGAAAACTTTATTTCATCCCAATTCTGAATACAAGATTTGGGAATATCATAAGAAATACTATCAACGGTAAGTACATATTTACAAAGCATTTTAACTCCTTTTGAACGTTCACGAGCAAATATATAGAAAAAGCCAACCGGTTTCCCGATTGGCTAAATTCTTGAAAATCATGCTTTGCTAAAATGCAATATAACTATCTGTTTTTCAAAACAATATCTATACCAAGGAATAAAAAGGACTTTTCAATGTTCTCCATACTAATTTTACCTTTTCCTTTCAAAAAAGCATTCAAGGGGCTTTTGTTTATCCCTAAATGGTTAGCAAGTTCTACCTGCGTAATTCCTCTCTTTTTTAGAGCCTCGAGTATTGCTTCTCTAAACATAAATATAGAATATAAAGATTCATTTTTAATCTATCACTTTATCTGAATAATTAATATGTATAACGATATCTCTAGCTAAAGGAAAACTGTTCTTTTCGTACACGAAAATTTCTCTTCACTTTTGGAGCAAGAGTTTTTCTTAAATTGGCATCATTATCACAAACTAATTTCTTTTTCATAAATTCTCCTTTATTTAAGATGCAAATATATAATTCCTAAATGATAATTAGTCTCAAAATAGATACAAATTCAATCTCTATTATAATTATTTTTAGGAGAAACAATATTTAATCAGACATACACCATCCATTGTCCCCATTCCACTCCCACATAATTTGACCTTTAGAATCAGCGACAACACACAATTCACCATATTCACCATTATTTGCACTCTCACAGACTTCCTCTGCTGTTCCAGACAGAAGTATATACTTAGACCAATTAGGAATAACAAAATTAGGATCTTCAACAATTTCATTTATAAATCTGGATATCCGACTATCCAATAAATGATATATAGAACTATCTTCAGAAGAACAAAGGTTCTTCAGTAAGCTATCTATTTCCCGAAGCTTAATATTAGCCCTTTTAATAGCCACTCGAATATCATGTACTTTTTTCTCGTTACTGACAATATGCAAACGTTCACGTTGGGCTTCAATATGATTTAGTATAATGTCCCTTTGTTGTATCAATTCTTCCTTTGAAAGATTCACGATACTTTCTTTATATCTTTCCGCAAAAGTTTTCATCATAAATATTGAGTTTGAAAATCACCTTTAATAATAACACCTTGAGATAACATACCCACCAAATAAAAATCACTATCTACCATATTCAATGCCGTTATCAGTTTACTATGGGCATCAACAGAAGATACGCCAGGCATTATTACAATAGAGTTATCTGCAATTATTCTATATATGAATATCATAATTTATTTCCTTTCTATCTTGTTTTACGTCATTAATAACTCGGATTAAGAACATATACATCGCATTCGTGGCACAAGTTGCATTCCTTTGTTTTATCTTTAAGACACATACTTTTAGTCTTTTCCGGATAATGCCAATCAATAGAACTACAAACAATTAACTTAATATGGTCTAATTCTAAACTATTCGGACAATGTTTATTGAGAAAGTCTAAATCCTCTTTGATTAGTTTCTCATACGCACTCTTATCAATCTTTATGCTCATATCTTCTTTGTTTTACTATAATTTTATTCATGGTTTATACGAATGACTTCGTATCCAAGATTTTTATAATGTTCTTCAAAGTAGTCTGCATTATGGCTACCCGTAAACGATGTTTCAATTCCGTCTACTTTTAATATATACGAAAAATGACCATTTATGATGGTGCATATTTTTTCTTCTTTATTCATACTTATTCTTTTATTGAACTATTCTACAAATACATTCGATTAGCAACATGAAAAAGGTAATGGCAAAAAGATATTTCCAAAATCTAATTTTCTTTTTAATTCTTTCTTCATGCTTTCTATACATCTTGTCAAAAAGTGTTTGACAATCATCTTTGTAATGCTTAAATCTATCTTCTACATAGCCTGCAATATCATCAACGATTGCATACTTTATCCTTTCTGGAACAGACATCGGATAACCCCTTTCCCCATAATTCAATTCAGTTATAACGCTATGCCCTACAAGCTCCTCAACACCTCTTATTCTAAATTCCAGTTTGATAGGATTCATACCATCATTGAGATAGTTCCTGAATTTCTTTTCGGCAAGTTTTTCTATTTTCTCACCATTCATTTTTGCCATTCGTTCCATTTTAAGAAAATATGCTTCATCCACGACATAGGCGGTTGAATCAAATTTATATCTAAACTTTATTTCGCTCATTTTTTTATTCGTTTATAGGCCATTTAAAAATTCCGAACAACTACTTTTATTATAAATTTATCTTTTTCTCTTTTCTCTGTAAATGGAGTTTGACCTTTTCCGGGTCAAACTCATAGTTTTCACATTTACGGCTGTTTGCCATAACGAGAAGTAAGGGGAATAATACTCCGTGCTTACATCCCCTTCCGTATTCGTCTGATGCAGATTTACAAGTATCGCATCTGTAGATGTCTTGTACACAAGCTACACCCATATATTTGCCTCCTTGCTATCTTTTTATTTACTTAATAAGTTGTAAAACATTCGTTTCTTCTCAATGTATTTAAGTCCGTTCCTGCGAAGCCCCCTTTTAGTCCTGGACACAATCATTTGACAACCTCTAACGCCAACATATATGAAACACGAATGATGTCTTTTAGTTTCTTTAAAAGCCCACCAAATTGCTTCACGACAATATCTGTAACTATCATTTTGAACACCTTCATAGCCTTTTCGCATTATGAAATGTCCAATTTCGTTAGCTTCTTCTTCAGAATAGCAAATTGTAAATATATTATTCATATTTTTATTATTTCTAAAATTTATCTTTATTCTGTATCGAGCGAGAAATATTAAAAAGAATACTTTCTCTTGGTTTTCTTGCAAAATATGGCACAATTTTACTCCTTTTATATTACTTTGAATTATAGTAGTAGCCCAAAAGCTACCAAACTATTATTTCTCAACTTTTATTTTAACAGCAATAAAGGGGATTTCAACCCAAAAAGATGTATAAAATGGCATATTACACTTCTGAAAATGAAAGAAATGTTTGAGAAATGGCGTACCTTTGATTTGGTCTACAAATGGGATATTTCTATAGAATTCTATCCCTATAACTTGTTTCAGAATTATTTTCATAATTGTGTACATTTTGCAGGGCTTTCACCCTGCAAACTATATTTATTAAATGCAATGATTAATACACAGTTACAAGATTCTCTATCTTGAAGCTTCTGAACTCTTGCTTATCAATGTCGAAGTAAGAAAAGGTTTTATAACTAGGTTTTGTAATACGTTTACCTTTATTAGTTGCACCAGCAGGAACATTGACTAGAGTACCGATAGCATAGCGAATACTACCATTCACTTTCTCATAAGCGAATTTAACCTTACCACTTCTCATTCTCTTTGCCAACCGGTATAGCTCCCATGCCTTAAGCAAACAGTATTTCCAACTCTTTTTTGTAGTAGAAAGCAGGTGATGCGCATACTTCATCACTCTGGCTCTAAAATTAGACTTTGTTTCCATAATTCACTTTTTTTGGTTTGACTTTTATGTTATTTGGTATTGCAAATATAGTCAAAAGTTATGTAATTGCATAACTTTTCAAAAGTTTTTTTTCTTCTGAAATCGAATTAAAACCTTATTTAACTCTAATAGGAAATCTCCTGAAGTATAAACTTCCGAGCAGAAGAAATACGACTTCTTACAGTTCCGACAGGAATGTTCAGGATTTCACTTATCTCATCATAAGAATACCCACTAGCATAATACATCACACTATCAATACAACGGGATTTTTTAGCACACCGTTGTATTGTGGAAACCAAATCATCAAACAGTATTGAATGAGCTGTACAGTTAGAAATGGCACTTCCGTCTACCATATCAAGCCCTGTAAAATGTATAAGGGAATTTCTATTGTATCTTATTATATAAGTATTCCTCATTATAATAAGGCACCACGGTTGAAGTGGTTTAGAACAATCAAATTTATCACGATTCACAAGTAGCTTATAAACTGTATCACCGGCTAAGTCTTCAGCATCTTGCATGGAACAGCAGAATTTTCTTGCCACCTTTAATATCCAAGGATATATTTCTGATAATTCCTTTTCAAAGTCCATTGTCAGCCCTCCTTATTAGGTGTATCTTCGGTTCGCCATTAATGCACCTTTCCACATATTTCCGGTGCATGATACTTTGTTCGTGCATTTCCTTAGCAGAACGCTCGATTGAACTAATAAGAGTGCCTATATCGGGGGGCAATAAGGCAATCATTTTTTTTACCTCGAACACTTCTGCTGTTATCCGATTACACTTCGTCTCTAATGTACGTAATTCTGACAATAAAACATTGTATAAATGCCTATTTATACAATGGATGCTGTTTTTTCTATTCATAAAAAAGTCGTTTGTGATTCTAAAGGAGATGTACAAACGACTGTATGAAATAATTCGCTTTAATTAAAAATTAATCGAATTACAGCATATATGTAGTACCAATATTATCATGTGCTTCTTTTTCTGATCGATATTTCAACATCAGCTTGATGAACGATATTCGCATAAACAGCAGCATTAATTACGCGGGAATCAATACTCATTTTAAAGAATGTCATTAGAAAAGCAATCTCTGCATCAAAAGAAGAACGAATTTGTTCAGGAGTAGCCTTACTTCCTTTATGTTCCTCACTGCGTCTCTCCTCATTCCGTTTTTGCTCAAAAATTGCAGAATGAAGTAAATAATCAAGCTTCGATATAACTTGCTCATCACTCATATTTCGGGTATCTACATTTAGTTGACCCAATACCTGACGAACATCATCATAAAAGCCAAGAGAAACAAGAGCCTGACAAATACGAAGACTCAATAGTTTGGCACGTTCTTTCAGCATATCCTCTTTGTCCATTACCATAGCCTTCATATTTGAAGGGTTAACAATACTTCTGTATTCGACAAGTAATTTAGACGCTATTTCTTTAAGTGTGCTTTCGGACATAGATTTGCAGTCCGAAAGCAAACAAGCATAGTTTCCGCATGAAAGTTCAATGAAATCACTCAATGTTATCTGATTTAATCTTTCAATCATAGTTATTTCAGTTTAGATAACTTATACAGTTCAAATTCACGGTTAGAAGCATCTTGGCGTTGCATTTTTAGACTCTTCATCAAAAGGAAATTTGTTCTATCAACCCTTTTTTCTAATCGGGAATAATCATTGAAAACAATGGTGTCACCGGAAGAAGATGCAAAATATGTCGGTGAAAATGTGGGAAAGTCCCAATCCGGTATATCAAAATTAGAGATATCTACCTTATCAACATCAGGAAAGACTTGCGCACCTTTAGGAATATCAACTAAAGTTGGAGTATCAGGAGTAATCCATGCTTTTCCAGAATACATGATAACTTCATGTTTACCGGCATCACCAACTAAAGCGGCACCGCCGGGATGCCTATCATTACCTTGAGTACCGTCTGCATAGGAAGGAATAGGAGTTGCAAGAATAGTTGCAACCTGAATTGCTCCCATGGCACCAATAACAATAGATAAAGGAATATTCGGTAAAGCTTCAGTTATTGCCAGTGCAGTGGCTATTCCAGCTTGAGCGACACTAGTCGCCTTTTCCCAAATGGCTTGTTTACGTGCCATTTCTTGTTTTTGTTTTTCAAGTTCAGCATTCTTAGCTTCAGTTCTTTCCTTGGCCGCACGCTTACGAGCTTCTGCTTCTTCTTCGGAGATTGCTCCCGAATCAGCTAGATTCTGTATTCGTTCTACATCCTTATCATATTTCTCATCATTAGCTTCCTGCTCTTCTTCTATTTTCTGAATCTGACCATCATAAATAGTAGAGACTAGATCACCAATAGCACCCACTGCTTGAGATGCAGTTTGAAGCCATTTTTTCAGATTCCTCTGACGTTCTTTCTGTGCTTTCTCATCCGCTTTAGTAACTTTATTGATAGCATCTATTTCCGCTTCTGCTTCTTGCTGGGAAAGGTCCGCTTTCAATTTCTGTAACTGCTCTGCAATCTTTGCCCTATCCTCTGCACTCAAATTTTCGTTTCGAAGTTCCAACTCCAACGCATCAATTGCAGCTTCGGTTGTTTTACGTACATAATCTAATTTTAACTGATACTCAAGTTCTGCATACTCTTGCTGGGTTATTTCCTTAGAAGCTAACTGTTTTTTAAGAGCAAGCGTATCCATAACATATGCAGCATCCCGGATTTCCTGCTCATGCGCTGCATTCTCTGCTATTAATTGCACCTGATCGGATGCATGTCTTTCGTAAAGTTCTTGTTTCTTTTTTGCATATTTGTCGTCAATGAGAAAAACATCTTCACCTGTTTTCTCTGCTGCATCAATTTCTGCTTCACGTTGCAATTCCAACTGGTGCAATTTCAAATCAAGTTCTTCCTGGGACCCCTTTTTTACAACAGTAAGAGCGTTCTCAACATCCTTCTTCTCACGATCAGAATTATACTTAATAGTAAACTCATCTAGCTTTTCCTGCATTTCCTTAGCTAAATTCTGGCGTGTAGCAATTTCCTCTTTGCTATTACCCTTGACGGCAGCAATCTTCTTCGAGTAAGCAACACCAATTTTAGCAAGTTCTTTCTCCAGTCCCTCATCCATAAGAGCTAGTTCTGATTCCTGATAAGTTTCACGAATCTTCAGTTTTTCTTTGAGAGCTTTTTCCTGTTCACGTTTTTCTTTATCAGTAAGTACCTTTACTGAATTCCCCTTTGTACCACCATTCTCTTTCAAATCAATGGTATCAAGTTGTTCAATAAGAGATTCTGTTATTGATGAAATAGCCTTCTTACCTGCAGCAGCTTTAGTTGCAACATCGATCTCATCTTTAATGACATTATTTGTGCGTCTCCATGAGGTCAGAATTGTAAAGAATCCCCTGTCTTTCAATTCTCCTTCCAATTTCTTACGATTATCTATAGCTAATTGATAATCACTATTTTCATATTCCAAACGAGACTTCAATGTTTCAATATAATCTTCTTTAGCCTTTTTGGCCGCCTCATCAGCAGACATTCCTGAATTTATATATTCTTTATACAACCTCTGCATATTTCTAGCATTCTTCTCCAAAATATCAGATTTCATCATCTCTTTCTGTGCAAAGGCAACAGCCTTATTGTCTGCTTCATCTTGTAATTCAGAATACCCCTTCAGCTGTGTAGCAACATTCCTCAACCCTCTTGCCAGAAAATCCAGGACATCCTTCATTATACCCTTGGAATCATAGAAGGATAACATAAATGCTTCCCACGCAGAAGAAAGTCCCGCAATAGAACCTTTAACATTGTTACTCATGGTATCTGCCATATCTGCTAGTTCTTTATCCACGCCTGTAATTTGGTCCCTCAATGGAACAATTTTATCAGAAGCTGTAAGAAAAGCATTGAAAGCGGCGACACTCCGTTTATCTGTTAATTCTAAAGTTGTATTTAAATCTACACCTTGTTCTTTCAGTTTCTTTAAGCCAACAACCAACTCAGGCAATGTTTTTACAGGTTCTCCAAGTGCTTTAGCTAATTTGCCATTGCCATCAGCCAAATTCAACAAAATATTACGAGTGGCTGTTGCAGACATTGAAGCATCAAAACCTGCATCTGCAAGCTTTCCTAACAATGCCAAAGTATCTTCTATTTGGAAATTGAATGCCTTTGCAACCGGACCAACAATAGGCAAGGCAGTAGCTAGGTAAGAAAAAGATAAGGCACTCTTTGATGTAGCAACAGCCATAGCAGATACATAACGTTCTGTTTCTTTAGTGCTAGCATTAAACATTCTCAATGCAGCACCAGACAATGCGGCTGCATCCGAAAGTTCAGCTCCAGTTGCTTGTGCGAATCGTAAGATGGCACCTGTCGAATCTAATATTTCACGACGTGTAAAACCTAATTTGGCTAATTCTATCTGTAGTTCAGTAGCTTGTGCAGCTGTATATTTCGTTGTTGCTCCTAATTGACGCGCATCAGTGGTTAATTCTTTGATATTGTCAGCCGTCGTACCTAAAATCGCTGCAAGTTTGCTATTAGCAAATTCAAATTCAACAATGGAACCAACACCTTCACGCAGTTGCGTAAACATCTTAACAATCCCTCCAACAACAGCTTGTGCACCAATATATCCAGCAGCCCATCCTTTCAATCCTGCACTAACTTGGCTTAGCCCAGGAGCCATCTCCGTTTTAAGCATCCTTCCTGCATTCCGGGCAATAATACCCATATTCTGCATGGACTTATTACCGTTCTGTATCTCAACCCATGCAGCCTTCACTTCTTCCCGGTATGCACCAATTGTCATTTTCTGTTGACTATATCGATCGGAATTTCGCTTTATGTAATCAGTGTTGATTCCAATAGTAGAATTAAGACGGGCAAGTGTACGAATATAGTTTTCATCCGTATCTTTCAAAACATCAACAGCCTTTTGCAGCTGCTTATTCATTTCCTTTGCTTGTGAACGGCTATGTACTTCCTGATTAGTCAAGGTAATAGCAGTTCTGATAAGTTTTAAACGTTCTTCTTCAGATAAAACAGCTTTCTTACGAGTAGTATTACCGGCATTCTGCGCTTTTGTCAAGTTAGCTTCCGCTTTAGCAGCCTTTTCCAAGGACGCAGCATTATCCGAGTTTGCCTTGGTTAGTTTCTTCAATTCAGCAGCAGATAATTTCTCTACATTTAGCTTTTCCTCTATCTTCTTACTGACAGTTTGAGTTATTTCAGACTGTTTTCTAAGAGCCTCGGTTAATTCAGCAGATGCAGAACCAGCCGTTTTTGCTTGAGTATTATAAAGATTACTCAACTTTTCAAGATCAGCAACGCCTTCTACATTTAGTTTCAAACCTTTTGCTAATTCTTTGGCCGCATTAACATAATCAGCCCTCACACGCTCAATAGTATTATCAAGCTCCACCAATTTCTGCAAATCGTTCTCATCAACGAAATCTTTTAATTTTAAATCTGCCATAATTACAGGTAATGTCTATATTCAACAATCTTTCCTTTTATCTCAACTCCTAGTTTATCAAAAGCATAGGTACCATCTTCTTTCTGATAAACGACATACATGCAACCATCCAAGACAGCTGCTTTCTTTGCAAGATCACTGATACGTTCCAGTTCACTCTGCATCTTTTTTATTTCGCAACTACAAGCCATTTTCTACCGATATCCACATTCTGAAAAGAAACGTTCCATCCAGGGACGGAGATACATAATATTAAAGTACTCTTTAGCTGTATCACCAATGCCTAAAATCTGCTCACCGTATTTCTTCTCAATAGAACTACCGTCCGTAAATCCTTTCGTTGAGAATCGAAGCCCGGAATCAATTCTATCGGCAGTTATGCTATCATAGAAAGTACCAGTAATAAAGAGGTTAGGTACCTCAACCGGACGCGGTGGCAAATAAAGCATCTCACTTCTAAGAGGTGGAGTTATCCTCTCCTTCCATCGTTTATATTGTTCCGCACGGTTCTGCCAGGGACCGGGCTCGTTAAAATAGGTGTCAGTATCATAATCAGGATTCAATAGATGTTCAGTACCGTCCAGACCGGAATATAATTGCTCCTGAATGCAATCAACGAGCACATTCTTATGTTCTTCCATACACCTAATACATTCCTCTTCAAACCCGGATGCAATGGAATGAATAACTCTATGTAATTCATCAAAATCTGCCATACAGTAAAAATATAACGGGCCGGGCTGTAATCACACCCCAGCCCGTCGGTTACTTAGTTATCGCATCGTACACTTCCGAGAGCTTCTTCTTGCGGTCAGCTTCCTTCAGTTCCTGCCACACGACTTTAATGTGTGCATTAATAAACTCTTCCTTCGTCATGCCCTTCACAGCAACCTCGACGAACGTAACATTATCTACCTTCATGACACCTGCTCGATACCTCTGATTCCTTTTTCATACAATACAGAAGGAGCTTTCAACGAAGGAACCGCCCCGGCTTTAGGAACAATGGTAATGATACCATCCGAATATGTAGCAGAAGTTACGTTATTCATAACTTCAGCAGCACCATCAGCAATAAGACTGCCAAATTCTTCTGTACGGTCATAACCACCAACAACTTCAACTATTTTGTAAGTATTTTCGGCCTCCAACTTTTGAAACACAACATCAACCAAGCCTTTAACGAAATTCTTGGGATTGAAGTCTAACTGCACGTAGTCAAAGTGCAACTGGCTGTCTTCCACATCTTCATGTGAAAAACTAACAGTCATCGCAGACTTAGCACTACTGGTCGGGTACTGTGTCACGGTCGGGTAAACAGTAGACATCGGAATACCGGCAAGGATATCAGTGTCATCATTATAACCGATCAACATATTATCCTGATTCCAAAAGTAAACGTCCCATCCTTTATTGGCACATTTCAGAAGCTGGGCATTCAAAACCTCATCAAATTTCTTCAAAGTGAAGGTGTCTGTTTGAGCGCTAAGCCCGTTGTATTCACTTGCACCGTACCCTACAGCATTAACTTGGGGCTCTCCACCATTCTTGGCATACTCCAGAAATGGCAAAATAGGGTAAATACGCCCGGGACGGTCTGCATGGCACAATTCGAGCAACTTCTCACCTGTTATATCAGCAGGGAGTTTGACACCATGTTCTGTCAAGATAGCACCTTTGACTTTTTTCCAGTCAATGCTACAAGCAGAACTACCAGTGTTCATCCGGGAACCCTTACACGTTCTAATCTTTCTCATTTTCTTCTACAATTAAGATTATTAATTTTTATTTCCATCGAGCGTATATTTATGGCATCAATCGGCTCGCTCACAGCCTCACCGGAATCTGTATAGGCTCCGTATCTGCCATATGAATAGTTTTCTGAATAACTATGTTTCACTTTTTCGTCATAGTCGCAGTCGAACCGAGAATCTTCATATAATACTTCCAATAAACGTTTATAAATTGGCCGAAGGATATTTTTAAAAGATGTGGTTCTGCGCATCTCATTGCTCCACTCTTTACAAGAAGAACATGCTATAATTAACGAAACCTTTGCTTTTGAAAAATAATCCGCGTCACCTCTATCCTCACTAATTGGAGTGAATAGTGCAACCAATGGAAACTTCCTTTCAGACTGGGCAGAAGACTTACTGTATTCATCTAAAATATCTTTGATATATTGACTGCTACCGAAGATGTAATTCAACCTTGGGGACTTCACAACTTTAGTTCCCCCTTTCCCATTTGGATAGAGGATTTCAAGCCCTTCTGGAAGTTCCTTTACAATCTCCTCAAACAGTTCTGTTATATCTAAATCTATCATAAATTGAAAGCATTAATTGGGGTCAAAAGATTCTTGGTTATTTTCACATCGAAAGGACAATCATTCGACATAGCCCATTCAACAAACTGTTTATTCTTCTCTACCATGCTATTCCATGTGCTTACTTGTCTCTTCAAAGGAGCTATATATTCATTAGCACATTTCAAACGGACAAGCCCGGTTATTGTAGCCTGGGTGTTTGCGTCACGAAGAATATGATAAAAGACATAGTCAGCGAACGGTTCACACAGCTTCTCGCATAATACTGCATATCCGGACTGGGGGGCTTCCTTCTCTTCTGAAATATCAACTTCATCTGAAGAATCCTCCTTTTCCCGTTCAATAAGCTCCAAATAATCTGTGATAGCTTGGGAAAGAGTCACACCAACAACATTCCGGAGAAATTCGGGCTGAAATGCCTTAATATACCCATTTATCACCTCATTCACAGCAAGAGATTGGGGCGAAGGCATTTCAGCGACCGAAACATTCTCAATATGCCTGGAACCTGACATAAAATATGAAACATCAATCAACATAGCGATAGTTATTTAGAAGTCTTGCCTTTCCCGGTTTTCTTTTCATCTTCTACGGAAACGGCTTTATCATCTGTAACAGTTACCTCCTTGGCATCTTCCTCTTGCAAATCTTTTGAATCGGCAACCGGAAGATTCTTTTCATCAGAAGGCACCTGTACTTCAAGTTCTGCAATGCGAGCTTTCATTGTTTCACGCTCTTCTGTCAGTTCAACAATTGTCTTATCTTTCTCTGCAATGGATGCAGTAAGCCTGCCAATCTCTTCATTTTTCTCTGCAAGCATACATTCCAATGTCTTTCGGGCATCTTCTTCTGTAACAAGACCACATTCGGAAATAGGGATGAGTTGAATCATCCCTCTATTAATCCGAATGCGTTGCTCTTTAAGCACATTGGTTACATCCTTATCGTTACCTCTAAGTATGTAATCCATAATCCTACGCTTTAGTTATTGCAGTCTTCAATGCGGCCAAATCCCCATAAGCGAAAGCCCACGGCATATAAATCGGGAAGATAACTTCTTCTTGTGCCATCAGCACAACCTCATTGCAAAGCTTGGTCTCCACATCTTCAGCCCATTCAAGTGTCAAAGTGGTATAATCAACCAAATTTGCGGCTTGGTTAAAGTCACCTAAAAGATACTTACCTGGAAGAATACCACCATACTCGATAATCGGACGACCGGCAATATATTTCACCCCATCAACCATTTTAACGATACCAAGATTACGTCCTGTCGTATCTTTTTCTGATTCCATACCGTTAACAGTCATTGGATTAAGAATAATAGCATTCGGAAAATACTGGGCATATGTCATTGCGGCGAAAGCTGTTTTCACTACATCTTCAGAGTTGGGTTCCTCAATGTTCTTAAAGCCGGCTTCATGAACACTGAATGTCATTTTATCCGTAGCCGTTTCAGCACCGGAGAACGCGACACCAGGAATAAGGATACGACCATCTTCCATTTTCACAAGAGCGTGTGTTTTGTTCAGTTCTGTAAGAACAGCGGCACCAGCGAACGTGATACTCATTCCATCAAGAATCAAATCCTGTGGTTCTGCAAACTCTACAATCACATCCTTATCACCGTTATATCCGGTAATAGCTTTTACAGCACCGGCGGCACCTGTAACAATGGCTGTACTGATAATCTTCTCTACAGAAGTCACCCCAGTATTATTAATAATACCAAGCAAATTCTCACCATTACCGTCACCAAACAAGATGTTCCAGTCTTCTGCCATCCAAACAGCTTCAGGAAGCATGTTCAAGATGTAGGAACGAATGTACACTCTTGATTTCAACATACGTTTTGAGATACGGATATGAGTACCAAGGCGCTTAGTTCCTGTCTGTATCTCTTTTACCTTGATGCTTGATTCAGGCAAACGCCCATTCTCTGTTACAAAACGGGCATTGCGGTTGAAAGCATATACTTGTGCATAGGCAAGTTGAGGGTATGCAGGATCAGCAGTCAACGTCGTTAATACATCACGCATATGCAACTTTTTGTTGGCAACCTGAGTCACAACACGTTTCTGTTGTTGAGTAATCAACAAATCACCGGTGTAATTGTCAGTCATGGAAACGACATCTTTCAAGGAGAAGCCGTCAAATTCTCCTGATTTGCGTGTTTTTCCTTCTGCGAAATCTCTGAATTTTTCAGAATCAAGCATCTCGTTCAACTTCTCATCGAACTTGTTGATAGTATCCATAGAAAGACCTTTCTGCTTCATTTTCTCGATACTTTCACCTAGAGTTTTAACTTGTTCTACAAGTTGCTCGTTGTCCTTTACCAATTGCTGGAACTTTTCTCCATCATAGGCTTTCAATAGATTATTGATGTCACCAAACTGTTTCGTTACCTCCTCCGGTGAGGCAAATCCTTCAAGTGACTTGTTAACTACTTCACACATCATGCCGACAATGTTTTCCATGAAAGTTTTCTGTTCTGCCGGCAGACCGTCTGTTTTCAGATTAAAATCTGATACTGTAAATTTTTTAGGCATAAAATTTAAATTTTAAGTTATTTATTCTCGAAACAGCTATTCAAACTCTTGAAATCGAGTAAAGTGCCATTATCAGCGGCTTTAATCGTTACTTCATCGTTCCCATTTTCCCCGTCATTCTTTTCTTGAGTGTCAACAGACGGCTCATTTTTTCCGGTGGTATTTTCAGAAGTGTTTTGCAGAATAGCATTCGAACGATATACTTTTCCCCAACAGTGGGGACATCTTACATAATTCATAAGGTCTTGTAGACCCTTTTGAGTAAATTCTTTCTTTTCTGATTTGACAGAATCAATAAGAGAAATTACTTGGGTTCTAATCTCCGGAGTGAGCTTCTCCATTTCTTCCCTTACAATGTCCTGTGTTATCCATCTCTGATAATCAGCAGCATAATCTAATACCTGTTGGGCAAAGGTATGCTCTGTTTCTGCATCATAATCAAATTGATAACCACAATGAGGACATGAGACAACGGCACCACCGTTGAGGCTCTTCAGTAATAAACTTAATTCCATATCGTATCCTTTTAAACGTTCATCACTATATCCATGCTGCAAGAACGCTTTCCGGACGAAATCAACAGCTTCCTTTACCTGGTCAGCAGTAGCAGACTTGATATTCACAAGGAACGTCTGTGGATTACTCCCCCAACTTGTCAATGTTGAATATTCCATCATACGCCATTCAAGCACCTTACAAGGATCGATAGAATCCCTTTTGATGGCTTTTACTCCGATAGAGTGTTCTAGGGTTCTTCCATTCTCTGCAAACAGCTTATAATCAGCTAACGTATCACGGCCAATCTGTTTTTCAAGATTTAACTGACCGACCATAACCAAATTACCTTCTGTTTCCTTACCACTCAACGGAACACCTAACAACTGGTCTGTACGATGATTCAGGAACCAACGCATCCGACCAATATTTTCTTTCAATGTCTTATTGAATGAGCCGGGCATAGATATGTCATTTTGTGAGTCCTTCACACCGATACCGTTCACCGCAACGGTAACGATACCCTTCTCATCAACATCATTTGCCTTTGTCTTGTACTGAAGGCTTTTGATTTTCTCTTCCATCTTTTTCATCTCCACTTTTAGTGTTAAAAACTCGATTTACTTTATCCAGTTCCTCATCTGACATATCAAATTTCAATTTGTCAAACAAGGGATTTTCTATCATACTTTCGCCTATTTGAGCACGCCAGTCATTGAGTGTTATAAGCCCACATGAGAATTGTTCACGACAACGTTTATTTATATTTGTCTTTACGTATTCGGATTCTTTCAATCCTTCCTGCAAACAATCAACATCAGAGAAATCACAATCCAAATAATATCCCCCTCCTTCAAGACCAAGGAAAGCTGTAAAATCCTTGCAGAATTGTTTGGCCATAGGAATAACAGTTGAACAATATACGCTCTTTTCAGCAGTAGCCTGATTGCTAAATGTGGACTGGTCTTTTCGCGGAACAAGAACGGCAGGGATGCCGTATGCCCCTGCAATATTTATTGCATCAGCCAAAGTCTCTTCAAACGGCTGTAACTCTGCAATAGAAAGATTAGTACGAACAAAGTCAATGTCTGCATCTGAAATACCATAAGGTACCTGGCCCTTCCTTACACCATACTTCTCAAAATTTTGCTTCAAAAGCTGTTCCTTTTCATCGTCAGTCAACGCTATTGAACCGGTAGCATCAGTTTTCTTACTTACAATAAAGCCCAATCCACCCCGCTTTACATAAATCACATTTCTAGCTTCATATACAGCTATTAGATTTGACATTGGCTTATTTTGGGAAGCAAGACGACTTTTGGACTTCAAGAACATAGCCCCTGAATAGAACTCTGCACTTCCGTCTCTATCATGCCATATTTGGTATGGAGGAATTTCCAAACTACCATTCCAACCATACTCCAAACGATAGCTACGAATAATATCTTCTGTTTGGGCAATGCCAAACAATGGTATATTCCCGTAAACAGGTTCTACAATAGTCTTATCAGAAGGTAGCACCCAATAATTATCGCAATATCTCCATTTTTCAGCTGTAGAAAAGACATCAGGCATAGCGGCACGAATAAAGCTATTCCCTGTACACAATTTATAAATATGGTGCTGATAAATCAATTCTTTCCAACGCATCAAACAATTAGGACGACTAAGTATGCCATTCATTCGTTTATTCGCCCATACTATACTGTCATCCTTAGTTTTCTTCAATTGAAAATTAGCACCTGCAATTCGCGATGCAATATAATCGATCGGGAAAAAGACTTCAGGTATCGTACTGAATAGCGTTAGATAGTTACTGCCCGCTACAATAGGACTAGTAAGGTCCTCAATGTATGCAACTGACCATTTTTCAGCCTTGCCACTTTGAGTATCTATATCCTTATTTTCAGATGAAGTAACTATTTCAACTTCACCTTTAGTCTTAGATTTCTTTCCAAATAGATTATCAAAAAAAATATTCATTGGGTTCCTTTTTGAGCAAAACTAAGTAAAAAGGAAAACCGTTTTCCAAAACACTAAAATCTTGAAATTACGAAAACATAATATCAACAATACAACATCCTTATTTTCAATCACATATAACGCAATTCAATTCAAACCTAATTTTACAACGAACTGTACTAGCCCACTCAAAACAGCACTGGCCTCTTTTGTTTCACTATCTTTATTATAGTCCATCAGATTATTCATGAAGGCAACATATTCCGTATCAGATTCTACTTTTGATGCAGAAAAAAGAATACTATTTTTCACATAATCAGATGTTGCAGCAATACGCTTATCTACATCCGGAAACTCTTTCATTACACGAATCTCCTTGTTTGTACTAGAACGGAGTTCCCGGATAAAAGGGAAATAAGCATCTGTACATTCAATTACACATGAATCAGATTCATGGGACAAAATAGAAGAACGTATATCTTCTGTTGAAGTAGTATCCATAAATACGACATCAACAACATGCCATTTATTTCCACATCTAAACGCTTGTATAAGGACAAATTTCCCATTAACATTCGGCATCACATATAGAATCTTCTTAGTGTATTTACATTCGGTATCTGGATTGAAGAAATTAATAGTGCCATTACAAGCATACAAGTTTCTTTTTCGCCGGTTACTAAACTCTATATACTGCTCACTACACAAATCCACAACGACATATCGGAACGTATCAGACAGGTGTCCGTGCTCCTCATAAGTCTGCAAGGTAGTTTTATTCTTGACCTTAGTTTTAAGAATGGCACCGTTAGCATCTTTCTGTACGCTCATGTAGTCCTCAATAGATACCGAACATGATTCGTCAATGTGTATCTCTATACCGGGAACAGTACAATCAAAGATAGCATTGATAAACTCACCGGTCATGGCAACACTCGGATTCTTGTTGCCTACCTTATCTTCAATCTCGAATCCTTCTTTCTGCAATGTATCTATGAATAAGTCCATCCAGGAACGCTTCTCATCGTCAATGCTGTTTGCCGCTTTCGTTGATGCATCACCATGTACATATAACCTATCAGAATATTGGATAGATTTCAGATACTTTGCAACAAGTTTGGAAGCTTTCTTTACTGTATTGTTGGGGCTTTCAGCACACGTTTCATGGAATTGCCAAACCTTGGTACCAGTTGTGAAATCGACCTGCCAATATGATACGCTGATATACGGAAGCACGTTGTTATCGACAGAGATATGAATAGGTAAGTCCGGAACATACTTATGCTCACCGGAATGTTTGCCACGATTGAAGGAACCGAAGAACTCACTACCGGTACGAATGACACCCCATTCTCCCAATGCGTACACATTGTAATAGTCCGGATCGTGAACTCTATCATACTCAAAGTCGGCAACACATTGCTCATCATAGAAACCATACGTACCGTCAGGACTACCAACAACCCAAAAATTATTCAAATAGGTAGATTGGATAATAACTGTATTAGGGGCCTGTTCCTCGATTTGCTTAGTACGAAGATTAAGTATTTGCCTGGGTGCGTTCTTTCTTACGGATTTGACCTTGGTAAGTTCTTCCGGCAACTCTTTGCCGGCAATGGTAACAGTCATCGGTACATCATACCATTTATCTTTATCAATAAACTCTTTCTTTATCCAATGGCTTTCACTGATCGGGTTAAAGGTACAAATAATCTGCTGCCCTTTCTTACCACGCAAACGCTTACGTAGCTGCTTGAAATCCGGATGCTCGAACTCTGACCATTCCTCTAACTGAACTCGCTTATAGTTAGAGATACCTTTTATCTTCTCCGGATCGTCAAGACCGGAGAAATCTATCTTCGCACCATTTACCAGACATTTAATAGTATTCTGTTGGAATTTGAACAAATGGGATATGCCAAGATCGGCCGCAGCGACCTTATAATCTTCATAAATGGTTTTGAGAATAGAAGCTCCTACTTTACGCATGACAAGAGTGTTCTCACCATCCTGTAATGTCTGTATCAGTATTGTTTGTGCCACACTATACGACTTACCGGAAGATGAACCTCCATAGAGAATGATAAAACGGATAGTCTCATCATTCAAGTACTTCAATAGATAAAATCCGTTAGGATTTAGCTTCTTATAATTTATAACCATATTGTTCTAAGAGTAAGGTTTCTCCGTAGGGTGAATACCGAATTTTGCAGTTCAAATTGTTCTATTCTTCCGAATTCTCATTATCTTCAAATCCGATACGAAGTTCACCGACTTTATTTCCGTCTCCACCTTTGATGTTGACATTCTTATCGGCTTCCCATCCATTCCAGGCACCAAGCAAACGAGCGGCTTCTGTTTTACCGTTGAACTCATAGACAACTTCTCCTCTCTTATTCTGAATCTTCTTCAATGCATTACGGGTACGCTTTGGAAGCTGCGAAGGACTTTTCATCTTTACCTTACCTGTTAGCTCATCGACAATATACAAGTCATTAGGATCAGAAGTTATGATATCCATCAGCACACGTTCAACTGTTTCACGTTTAACTTCAGATTCTTTCGCCCTCTTTTCTCTTATCTCTTTTATCCTTGATGTAACCTTGATGTTCTGCATAAGGGCATGAGCATTGCGCCAAACGCTCTCCTGCTTCATCTTAGTGCAGTCGTAAGCCATCCGGTATGCTTCACTTGCGTTGCCATCTATGTCAACGTAATACTGGCAAAACTTCTCCTGTTTTAATGTTAATGACTTCTCTTTACTCATAGCTTCAAGTTATTAAATTCCTGCATGGAGAAACAATGATAGTTACTCAACATGCAGGAATTAATTAGAATGGTTGTACACTAATAGGATTTCTATTTCTCCGCCCCCGCATTTTTTTGAGAATTATCCTCTCTCCGCACTGCGAATACCTTTTTTACTCCGTCCTCGACTGACGTATAGGACAAAGGTACTAAATAGATATCCTGGTTCACCGATTGCTCCAAATTGTCAAAATCTCGTTTTTTATTAATCAACTCTATTTCAAGCGGTTTGTAGTATTTTACTAAAGATGCAAAATACATAGTAGTCACAGGCTGGACGTTACAGATGTTGATGAGCTGACGATTACAGCCCACCGCATAGATAAGCCCCTCAATGACATCATCTATGTAAGTGAAGCACCGGATATTCTGACCACAGTTGTATAATGACACGTTTTCCTTTTCCATCAGGAACCAGAGAAGAGTTCTTTTTCGCGGATTAGGTCCATATACATTATGCAGCCGGCACCCGGTCGCAGCCTTACAATAGATAGATGCATACTGTTCATCGAAATACTTGCTTATTCCATACATAGAAGTGGTATTCTCCGGATTAGCCGTTGACGAACTGGCATATATTAACTTCACATGATTTTGATTGCAAGCATCAGCTACTCGCATGAAAGTATCAATGTTATCCTTCCTGATCTGTTCCAGGTTTCCATTAAACACACTAGTTTGCGCCGCCAAATGGAACACACAATCAATACCCCCATTTTTCAGGAGCTCACATACTTTTGTGGCTTCAGTACCAGACTTTCGATCAAGTCCTATGACTTCAACACCTCTTTTTGTCAATTCGCGGCAAAGGGCTTTTCCTATAAACCCCTCACTGCCGGTTACAATCATTTTTCTCATCATCACAAAAAATAAAGGCGTATCGAATAAACAATACACCAAAGGTTCAACAATTATATAAATTTCAGTTCTTATTATTACAATCTTTCCTTACCTTTGCAATATGAATAAAGACAGAAAAAGAGTTCTGATAATAGGTAATGGATTTGACCTTTGTTTAGGCAGAAAGACTTCATACAAGGACTTTTGCCAATCCGAATTTTGTCCCAAAGACTACCCATCTCCTTTAATCAAACATTTAAATGACAAATGGAACGATAATTTAGATGCTGTAAAATGGTATGATTTGGAGAATGAGTTATACAATTATTATATAAGAATCAAAAACAATAATGGGCAAATAATAGACCTATACAACGATAAAGAAAGGAACGTTTTAGAACAAATTCAAGCAAATGGACCAGTCACAGAATTTTATGAATGTATAAAATCTAATGTGGATATTGTCAATAATTTGTTAAAAAACGGAATATTAATCTTACCACGCTTTTCTTGTTATATCAGTTTCTCGCATGAAGATATTTTAAATCCTCCTATTGAACGAGACCAAAAAGCCTTACAACTCATAAAAAATGGATTAATACAATATCTCATAAAAGTACAGCAAGAAGCTATTAACGAAAATTCTATAGCTGGAATTGTCGCAAGAGCCTTTATGCGGAATAAATCAAATGATCAAATTGTCATATATTCTTTTAACTACACGAGTTTTAGTGAAGTAGCTCCTAATTCCAGTTTTGCAATGGAGTTTAATGATACAATAAACTATGTACATGGATGTATCTTAGATGGAAATATTATATTAGGAACAAAAGACGAGAAAATTGTTCATAACTATGACTTCATACAGAAATCATTTGATTCTCAATATAATCCTCCTGCTATGGTATATGATTTAATGGATGCTGATGATATTACAATATTTGGGCATTCATTAGGCATAAATGACAGCCAATATTTTAAAGCCTTTTTTGAAAGACAATCTTCATCCACTAATCCTCAAAAGAAGAATATTACAATATTCACTAAAGACGCAAAATCAGAAATTGAGATAAAACGCTCACTACAAGAAATGACAAATTGGAATTTGACATCTTTATATGGATTAAATAATCTCCAAATAATTAAAACAGATGAATGTGCCAATAATCCAGCCCTATTAAGAAAATACATCAAAATGTATATTGATAATGAAGAAGATATTGACAGTATAATTCATATCTAACTATTATGTTACTATTATTTTGTATTATTGTTATTTACTCCATTTACTACCACAGTATGCACATCGGTAATACTCTCCGTAGCTAACGACTTGATTCCTTTCATTTACAACCAAATTACACAAGCAGATATCGTCCTCTGAATTGATATTGGGATACTCCCAAAATGACAATTTCCCTTTAGCCGGTATCGGCTCTGGAAATAATATAGGATTAGCTAATACCCAGTTATAAACTTTTTTTTCGGCCCAGATAGAAGAATGATTCTGTACACAATCCACTATCTCAATGCTACCGATAATGGAGCCTGTACAAAAACTAAAATCTTTCCACTCTTTGTTTTCCGGTAATGCCAATAACTGCTCATTGGTAAGTATTGAATCATAGAAATTATCGTAATTCAAAGGTTTACCGCTTGAATGAATCAGTACCCTCTGTCCTAAGTATTTCTTAGGACACGACCAAGTACGGTTCTCAATGTTTTTAATACCGTGGACTATCAAAGAAGCCCACGGTTGTTTTATTGTTATTGCTTTCATTTCTATTCTTTATTCCTCCAATAGTTTTAGCAGTGATTTTTTATACTCGTCTATTTCCTTAATAGCATCTTCTTGACCTGATTTTGCATCATTTATCATTAAATCTGCTACTCCCTCCATTATTTCATCCTTATGCCTATTCAGATATTTGATAAAGTATTCCTGCATCAAATCAGTATCCATATTTGCTATATCCGAATATGTGTCTCCACTTCCATAACTGCCAGAAAAAGAAGAATAACAAAGATTACTTATATTCATACTCTGAATACTCTCCCTTCTGCCAAATCCATCTGTATGCTTATCTATTCCACTATTGCTATGGCTTTGAAACTCTTCTCTGATTTTAGGGAGAGTTTCTTTAATAAACTTTTTCAGTTTTCTGCCAGTAGTGATTAACTTACTTAATTCTTTTGCTGTCATCATCAGTCTCCTTTCTTTTTAATCCGTTCTAGTACATCTCTGTTGGCTTCCAATATTTCATCGAAAGACAGAATAGGCATCCAACATATAACCTTAATATCATCCTTTTCGACACTTTTTCCTAAATATGATATATCACTATCAGTAGTCCATATACCATTTTCATACGTGAATACATCTATATGCTTACGTGATTCAGCTTCTCTATCATCGTATTTATAGTAATATAAAAATCCGACTAAAACACGCTGACCTTTATCCGGCAACCGTTCCTCCACGCTTATCCACGGGGATTGCTTTGCGTGCCATTCTGCACCACATTGAAAATCTTCCATACAATCAGATTTCCGACTAACATAGTTATCTGGATCAACCTCCTTTAAAACCTCTTTTCTAAACTTTGTTTTATTAGTAGCATAGTCGTATGCTGCTTCTTCTAATGTCTGTTTCATACTTTATTTGTTTTAAGTTCCTCTTAATATTTTATTTCTCCTGATAATCCCATACGATAATGCGGAAGGGATTGCTGTTACTTATGAATCACTACCGCCATCGTACTAACGGTTGTCCCACTTTCTTTAAATTCACCGGATCCTATTTCAAAAACTTCTCCATGAACTTCTTCCAGCCATTCCCGGAAATCAACACATTTCTTTTCTGATGCAAATTTCCAATGCTGACTGGTAATAGCCGCAAGCGTTCCTCCTTCTTCTAACCGATCGTACATAAGTCTCACGTGATCTATATCCTGATTGCCGGAAAATGGAGGATTGGCGATAATCTTGGTATACTTACCGGAAAAGTCCTTTGTAAAATCGTCACCAAGTAATACTATATTGTCAAGAGAGAGAAGTAGCTCTTTATTCTCCGGCATCAACTCGTAACACTCAACCTTTACAGAAGTACAAGCCCGGTGAATCGCTTTTATCAGAGCACCACGTCCGGCACTTGGTTCAAGTACAGTATCCGTTTCGTGAATTCCACCGGCAAGCATTACCAGCCAGTCTGCAATATCAGCAGGTGTTTCAAAGAACTGAAAGTCTTTTTGTAAATCGCATCGCTTACCTTCTTTCAAGATGGAGAACACACGTTCCGGATTAAAAGGAAATGTGAATCCCTGTATCTTACCTCCCTGCCATGAGCCGCCAGCTTCTTCTATCCATTTCTTTGCTTCAGCATAGGATTTCTTATTGAATTGCACTTTCGGAAGTTTAAGAACACTATCCTCAAGAGTACAATGCTTCAGTATCTCTTCCACATTCCATTTCTTACCTTCATCAGCCTGACTCTTCCTTTCATCAACCGGAGCGTCCGGCGCTAACAGTGAGGATATTTTCGTAATAACCATATTACTCGCATCCATAAAAGTATTGACACAGGAAAGCGCTTCCATGAGAAATTCAGTATCAACATAACCGGCAGCGTCATAAACGTCTACACCTTCAGTCATATTTGACAACTCATTGAGTTGGGCTACGCTACCACGTAACGTTTTTATTAAAGTCTCTTTGTTGTTCATCATAACTTTTCTGTAAATAAATTCTTGTTGTATCTACACTACCATGACCGAGGAGATCCGCTAGTTGAATTACATCTTTGGTTTTCTTCAGGAACATTTTAGCAAAGAAGTGCCGGAAGGCGTGAGCGTGCATTTTTTTCGAATCGATACCACAATGTTTACCCCATGCTTTCAGGTGCTGCGAAAAACCTCTTTGAGTCAACGGTCCGAATCTCCCGACAGCAAGAGTACCGGATTTACCTGTCTCCTTTATATAGTCCTTTACTTCCCTCTGCAATTGCTTCTGGAAAAAGAAACGCCGATACTTGTTCCCTTTTCCTTTCAGAACAACTTCTCCGGTCGCTATATCCTCCCACGTAAATTGCTGAAACTCCGATAGCCGGGCTCCTGTAGTGCCCAATACCTTAATGAAGAAATAGTAATCTTTATTGGATTTTGTTTCAAGATATTCCAATAATCGATTATATTCCTCTTCTGTCGGCACATTGTTTACATCCAACTTGCGTTTCATTTTAGGTCGTTTCAGTTCAATAGGTTTCTTCACCCATTTGGAGAACTTCTCAATGGCTGTAATACGTAGTCTAATGGTGGCTGGAGAGAGTTTCTCCTCTTCAAGGCTTTTTATAAATCGTCTACAATTATCCATATTCAGCTCATTGGCGTATTCAAAATACTTTCTCAACGAGGTATAATAGACATCAATTGTGTGAGAGGAGTAATCATTGTTATCGGTCAACCATATTATAAAATCATTAAGCAGTTTCTTATTTTTCTCTGAAATAACCTCAAGTTTCTCCAAAGGCTTTACAGTCTTTTCCCGTCGGCCATATCCGATTTTAAGATAAGACAATAAATCACAAACAGCCTCACACATAAACGAATGGCGCACCATAGCATCAGCATTTTTATGCTTATATTTCAAATAACCGCGCCGATTGATTTCTTCGGAATTTTCAAGAAAATCAGTCACATATTTGATGTATTTCCCGATGCTATCATAGCTCCTACCCGTCGTATACAGGTAGGATATGTAATCTACCAATATTTGTTTTCGTTTATCATCCATTTTTTTGTTATGAGAGTTAATACTTCTTCCCGTGCATCTTTTCACGGAGTTCGTTATACTTCATTTTCTGCTCGATGTGCCAAAACAGGTCTACATCTAAGTGCTTGGCAAGCCCGAAAATAGATAGTATCATATCATTCACGGCTGTAGAAAAATCAAATATTCCGTCATATCTAACGGGAAGTGTAGAGATGGAATAGATTGATTCGGTAAAACTTTCGCCTTTACAGGCTTCTGCCATATCTTCAATACAGTCATCAATATCTCCGTTGGCAAGTTCAAGGCTTATTCCTCGAAGTCCTGCAAGATCAAGCAAGCGGATAACAGCATCAGCTAATTCTTCTTCGATTGAACCTTTAATGGTTTCGTTATATGCAACTTCGTAACCGCGCTCTTTGGGAATGTCAGAATCCAATCCTTGACAAATGCGGCTGTTAGCAATCTTCTTATTATACCGATCAACATTAGCACGCCTTCCTTTTCTATCTGCTTCCACAGCTTCCATCAGTTCAGAAATCACAAGGCAAAGAAAATGATTGTTACTTAGCTCTTGATCGTGAAACCCATGTTCACAAGCTGTTTTATATGCTTTGTCTCTTAATTCATTTAAATTCATTTTACTCATCCTTGTAATGCTTAAATATATCTATCCAATTCCTTTTCTAATAATTCTCCATCTATTTCAGGAAACAGCCTCAGAACTAAATCCAAAGATTTGCAATAATTGTTACTGTATTCTTCAGTATCCATTAATCGAAGTACCATAGAACAAAAGATACTTTTTGTGTCTTTTAATTCGCCTTTCATCAGCAATTTTGACAGTTCGATAATTTGACTAGTAGGATTATGAAAACTTCCGTTTATATATTGAAAAATTAGTCTTCCTTCAAATTGGCATATTTCACAATCTAGTTCACAATCAATGTACTCTATTTTACCATTTATGAATTCACAATAAACACATTCACTATTAGAAGCAAATAAAATTGCAAAATCATAGATATCATCACTATTACCTACAATTATTGAAGTAGATTCAAGAGTTTCCGAAACACCATTATTCCACTTTGCATCTTCAATAAGTTCCCTCACATATTCTTGAACTCTTGTGATGTTCTGCTCTATTAAATCTTTTTTACTCATAATTTCAATTCAATTAAATTCGATTATTTTTTTGCAATATTCTCCCAAAAAACAGCACCTTCAGGAGTATTATAAAAAGGGAATGAAATAGCTAGAAACCGATGAAAGCAGCAATCAACATCTAACAAATTGTTCATCCGTTCTTCATTTGTCATTGAGAAGTCAGGACACTCAATATTAAATGTCTCATTTGCTCTTTCTGTATTATATTTCCATTGATTGAAAATACCTAGTCTTTCTAATTTTTCTATTTTTTCATTCCTCTTCATATTGATTGACTTTTAATGCTTTACATCTATAAAGGTAATCGTTATTGACAAGTTTAGCAAACAGAATCTTCGCCATTTTAACGCCATTTTACTCGGTCTTTTTCTTCAACAAATCAAATATTATCCTCTCACCCTCTTTTAAACCATCAAGATAGCCTTTTGCATGTTCACCGGCATTATACACTATAAAAGAGAGGATCAACAAAAACAGTCCGAGCGAACGATGCCAGTATGGAAGTTGGACTGTGAACGGCTTGATTGTTATAGAAAAGTGTCCTACATATAGCAGGAACACAAACAAAATCACACATGAAATAATTGTTGTTTTCATATTAATCTGTAAATAAATTAAGTTGAGTTGTAAACTCGGGTTTATAAATTCTAAATTTACGGTTAAAGAAAGTCTCAAAGGCTGTTACAATTTCAGAGATGGTATTATCAGCAATTCCTAATAATTTATCATCGGCAACTATAAGAGATAAAGCCTTGTCAAGAGTCATTTTCTTCTCAATAAACAGGGAATACACCAAATATCTACGGGTATATTCCCCAGCCTTGAGTGACTCAACTTCTTCAGGAGTGGCCTTTCTCTTGTACAATACTTTATACCAATGTGTTTCAGCAGTACGAGCACGCTTTTGTCTCGGTAACAAGTCATAAAACACGGCAATTTCATTCTTTTGGATACACTTATGTTTTTTACGAACACCATACATCACATAAGGAGTGTTCCAATCAAGATGAGTCTTTCGATATTCAAGCTCCAGCTCTCGATCAATAAGATCTTGCTCAAAGTCTTGTTTCATTAACCATTCCTCGAACCAGGCAGCAAGTGCTTCTTCTCGATCATAATAATCTTTTCCATTTATACATAAGGGAATCATAATAACTCTTTCTATTGCATTTCACGTTTAAATCTTTCCTCTAAATCAAAAATGGTTTCTCCACTATTACGCCGATAGGGCCTATCGGTATTTAACTGAAGTTCTTTCAGCTTTTTCCAATACCATGGAAGGTACAAATACATATTCTTCAACTCCTTCAAGTTCTTATTTCCACAACACCAGCAACTCACACGATCAAGTAGCTCATATAGCCTTACTCCATCCTCATGCCAAACAAAGCCTTTTGTGTAACAATACTGGAGTGCATCTGCTTCAGTAATGCCCCAATCACGAAGTGGTAAAACCCGATTTGGTCGTTTTTCCTTTTCAAAGCGATGGGTCTCATCGGCAGCAATACCGACATAATCAATTCCGTCTTTTGTGTGAGCTTTCAACGCACGAAGTTTTTCACTCGTTCCCCACCGGCATGTTCCCCCGCACCAACTATATCCTTTTTTATGGATAATATTGGTCCCTCTTTTCTTAACCGGCCTTTCAAACATTGTCCAAAGAAAAGGTTGCTCCGGATGCAGTTCTGTATATTTAATGCCAAGTTTTTTAAGAATTGGAAGAACAGCATCACGAGTGTTATAGATTGCCTGAAATTCCATACCTGTATCATAGAAAACGACTTCATCCAACTGATATCCTTTATCTATTAGCATGAAAAGCATTGCCAAGGAATCCTTTCCAAAGCTGACTGAAGCATAATATTTCATACAAAAAATTTAATAGACAAGTCACTTTTTCTTCTTTGCCCTCTGATTATTAATCTGTGACATACACATACGGCACCAGGAAGTCAACAAATGATATTCCTTACCTTTTCTCACCACTATACGATTGTAGAACCGGTTCAAGTAGAAGTAATTTCCGCAATGGGTACATTTTTTCATTTCACGTCCTGAATCATCTATAATCCGATTACGCGGCTTACGACGAATTAGAGTACAACTTTTACACTTCTCATCAGTTTCGCGGTGCCGCCGGCAATGTGATAAGGATTTTGCTCCACATTTAGCAAACACCTTACAATCTCTACGAGGTATTGATTGACACACATTCATGGCTTCCTCGCATTCAAGAATTTATTTACTACACGAGAAAGTACATCCTCATTCTCCGGCATCAGCCATTCTTTTGCAACGTTCCAAGCAATACTCATAGCAGGATTGAAGTTATCCTTCCTGACTGTGTGATGAGACAAACGTCCTTCAGTGGGCTTCAAACCCTTATCATGTAAGATACACAGTCCATTCTCGAAAAAAGCACAATACTCCTTACCAGCAACGGGCTGAATCATCGGAATAGCAATATTAATAACCCCTAAGAATATACCAGCAGCCCAGTTCGTCAGAGCTAACCTGTCGGCATAACCTGCATCAATAATTCGTTCAATATCATCAGGAGTACCTAAACATGGCGTATGACATTGTTGTTTACAAACACTGCATGAGCATTGTACAGGTACACGACCTGAAGCCCTCATTACCCTTTGTAATGAGGTTTCTTTTGATAATTCTCTCATAGTAAATTATTTGAGATACTACAGATTATTAAACATCGCCCCACAGCTTTACTGCAAGGTCATAATTTTTTTTAGCCTCTTTTACTGCTTTATTGGCATAAGCCATAGCGTATGTATGCTCGCGTCGGTACTTACCGGACTTCAATCCTTCGTGATATTCTTTTGCTTGTTCCAACTTATGTTCGTAGAAATCTATACTTTCCGGCATGGACAAGTTTATCGTATTAGCCCTTTTTTCCCAATACTTCGCAACTCTTTCATGTTCGGCAGCCTTATCGCTAAACTCAACGCTTTTCCCCATGTTATTCCAGGCATCATCTATCATTTTGCGATGTCCTCGTTCGCTATGGTGTCCAACTTTGATAGGCTCACCCAAAGAAAGGAAATCGCGATGTTTATTTGATTTCTGAAAATACTCATTACTTTTTTGTACTGCCGATGACGCCCATTCATGCCTGCGTTCCGCTCTTTGCTTAGCCCATTCTTGAACATTAAAGCCGTCAGCTCTAACGATGGAGTAATAGTAAAACCCATCTTTCTCGAAGATTAGGTTAAATACTATACTTTCGTTCTCCTTACCATACTTGGTGGTAACCTCAATAGTTTCACCTTTTTCGTGCTTCTCATCACACTTTGCCAAAAATACATTTGGCGCAAATTTGTAATACGTGTTCATTTTTTTTATTAAATTGGTTTGACTTATATGAAAAATGAGAAACCACAGCTACTTAGCCGTGGTTTCATCATTAAATAACTTTGGTTGACTGGGTTGAACCAAATCATCGAATAAACCAGGAACACGAGGTTGTAACGCCTTGTATTCTTCCTGAAAGAATTCTTCTTTGGTTCTCCCATTTTTTTTACCCTTTCGTGTATGTACATCGAAAGTGTAATCTGGAATAGGAATAGGATAACGCCTGACATCATTTATCCACTTTTCTATATCAATATCCTTTCTATCATAGATGAAGTTTTGCAAATGATCCGCATCACGATTCTTTCTACATTCACAAAGGAGAATAACAGCTTTACTGACAAATATCCTCCCTTTGGGTTCAGTAGCAGTCTTGTTTACCAGCTCATGCCCCTGCCACAATGCTTCTATCTCTTTAGTAATGATTCCATAGCAATCTTCAGCACTAATGGTAAACAGACGCTTCCACACATAGTCGCGGTACCCACTCGCCCAAAGTTCCAATGCAAAAAAGCCGGCTACCCCGGTGTCGGCTCGCCTAATGGCTTTCTGCATTGCAGAACTCACCTCAAAGAAATCATATCCGCAAACTGTTCTTATAATCATAATTCTAATTTAATGGTTTGACTTTTAGTTTATTACATCAGTAAAGTTAGCTAAAAAAGGCGAATATGACAAACAGAATGGACGCCATTTAAACGCCTTTTTTACAGACTATTAGAATTTGAATTTGCATGATATATTATATTGAACGAGCTGCTTTGTTTTGTCTTTCCCATTAGTGGTTGCACTCTTTAGCAAAATACTATCACCAAAATTCTTTTTGATAAAGAGGATAGATTTACGTTCCTCTTCCTGATTCCTTATAGAAGCAAGCCCACCAGCGTTTACAAAAGTGTTCTTTTGCTCAAAATTATACCGCAAATCGGTTAAAACCTTACGTTCTTTGTACTTCATGTAACAAGAAATCCAAAAATCTTCCTTCAAACGTATTTCCTCATTCCACCAAGTGTTTTTGTTATAGATTACTCCATAACTGCAACCGGTTATCATTTTCGAAAGAGAAAGAAAAGCGGATTCATCATACATTACCGGCGATATCCGAGCGGTGAAGCCAAACAGATGTACATCCATCATACTGGCCATCTCAAATAATGACTGAATGATATTGGTTATCTTATCTTTATCCTTTATCCGGCTAGGTTCTCCTTTTTCCACATAAATAGGTTTGCAGGCATGGACATCATCATCAAGCATGAAAAGTTCTCCAAAATGCTTTGCCATCCAGTTACGTTTCGGGATGAGGCCCATAACGTCGTCAGGATGAGTAACAATTTCACATTCCGGGTTAAATTGTTGATATAAGTCAGCTTGACTTTCAGCAACGCAAATGATAGGATCGTTCACCAACTTTTTAGCGAACACCCGGTCATGGCGTTTATGACTTGGTATTACTATCTTGCAGGGCATGGCGAACGTCTTTTATATCAATTACATTAGATTTACTTATTTTCCCGGTTTTGTACGACTTCATGTGCTGCATGTCCAGCCTTTCACGAAGCCAGTTGCTATCTACCTCATTACTTGAGGTGATGATAAACAACTCATGTTTTTCGTCATACTTTGGAATGAGAGGATAAATGGCTGTATCATCCGTGATGGCATCGAAGCGCTCTTTAAATTCATCCTCTTTCTTCTCCGGGGCAAATTCGATGCCCCAATCTTGGAGTTCCGCCTTATTCCACTCGTTTTCCATAACGTCCAAATCATTCTCACCAAAATTGACATTATCTTTAGTGGCATATTCCCTCAACTTCTTAACGGGGGTATCAGGTGCCAGAATTTTACAAGGCAGTTCTTTATAACCTAACTCCTTGCAAGCTCGCAAACGTAAATTACCACAAACAACAATATATCTGCCATCATTGTAGGGAAAAACTATAAGTTCTCGAAGCTCAAGCATCTCTGGCGAATCCTGAATGCTTTTCTTCATCGCTTCAAAGCGGTAATCACGAAAAAAACGTGGATTTTTCGGCAATCCCGTGAGCTGCCCCTTATTAAAATCAAGTAGGCAGACTTGAATAATCTCTGTCATAACTAACTATATTAAAATCAACAACACAAAATCAACAACACAAACAGTCAGTAACAACACCTAATCATTTTTTCTATCATCGAACTCTATCTTATCTTTGATAAGCTGTTCAATGTCCTCACAACCAAATCTTTTTAAATAGGCAACAAGGTAAATTATCATCTCGGCTGCCAATTCTTCATCTTCCGAATATTTAGGAAGATTATCACTCCTATATTTAGAAGCAATATCGAATTTTCTCCAAACGGCTTCAATTCTTATGCTAAACGCTTTTCTTGAGCTATGCTCATTCATCTTAAAGCGCTTCCTCATGATATTCAAGCATCTCTGGGCAAACCTATTCAATGTTATCATATCGATCGGGTTAAATTGTTAGACTATGAATAATCTCACACGATTCTATTAGGTTGGTCTCTGATGCGAAACCAATGAACATATTCTTTATCTATCAGCATACTATTATTTATTTTGAGGGGTCTGTTGTATCTAAATATTTCCTGTACTCTAATTCTGTCTTAGCAAGATTGATTACGGTATTAACCCCTTGGAAAACTTGTTTTGCTTGGCTCACTTTACTAGGATCTTCTTTCACATCCTTAATTTGTTGAAGAACCAAATTCCTCAAATCTTGTAAAATGGTAGGGTTCACTGTAGACACCTTATTCAACCGTTCATTAGCCAACACGACAACTGTGTTTGTTATTGGCCGAAAACGATTCAATTTGGAAGCCAAATCAAACATACTAAATACCAATACTTTGCCATTATTCAAGTATATCTCAACTTCGGTACCATCATCACCGGTACCGTCACAGTAATTGAGAATTACAACTTCTTCATTCTGATAAAGGAATGGTTTATTAACCATTTCTTTCAATCTATCTATTGCTCCATCAGTCATGATTCATTCTTTTTTGTTGCTTTATTAATTTGTCTATTCAAAGCTCCTTTTAGCTTGATTAGGTACTGAACATCTTCCGGATATCGGGCATACAAAGAATTCTCTTTTTTTAATTGTTCAGAACGACTAATCATGTAAAGGTTCTCAATGGAAACGTTTTGCCTGTTGCCATCTTTAAACTGAATATTATAACCAGGGGGGATTTCTCCATTATGCTCAATCCATACAAGCCGATGTTTAAGTTCAAAGACATTCGGTTCGGCAGTTTTCACTTCAATGTAACCGTCACGAGTTATGCGTTCATAACCGACTGGTTTATGATTTTTGGGGATATGTCCTTTCTTAAATCGAGTAGCTTTCGTTTTTGCTAATTGTTCCTCTGACATATATTCCGTTTGCTTACGTCCCTTGTTCATCGGTTGGTGGCCTTTGGGAAAGAAGCTTTTAGAAGCGCATTGAAATTTAAATTCTTTAGATTTAAAGAGCCGTAATTTAAATGCAACTCCATTTACAGCAGAATAAGTGGTACCTAATATCTGTGCTATTTCCTCATTAGTATGATTGGGATACAACTTTTTCAATTTATCAAGTCTCTCACTATTCCAAAACGAGATTCTCGGAGAGCGCCTAAGTTTTCGAATCAAGGCCTTTGTTTTAACAGCACTAAGTGTTTTATCAAGACGCCTAGCAAGTTCTTTTAAATCAGCAGTCGGGTACTCACTGTCAAGTATAGCAAGTTGTTCGTCAGTCCACGTTTTCATAAGTGCGTCAATAAAGAGAGGAAACCACTAGGCTTCCTCTGTGTTATCGTTATTTAGTTCTTTCAGTCTTTCTTTGAGCTTCTTTTCTTTCTTATCATATGAATCCGCAAGTTTCTTAGAGAGCGCTTTGAAATCATCCGGATATTGTTCTGCAAAAAGGATTTTCTGACACTTTTGCAAATAGGAGTAGAAATTCACATTATTCGATGATAAGCATTCAGCAATAAAGGCTCTATACCATTGGTGTCGGTCAGCTTGGTTGTTCTTGACATAATTTACAAAATCACTCTCACCATTCCATTTTTTTAAATTCAGTTTTTCAAGATAAGTACTGCTACAACCGCTAAGAACCAGCACATCAAAAACAAGTTGTTCATTTTCAGAGAATTCTTTTGTTCTCTGATAATATGTTTTCTCTTGCGCCCACTTGCGCATTTCTTCAGCAGACTTCTCCTTGACTATATCCTTCGCTCTTTTTAATTGGGCGTTTATTTTTTCCCTTTCTATCTCTTTTAGATCGGCAACGGCGGAAGTAGAGGAAGCCGTTTCTTTTCTAACATAATAGAAACTAACGTTAAATTCGGGAGAATAATGTCCAAAAAATGAAACACAACGATAAACTTCTCCATCTTCAAGCATTTTCAAAGTGCGTTCATCATCTTCTGAATACCAGCACTTACATCTAAAGATTTCATCAGGATCAACTATTTCAAATCCAAGTTGTTTAACAGCTTCCAAAGTTTTTTCATAGAAAACCTTTCTATCTTCTCCCCAATATGTATCGGGACGTCTAGCGATAATTACTGTTTTTCCAAATGAAAGAGGTTCGCCAACTTTAACAAGATGTTCATATTCTAGTTGAATTTTCCGCGTCACATAAGCAATCTGTTTTTTCTCATAGCAAGCAGCATTGATACATCTAGCATCCTTACTATTCATTTCATAGAACAAACAACCATGATTACACGTATTATTCTCACATTGAGAACATGATTTAATATCGGTATTTTCCCAATTATCGGAATCATCTTTAATCCAAGGTGCGTTACCAAGCTCCATGAAAGAATTACTCACAAATTCTCGAATCATAGCAGTAGTACATTGTTCTTCCTCCTCCTCATGAAACTCTTTTTGAGTATCTTCATCCAATTTAGAAAGAATCATAGCACCGGACAATGGTATATCTCCATTTCTTACCCGCTCTTTTAGTTCAGGAATAAGAGAATTCAATTTAATACGGTCAAAAACAAACCGGGTAGACTTTCCTATTTTAAGAGCGATATCTTCCAAAGTTCGTCCTTTTTCAGCCAACTGCGCAAAGGCAAAAGCTTCTTCGATGGGATCAACATCTTTTCTTTGAAGATTCTCGGTAATCATCGCTTCAAAAGCCTCATCATCTGTCATTTCTCTGACAATGCAGGATATTGTCTGAAATTTTTCCGACTTTTTTCGATGGGCTTTGATTTTTGCAACATTCGCTTCATCTTCCTTTGCTTTCAAAAGTGACACAGCCCGGAAACGACGCTCACCGCAAACAATTTCGTATGTGTAAGGTAATGGGGTAACATCTCCGGTTTCTAGGTTAGTCATCTCCTCGGATTTAGCAACTCTGACAGTGATAGGTTGCAATAAACCTTGCTTTTCAATGTTGCTTGCAAGCTCTTCAAGAGCTGCTTCATCAAAAGTCTTTCTCGGATTCAAAGGAGAAGGACTGATAAGGTCAATTCTAATGTTTTGTACTTCCATAATTTAATTATATTGGTTTGACTTTTAATTCATTACATCAGTAAAGTTATCGTAAAATGACAAGTTATGCAAACAGAAACTTCGCCATTTTAACGCCATTTTCATGCGGGCTTATTACGTATTTGAATGAAGCCACGTTTTTCCGTTTCCCGAAGCAATTCCATATCTTCCTCACGGATATAACAATCCGTTTCACCATTAACAGTTGTGTGATTAGGAATACCAAAACGCTCCCGTATTCTTCTTTTCACTTCAGGAATATCTTCAAGTTTGATATGCCTAGTGTTCCAGTAAATTGTCACCTTCTGCTTCTTGTTTGCCATTTTCTCTTTTGTTTAGATAAGAGATTATTTCATTTGAGAGACTTAACGCTTTAGCAGCTTCTTCATCTCCTTGCTCAACTCTAAGTTTGAGTTCGTTCCGGTATTCTTCATACGACAAGCCACTTGTATAGCTCACTTCCTCCGACAAATTCTCTTTATAAAAATTCCATGACTGATTATCAGCAACAGCACAACGTTCTTTATTGTATTCACGAAGCCAACTCATGATGACCTGACCATCAATTCTATTATAGATATTGCCATATTTCATTTTCATTGCGTTCTTGAAACACAGTTTAAAATCATCAGTTTTCATATATGGATATTCTTCAATGATTAAATCTACTGTAGTAGCGACTTGTGTAGCCGACATTGGATTACCGACATTGAAAAACTCCAAGGCATCAGCTATCAATATGACCAACACTGCTCTGGCTTGCGGCTCACCAAACTTTCTTATAATAGTGCCAATAGAAGGTTCATCACTTTGAAATACATCTTCAACCTTCTTGGGGCATAGAGCTTTGCAATAGTTTTTCGGCGAGGTCCGTAAGACTGCTAACCGATTCTCTTCTTGTGGCCGCAGTATCAGTTCGTTTTCCATTGTAATTTCCTTCTAAAATTTTAGTAAAATTCGCAGACTTGAATATCCAGTCAAAAGTGCACCTCCAATTTTTATCGTTTTGTCCAAGCAAGAAAGGACTGTCTAAAACCAATTGGAACACATCGAATACAGCTTGCTTCCCGTATTGTGCGACACGTGCTTTAATAGCTTTCTTTCGTTTTGCATCTATGGACTTTATAGCAGGAAGTTTACCTTTAAACGTGGAATTAAAATAATCCATTAGCCCACCCCAATCAATCTTTTCCTCGGGGAACAAAGAAAGCTCGTCTTTCTTTGATTCTCCTTTAGGAGAAGTTTCTTTCTTTTTTAAATGAGAATCATTATCATCTACATAATCATTATCATATTCATTATCATTATCGGGTTTTGTGGGTTCTTTTGGGTTTCCAAATAACCCAGTGGGTTTTGTGGGTTCTTTGGGTTCTTTTGGGTTTTCACTTTTCGGACGTCCCCCCTTAGAACCATTGCTCTTATTCCTTTCCACAATAGACATATACTTTTCAGTATCCCTGTCTATATCTATCTTTATAAAGTTGAAAGCAATATTTGCCATAGGTTTCAACCCCCGAAGATTTCCCGTTGTCGCATACTCAATTATGCTTTCGTAAATCTCCAGCCTGACATCATCCGGCAAATCCTTGATTGCTTCTCTCCACCCTTTATAAAAGATGAATGAATTTCTTTCCATATTTTAAGGGATTATACTCCGATTAGTAATAAAACTCACAGACCTTTTGCTTCCTTCAGTTTTTTCGCTTCTTCCTTGTAATGAGTAATCAGCTTTTCTAATTGAAAGTCACTAAATTGCTTAGTAACATTTTTCTTGGCTTCCAGGATCAGCACATTTCGTTCACCATACTTGGCAACTAGACGTCTGCGATAATCCTGAATATTTCCTTCCATGAAGCGGTTACAATGTGAACATTGAGCATTGCAATTCATTTCATCAAAGCGAGTACTCATGTGTTGGCGGTTGATGTAATGACCGCAATCTGCTTTATTGAAAGGCTTTATTTTACCACATGAAATACACTGAAAATATCCATTAGGCATCGTATCACGATAACGGATGAATAAACTAAATATTCTGTCTAGTTTATCGACAAGATCAGGTTTCTTCTTGACCTTAACACCTTCTACCTCGAAAAGAGGCTTTTTCTTTTCTTTCTTCTTGTAATTTCTCCACATGATAATTAAAATACTACATTGGTTAATTGACGGCCACGACTCATTATACACCATTTTCCCTTTTCAGGCTGTTCTATGCGTAACTCTTCAACACGCCCAAAACGCCGGAAATTCCCACTCAAATCAACAACCCAACCCTCTTTACCTTGGCAGGGACGAATAACACGACCGACCATTTGATAATAGAGGGAAAGGGATTTGGTTGGACGTGCAAGAACAATCGTATCAAGCTCCGGGTAATCGAATCCGGTTGTAAGTACTCCGACATTAGCAACAACTTTTATTCTTCCATCTTTAAAACCTTTCAGAATTCGTGCCCTTTCTTCCTTTGGAGTAGAACCGCTAACGATCGCACAATTAGGAATTTCGGAAGCCAGTTTTTCAGCTTCACGAATAAACCTCGTGAATATTAAAATACCTTTGCGTGGTATGCCCGATTTGGGGTTCAACAGACGTTTTGTCCATCCAACTATATCTTTGTATATGTCCACACGTTCAAACTCTTGCAGAAGACTTTTTTCATCGTAATCTGCACCAGTAGAATTAGTCCTGACTCTACTTAAATCCAACTTTGTAATATCATAGTATTTCAAACTTGCGAGAAATCCTTTAGCAAGTAGTTCACTCACCTGACAGTGATAAATAACATCAGTGAAAACCTTTGGCCGGGTACGAGTTATAAATTTAAGCATAGCACCACCTCTTCCTGAACATAATCTGTAAGGAGTCGCTGTCAGCCCAATAACTTTCCTTTGCTCATCTTCAAAGAATTCCTTATACATTCCTTTCTCCGGATTCACTAAATGACATTCATCAATCAGAACGTGCTTGAAATGTTTGAAGAAACTCATGTGTTTCATCACACTACCAATCATAGCAAACGTAATACGATTGATATCCTTTCTTCCGGCAGAAGCTGAATAAACTCCACAATCGAATATGCCGTATGATTGAAGTTTCGCAAAATTTTGTTCGAGTATTTCCTTGCTAGGCTGGAACACTATCAGCGGCCCGTCTATCCGTGCAGCTATATTGGCAATGACAAGGGACTTCCCGGCACCAGTGGGAAGAACTATCACGTAGTTTTTCTTTTCCTTGGATTTAAAAACGCTGACCGCTGCATCACTAGCACTTTTTTGGTAGTCTCTTAACTGGTATGTCATAATTTGATGTGATATTTATGAACTTTCGAATGACAGTCACCACAAAGGGTAACGAGACAATCAAGATGTTCAAGCTCATGACCAACGATTGATTTTCCGTTAACCCTGTATGTTTTGTGGTGAATCTCTAAATTAAAGTCTTTACCGCACATCTGGCATTTATGTCCGTCCCTAATACGAACTTTACGCTTGGCTTCTTCCCAATCTGGATTATTCACAAGCCGCTTCACATAGTTGGACTTCCTGCCTTTTTTGTGCTGCAATCTACTCATCGTCTTCCGGTTCTTCTTCAGGAAGTTTATCAGACAGGTCTTCTTCGAACTTGTCCCCATAATCTTCTGTATCATCAATAGGACGTTCTACTTCAGGATATTCAATACCAAACAAATCAAGCATCGCTTTTCTGTTTCGATCTTCCTGTGCCCAAAGAGAACGTTTGTCCCAATCAGGAATTTTTTCAGCTTTCACAAGCTTAAACTCACCGTTCACCCATGAATAATACAGGAAATATCCATCAAGAGCAAACCGGATCGTATTCTTACTTGAAAGATGATACTCCCTCGTCCCCTTTTTGACCTCGGCAGCCAGGTCTTTAATTTCAGTCTTAATAGAAGCTAACCTGTCTTGTGCATCACTCTTAATTTTCTTTGCACGTTCAATGGCTTCCAACAGTTCACGTTCGCGTTTGGGGACCTCATTCTCTTGCTTGATGCAATACTCTTCACGAATTTCGGAAATCTCAAATTCATCCAGTAAACGTTGTGTCACCTCACTTTCAGGGAATGTAGCATTGAAATGCTCATTCACCAACTTTATCAATTCATCTACATTCGTAGAACCCTGAAATAAAACAGGGGGAAATTTTTCCCGAATAGAATCGGGAACTACAAACTCGATTGTCTCGGGTTCGTAGTTTCTCAAATTTGCAATCATAAATTATAAAAGGATTAATTAGTACCGGTTTTGGTACTCATGAATAAAATCTAAGTAATGCTGGTCTTCAGGCAATGGAAGTGTAATACCAAACTCGGTGGCCGCATCTATTTTCACGCTTTCCATGAAATTATGCATCTCTAAAGTATTAAGTTTACTTGTTCCTCGCACAATAGTTTCCACCTTACCATTCACATGAACCTGTTTCACAAGAAACTTCTTACAATACAAGTCATGTATATCCTGAACTCCAGCAGCAGTGCTCCAATACTCTTCACCTGTGTATTCACGCAAACAGGCACCAATACACTGAAACCATTTCCACATGAGAGCATTTTGATTTAATGTTCTCGGCTGTGTTTTTTTCTTAATGGTTACAGTGTATTCTCCATTACGAAGTGTGCTGCACATGAACTCGAAAGACTTATCCATTTGGATTTTGCCATCTTTCTTCGTCAATGTTGCTTCCATAACCTATCAGAATGGCAAATCGTCCTTGGTCGGTGGTGGCGGTGGCGGGCACTCATTCACCGCACTTCGAGTCTGATTATTGGTGTGTTCTGGAAGAGGTGGCGGTGGTGGCGCTTGTTGAGGCTTAACAGAAAGCATCTCCATATTATCAACAAAAAGTTCTGTAATATACCGTTTAATTCCTCTGCTATCATCATAACTCCGAGTTCTTATCTTTCCTTCCAGATACAACTTGTCTCCCTTATGGACATACTTCTCAACAACATCGGCAAGACCACGCCAAACAACAATATTATGCCATTCAGTTCTTTCAGGAACCTGTGTTCCATTGGCAAGGGTATAACCTTTTTCAGTGGTGGCAAAGGAGAAAGTGGCCACTTTAGAACCAGCTTCCAAAATTCTAATATCGGGGTCTTTGCCAACATGCCCGATAAGCATCAATTTGTTTAAACTCATGATTTATCCTCCCTTATTGTTACACGGATACTATCAGCTTTAGGAACTGTTTTGATATACTTAGAATATAATTCCGGATAGTCAGCCTGAAACTTTTTAGTATCAAAATTGTCACTTGTAGAAGCGGGTGTATAACTAACTCGCAATCTTCCGGCATCCCATGACTTGACACCATTCTCACGCATAGCAGTTTTCAGTTTTGCCTTATAATCTTTCTGAATCTTGGTTAGATCTGCAAGTTCTTCCTCAATTCCGATTATAGTATTTACAAGTTGCATTGGAATAAGTAACTTGTCATCATCAGGGGCAGGAACAGGAAGAATGGATAGATATTGCTCACCCTTCTTCTCGCATTCCATTAATTTCTTGACTTCTTTATCAGGCTTACGAGGAATTTCAACCAATTCATGTTTATCACCACGTACCCAAATGCCGAACAATTTATCAACTTTGAGTAATGGATTTTGTAGTTCAAACAGATAAGCATAAATTGACAACTGCCAACTCAAATACTCTTCGTCAAGATGCAGCGTAGTTTTGATGTCACCAAGACAGATTCTACCGGCTTTCTCCCAAACACAATCTATATTCGATGCAAAGTATTCGTTATCAGACACCGTGTACTCATTAGCAAAAGCCTTATATCCAGCTTTCGTTCGCTCTTTCAAATAATTCTCTGCTTCAATACTTTCAGGCGGTAAGCCTGTTGCATCAACAAACTGGCATTGAGCATGAATAAGGCTCCCCTTCTCAGCAGCTCTCTTCAACACAAAATCTGGGACATCTTTATATTTGTCAGGGAACAACTGCCGGCTAATCATACCGGTTATACCTTGCAACTGTTTTTCACCAAGCATATAAGTGTGGTTTTCCTCATTGAAAACCACACTGGATTTCACTAATTCTATCATTATTATCAATTTTTAGGGGGATATGTTTTCTGCATGTCAATAGTTATGTTTCTGAACTCCTTATTATTGTGAAGTTCAGGATGTTCAGCCCAAACTCTTTCAAGCTCTTCGCGGCTTTTAACACCAGTCATTTGTTTAATTGCACGATCCAGGTCTACACCAGTATATACTTTGCCCGAAGCGTTTGAAGCAGAAACATTGGGAGCATATACTTTTTCCTTTGTATTACCATAAGCAAAACGAACACGGTTTTTATTGTCCACAATAACAAGTAGAATAATCTCCTTTTGCTCGTTATAGCCAATCTCTTTCACACTGAATTTGGTATATAGAGCAGGAGAACCTGTTTTGCTCTGATATACTTCATTTTTCTCAAGTGGAATCCAAATGAAAGGACCCGTATAAAGTTCACGCCCAATTCCCCAGTTAAATCCTGCACGTTTAAAAGCGTCCGAAGCCTGCCCTTTCTCTTTTTCTGTGCTGGATTCTGTTCCAACATCCTGTTTACTCACCCATTCCTTCTTTTCATTATCCCAAATGGATAACGTACAGAATAGATTCCCATTAACGACATCATGGTGCCGTTTCCAGTTCATTTCTCCGAACACTTCATCAAGTATTCTCATGTCTACTCGAGCATCCTTGTATAATAGCAAGGAGCAGCCCGAACCGTCCGGTTTCATAGTACCAACCCTACATTCAATTTCAGAAGCTAGAAGCGGTCTGATAGAATTTTTCTTCTTCTCTTCATTCTGAACCGTTGATACAGTGTTTTTTCTCGCTGTCATAATTCTAATTTAATGGTTTGACTTTTAGTTTATTACATCAGTAAAGGTAATCGTTATTGACAAGTTTAACAAACAGAAACTTCGCCATTTTAACGCCATTTTCAAGTAGTTAAAAACTGCCTGTACGGTATTGTACAGGCAGAAAAATAAGAAAATGAATAATCCAATGTACCTTATGGAACGGCTACGCTTGAAGGGTGTACGGCTCCCTGATTTATACATAATGTAAATGCTAGTGGACGGAACCGGAGTCGAACCGGTCTCACGGAATATTGGTGCACCTCACCGCAGTTTCAGCCAACGATATACATATCCGCCCGATTAATTAAAAAGGTGCACTATCTTCACAGACCATACACCCCAATCACAAACACAAAACAAAACTCATGAACTACTATAATTTAATAGGATCAGAAATGTGAATGGCGTGGGACTCGAACCCACATCACGCATACCTGCGTATGCTGCCAATTACACCAGCCATCCGTTTTAAGTGAACTATTCTCACGAACCATTCACCTAGAACACAAACACAAAATAAAACACGACATTAACTATTAAATAGCACTCTCACGAGCTTTTGTGGGGCAGTTTAGGAGTCGAACCTAAATAATTGCAAATGCAATACATAAAGCACTTCGTACGCTTTCTTTATGCTCTCTTTACCATTGAGAATACCTCCCCTTGTTGCCACACCAACCCGTGATGTGGCTCAATTTTAAATTTAGAAATTTGAAGAAAATCAATTCACTCTCACGAGCTTCTTGTTTCCGGATAGCCGTTCAAAGCACACCGGAATAGTATAGAACAATTAAAACTCAAATAACAGGGACTTTAACCCTACAGCGTCCTTTTCGCTGGCAACATTAGTTAAACATAAAAAGAAAAATTCTCTGTGAAGGAACCCGGACTCGAACCGGGATGATAGATTACCTATGTATGACTTTCTTCAATCTATCTGCATACTTGCGTCTACCAATTCCGCCATTCCTTCAATTCGTAGCCAGACGATTCTGGCTACATTGATTGATTGTTATTGATACAAACATAATTTTCCCCCTCACGGGTTACTTAACTCTGATTGAGTTGAGCCGGGAAACGGATTCGAACCGCTGACCTCATGTAACGACTTCTAGTACACCATTGGAAACATAGTTAACGCCCTATAATTTTCTGTTTTTCTCCCAAGAATGTACGCCATGCGCTCTAACCACCTGAGCTACCCCGGCAGATGCCCGGCGAACCGGGCTAAATAAACATGACAAATACTAAAATTAAGCAATGCAGACCTTCACAGGCTATCTTTATTTTGTTTCCTATCTTCGTAGTATCGAAAACAGATATAATTCACTGATACGACAGTCACCAATACAAAAGCAGCAATAAATTCTTTCTTGCTAACTTCAATGCTATCTATAAGATACAGTGTTGTCCATAAGGCAATGAATATCATGACATACTGTATCACTTTAATCTTTTTCATTTCTTCCGTTTTTTAGATTTAACTTTCCTTCCCGCACATCGGCAATGAAGTAATACTTGAGCAGCATTACAATGCCACTTGCCGTTTTGGACATTAGTGGGCTTATCACTTTCAATCTTACCCGCTTCTATAAGATTCATCAATTTCTTTTCCCCACCCACATAATACGCAGACTTATCTTTTCCAAACGTTTCTGTAGAAAACAGACGGAGAATATTATCTAGCAATATTTCAGCCATTTCACCTCTGATCATCTCAACAAGCAAGGTAGTTATGCAATTCTGGTTACTATAAACTGCATATTTTTTACATCTGACTTTGTTTTCCAAGCCATTCCTTCAGCTTTTTCTTTATAAAGCCGAGCATTCAATGTATTAGTTACAGACGGTTTCTGAACGATAGGAAATACTTCTATTGCACCAACATCCATACTCCGTAATACATCAATTACGTTACGTCTCTGAATATCCTTTTCCATACTGATTATTAATTAGTTAATAGTTTTCCCCGCTCCAAGATTATTCGCTAATAAAAAAGGAACGGGGTATTTTCTTATTTTTGAAGTGTCAAATCAAAAAACAAGAAAATGAACAAATTTATTGAGATTACCGAAAACGGTAAATGCATCCTTATCAATCTAGGATGTGTTATTAAAATTGAGGACCATAGAAAACAGTGTATCCTACATTTCATTGATGGAACACCGCCATTAACAATCACTCTTGCTTATGAGAGTTTGAAGTCGATTCTTCAGGATCCCAATCATTCAATCTATGGGCAATTCGCTTAATGGGAATGCCAAAGAAAGTTATCACCTTGTAGCTTTCAAATACTTTCACGCAATCCCTGATAGGTTTACCTCTTCCCCTATTGATGTCGCCTATCTCTCGAAAGGCGACATCTTTAATTTCAATTATTGCTTTCATATCTCTTTTTTATTGCATCCAACTTATCTGAAAATGCTTGTAAGGCATTCATTAATATCCGGAACATTCCGTATGTAAATAGAGCACTTACCGCACCGAGAACAAATGAAGCTGTTCTTTCTTCAAAATCACTCAACGTAAATGTTGTAATAAAAAAGTAACACGAAGAAACAATAGAAGCGAGTAACATAAGCACCGCTCCTAATATTATTCCAACTATTACAAACTGGAAAAACCTTGTCATAACTCTATATTCTTTAATTAAACATTGAAGCGATGAGCGGATTCGAACCGCCGACCTCTGCTTGTGGTGCTCTTCCGTTAAGCTAAGAGTATTTCTTGAGAGACTCGAACTCTCAACCATCCACCACACACAGCGCTCTAACCAATTGAGCTACATCGCTCTTATATGTTATTCATTTTAATTCTATCTATATACTTACCGAAATCCTCTGCTATTCGGTTGCAGGGTAATTTTTGAACCTCGCTTTTATTGCTAACCACGGCTCTACACCGGTGTACCAAACCACCGTCTTACTACAGCCTAACTACCTACCCTCACGGGCTTCATATTCCTGCTACGTAAGCCATATATGTTCCACAATGTCAAAGAACTCTTCTCTGTTGTTCCCAGTCTCCCTTCAAGGGCAGGCTCAAAGACCGGACTGGGTACCGGATAACCGGCGGTTTGGTTTGACTTTAGTGAGGGTTAGAGAATACTTTGGTTGTTCTTCAAAACTATGTCCATTAAGTTTCGTTGCGATTCAATAAATTTCTTCAAATCATCACATTGGGAAACTTTCTCTCTATAAAATCCACGTTCTGATTCTAAATCTCGTTTGAGTTTTTCATTTTCACCTCTCAAAGAGCTGATCAACGCGTCTCGTTCTTCAATCACAGCTTCATATTTGTCTCGCTGTATTTCTAGTTCGGTTCTTTTATCCATTGTTGTATAATTTGATTAATCTCCGACGTAATGTGCACCGTAATGAGTACTATTTGGGTTGTAGTAAGCGGAAGCGGGAATATTAAGGTTATTATATTCCTTGCTAGGTGTAGCTTTGGCAGTCTTGCTCATAGCTTCATGTCTTTCAGCTAAAAATTTATCAGTTCTTGATTTCACTGCTTCCGGTGAGAAACTTTCTTGGAGTTTTGCAAAGCTCCATGCAGATTTTAAACACTCTGAAAATGTTTTTCCACCCTTCTTGTAATTGCGGTGTGCAGACTTCATTATTTGTGATAAATTGTAGCTCATAATCGTTATTTTTTAATTGGTTTTATCAATCATTTTTTGTATGTTTGTATGATTGATTGATTTATGATGCAAATATAATCGCATTTGCGTTATTTTAAAAACAAAAAACTTTTTATTTTATCGCATTTGCGTTTTATTAACTTTTGATTGATTGGATTTATGACAAATAACAACACTATTAATGGAAGAATTAGAGAAATAATTCTGTCTGCCGGCATTACAGATAGCGCATTTGCGAAAAGAATTGGTGTAACACAATCTGTAATAGCATCAATGTTTCAACGTGGAACAGAACCTTCCGCTAAGGTATTAACTTCAATTCTACTAACCTATGAAGATATTTCTGCTGAGTGGTTACTTCGCGGAAAAGGTCAAATGCTACTTTCAGAAGTAACACCTGACCCAAACATAGAACAAATGAAACGCTTGGTAGATACGATCACTACCTTGCAAGGTATAATCACCGAACAAACTAAAACGAATCAGTTACTCACAGAAGAACTTAAAAAAGCCAAAGGAGAACTGACTATGTTGAAAAATGAACGAAATGTAGGATAAACTTATATACGTATGAAAAAAAGATTTTTAATACTATCCTTCTTATTTGTGCTTATATTTAATTCATGCTCTGATGACAGTATTAATTTAGCAGGAACAACATGGACTTCTGCAAAAGACTGGTACGGAAAAACTCGATTGTCTTTTGAAGAAGGCACTCCTTATTTAAGATCTTTTTTTGCTATATCTTTTGACTTGAAATCTTTCACAATATATAATGTTGCAGATGATAATGAGGATTTAGAATATGAATGGAAAGAAACGGTATCAGGTAAATACTCTATAAACGACAATATTGTGAATCTAATAGTAGAAAAAGACAATTTAACAATTCCCTGCGAAATAGAAAAAGATATAATGTATTACAGTAATACTAGAATGAAACTATATAAACAATAGAATAAATATTTTTTCAAATATGCGCCCAATTAGAACTGTACCCCCAAAAGATGAAAGAGAATATCCTTTAGTTATAACAGCTGAAGAAAAGGATAAAGTATTAAATTATATTTTGGTTGTAGCAAACGGGAAAAGAACAGCTAAACTAAATTATAAAGATATACCAGACCTTAGGATCAGTAAAGAACAATATGAAATAGTTTTAGAGGAGTTCAAAAATAGGAGATTTATTGACTATAAAGGATATGGTATTGAATATCTTACGTTGAATTTTGAAATATTCAATTTTGCAGAAAAAGGGGGATTCACTGTTGAAAGAGACTTATATATATTAAGTTTTGATACATTTCAAATGCAGCTAGAACGATTAGAAAAGGAGTTAAGCCCTGATACAGCAGCGAAAGTTGATGATGTTGTCGGAAAAGCCAAAAATATAACTGAACTACTGATAGGGCTCTCTGCTCTAGCTGAAAAAATGAATCTCTAAGATTTATTATCAGGATCAGTTAATAGGAACTCCAATATAGAAGCTGCACGAAGCAGTCTTGAAGCATATAGAGTTGCATCTGCATCCGGGTTGTATTGATAACGCCTAGTCTGAAACTTTTTAAAAGTAACAAAGCCACTAGACATATCATTAGCAAGTGTTTTCAAGCTTGATATAGTTTCTTTTACATTTTGGTCATAAGACATTTTTATACGCATACGAGCGGAATCATCCACTTTTGCACAACACTGGGGATAAAAGGCTGTTGCATTATCTTCTTTAGAAGATTGTTTTTTACTTATCCTTCTTAGGACATTTTTTAATAACGATTTCATAAACGCACTATTTTAGTTTGACAATGCGCAAATATAATATTTAAAGTAATATAAAATATGAAATATAGAAATCTTGATAGTACATAAAACATCAAATGGTCGAATTATGGTCGAACCATAAAAAAAAGCAGGACTATATAATTGATATACAAAGCATAATACTGGATTCTCAAAATTGTGTCTAGTTTAGTTTTTGTGTTGATAGCTCCCTCGTCGGCGGACGAACTAGGGAGCTATTTTTATATATTACAGGAATATTATTGCACAAAATATACATATTTTCCATAACTTTGCAGCGATAAAGTCTCACACAAATGGAATATAGCGTAGAAGAACTAAAAAATGCATTAATTGAGAGATGCGAAAAAGAGGGTATTCTATATGCAACGGTGGCAATGGATAGACGTACCAAAGAGATGATTCTTCCTGATACTTTAGAAGGAGCCCTGAAACATCCGGAATACTTTGTATGTACCTGCAGGAGAGTGAAAGATCAATATATAGTGGAGGAGATTACCAAAGTGTAATCCTCCTCCAATCTTTTATTCTTATTTTTCTTTTTTTATTCGCCCAATTCTCCCAGCAAATCGTAGGAAGGAGCAAAGAAAAGCGTTCCTGTTACAGCTGTGCTGAAGTCAAGCAAACGATCGGTATTCCCTACCGGATTGCCGATGAACATACTTTCCAACATCTGCCGGGTCGTACTGAACGTACTTGCATAACCGATGAAGTATGTGCCATATTCTCCCTTAGACGTATTGGCAAACGGCATGTTGGCACGTACAATTTTCAGGTCATCACCAATATTAGTGACGGCATTATGCGCATTTTGAGGTTTCTCCTCGTCAGACAGCTCGACATCGTTAAACTTACGACGACCGATCACTTTCTCCTGTTCTTCCACAGGCAGAGCGTTCCATGCAACCATATCGTGAATGTACTTCTGTACAAAAACATAACTTCCTCCTGCAAAATCAGCATCCTCCTCTCCTACCACCGCAAAATGATAAGGATTCTCATCAACTGCCGGATTCTCTGTTCCGTCTACAAAGCCGATAATAGCCTTGCCGTCCATATATCTGAAACCGTGAGTTTCATCGACAGGTTCAACTACGCCCTGGAGCTTCTCGTCAATGATGGAAGCAAACTCAAAACACAACCCCATCTGTTTTGCACGGATATGAAACAAGATGTCGCCCGGAGTAGAGACTGCCGTGTGCTTTCCGCCTTTGATCTCTTCAAAAGTGTTCAGTTCTTTCGGCTTTCCCTTTTCCGGGAAAAGACGGCTCCAGGCATCGGCGCCAAAGCCCATCGTACAACTGAACATCAGTTCGGGGAAACGATTACGCATGCTGCGAATCATGCCCGAGAAATTAGCGCATACATCTTTTACTTTATCAAGAGTTTCGGGAGTATCTTTTAGAGTATAAACAATAAAAATGACATTTTCACCTTGTTTCCCGGCTACGTCCTGCGGGATATTACCTCCAAATGAATTTTGATAAGGATTCATATTTTTCTTTTTTTCTGTTAGTTTCGTCAACGAAACAGTTCTAATTCATTTTTTTATTACTATCGTCAATATATGCGGCAGCCGCTTTATCCACAAATAGCTCTACATTCTGCGCGTGATGAGCTATATAGGCTGCGGGACCAGTGTCTCCCGAATTACAGATTTCTTCTACTACGTCGACTTTATTTTTTCCGGTAATCAGGAAAATGACATAGCGGGCATTCTGAATGGGGTATCCCGTCATTGCGATGCGCTTCTGCCCGTTACGGGGATGGGCGCTGACTACATAAATAGAGTTTGAAGTCAGCAAATCTTCTTGTCCGGGAAAGATGGAAGACGTGTGTCCGTCGTCTCCGGCCCCCAACAGTACAATATCAAATTCGGGCCAGCCACGCTTCAACGGTACTTGCTGCCGGACTAACTCCGAATAACGGACCGCTTCTTTCGCAGGCTTCGCCTCTCCACGAATACGGAATACATTTTCATACAAAATAGGAGTCAAACCCAAAAGAAGGTTGCGCATCATTCCGTAATTACTGTCCGAATCATCGGGAGGCACACAACGTTCATCCACCCAATAAATCCGCATACGATCCCACGGGGTAATTTCCATGTATTCATTCGCCCATAAATCGAACATCAGAGCAGGTGTGTTGCCACCGCTGACTGCGATATTGAACACTCTGTCCGGCTCTTCATTCATGATTTCCACCAAGCGGAGTATCAATGCTCGTGAAGTTTCAATAGATGAGGGAAAAACTGATAGTTTCATAATTCACAATATTGATCTGTATTCGTCAAATTCTTACAAGGATTCGTCCAGTCGGCCCCATGTTCGTGCATCATCGCTTCGCTTTCCAGAGGTCCCCACGTACCTGCGGGATAACCGTAGAGAGGTGCGTCGGGGTTGTCTTTCCAATAACGGAGTACCGGATCGAAAAATTTCCATGAGGCTTCTACTGCATCACTTCGAGTAAATAAAGTCGGATCACCCTGGATGCAGTCGTCTATCAGACGGGCATAAGCGTCGCCACTGGGTACGCCGCCCAACTGCGCGTAACTGAAATCCATCGTCACCTGGCGCACTTCAAAACCTGCACCGGGGACTTTCATTCCGATTTTGAGCACTATTCCTTCATTCGGTTGCAAACGAAGAATCAATTTATTAGCCCGCGGACAGTTGCCACCGGCACAATGAAACATCTGATGAGGTGTCTCACGGAAATGAACGACGATTTCCGTTACTTTCGTCGGCATTTGTTTACCTGTACGAATGTAGAACGGAACGCCACTCCAGCGCCAGTTGCTAATGCCCAGTTTCATGGCAATATAAGTATCCGTGCGCGAATCGGGAGCCACTCCTTTTTCTTCACGGTAGCCTTTTTTATTGCCGGAGGCTGTATATTGTCCACGAACGATATGTTCGTTCAAATCCACTTCATTCAACGGGGTGAGAGATTCGTAGACCTTCACCACTTCGTTGCGGAAATTGTCCGCGTTGAAAACAGCGGGCGGTTCCATAGCCGTAAGGGCTACGAGCTGTATCAGGTGATTCTGCACCATATCGCGCAGCGCACCTGCCGTTTCATAGAATCCGCCGCGTTGTTCGATACCCAGATTTTCTACGGCTGTGATTTCTACGTAGTCGATATAGTTACGGTTCCAGAGAGGTTCGAAGATGCCGTTGGCAAAACGGAAAGCCAGTACATTCTGGGCTGTTTCCTTACCGAGAAAATGGTCGATACGGTAAATCTGATGCTCATTGAATACAGAGGCATACGTTTTATTCAGTTCACGTGCCGATTCGAGATCATAACCGAAAGGTTTCTCGACGATGATACGTGAATGGGGGGTGTTGAGTCCGGCAGCTTTGAGGTACAAGGGCACTACTCCGTACAGTGACGGCGGAGTGGCTAGGTAGAACAGCAGGTTGTCCGGGTCTACCTCACCAGTCAAGTCGACCAGACGTTGGCGGAGTTGCGGGTAACCTTCTTCTTTTGCCGGGTCCATCGGTAAATAGTAGAGATGGGAGACAAACGAAGCCATCAGAGCTGTGTCCTGTTCTTCGGACTTTACGAACTGTTGCAGTTCTTCTAATATATAGGAACGGTAGTTATCGTCAGAGTAGACCGTACGCCCGATACCCAATATAGAATACTCTCCGGTCAACCGCTTTTCACGGTAGAGGGAGTAAAGAGCGGGCATCAGCTTACGCTTGGTCAGATCACCCGACGCACCGAAAATTATCATTGCAAATTTATCCATTTTTCAAGAGTTGTTTTAATTTCTGTTTTGAGATGGTAAATGATAATTTTGCGGAGTGCCCTGAAAGGGCTTAATTATATAGCGTAGGGCAACGCCCTACGTAAAAACGACAATCTGAATTTGCGCCCTGAAAGGGCATAATTGTATACAGTTCCGCCCTTTCAGGGCTTGTGGCTGGTGTGTTTTTTTCGTAGGGCGTTGCCCTACGCTATATAATTAAGCCCTTTCAGGGCACCCCAATAAATATATAATTGTAAGGCTTTCAGCCTAACTGCAAAATTCCCATTTTAACCGATAAATTCCCATTTAACCGCTAAATTCCCATTTATCATTTCAAATTCCCATTTATCATTTCAAAACTGTTTTCTATTTAAACATTATATGTACCCGATTTCGTATCTCCTCCGTGACCTGTCCAGTTCTCGTGGAAGAACTGTCCACGCAACTCGTCTTTGCGCTCGAAAGTGTGCGCACCGAAATAATCGCGTTGTGCCTGCACAAGATTGGCGGGCAGATCGGCAGATGTGAGCGAATAGAAATAGTTCAGCGCAGAAGAGAAAGCAGGAACAGGAAGTTCTTCTTTCATGGCTTCCGCCACCAGGTTTTTCCATCCGGGAAGCAGCGTTTTCATTTCTTCTTTAAAATAAGGAGCCAACAACAAGTGTTTAGGCTTGTCGGTGGCTTCGAAGGCGGCAGCAATGTCGTTCAGGAATATACTGCGGATGATGCATCCCCCACGCCACATGCGGGCAATGGAAGCCAGGTCGAGATGCCAGTCGAAAGCGTCGGAAGCACGTTGCAACACGGCGAATCCTTGAGCATAAGAGACGAGTTTGGAAGCATAAAGAGCAGAAAATATATTCTTTACGAGTTCCACCTTATTATATATAGGTTGTGTATGTTGACACTGATATTGTCTGGAAGCCTGATGACGCAAGTCTTTCTGTGCAGAAAGGCTTCGTTCGAATACTGCTGTGGCGATCAATCCCAACGGCATGCCGAGTTCCATAGCGTTGATGACCGACCATTTGCCGGTACCTTTCTGTCCGGCCGCATCCAAGATTTTATCAATCAGATACCCTCCGGATTTGTCTTTATGCCGCAGGATGTTGGCGGTGATTTCGATCAGGTAGCTGCGTAGTTTGCCTTCGTTCCAACGGGCAAAGACATCAGCCATTTCCTCATTGGTCAGATCCAGCAACTTTTTCATCACCCAATAGGCTTCAGCAATCAACTGCATATCACCATATTCGATACCGTTGTGAATCATCTTCACAAAATGACCCGATCCGGCAGGGCCTACCCATTGGCAACAGGGAGTGCCGTCCGGTGCTTTTGCCGCAATGCTTTGAAGGATCGGTTTCACTTCCGGCCATGCTTTCTCCGAACCGCCGGGCATGATAGAAGCTCCATTCAAGGCTCCTTCTTCACCGCCGGACACTCCGCTACCGACGAAGAGAAATCCTTTCGACTCCGCCAGTTTGACGCGGCGGTTGGTATCTTCGTAATTGGAGTTACCACCATCAATAAGAATGTCTCCCGGTGAAAGCAACGGGAAAAGCTGGTCCATCAGTTCGTCAACCGGACTTCCGGCACGAACCATCATCATTATCTTACGGGGAATAGCTATCGAATCTACAAATGCTTTTATATCTGTGAATCCTTCGATGTTTTTACCTTTTGCACGACTATTCATGAAGCGGTCTACCACTCCTTCCTCTACTCCGGGAACGGTACGGTTATAAACCGATACGTGCCATCCCTTACTCTCCATGTTTAAAGCAAGATTCTCGCCCATCACAGCCAAGCCGATAAGTCCGATATCTGTTTTATTCTGATTTGCCATAACTTGTATATTTTGAATATTCTTTATCTTAGTAACAGTTGAAAAGGACATTTGTTCGCAATATTTTAGATTAAAATATTATTTTTGTGGTCTACAAATAAAATCAAGGATGAAGAAGATCAAAATCGGCTTGTTGGCACGCATCGTAATTGCCATCATTTTGGGTATTGCCATCGGCACTTTTTTCCCGGCTCCGCTAGTGCGAATATTCGTTACTTTCAACGGCATTTTCAGCGAGTTTCTCAATTTCTCTATCCCGCTGATTATCGTCGGACTGGTAACGGTGGCTATTGCCGACATCGGAAAAGGTGCAGGAAAAATGCTGCTCGTGACGGCTCTGATTGCTTATTTCGCCACCCTGTTTTCGGGATTTCTCTCCTACTTCACAGGAGTCACCGTATTTCCGTCACTCATCGAACCGGGAGCGCCGCTTGAAGAAGTGAGCGAAGCACAAGGAATCCTCCCCTACTTCTCCGTCTCCATCCCACCGCTGATGAACGTCATGACGGCCTTGGTATTAGCCTTCACCTTGGGCTTGGGACTGGCGTCACTGAACAGCGACGCATTGAAAAACGTGGCACGTGATTTTCAGGAAATTATCGTACGAATGATTAGCGCAGTCATTCTGCCTTTACTGCCGCTTTATATCTTTGGCATATTCCTCAACATGACACATTCGGGACAAGTATATTCCATCCTGATGGTGTTTATTAAAATTATCGGAGTCATCTTTGCTCTTCACATCTTCCTGTTAGTTTTTCAGTATTCCATCGCGGCATTGTTTGTACACAAAAACCCGTTTAAATTACTTAATAAAATGCTGCCGGCTTACTTCACGGCATTGGGCACACAATCTTCGGCAGCCACCATCCCTGTAACGCTGGAACAGACCAAAAAGAACGGGGTATCTGCCGAAGTGGCCGGTTTCGTGATTCCGCTCTGCGCCACCATTCATCTGTCGGGCAGCACACTGAAAATCGTAGCCTGCGCACTGGCATTGATGATGATGCAGGGAATACCGTTCGACTTCCCCTTGTTTGCCGGATTTATCTTTATGCTGGGCATCACAATGATAGCCGCTCCGGGAGTTCCGGGCGGAGCTATCATGGCCTCTCTGGGAATTCTTCAATCCATGCTCGGCTTCGACGAATCGGCACAGGCTTTAATGATTGCGCTTTACATCGCAATGGACAGTTTCGGCACAGCCTGCAACGTGACGGGCGACGGAGCTATCGCTTTGATTATCGACAAAATAATGGGGAAAAACCGTGCTGAATGACTGTGCTGAAAAATAATTGGGTAGTAGCTTGGCTGGCTCACAAAAAATGCCGACATTTGCACCCACATTTTCAATTATATTAAATAATAGCGTATGAAAAAAGCCCTAATTTCAGGCATCACCGGGCAGGATGGTTCTTATCTTGCCGAATTTCTATTGCAAAAAGGTTACGAAGTACACGGTATACTCCGTCGTTCTTCTTCGTTCAATACAGGACGTATTGAACATTTGTATTTTGACGAGTGGGTGCGCGACATGAAACAGAAACGTACGATCAATCTGCATTATGGGGATATGACAGATTCTAGTTCGTTAATTCGTATTATTCAACAGGTGCAACCGGATGAAATCTACAATCTCGCTGCTCAAAGCCACGTGAAGGTTTCATTCGACGTTCCGGAATACACGGCCGAAGCGGATGCTATCGGTACGTTGCGTATGCTCGAAGCGGTACGCATCCTGGGACTGGAAAAGAAAACCCGCATCTATCAGGCTTCTACTTCCGAATTGTTCGGTAAGGTGCAGGAAGTTCCACAAAAAGAGACAACTCCATTCTATCCCCGTTCTCCGTATGGGGTAGCCAAACAATATGGTTTCTGGATTACTAAAAACTACCGCGAAAGCTATGGTATGTTTGCCGTAAACGGAATCTTGTTCAATCACGAGAGTGAACGCCGTGGCGAGACATTCGTTACCCGTAAAATTTCGCTTGCTGCCGCACGTATCGCACAGGGCGAACAGGACAAACTGTATCTGGGTAATCTGGATGCACGTCGCGACTGGGGATATGCCAAGGATTACATCGAATGTATGTGGCTGATTCTGCAACATGACGTTCCCGAAGATTTCGTAATTGCTACCGGAGAAATGCACACAGTGCGCGAATTCGCAACGCTGGCATTCAAGGAAGCAGGCATCGAACTTCGTTGGGAAGGTGAAGGCGTGAATGAGAAAGGTATCGACGTAGCTACCGGAAAGTCTTTGGTAGAGGTTGATCCTAAATATTTCCGTCCGTCAGAGGTGGAACAACTGCTGGGTGACCCGACTAAAGCAAAAACATTGTTAGGATGGGATCCATGCAAAACATCATTCGAAGAACTGGTAAGTATCATGGTTCGCCACGATATGGAAAAAGTGAAGCGGATGATTGCTACCAAACATTAAATGAATTTCATTTCACCACAGATTAACACAGATTTCCACAGATTATAGATATAAAAAAATTCTGTGGAAATCTGTGTTAATCTGTGGTGAACTAATAAAAGATAGAATGGAAAAGAATGCAAAGATATATATAGCAGGACACCGCGGACTTGTGGGATCTGCTATCTGGAAGAATTTGCAGGATAAAGGATACACCAATCTGATAGGCCGCACGCACAAAGAGCTTGACCTGCTGGATGGAATGGCTGTCCGTAAATTCTTCGATGAAGAACAGCCGGAATATGTATTCCTTGCCGCTGCCTTTGTGGGTGGTATCATGGCGAACAGCATCTACCGTGCCGACTTTATATACAAGAATCTGCAGATTCAACAGAACATTATCGGAGAGAGTTTCCGTCACAACGTGAAAAAGTTGCTCTTCCTCGGTAGTACGTGTATTTATCCACGCGATGCCGAACAGCCGATGAAGGAAGATGTATTGCTTACTTCACCGTTGGAATATACCAACGAGCCGTATGCAATCGCCAAAATTGCCGGACTGAAAATGTGCGAGAGCTTCAACCTGCAATATGGAACGAACTACATCGCCGTGATGCCGACAAACCTTTACGGCCCGAATGATAATTTCGATTTGGAACGCAGCCATGTATTGCCTGCCATGATTCGCAAGATTCATTTGGCACACTGTCTGAAAGAAGGAAACTGGGAAGCTGTACGCAAGGATATGAACCAGCGTCCGGTGGAAGGTGTCAACGGCGACAGCTCGAAAGAAGATATTCTGGCTATTCTGAAAAAATACGGAATCAGCGAAACAGAGGTCACTCTCTGGGGTACGGGTACTCCTCTCCGCGAATTCCTCTGGAGCGAAGAAATGGCGGATGCCAGTGTCTTCGTTATGGAGCATGTGGACTTTAAAGATACCTATAAAGAAGGTAGCAAAGATATCCGCAACTGCCATATCAACATCGGAACCGGTAAGGAAATCACCATCCGCCAACTGGCTGAACGGATCGTTGAAACAGTAGGTTATCAAGGTAAACTGACCTTCGACAGCAGCAAACCGGACGGCACAATGCGCAAGCTAACCGATCCTTCAAAACTGCATGCACTGGGCTGGCACCACAAAATTGAAATCGAGGAAGGCGTACAAAGAATGTACGAATGGTACTTGAAATAAGAAATGAAGTTACTGTAAATATGCTATTAGCTGAATGTTTTTTTGCTAATAGCATATTTTTTTTAGCTATAATGATAATTAAATTAGCTATAATGATAATCAGTTTTGCTATAATGATAATCCAATTAGCTATAAGCATAATCTGTTGAGCTATGAGCATAATCTTTTTTTATACTACGAGCCAATCTATTTTATTATAAGTTAATCCCTTTTGTGATAAGCCTTCATCCAACTAAGCATCATTTATTCAACCATAAGCACCATTCATTCAATTATAAGCCTCATCCATTGTATTTATAACGTATCGCCACACAAATTCCCCCACTACTCTCTCCTCCATTTCCAAAAAATCTTCACTCTTAATTCTTCATTCTTAATATAATTGCTATATTTGCACAATTTAATACCAAATGTGCAAAAAACAATGGAACAAAGTTTTATAGCCTATATTGAGAATAGTATCAAGAATAATTGGGACCTGGATGCCCTGACCGATTATAAAGGTGCAACTTTACAGTATAAAGACGTAGCTCGTAAAATCGAGAAACTCCATATCATCTTTGAAGAAAGCGGAATCCGCAAGGGAGACAAGATTGCCGTTTGTGGAAGAAACAGCTCTCACTGGGGAGTTACTTTCCTTGCCACACTGACGTATGGAGCCGTTATTGTACCTATTCTCCATGAATTTAAAGCAGATAACGTGCATAATATCGTCAACCACTCCGAAGCTAAATTACTGCTTGTAGGAGATATGGTATGGGAAAACCTGAACGAGTCGGCAATGCCGCTACTGGAAGGTATCCTGATGATGAACGACTTCACCCTATTAGTGTCACGCAGCGAACGACTCACGTATGCACGCGAACATCTGAACGAAATGTTCGGCAAAAAATATCCGAAGAATTTCCGTAAAGAGCATGTCGCTTATCACAAAGACGAACCGGAAGAACTGGCAGTTATCAATTATACTTCGGGAACAACGAGTTATTCCAAAGGAGTAATGCTCCCCTACCGCAGTCTGTGGTCGAATACCAAATTTGCTTTTGAAGTGTTGGAACTGGAAGCCGGAGATAAAATCGTTTCCATGCTTCCTATGGCACACATGTACGGATTGGCTTTTGAATTCCTTTATGAGTTCTCCGTAGGTTGCCACATCTACTTCCTCACCCGTATGCCAAGCCCTAAGATTATCTTCCAGGCTTTTGAAGAAGTGAAACCCAGTCTGATTGTTGCAGTACCACTCATCATCGAAAAGATAATCAAGAAAAGCGTACTTCCGAAGTTGGAAACTCCGGCGATGAAGATATTGCTGAAAGTGCCTATTATCAATGACAAGATAAAGGCAACAGTGCGCGAAGAGATGATTAAAGCATTTGGCGGAAACTTCAAGGCAGTCATCGTAGGAGGTGCAGCGTTCAATCAGGAAGTGGAACAGTTCTTGAAAATGATTGATTTCCCTTATACGGTTGGATATGGAATGACGGAATGTGGCCCGATTATCTGCTACGAAGATTGGAGAAAGTTCAAACCGGGTTCTTGCGGAAAGGCTGTGCCACGGATGGATGTACGAGTATTGTCATCTGATCCCGAAAATATTGTTGGTGAAATTGTATGTAAGGGCCCGAATGTGATGCTGGGCTATTACAAAAACGAAGAAGCCACTCAAGAAGTCATCGACAAGGACGGTTGGTTGCATACCGGCGACTTGGCTTTGATGGATGAAGAAGGTAATGTTACAATCAAAGGACGCAGCAAGAACCTGTTATTGAGCTCCAGCGGACAGAATATCTATCCGGAAGAAATTGAAGATAAGTTGAACAACCTGCCATACGTGGCTGAAAGCATTATCGTTCAGCAAAACGAGAAACTTGTCGGACTTGTTTATCCCGACTTTGACGATGCGTTCGCCCACGGCCTGAAGACTGAAGACATCGAACAAGTAATGGAAGAAAACCGCGTGACACTGAACACCATGTTACCGGCATACAGCCAGATATCCAAGATGAAAATTTATCCGGAAGAATTTGAAAAGACACCGAAGAAGAGCATCAAGCGTTATTTGTATCAGGAGGCAAAAGGCTGATAGATTGTCAGCTGCATAGAGAAAGATATAACTTAAACCGAAAAAGAGAAAGGAATGAAGATAAAGAAAACAATACTTACGGCAGCTATACTAATGGCTGCCGTTTCTTTACCGGCACAGAACAAGAGTGCAGGGATCAATATATCCATCTGGAAAGATATATGCACGCAACCGCATGACAGTACACAGACGACCTATGTAAACATCGGCCTCCTGTCTACCATGAACCGTCTGAACGGTGTGGGTATCAACGCATTGGGAAGCGTGGTTCATGGTGACATGAACGGAGTACAAATCACCGGATTAGCCAACTTGGCAGGGGGTACTATGCGGGGCGTTCAGCTGGCTGGTATCAGTAATATCAGCGGCGATAACACCGTAGGGCTTTCTGCTGCCGGATTGGTAAATATCACCGGCGACAAAGCACAGGGAGTAGTCATATCCGGGCTAACGAGCATCGGAGGAGACAACAACTCGGGGTTAATGATTAGTGGTTTCATGAATGTGACGGGCAATATGGCTTCGGGCTTACACTTTTCTGGAGTAGCAAATATCACCGGACAGAGCTTCGGTGGTCTGATGGCTTCGGGACTTTTAAATGTAGTAGGCGAACACATGAACGGTTTGCAGATAGCAGGAATTGCCAATATAACCGCATCAAAGCTGAATGGAATGCAAGTAGCATTATGCAACTACGCAACGAAAGCGCGCGGACTTCAAATTGGTCTTGTCAATTACTACAAAGAAGATATGAAAGGTTTCCAACTTGGTTTGGTGAATGCAAATCCTGACACAAAAGTGCAAATGATGGTATACGGTGGAAATGCAACGCCTGCCAATATCGGGGTACGATTCAAGAACCAGTTGTTTTATACAATATTGGGAGTGGGTTCCATGTATCAGGGATTGAATGATAAGTTTTCGGCGAGCGCATCCTATCGTGCCGGTCTGTCTTTCCCCCTTTACAAGGGGTTATCCATCAGCGGAGACCTCGGATATCAGCATATCGAGGCTTTTGACAACAAAGATGAGGTCATCCCGAAACGCCTGTACGCACTGCAGGCACGTGCAAATCTGGAATATCAATTTACCAAGAAGTTCGGCATCTTTGCAACAGGTGGATATGGGTTAACCAGATTCTATAATAAATCGAGCAATTACGATAAGGGAGCTATTATCGAAGCGGGTATTGTTCTTTTCTAAACTTACCAATTAACGTGAGATGTACATGACTGTAATTAGAGAATACCGGGAAACAGACAAAAATGCCGTAATAGATTTAATCAGACAGAACACACCTGAATATTTTGCACTGGAAGAAGAAGCTGATTTCAGCAATTATCTGGATAGTGAACGTGAGCTGTATTTTGTTCTTTTGTTTAACAAGGAGATTGTCGGATGTGGTGGAATAAACTTCACAGATAACAAAACCACTGGAAAAATAAGTTGGGATATCATACATCCCCAGCATCAAGGTAAATCACTAGGAACACAATTACTAAAATATAGAATTGAAAAAATAAAGTCTATTAATGGTATTCAAAAAATAACTGTTAGAACTTCACAATTAGCTTATAAATTCTACGAAAAACAGGGATTTACATTGAAAGAAATAAGAAAAGACTATTGGGCCAAAGGTTATGATATGTATAGTATGGAATATAATGGCCATTGATTTATAATAAAAAAGGGGCACTCGAATGGTCCCTAAAAAGAAAATCTCCCCTTATTATAGTTGAACTGCACTCCTAAAGTTTTGTATCTAACTTTTAGGAGTGCAGTTCACTTTTATCTATTATACCTTTTCTTTAATCAAACCAGTACGATAAGCAACGAGCAATTTCTTCAAATCCTGTATTTGAGTCACCAGTTCTTTTCCTTTATCGGTATCTTTCACCATCATCCGTTGCGAATTGAATTCCAAGACAAAGTTGGTAGATTTGATATCAAGTCCCTCTTCTATGGCTTTCTGACGAGACTGGAACGGCTCGTGCTGCACAAGCTGCATACCATGAGAGTGATAAACAAGCGTATATCCCGCAATTCCCGTTTCCGGCTGATAAGCTTTTGAGAATCCGCCATCAATAACGAAAAGCTTGCCATTGGCTTTCATTGGCTGTTCTCCCTGAATCGTTTTCACAGGCACATGCCCGTTGATGATATGCGAGTGAGGGCCGGAAGCTCCAAACTCTGCCAAAATCTGATCGCAGACATCTTCCCGGTTACGCAATGTATAATAATAACCTTTCTTCTCTTTATGCAATTCTTTATCTTCTACGAAATAACGCTCAAAGGTTGCCATCTTATCCTTATCGAACAAGGGAGCTTCCGGACCACACCACATATACCAAATGTAATCCATAGCAAATTCCTTATCTTCCTCCCCTTCTTCATCGAAGTACGCAGTACGAATCAGTTGATCGGCTTTATCCAGCAATTTACGCCCCCAATATTCCTTACCACGTATTTTGACATGCTTAAAGCTGCCATCCTCATTCAGAGGGACAGAAGCGTGATAAAGAAGATTCGAATTTGAAACCAGATACATTCCGCCATAGGTAAACAGGCAACGCATGTGTTTCTTCAGCTTTTCACTATTCATAAATGAATAATGAATCTTTTCTACCAATTCGCGTTCTTCTTCCGTCAACCGGTAAGGATCGGCAGGATCTACGGTAGGGAAGTTGGTATCGCGCAAAACATATTCTTTTCCTTCGTATACAAAGACGCCACGCTCAAAATCAATCTTTTCCAGCAGTTTGCGGTTGGTCATCCCAAACTCCGGACGACGGTCAATAATTTCGGCTTCCAGCTTAAACTGGATAATGGTAATGGCTTTATGCATTTGAGTGATCAAGCGCAGAGTCTTCTCATTATAATGAGCGTCGGCAAAATTCATCTTCGGCATGAAGATGGTGCAAGGATCATCGGCATACGTATCCATTGCAAAAGTAGCCAATGGAAGCAGATTGATTCCGTATCCGTCTTCAAGCGTGCCCAAGTTGCCGTAGCGCATGGACATACGTATCACGTTGGCAATACAGCTGTCGTTACCGGAAGCTGCCCCCATCCAGAGAATATCATGATTTCCCCATTGAATATCGAAGTTATGGTAATTGCACAACGTATCCATGATGATATGCGCGCCAGGACCACGGTCGTAAATATCGCCTACGATATGAAGAGAGTCAATAGTCAGACGCTGAATCAGATTACACATAGCGATAATGAAATCGTCGGCACGCTTGGTAGTGATAATCGTGCTGATAATTACATTGATATAAGCATGCTTGTTCGGCTCGATGGAAGATTCGTGCAATAATTCCTGAATAATATAAGAGAACTCGGCAGGCAGCGATTTACGAACCTTCGAACGGGTATATTTGGAAGATACATTCTGACAGACCTTCACCAGTTGGTTCAGGGTAATCAGATACCAATCATCCAGATCCTTTTCACGGGCTTTCACTAATTGAAGTTTCTCTTCGGGATAGTAAATCAACGTGCAGATTTCTTTCTTTTCAGCCTCGCGGAGAGTGTTGCCGAATATTTCATTTACTTTACGTTTTACCGCACCTGAAGCATTTTTCAGTACGTGCTGAAAAGCCTCGTATTCTCCATGAATGTCAGTCAGGAAATGCTCTGTCCCTTTAGGTAGATTTAAGATAGCCTCCAGATTGATTATTTCCGTACTAGCATCGGCAATCGTAGGAAAACTTCGGGAAAGCAGTTGCAGGTAACGGAGATCGCCCACAATGCTTTCAGGAGTTATGTTACTTTGAGCAGTCATTTTATTTACTATTTTACTATTTACAATTTACTAGTTACTAATTACGATTCAGCAATGTACCATTCTCAATTTAACAAGAACATCAACAACACTTGGGCGATAATTACCCGCAGGAACATACATAGCGGATAAACAGTCGCATAGGCTACGGATGGGTTGTCGCCGGGGATTGTATCGTTTACATAGTTCAGTGCCATCGGATTTGCCATACTTCCGCACAACATACCGGATACAGAACCGAAATCGATCTTCATCATCTTGAAGGCCACGAATCCAACCAACACTGTTGGAATGATAGTCAATCCGGCTCCCAAACCAATCCATAATAAGCCTTCCGGACGGAATACGGTATCGAAAAAGTGAGCTCCGGCATCCAGTCCCAGACAAGCAAGGTACATGGAAAGTCCCAAGGCACGCAACATCAGGTTCGCGCTACGGGTGGTATAGGTAATCATGTGTATCCGTGGTCCAAAAGTCCCCAGAAGGATACCGACAATGATCGGTCCGCCCGCTAATCCCAACTTCACAGGAGTACTGACACCCGGAAAAGAGAAAGGAATAGCCCCCAGTGCCAAACCAAGCACGATACCGATAAATATAACAACCAGATTGGGCTCTTTCAAGCTTTTCACGGCATTTCCCAATACTTTCTCCACATTCTGGATAGCAGCAGCCTCGCCCACCACTGTCAGGCGGTCGCCCAACTGAAGTATCAATCCTGGAGTAGCAAGCAGTTGCACCCCCGACCGGTAAACACGGCTGATATTAATTCCGTAATGGTTTCTCAACCGGAGTGCACCGAGTTTCTTACCATTCAGTTCGGGACGGGTGACAACGATACGCTGCGAGATCAATTCGCTGTCAATCGCATTCCAGTCAATGTCCTCTTTATTCCAATCCGTATTTTCCTGTTCACCAAAAAGCACTGTCAGGGCCAAAGCGTCTTTTTCCGCAGTTACCACCAGCAGACGGTCACCTTCTTTCAGAATTTTGTCTGAAGTCGGAATACTGACATGTCCGTCACGCCACAAACGGGATATGACAAACTTCGGGTAACTCATACGAGCTATATCCTTGATACTTTTATTGAAAATAGCAGGATTGTGTACTTGAAACGCTGCAATATAAGTTTTGTTCGCATCGTCTTTCTCTTTTATCTCCAAGTCTTCTTTGCGGACCAATACTTTACGGATTAATAAAACAGCAAGAATTACGCCGACTACTCCCATCGGATAGGCCACCGCACATCCTAAAGCAGGCGTACTGCTGTTTATTCCCATCTGTTTCAGAGTTTGTTGCGCAGCTCCCAATGCCGGAGTGTTTGTCGTTGCTCCACAAAGGATGCCCACCATATCAGGAAGAGAGACACCCGTTGCATAACTAGCCACCACCGTCAACAACGTTCCCAGCAGAACGACTCCCAACGCCAACATATTCAGCGTTACCCCACCTTTACGGAAAGAGCTAAAAAAACCGGGACCGACTTGTAGCCCGAGGGAATAAACGAAAATGACCAGTCCGAAACTTTCTGCGTAGTTTAACATCTGCGGATCGACCGAAAGCCCGAGATGGCCGGCCAGGATACCCGCAAAAAAAACAAAAGTGACTCCTAGGGAAACTCCCCAGAAATGCACTCTTCCCAAGCCCAAACCAATGGCAGAAATCAGTGAAAGTACCACAACAGCCTGTAAGGCAGAATGTTCGATGAATAGACTATATAACCACTCCATGTATATAAAAACTAATAGGGCGCAAAGATAAAAACTATTTAGTCCGGTTCAAAACTTTTAAGCTTTCATTTCGCGCCCCAATTATACCCTGATTCATATATCCTGAAATCTTATTGATTACCCTTTTACACTGTTACCTGTTATTTTGTTTCTAATATCTGTTATATTTCTATCTTAACAATCTTATCCTTTCTCTTTTTACCCGCATCTTGTTATCCTTCCAACGATGCTTTTTTACCTGTTTCTTCCTTTACGCTTACCTATCTCTTTATCTTTTTCTAATTTCTTTATCTCTCCTAATTTCTTAACCTTTTCTTATTTCTTCCTGCTTCACGTTTCTTCCTGCTTTACGCTTCATCTTGCTTTACGTCTCATCTTTTCCCTTGAAACTCCACAAAGTTATTTCGTCCGTCCAGATAACCGCTCAATCTGTTTCCACCGATATATACATCATCCAGGTATGAAACATCATTCGGTCCGTATGACATACGAATGGAAGTCTGTGCATAATTTTCCCAACTCCAACGGAAATTGTATTCATATTGATCGACTGCTCCATTAGGATATTCCACCCGTATATAGTCGATTCCGGTACGGTCTAAAAAGAAATCCAGTTCCTGACGGCAATAGTTACCGTCCATGTCGCGGTAGAAACTAACCCAGGTACGGCTACATAAATCAGCCGAACGGTTATAGTACCCTGCACCATTATTATCATCATCATAGAAACTGTCTATTTCCACTTCGCAAGAGGTAAAACTTACCATCAATATAGCCATCAATGCCAAACCGAAGTATTTAAATGTGCTCGTTTTCATATTCCTTTATTTTTAATGGTTCTCTAATTATTATATATCATTTATCTTTCGATAGAACAAAAGTAGAGAATGAATTTTCCCCATGAAACTGAAAACTCCTACTTATCAGGAGGAAATTGCCTAAATCTAGGAGTAAATCCCTCCGGCGAAGTCTATTTCAAAGAATTCTTGTATCTTTGCCTCTTGCTAACAACACATGAAATTATCCGTCGCATGAAGTCTATCAAATCACATATCACCCAATTATTGAAGTCCCTCAATGAGGGAGTATTCGAAAAAGAGCATACCATCGCACTGTCTCTGCTATCCGCCATGGCAGGGGAAAGTATCTTTCTGCTGGGCCCTCCGGGAGTAGCTAAAAGTTTGGTAGCACGCAGGCTCAAACTGGCATTTAAAGACGCAGATGCTTTTGAGTATCTGATGTCCCGCTTCAGTACACCGGACGAAATATTCGGCCCCGTCTCCATTTCAAAATTGAAGGATGAAGATACGTACGAACGCATCACAAAAGGATACCTGCCGACAGCATCAATCGTCTTTCTGGATGAAATATGGAAAGCCGGCCCTGCTATCCAAAATTCCCTTTTGACGGTAATCAATGAAAAGATATACCGCAACGGACAATTTACGGTGCGTGTACCCCTGAAAGCATTAATTGCCGCTTCCAACGAACTGCCGGCAAAAGGTGAAGGACTGGAAGCCTTATACGACCGTTTCCTGATCCGTCAGTTTGTCGGATGTATCGAACAGGAATATGCGTTCGATCAGATGATTTCTTCTACGCGGGAAATAGAACCTGAAATCCCTGAAAAGCTCCAGGTGAACGATGAATTATACAACCAGATACAAGCTGAAAGCGAAAAAGTAGGTATTCACTATACCATCTTCGAGCTGATTCACAATATCAAACGAGAAATTGAACAATATAACACAGGACGGGATGAGAACACCCCTCCCATCTATGTATCCGACCGCCGCTGGAAGAAAATAGTAGGTCTGCTCCGCACATCAGCCTATCTGAATGAATCTCCGGGAATTCATTTCTCCGACTGCCTGTTGATGAGCGCCTGCCTATGGGATGAAATTTCGCAGCTCCCCATTATCGAAGAGATTGTAGAACAGTCGATAGCACGAGGCATCAATACCTATCTGTTAGGAGAAAAACGGCTGGAACAAAAACTGGACACACTGAAAGAAAACATGAAGTCCGAACACAGCCTGCGTGAACTTAGCGATCCGGGAATTCAGGTAGTAGACACCTTCTATCATCGCATAGAAGGTTATCACATTGCCGGAAATCTACTCATTTTTGCTTCCGATTACCAGTCTTTGAAGAAAGACAGCAATCGGCTGTTTTATATCCAACAGGATAAATTCCGTCCGGTTAACAAAATCCTGAAAGCCTACGATTTTGTAAAGAACAGAAATATCGCGCAAAAGAATATCTATTCCCTCCGAAAAGGAAGACGGTCAGTTTTCGTCAACAATCAGGAATATCCGTTACTATGTTATGACAATTGTGATCCTTTGCCTGCACAACAGGATGGCAACACTCCGTTCGAATTTACATTGCAGGAAGTGATCGACTTGCTGCATCAAATGGAAGTGGAATATAAAACAATCTCCGAACGGGAAACAGCATATACAAAAGAGCATCTCTTCTTAAGCTCATCGCAAAAAAGCAAGATCAAACGAATTTTAGGAGAGACTGCACATATCATAGAGAATTACCGGAACGAACTCCGCATCATCGCTCATGCCCATGAACAAGAGAACAGAGAGTATTAGGCTCAAACACCTGCAAGACATTTATTATGAGAAATTACAGGGAATAGCCTACGATGTGTACGACGAACAACTGCACAACCTGATTATCCGTCCCGAAGAACTGGATGCGGATATTCACCGGTATTTTCGTCACACGCAACCCTCCCTGCAAGATTTCTACTCCCACTACGCGTCGCAATGGGAATACTTTCATGAAATGGATGAAGCATCCGACACCAAGTTTCTCCAATTCCTGAAAAACAGCGCCTACCCGTTCTCGATGAAATATCACCTGGTAGACCTCAACGTAAAATACTACCTCCAGCGTTTTGACGCAATCAGCCCGCGCTCTAAAGAATGGAAAGCGTTGCGGACTCTCTTCTTCGACAAATGGCACACACTGCTCTCGAACAACGAGTTCAACTATCAGATGGAACATATCGAGCGGCTTTGTGATGATTTCTACCGTCTTCAGCTATCACTTGCCAAAAATCTTCCGGTACGTGGCGGCTCACGCCTCGTCTGGTTACTCCGCAACCATAAACAGATAGCAGAACAGATTTTAGAATACGAAGAAACGATCAAACGAAATCCCGTTATCCGTGAACTGGTAGAAATCTTGGGCAAGAAACACCAAAGCAGCCGGAAACGTTTCAAAATGACTGCCGGTATTCATCGGGAACAAATTATATCTCATGCCACCCGAAGCGATATTACAGGTATTTGCGAAGGAAACGACTTAAACAGCCTTCTTCCCTTGGAATATTGCTATCTGGCCGAAAAAAGTCTGCAACCCATTTTCTTTGAGCGTTTCATTGAGAAGAGATTGCAAGTCATCGACTATCAATCACACGAAAAGCAAACCATCAACGACAAGAAAACAATAGGGAACGAAGTTTCCGAAGAAGCCGAAGGTCCTTTCATTGTTTGTCTGGACACTTCCGGTTCCATGGCAGGCGAACGGGAAAGAATCGCGAAATCCACCCTACTTGCCATTGCCGAACTGACGGAAGTGCAACATCGAAAATGTTACGTCATCCTGTTTTCCGATGATATCGAGTGCATTGAAATCACAGACTTAGGCAGCAGTTTCGATCGCCTGGTCGATTTCTTATGCCAATCCTTTCATGGCGGAACCGATATGGAACCTGTCATCACGCATGCTTTGCGAAAGATCAGCGAAGAAGGATATATGGAAGCGGACATTATCACCGTATCGGACTTTGAGATGCGTCCTGTCGATCAACTACTATCCCGGACCATCGAACACGCAAAAGCGAAACAGACAAAGATGTACGCTATTTCTTTAGGTGGCAAGAGTGCCGAGACCAGCTATCTGAAATTATGTGATAAATATTGGGAATATAGCATTCAAAACGCCGAAAGTCTTAATAAAAATAGAATCGAGGAATCAAATATTTAATCAATGTTATAAAACATCTCTTTTTTCTTGTTTTATTTGCAAAGTTGACAGAAGTCCGTATATTTGTACTGTGTTTTTCATAGTATTAGATTTAAGGTTAACAAAAAGATTGGCTGTCTGGGATAGATAGCCTTTTTTTATGCC
>ERZ772881.147-NODE-147-length-78785-cov-6.931233_pt1 | contig 78785 bp, 55 predicted proteins | sample MGYA00580581_ERZ772881 | MGnify/ENA primary metagenome ERZ772881 (study PRJEB29015, sample SAMEA2737668) | human gut metagenome | biome: human gut; feature: human-associated habitat; material: faeces | place: China | collected 2012 ...
GCTGCCTTCGCAATCGGAGTTCTTCGTGATATCTAAGCATTTCACCGCTACACCACGAATTCCGCCTGCCTCAACTGCACTCAAGATATCCAGTATCAACTGCAATTTTACGGTTGAGCCGCAAACTTTCACAACTGACTTAAACATCCATCTACGCTCCCTTTAAACCCAATAAATCCGGATAACGCTCGGATCCTCCGTATTACCGCGGCTGCTGGCACGGAGTTAGCCGATCCTTATTCATAAAGTACATGCAAACGGGTATGCATACCCGACTTTATTCCTTTATAAAAGAAGTTTACAACCCATAGGGCAGTCATCCTTCACGCTACTTGGCTGGTTCAGGCTCTCGCCCATTGACCAATATTCCTCACTGCTGCCTCCCGTAGGAGTCTGGACCGTGTCTCAGTTCCAATGTGGGGGACTTTCCTCTCAGAACCCCTACTGATCGATGACTTGGTGGGCCGTTGCCCCGCCAACTATCTAATCAGACGCATCCCCATCCTAAGGCGATAAATCTTTGCTCCTCTTCAGATGGCCTCATAGGAGCACATAAGGTATTAGACCACATTTCTGCGGATTATCCCTTACCTCAGGCCAGGTTGGATACGCGTTACTCACCCGTGCGCCGGTCGACGACAGCAGAAGCAAGCTCCCGCTTCGTTTCCCCTCGACTTGCATGTGTTAGGCCTGTAGCTAGCGTTCATCCTGAGCCAGGATCAAACTCTCCATTGTAAAATTGTCTATAATGGGTAATGTGATCGAAAACACACTACCGTTAGTCTGTTCAGGACGCTTATCCTTTATTGAAGTCGGAAGTAACTAATCAAAATTGATCGGTTCGTTTCTTTTACCCAAGTCATACACAACATCTTCTATATTGCTATATAGCTATATATAATAATGTGTACGACTCGCTTCTTGTACTACTTCTCTGTCTATGTAAATCTTCTCAAAGAACTCTTATCTTTTGTTGCCAACCGGCGTATTTCCGGAAAGCGAGTGCAAAGGTATAGACTTTTACAATACCTGCCAAATATTTCTCCAACTTTTTTTCTTTTTTTTTATTATTGACGTATTGACGTATGTAAGCATCGGCAGGCTAAGGACTTTTGCGCTACGGTGAGGGGACTACAGCATACTGATAGGATGCTGTGACTCAGAATACGACTCAGTAGAGCAGCACAAGACCGGCAAGAGCCGCATAACCAATCATATGTATAGGGTTGATCTTCAGGAAGAAAGTGCCATAGAAGGTAGCACAGAAAAGCAGCACACTGATGGAGAACTGCCAAAAAGAAACAGAGGGACTGCCGAAGTTGTCTACATTGAGCAGCATGATAGTGGCTGCGGCTAACAAGCCCACAACAGTAGGTCGCAATCCCATGAAGACACTCTGTACGGCACGCGTCTTCATATATTTCATAAATATCTTACTGATGAGTATCATCAACATGAAGGAAGGGAGAATCAGCGAGAATGTGGCAATGGCAGATCCGAGAATCGCCATCACATTGCCCATGCCGGCGTTGTGGACGGCAGTATAACCACAGTAGGTGGCTGAGTTGATGCCGATAGGACCGGGGGTCATCTGACTGATGGCCACGATGTTGGTAAACTCCGCACTCGTGAGCCAGTGGTGGTTATGTACAGTCTCCATCTGAATGAGTGAAAGCATCCCATAACCGCCACCGAATCCGAAGAGACCTATCTTAAAGAATGTCCAGAAGAGTTGTAGGAATATCATTATTATGCGATATATTTCTCAGCAATTTATTTCTTAACTATTCTACCATAGACATATCCGCCTGCACCGGCTGCAATGATGATCCATATCGGGTTGACATGACAGGCACAGATGAGTAAGGCTCCGGCAATAGGAATCCAACAATTGCCGAGATGGATCTTCGCGCTCTTGGCGAGGTTGAAGGTAGGTACAGCGATAAGTGCCACGACAGCAGGACGGATACCGTTGAACATCGCGGCTATCCAGTGGATCTGCATGAAATGATGAAACACCATCGCAATAAGTAGAATGAAGAGGAAAGAGGGGAGTACGGCACCCAACGTGGTGCATAGTGCCCCCTTTTCTCCTTTGACCTTATAGCCGATAAACGTAGCAATGTTCGCAGCAAAGACACCCGGACAGCTCTGTGCAACGGCGATAAGGTCGAGGAAGTCATTTTTATTGACCCACTTATTCTTCTCCACAACCTCTGATTCGATGATCGGAATCATGGCGTATCCACCCCCAAGGGTGAATGCGCCAATCTTGAAGAAAGTCTTGAATAATTGGGTATAAAGACTTTTGGATTGATTAACCATGTTTATTTATGCTCTTCGATCCACTTCCTTGCATTGACAAAGGCCTCAATCCACGGTGTCACATCGTCGTTGCGATGCTCTGCGGGATAGTAAGCGCACTGCCACGGGAAGATAGTGCGCTCCGGATGCGGCATCATAGCGAGATGACGGCCGTCAGCGGAGCAGATACCTGCCACGTTGTAATCAGAACCGTTCGGGTTGCCCGGATATTCAGCGTAGTTGTATTTTGCCACGACGTTGTAGTGATCCTCGGGTTCAGGGAGATAGAAGCGGCCCTCTCCGTGAGCCACCCAGATGCCGAGCTTGTCATCACTCAGCGAAGAGAGCATCACGCTGTTGTTCTGTGGGATAGAGAGACAGAGGAAGGCACTCTCAAACTTCTGTGAAACATTGTGCGTGAGATGCGCACGATGCTTGTGTTCGGGGTTGATGAGGTTGAGCTCCACCATGAGCTGGCAACCGTTGCAGATACCGAGCGAGAGCGTATCCTTACGGGCATAGAACTTGTCGAGAGCCTCCTTTGCCTTCGGGTTGTAAAGGAAGGCACCCGCCCAGCCCTTGGCAGAACCTAACACATCGGAGTTGGAGAAGCCACCGCAGAACACAATCATATTGACTTCCTCCAAGGTCTCACGCCCACTGATGAGGTCGGTCATCATCACATCTTTCACATCGAAGCCGGCGAGCCACAGGGTGTAAGCCATCTCACGGTCACCGTTTGTTCCCTTCTCACGGATAATGGCAGCCTTTGGACGTTGAGAGTTGAGAGTTGAGAGTTGAGAGTTATGATTACCTTCAGCTTTCCAACGGTCGGGGTTCAGACCGAGAGCAGAGAATGTACCCTTGAAGTTGCCGAGGCGGATTTCTAAGGGCTGCTTCTTATAGTTGAGAAAGCGCTTGTGGGCCATGCCACCCATGCTCTGACGACGGTCGAGAAGATAGGAGGTCTTATACCAGGTGTCGCGCAGGCTGTTGATGTCGAACTCGTGTTTCCACTCGTCCTTCACAATGACAATCTTACGCTCAGCCGGTGTGGGATAAGCAATCTTAGCGAAGGCAATGCCTGCCTCCCCGAAATATTCCTTCAGCTCTTTTTTATGCGTGTCGGAGACCTGGATGATGACGCCCGGGTTCTCGGCGAAGAGCATCTTTACCACATCGTCGTCGTCCTGGATGATGTCGTGGAGGTTGACATGCATACCGCCTTCCACATTGGCGAAAGTCATTTCCAAGAGGCAGGTAATGAGACCACCGGCCGAGATGTCGTGGCCGGCCATGATCCAGCCCCTCCGGATGAGATCCTGCACGGCATTGAAACAGTCGGCGAAATACTCGCTGTTCTTCACCGTCGGCACATCAGAGCCAATCTTTCCGAGGGTCTGAGCGAAGGCGGAACCACCGAGACGCTGCTCGTCGAAAGAGAAGTCGATATAGTATAAGGATGAGTTTTTGTCGTTGACCAGCACAGGGCTGACGGTCTTGCGCACGTCGCTCACCTCGCCTCCGGCAGTAACGATGACGGTACCCGGCGCGATAATCTTCTTTCCGTCAGGATATTGCTGAGTCAGCGAGAGCGAATCCTTACCCGTCGGAACATTGAGGCGGAGCGAGCAGCAGAAGTCACTGAGAGCCTCGACGGCGGCATAGAGCCGTGCGTCCTCACCTTTCTGAGAGCGGCACGGCCACATCCAGTTGGCTGAGAGGTTAAGGTTCTCAATCGGGAAAGGGTGATCCTTGTCGGTAGCGATCGGCGCCCACACGATGTTTGTCAGGCTCTCTGCAACAGACAGCACACTGCCTGCTGCGGGATCAGCCATACCGGCCTGCGGAGCATGACCGAGGGCTGTAGCGATACCTGCCTGCCCGCGGTAGTCGAGCGCCACCACACCGCAATCGGAGAGCGGAAGCTGCACCTGTCCCTGTGTCTGCTGGCGTGCCACCTTACCTGTCACGGAGCGATCCGCCTTGTTGGTGAGCCAGTCCTTACATGCCACAGCTTCGAGCTGTAGCACATGGTTGAGGTATTCGTCAATCTTATCTGCGCTGTAAGTAGCATCCTCATAATGATGCTCCACTGTGACATCGCGCATGATGGTCCTCGGAGAGTGACCGAACATCTGTGCCACATCGAGGTCGAAAGGCTTCACACCGTCGCCCTGAACGAAGGAGAAGTGGGCATCACCCGTGGTCTGACCTACGACATAGAACGGTGCACGCTCGCGCTCTGCCATCTTACGCACGCGCTCCACATGCCCGTCCTCGATGAGCAGGCCCATACGCTCCTGACTCTCATTGGCGATGATCTCCTTGGCAGAGAGCGTCTTGTCACCGATAGGCAGCTTGGTCATGTCAATCTCGCCACCGCAGTCTTCCACAAGCTCGGAGAGGCAGTTGAGATGTCCGGCCGAGCCATGGTCGTGGATAGAGGTCACGGGATTGTTGTCGGCCTCTACGAGAGCACGCACGAGGTTGTAGGCACGTTTCTGCATCTCGGGGTTGGCACGCTGCACGGCGTTGAGCTCCACGGCGGTGCCATAGCGGCCGGTGTCTACGGAGGATACGGAGCCACCGCCCAGGCCGATGCGGTAGTTGTCACCACCGACAACGACGATGTCCTCGCCTTTCTTCGGCTCTTTCTTCAGACAGTCGCGTTTCTTGCCATAACCCACGCCACCGGCAAGCATGATAACCTTGTCATAACCGTAGACCTCATCGGTGTGAGGGGTGAGGGGTGAGGATTGAGAGTTTTGATCACCTTGTGGGTGCACGAGCGTTTCCGTATCTTTTGTGCTCGTCTCATACTCAAAGGTAAGCACGGAACCCGTGATAAGAGGCTGACCAAACTTGTTGCCGAAGTCAGAAGCGCCGTTCGAGGCTTTGATCAGGATCTCCTCAGGCGTCTGATAGAGCCATTCACGCGGAGCGATCTTCTGCTCGTAGTCGCGTGCAGGCTTACCGTCGTCGTTTTTCAGGCGCGGATAGGAGGTCATGTAAACTGCCGTACCCGCGATAGGCCATGAGCCCGTTCCACCGCCCATGCGGTCGCGAATCTCACCGCCTGTACCCGTGGCGGCGCCATTGAACGGCTCCACGGTGGTCGGGAAGTTGTGAGTCTCCGCCTTCAAAGAGATGACACTCTCGATGGGCTTCACCTTGAAATAGTCGGCGGTGGTCTGATTCTCCGGTGCGAACTGCTCAATCATCGGCCCTTGAGCGAAAGCCACATTATCTTTATAGGCCGAGAGTATCTTGCCCGGATGGTCCTGCGTGGTCTTCTTGATGAGCGAGAAGAGACTTGACTCACGCTCCTCGCCGTCGATGATGAACGTGCCGCTGAAAATCTTGTGCCGGCAGTGCTCGGAATTGATCTGTGCGAATCCGAAAATCTCAGAGTCGGTGAGCGGGCGTCCGTTCTGCTTCTCTATCTTATGTAGATATTCAATCTCTTCAGGACTCAAGGCGAGACCCTCCTCCTCATTATATTTCTCGATGTTCTCCACGTGCCTGATAGGCTCGGGCTCGTGGTTGACGGTGAAGATGGTCTGGTCGATACCTTTGTACATACGCTGAAGCATGCGGTCGTGCTCAGCATCTTCACTCTTTACGGGGAAGTACTCCTCAATACGCGAAATGCCAGTGAGACTCATGTTCTGAGTGATCTCAACGGCATTGGTGCTCCAGGGGGTTATCATTTCACGGCGCGGACCCACGAAAAAGCCTTCGAGCTTCTTGTCGTCCAAAAGTGTGGCGTCACCATAAAGCCAGCAGAGGGCCTGCTTCTCCTTCTCACTGGGCTGATGGTCGATCTCAGTGGCAATGACATTCTCCTTGGGAGTCTTGAAGAAAAGAATCATAATCTGTAGAGATTTATAAAGTATATGATGTTACGGTCTGGATAATCTGCGTGAATGTTACTGCTTGCAAAATTAATAAGATTTTCGATAATTATGTACGTTGCCGGCTATTTTGATTCGCACAAAGGTGTTAAAATCTGCTTTTTGACATACGACAGGCTCTGCGTCTACACCGTAATGGCAACGCCTCTACAGTGTAAAGGCATTGCGTCTACGCCGTAAAGGCAATGCGATTACGGCGTAAACGCAATGCCACCGCAGCACCGGTGACCGACGGCGACTTTCAAATGCGTACACGGGGATAGCGGCCGCCCATCCCTGTATCAAAGCCCGTTAAAAAACAGCATATAAAAGCAGCAGGCGGTTAAATAACTATAAAGAAGTGTCACCTTTTTGTTTTTCTTGTGTCTAATTATTAAATTTGACCACAAAAAGGAGAAATAACACAAGAAAAATTCAACTAATATGAGAAAGACACTTTTATTCGCAATGGTTGCCGGTGCGCTGCTCGTTACCAGTTGTGCCAGCAAGAAAGACCTGGTGAACTGCCAGAACGAGAACCGCGAGCTCACCAGCAATTATCAGGATGCCAAGGAGAAACTCGCTGCCGCCAATGCGCGCGTGGCAAGCCTGGAGGACCAGCTCGCACAGCAGAAGCGCGACAACGAGGCCCTACAGAGGAATCTCAGCCAGAGCCTGTCCAACACCAACTCCAACAATATCAACATCTCAAAGCTCGTCGACCAGATCAACGAGTCGAACCAGTACATCCGCCATCTCGTGGAGGTAAAGAGCAAGAGCGACTCGCTCAACATGGTGCTCACCAACAACCTCACGCGCTCACTGTCGAAGGAAGAGCTGAAAGAGGTCGACGTACAGGTGCTCAAGGGCGTGGTCTACATCTCACTGGCCGACAATATGCTCTACAAGAGCGGATCGTATGAGATCAACGACCGAGCCGAGGAGACCCTGTCCAAGATCGCAAAAATTATCACCGACTACAAAGACTACGATGTGCTCATTGAGGGCAACACCGATAACGTGCCCGTCAACACCGCCGCCCCAAGCATGAAGAACATCCGCAACAACTGGGACCTCTCCGCACTGCGCGCCAGCTCTGTCGTACAATACCTCATCGACCACTTCAACGTAGCCCCCAAGCGCCTCACAGCCGGCGGCCGCGGTGAGTTCAACCCGCTTGTAAGCAACGACACGGAGCTCGGACGACAGCGCAACCGCCGCACGCAGATCATCATCACGCCGAAGCTCGACCAGTTCATGGACCTCATCGACAAGGCTCCGGAGGAGGGCAACAAATAACGGTTGCCGGTAAGACCGTCCACATTATAGTAAATAGGGTTCACCGCCATTGCAACGGAATGTCATTCCTATGTAATGGCGGTTTCACCTCTCAACTGTCAAACAATTTATCCTTATTTAACCCAATTGGGTAACATTTGTTACCCATCAGAAATGAAATTATTGCGTAATTTTGTAAACTACATACGACAATCAGTAGAACTTTAACTGTTAAATCATAAGCTATGAACAAAAATCTCACTGTCGCGCTGGCGTGCATGCTGGCGATAGGGACCTCACTCTCTTCCTGCAAGATGAAGAAGGGCGGGCACATCGCAGTCGATGACGACGCTGCCAAGAAAGTGTATGTGGCTCCGGGCCACTACGATGAGTACTACGATTTTGTCTCGGGAGGCTTCTCCGGGCAGCTCGCCGTGTACGGCATTCCCTCAGGTCGTCTGCTGAAGGTCATCCCGGTCTTCTCTCAGTGCGCCGAAGACGGCTATGGCTACAATGAGAATACCAAGCCGTTGCTGATGACGTCCTTTGGCTTCGTGCCATGGGGTGACTCCCATCACACCCAGCTTTCAGAGACTGATGCCATGTATGACGGGCGTTGGGCCTTCATCAACGAGAACAACACGCCACGTGTTGCCCGCATCGACCTCAAGCGTTTCCAGACGGCAGAGATCATAGAGGTGCCCAACACCGGCGGCGATCATGCCTCACCCTTCATCACGTGCAACACGGAGTATGTCGTGGCCGGATCACGTTTCTCGGTGCCTTTCGACTTTGAGAACGGTGACGTCGCCATCAAGGACTACAAGAAAGACTTCCGTGGCACAGTGTCTTATATTAAGGTGGACAAGAATACCGGCCACATGAGCCTCGACTTCCAGCTTGCCCTGCCCCCGTTCAACTACGACCTGAGCCACAGTGGAAAGGGTCCGTCGGCCGACTGGAGCTTCTTCACCTGCTATAACACGGAGATGGCACACTCCATGTTGGAGGTTAACGCCAGCCAGAACGACAAGGACTACATCCTCGCCATTAACTGGAAGAAAGCTGCAGAGCATGCTGCCAAGGGCGATTTTGTCTGGAAGAACGCAAAGTACGCCCACAACGTCATGGATTTCGCCAAGAACCAGGCCACCTCAGAGATTCTGAACAAGGTGAAGATGATCGATACGAAGAAGTTCCACGACTTCCTCTATTTCATTCCCTGCCCCAAATCACCCCATGGTGTTGATGTCGACCCGACGGGAGAATATATCGTCGGCAACGGCAAACTGTCGGCTAATCTCCCTGTTTTCAGCTTCTCCAAGATTCAGAAGGCCATCAAGGACAAACAGTTTGACGGCGAAGTCAACGGCATCCCCGTTATTAAGTATGAGGCTGCGCTTCACGGCGAGGTCCAGTCACCTGGCCTCGGCTCGCTCCACACGGAGTTTGACGCTGACGGCAATGCCTATACCAGCTTCTTTATCTCTTCAGAAATCGTAAAATGGAACCTCAAAACCCTGCAGATCGAAGACCGCGTACCCACCTATTACAGTGTGGGGCACCTCTCTGTCTTAGGCGCCGACACCAAGAAGCCTTACGGCAAGTACATGGTCGCCTACAATAAGATCACAAAGGACTGCTTCCTTCCCACAGGCCCCGAGCTCTGTCAGGCTGCCCAGCTCTACGATATCAGTGGCAAGAAGATAAAGCTCATCCTGGAGTTCCCGTTGGTGGGCGAGCCCCATTACGCTTCCGCCATCCCCGCCGACATGGTGAAGCCCAACTCTATACAGTTCACCCGACTGTCCGAAAACAAGAATCCCTATAAGCTCAACTCCGCTCAAGAAGCACGTGTGGAGCGTCATGGCAAACGCGTTGATGTCTACATCGCCGCCATTCGCAGCCGCCTGGTGCCCGACAACATCGAGGGCATCAAGATGGGTGATGAGGTCTACTTCCACGTCACCAACATCGAGCAGGAATGGGACATCCCCCATGGCTTCGCCATCAAAGGCATGAACAACGGCGAGCTTCTCGTCATGCCGGGTGAGACCTGCACGCTGAAATACATTCCCAACCGTGTAGGCATCCTTCCGATGTACTGCACCGACTTCTGCAGTGCGCTCCACCAGGAGATGCAAGGCTACATCCGCGTCAGCCCTGCAGGCAGCAACGTACCCCTGAAATTCACGATCGACGACAAACTGCCAAAGGATTTCAAGGTCTCCAAGCCCACAACACAGGCTGGGACACCTAAGACCGGCCACAACAGAAAATAACAACCATCATGAAACTGAATTTTAAAGGAAAAATAAGCAGGATGAGTGCAGTCCTGCTCATCGTGGCAGCCATCCTGACGGGTGTCGCTGCATTCACCTCACTGTGGCGCATCGATATCGCGGCACCGCAGTATCCGGAGGGCATGTCGATGTTCATCGGAGGTCTCAAGGGTGTTAACGGCGGCGACGACGGCATCGACTTAGAGAAGATCAACGAGCTGAACCACTATGTCGGCATGGCGCAGATCCATCCGGGTGACTTCTGGGAGTTCTCCGCACTGCCCATTGTCCTCATCGCCTTTGCGGTATTCTTCATTGTAGCTGCCGTCATCCGAAAGAAAGGCTTGTCCATCAGCGCGCTGATCGCGTTCGGCATCTTCGGCGTGTTGGGCTTCATCGACTTCTATCACTGGACTTATGTCTACGGCCACAACCTGGACCCGACAGCTCCCATCAGGGTGCCGGGCATGGCCTATCAGCCGCCGATCATCGGCGTGAAGCAGTTGTTGAACATGACCGTGATGTCACAACCCGACGTGGGCGGTTATCTGCTTTTTGTCGCCGGTCTGCTTCTCGCCTTCGTAGTGTTCAAGGAGATTGGCATCCTGGGCAGTAAAAAGAAGGGAGTCTGAATGAAGAAGACGATTCTCTGCAGTATCGTCCTGTCAGTAATGATGCTTGCAGCTTGTTCGGTCAACGACAAGCCGCAGGCTATCCAAGCCGGTAAAGACAACTGCGACAAATGCGGGATGAGTATCGAAAAGAAGCAATTCTCCTGCGAGTTCATCACCGACAAGGGGAAGTGCTTCAAGTTCGATGACGCCACTTGTCTCTTCCACTATTTGCACGACAACCAGATTGGAGACTCGACGGTTGCCAAGATCTATGTGGCCGACTACGACCAGCCCGACTCGCTGATAGACATACGGAGGGCATCACTGGTGCTGGGCGAGTTCCAGACACCTATGAACGGCGGTGTGGCAGCGTTTAAAAACCATACCCACGCCGTGAAGTTCGCAAAGGATAACAATGCCATTCTCTTAGATTCATGGGAAAGACTCAAAATATCTCATTAAGGATTCCACCTCTTATCTCATTGAGTTTCTTTCTGCTGACCCTTCTCTTCCCCGCCCGGAGCAGCGCGCGCGTGCTCAAAGTAGGGAAGAGATTGCCGTTCACGACCATCAATGCGGCGCTCAAACTCGCGAGGCCGCACGACACCATCAGGGTTGTCGGCGGAGCGACTTATCGTGAGCGTCTCGTCATCCGCAAACCGTTGACGCTTCAGGGCATCAATTGGCCGGTAATAGACGGCTGCTACAAAGGCCATGTCGTGGAGGTGCGGGCCAGTGACGTCAGCGTCTCCGGACTGAAGATAACGCACAGCAACCGCTCGTCGCGTTTAGACTATGCCGGCATCTTTGCGGAGAATGTAAGCAATGTCTCCATCACACACAACCTATTGAAAGACAATATGTTCTCCATCATGTTACAATCCACGTCACACTGCGCCGTGGAGCACAACCATGTAGAGAGCAACATCACCCAGAACCCTATCATGGGCAGTGGCATTCACTGCTGGAAAGGATCCGGGCTGCGCATCACCGACAATACCGTCGGGCACCACCGCGACGGCATCTATCTGGAATTTTGTGAGCATTCCTTCATCGCACGCAATACCATCAGTGATTGCGAGCGATATGGGCTTCACTTCATGTTCTCACATTACAATACATACATGCGCAATACTTTTCGCCGCAATAGGGCCGGAGTGGCAGTGATGTACACCCACAACGTCACCATGCTCAACAATGTCTTTGAAGACAACCAAGGCACCAGCAGCTACGGGCTACTCATCAAGGAACTGCAATATGCCCGCATCCAGGGCAACGTGTTCAGGCGCAACACCGTCGGCCTGATGATCGACGGAGGACAGGATCTGCTCGTCAAGCGTAATGAGGTGCGAGACTGCGGCTGGGGCATCCGACTGGTATCGGGAAGCAGCAACGACACCATTGTACGCAACAATTTCATCGGCAACACGTTTGACATGACAACCAACAAGAGCTACAATGGCAACATCGTGGAAAACAACTACTGGGACAAGTACGACGGCTACGACCTCAACCACGACGGTAGGGGCGATGTGCCTTACCGCCCACTGAGCCTCTTCTCTTCTTTGGCGGAGCAGAACAGCGATGTCCTGCTCTTCTTCCGCAGCTTCCTGATGAACCTGTTGGAGCAGACCGAGAAAATCATCCCTACTGTGACGCCTGACACTTATCAGGACCACACGCCCAGCATGCGGCGCTGGGCGGTCTGACTCACAGGCGCAACGAAAACAACACCATGATAGAAATCAATCATCTCAACAAATACTACGGTCGCCAGCATGTGCTGAAAGACATCAACCTCCGGCTTGACCAAGGTCAGTGTGTTGCCTTCGTCGGGCCGAACGGCTGCGGCAAGACTACACTGATGAAAAGCATTCTCGGCCTCGTCACGCCACAGAGCGGTGAAGTGCTGGTCAATGGCAAGAATGCAGCCCGCTACCCCGAATCGCGTGCTGTGATGGGCTTCATGCAACAAAACAGCAACTTCCCTGAGAACATGAGCGTGCGCGATGTCTTCAAAACGCTGATCGACGTGCGCGGATACCACGGTGAGCTGGACAAAGACCTATACAATGCCTACAGTATTGAACAGTTTGCCGGCAAGCGCACCGGCGCCCTCTCCGGAGGCATGAGGCAGAAAGTGAACGCCGCCCTGGCCTTCCTGTTCAACCCTGACATCCTGATCCTCGACGAGCCGACAGCCTCACTCGACCCGCTCTCCGCCAACATTCTCAAGGAGAAGATACGCAAGGAGAGTGGCAAGTTAGTGTTCATCACCAGCCATATCCTCAGTGAACTCAACGGCTTGGCTACACATATTATATTTATGGATGAGGGAAAAATCCTGTTTTACAAGCCTGTACATGAACTACTCCATGACACAGGCAAGACAAACACACACGATGCCGTCATTGAATTACTGAACAAATGGGGAAAATAACAAAGATAATCCTTCTCGACAACTTGAAAAACAAGGTTGTCATCGCTTATTTTGTCCTGCTCGCACTCATATCGTGGACGAGCATGATGCTTCAGGACAACGAGACCAAAGGCGCCCTCACCATTCTCAATGTGGTGCTGTTCATCGCTCCGCTCATGTCGATGGTCTACACGGTCATTTATCTCTACGACAGCCGCGACTTCCTCACCATGCTGCTCTGCCAGCCGCTCCGTCGCCGCGATGTGTGGCAGAGCCTGTATGTAGGCTGCAGTGTCAGCCTGCTGTCCGCCTTTCTCTTGGGTGCCGGCATCCCCATCATCCTCTACGGCGACGTTGTCACATCGGCAGTGCAGCTGCTCATGGGGTGCGCGGTGACACTTATTTTCACCTCGCTGGCTTTCCTGATCGCCATGCTCACAAGCGAGAAGACCCGCGGCATCGGCGCCAGTCTGCTTCTCTGGCTGCTCTTCACTATGATCTACGATGCTGTTCTTCTCTTTCTGGTCTTTATGTTCAGCGATTATCCCATCGAACAGCCCCTGATGGGCTTGCTGATGCTCAATCCGCTCGACCTTGCACGCTTCCAGGTTGTTTTGAAGATGGATGTAGCGGCGATGATGGGTTACAGCGGTGCGCTGTTCAAGGATTTCTTAGGCGACACATGGGGTATGGTCGTATCGTCTGTTCTCTTGCTGGCCTGGATCATCCTGCCCTATGCCTGCTCGCAAAGGCTATTCAGCAGGAAGGACCTGTAGTATAAAGCAACCATCATTTTTATTTAGTCTGACCGTAGCAACAACGTTACCATGTCATGACCAAGCCCTGGTCATCGTGTGACCACGGCGTGGTCATCCTATGACCACATCGTGGTCATGGTGTAATAGCACTGTTATACATTAGAAAAAGCCTCACACAGCATTTGTATGAGGCTTTTTTTAGTGCTATAGCTCCGCCAGTTTCTCAGCCGGTATAGGACGTTCATGCTTCTTAGGCATCTTTACTTTAAACTTGTCAAAACCTTCGCCATAGACCCCGATAACGTTTGTCTCCGTGACGAAAGCCTTGGGATCTATCTCGTTGATGATACGGAAGATGGTGGTGCTCTCGCGCCGCTTGGCCATGATGAACAGCATTTTCACCTCGTGGCCGGTGTAGAAGCCGTACGCCTCAATGACTGTGGCGCCACGATGCGGGAAGACAGCGATACGCGAGGCTATCTCCTGATATTTGTCGGAGATAATGAAGAACTGTACGCTGCGGTGCAAGACGTTCACTACCTGGTCTATACAATAGGCGGTGATGAGCAGCACTACATAACCGTAGATGACTTGCTCGAAGTTATGAAAAACGAGATAAGACGAAGAAATGATGACGATATCACACATCATGATGACACGTCCGAGGGATATGTCACGGTATTTGTGCACGATGGCGGCAATGATATCGGTACCCCCCGTCGACCCGTTGAATGCCAGACCCATGCCTACGCCACTGCCGCAGAAGATGGCGCCGATGATGCTTGCCATAAACGGCTGGTCAGCCAGCAGGCGCAACCCCCCGGCATTGCTGCGCGCGAATGTCGTCAGACCCGTGAGGACAAGCACCGCATAGATAGTCTTCACACAGAACCTCCACCCAAGAATCTTCAAGGCAATGAGCAGCAGAATGGCGTTGATGACAAAATAAGTCGTCTGTACGGGAATGCCGAAGCCCCAGTAAATGACCGAGGACACACCCGGTACCCCGCCTGTGGTAATATTGTTGGGCAAGAGAAATACCGTCCAACCGATACAATAGCAAACCATCGCAATGGTGATCATAAGGTAGTCACGCAATTCAGTGGTTAATTTCCTGCTGATTTTCATTTGTCGTTTCTCTATAGAATTAGTACGGCAAAATTAGTGATTTTAATTTTATAAGATGCCATATTCAGCACTTTTTTGCTTGAGTTCACCCTGCCTGTTCTCTATTATCTCCCCCCGTATCATCATAGACTGATGACCCTGAAGTGCAGCAGAGCGTTCCTCACGCCATCATCGTCGACACTCGTAGTGACGTAATCGGCCGCGGCCTTCACTTCCGGGCGCGCGTTGCCCATGGCCACACCGACGCCTGCCTGCCGGATGATAGGAATATCGTTGCCTCCGTCGCCGAACGCCATGGTCTCGTCAATGCGCAGATGATCATGCGCAGCCACGACGAGGAGTGCCTTGCCCTTGTCGGCCGCAATGTTTGTGATGTCGGTAAAAGCCGGATGCCAGCGGGAGCTGACACATGTAGGCAACCCGCACATCACTTCCCGCTCTTGCTGTTCATCAAAGAACGGGCTCACCTGGAGGATGGGTTCCTTCAGGACATCAGCTAAGGGAGAGAAATCAAAATCGAGGTTCAGCCCCCTGCGAAACTGCTCCGTTAGTGCTTCCGAGTCGTTGACGACAGCGATATGCTCGGTACCCACGACGACAGCTGACTTGTGCCATCTTGTTGCCGTTTCAATGATTTTCTTCACGGATGCCTTGTCAATCTCATGGCAGTTGAACCGCTCTTTGCCAACGATGCACAAGGCACCTGTCGTCGTGATATAGCCGTCGATAAGATGCTTTATCTGTCCCAAGTTGTTGATAAATGGTAGCGGACGACCCGTGGAGATGTAAATCTTCATGCCGTGTGCCTTCGCCTCGGTCAGTGCATCCACAGCCGACTGGGGTATCTTGTGTGTCTTGAAGCTGACGAGCGTGCCGTCAATATCGAAAAACAAAGCTTTTATCATGTTACTATCTGGTAATGATGATCTCCTTGTTTAGTCCTTCCGGCGTGCGAACCAACAGCCGGTGTGTCGTGCCCTTGCTGAGCGGGAACTGCTGAAAAGCCGCGAACGACCCGACAGCGTGCCCGTCGATGGCGAGAATGATGTCGCCCGACCTGAGCCCTGCGAGATAGTCGGGGCTCCCTGGAAGCACGACACCCACAGCCGCCCTACCATCATGAGCAGGCACATAGGCCGTCGTGAGAGGCTTATTGCTCACTTCCACGCTGTCGCCCGCAGTGTAAGGCTGGAAACGGATATAGTGGCGGAAGCCGTTGATGATGACCGAACCGTAGTTGAGCATCGCCGCACCAATGCGGCTGGCACCACGTGTGGTCACCGCGTTGACGTCAAGAAACGAGAAGTCGTCCCACTTCAGCCGGTCGAGCTTGAGGAAAGCCACCTCGCCGCTCTGCTCCGCTCCTATGTTGCCAATGGTAATATTGCCCTTGACGCGTGCCTCCACCTGGCTGTTCACATTCTTGCTTTTATAGGCATGTTCGTCGAAGCTCTGCTTGTTCATCGCGTAGAGAATCTTTGAGCCCGTGTCAAAGAGCACCTCATCGTAATGACGCTTGAAAGGGCTGACCATGACGTAGGGTACCCACCATTTCAGCGTATAGTGCACCGCGTAACCAGCTTCCCCGTCGAAGAAGTTGCGGCGGTCGGTGAGTATCATGCGCTTATTGCGTGTGTCTATCTTGCAACAAAGCCCCTTGTTGAAGAGGTCGAAGCCGAGGACGGCATCATAGTCGCGCTCCATGGAAGAATGGAAGACTGTTGCGACATAGCCTGTGACGGTGAGCCTTCCCAGCCTGAAGGCAGGCAGCTGCACCACGCCCACAGTATCGCTCCGGCCCGCGGCGTCAAGGCTCACCACGCTGCCCAAGGCGCGCAGTCCCCTCAACGGCGCGTTGCCATAGACTACGCCCTGACTCGATCCCGTATCAAGGCAGAAACGATAAGTCCGACTACCGGCAGTAGCATTGACGTAAATCTGGTCGTCGACCACGTCGATGGGAATGGTGTCCGCAAAGTTCTGCTCCGAGAACATAAAGTTGGTGCTGTAGCGATAAGTCTGCGCGTGAACGGCCAAAGACAGCAAGCCGGCAGCCAGACAAAGGTGTTTTCTTTTCATCTCCTCGCTCTTTTTGATGCAAAGTTACTAAATAGTTTGTGGGGAAAGCACAGAATGAACGAAAAAGTCAACCGCAGTCCCATCGTGCGACAGTTGTCGCACGATCGTCAAGCAACTGTCGCACAATCGTCAAGCAACTGTCGCACGATCGTTCGGCAACTGTCAAACGATCGCACCTTAACCGCCAAATAATACGGATGTGCAATCGTTTGCGCATATTTTAGAGGTCTTTTTGCATGATATAAATCAAGAATATGGCGATTTTTCTATAATTTCGCAGCAATAAAGAAATATAACACTTAAAAGCTATGAACTTTCGTTTCAATGTAGATTACCGTACAAGGTTCGGCGAGGAAGTAGTGCTGAACGTTGTGAACAATGCCTCGGAGGGAGCTTCCTTGTCAAAGTTCCGCATGATGACACAAAATGGCACCCGCTGGAGCTGCGAGTTGAATATCCCCGCCGTGAAGGATCGCCTGTCCTATTATTATGATATTGAGAGCCAGGGAAGCTCGGAAAAGCACGAGTGGACGACCATTCTGCACACCTTGGAGCTCAACATAGTGAATGGCAAAGATTACACCGTTTACGACAAATGGCACGACATTCCCGAGGACTCTTACTTTTACAGCTCCGCGTTCACCGACTGTATCCGCACCTGTCGTGTGAAGAAACTCTCCCGGAGCACGTTTGCGCGCGTCATCCGATTCATCGTCAGAGCTCCGCAGCTCAACAATTCCGGCCTCGCCATCGTTGGCGACGGCGAGGCCTTAGGCAACTGGGACGCGGCAAAGGCACGCCCCATGACCGAGCACAACTACAATGAGTGGGCTGCCGACCTCGACGCTTCGTGGTTTGCCGGCGACACGATAGAGTTCAAATTCATAGCCGTCAACAACAGCGACAAGCAAGACGTGCTGTGGGAGGAAGGCTACAATCGCACGGTGAAGGTGCCGCCGCTCTCCGATGGACAAGTCGTGGTCTACGACCTCAGCCAGGCCTTCTTCCAAATCTATAACACCCGCGTGGCAGGCACACTCGTGCCGGTTTTCTCCCTGCGCACGAAAGAATCGTTCGGCGTAGGCGATTTCGGCGACTTGGAAAAGATGCTCGACTTCATGCGCACAACAGGTCAGAAAGTGCTGCAGGTGCTGCCTGTCAACGACACCACCATCACGCACACCTGGACCGATTCTTATCCCTACTCGTGCATCAGCATCTTTGCCCTGCATCCGCAATATGTCAATCTCCACCGCCTGCCGCTACTCGACGACAAAGAGAAACGCGAGCACTATGACAAACTGCGCCATGAGCTCAACGCCTTGCCGCAGATCGACTATGAACGCGTCAACGATACAAAGATGGCTTACCTGCGTGATCTCTATGCCCAGGTGGGCGCAAAGGTTCTCGGCACCCATGCTTTCAAGGAGTATTTCAAAGAAAACGAACGATGGCTCGTGCCTTACGCACAGTACTGCACCCTGCGCGACAAATACGGCACCGCCGACTTCTTACAGTGGAAAGACCACAACCAGTGGGACGAGGCAGAACGCAAGCGTCTCTCTGAGCCGCATACGAAGGAATATAAAGAGGTGGCATTCTGGTATTACGTGCAGTTTGTGCTCGACTCACAGATGAAAGCCGTGCACGAGTACGCCCGCCAGCACCATGTCATTCTCAAGGGCGACATCCCCATCGGCGTGAACCGCTATGGCTGCGACGTATGGATGGAGCCCCGTTACTTCAATCTCGACGGGCAGGCGGGAGCGCCACCCGATGCCTTCTCCACCAACGGCCAGAACTGGGGATTCCCCACTTACAACTGGGAAGAGATGATCAAGGACGGCTGCCAGTGGTGGGTGCGCCGATTCAAGAACATGGCCCGCTATTTCGACGCCTACCGCATCGACCACGTACTCGGTTTCTTCCGCATCTGGGAGATACCCTCCAACGCCGTCCACGGACTGTTGGGGCAGTTCTCTCCCGCCCTTGGCATGACGGCTGATGAGATTCGCGGCTACGGACTCAACTTCCAGGAAGAGCGCTTCACAGAGCCATTCATCACCGACTGGGTGCTCGACCGCGTCTTCAAAGAGCGCGCAGGCGAAGTCAGAGAGAAGTATCTCGACCGCATCGACGGTGAGCGATACAAGATGAAACCGCAGTTTGACACGCAGAAGAAAATCCAGAAACTCTTCGAGAACGTCACCGACACACAGGAGCTCAACTTCCGCGACGGGCTCTACGCGCTCATCAGCGACGTGCTCTTCGTGCGCGACCGCTCAGACAGGAACAAGTTCCATCCGCGCATCTCCGCACAGTTCGACTTCATCTACGAGAGTCTTTACGACAACGACAAGGGCGCCTTCAACCGCCTCTACAACGATTACTACTATCGCCGCAACAACCAGTTCTGGTATAGCGAGGCGATGAAGAAACTACCGGTGCTCGTGCAGGCCACACGCATGCTGGCGTGTGCCGAGGACTTGGGCATGGTACCCGACTGCGTGTCTTGGGTGATGAACCAGCTGCGCATCCTCTCACTGGAGATCCAGTCGATGCCGAAAGACCCGCATGTGCGCTTCGGGCACCTGTCGTCCAACCCTTACCGCTCGGTCTGCACCTTCTCCACACACGACATGTCCACCATGCGCCAGTGGTGGGATGAGGACTGGAACCGCACGCAAGAATACTACAACTCCATGCTCTACCATCAGGGTCCCGCGCCCCATCCGCTGCCGGGGTGGCTCGCACGCGACATCCTCTCGTGCCAGCTCACCTCGCCCTCAATGCTTTGCGTGCTCAGCATCCAGGACTGGATGGCCATGGACGAGCAGCTACGCCTCGCCGACGCCGACAGGGAGCGCATCAACGTGCCGGCCATCGTGCCCTACTATTGGCGCTACCGCATGCACGTCAACATCGAAGACCTCATCAACAGTGAGAGTTTCGCGCAGAATATCAAGGACTTAGTACTGGAAAGCGGAAGATAAAACGCCGCCACCATCCCCTCCCCCAACAAAGGGAGGGGAACAATATATATCAAGAAATTTAAAGTTATGAAGATATTGACTTCTATTGCAGCCGCATTGTTGCTGCCTCTTGCTGCCTTAGCTCAGACCGTGAAGTCACCTGACGGCAACGTCTCACTGTCGTTCTCGCTGACGGGCAATGGTGTGCCGACCTATGAAATGTCGTACAAAGGCAAGGCGGTGGTGAAGCCGTCCCATCTCGGTCTTGAACTGGCCAAGGACAGACACGCTTCAAAGGGCATCCATGAGACCTCGCTTATGGACGGCTTCACGGAGACCAACAGCAAGACGTCCACTTTCGACGAGACATGGACACCTGTGTGGGGACAGTTCGGAAAGATTCGCAACCACTACAATGAGCTCGCCGTCGACCTGCTGCAGCCGCAGACTAAGCGGCGCATGACCATCCGTTTCCGAGTCTACAACATCGGAATGGGCCTGCGCTATGAGTTCCCACAGCAAGACTCACTGGTCTACTTTGTTATCAAAGAGGAGCATACGCAGTTCGCCATGACCGGAGACCATACGGCCTGGTGGCTCCCTGGCGACTACGACACGCAGGAGCAGGAGACACAAGAGAGCAAGCTCTCCGAGATACGCACGCGCTTCCACGACGCGGTCAACTGGGGCAACTCTTCCGTTGCCGTTTTCTCTCCGACAGGTGTGCAGACGGCATTGCAGATGAAGACACAGGACGGGCTGTACCTCAACATCCATGAGGCAGCCTGTATCAACTATGCTACGATGCATCTGAACCTCAACGACAAGAACATGGTGCTGGAAAGCTGGCTCACACCCGATGCTACGGGCATGAAAGGATACATGCAGACTCCGTGCAACACACCGTGGCGCACCGTGGCCGTGAGCGACGACGCCCGCGATATGCTCAGCGAAGCCAACTCAATGATCTACAATCTCAATGAGCCATGCAAAATAAAGGACACCTCTTGGATTCATCCAACGAAGTTTGCCGGTGTGTGGTGGGAGATGATTGTTGGCCGCAACTCATGGAATTACACCGACGAATATCCCTCCGTAAAGCTCGGTCAGGTGGATTACAGCAAAGCAAAGCCCAATGGTCGACATGGTGCTAATAATGAGGAAGTAAAGAAATATATCGACTTTGCTGCAAAGAATGGTATCGACGAAGTGCTTGTTGAGGGCTGGAATGTCGGTTGGGAAGACTGGGCAAACCATTATAAGGATTATGTCTTCGACTTTACCACACCTTATCCTGACTTTGATATCAAGGTGCTGAACGACTATGCCCACAGTAAAGGCGTGAAGCTAATGATGCACAACGAGACATCCAGCTCGACGCTGAACTATGAGCGACACCTGCCTGCAGCCCTTAACCTCATGAACGAATACGGTTACGATGCTGTGAAGACAGGCTATGTCGGCGACATCATTCCTCGCGGTGACTATCATTTCTCACAATCGATGAACAACCACTATCTCTATGTTGTCAAGGAGGCTGCCAAGCATCATATCATGGTCGACTCTCACGAGGCTACCCGTCCTACCGGCATCGGTCGTACATGGCCAAACTGGATTGCGGGAGAGTCAGCACGCGGCACAGAGTACGAAGCCTTTGGAGGCAGCCGCCCTGACCACACTGTCATCCTGCCATTCACACGTCTGCAGGGCGGCCCAATGGATTATACGCCCGGCATTTTGGAAACGCAGCTGAAGACCTGGAGCAATAATCCCTCGTATGTTCACACAACACTCGTCGGCCAGCTCGCCCTCTACCTCGTCATGTGGGGCCCGCTGCAGATGGCCGCTGACCTGCCGGAGAACTACGCCAAATACGACGACGCCTTCCAGTTCATCAAGGATGTCGCCGTCGACTGGTCGGACAGCAAGTATTTAGAAGCTGAGCCCGCCCGCTATATCACCGTGGCGCGCAAGGCCAAAGGCTCAGACAACTGGTTTGTAGGCGGCAAATGCAACGAGGCTGGGCACAAGAGCACTATGAAATTCGACTTCCTCGACAAAGGTCGCAAGTATGAAGCAACGATCTATGCAGATGCCAAGAATGCTTCTTACGATAAGAATCCGAAAGCCTATGTCATCACCAAGCGAACCATCCACAAGGGTGATGTGCTGCAGATGACGGAGGCCTCCGGCGGCGGTTTCGCCATCTCACTGAAAGCTTTATAATGAGATGAAATCCCTGGTAGGGAAAAATGTAACACGATCACTGTCACAATCTATGCAATTCAGAAACATCATTCTCTCAGCATTGTTGCTGCCAGCCTCGCTGATCACTAAGGCACAGGACTTTAGATTCAATGAGGTGAGCTACACACCCCGCCGGACGGTGTTCAGGCTCTTTGCTCCGACTCAGACAAAGCGCGTCGTGCTGAACATCTATGCCCATGGCGATGCCGCAGCCGATACAAAGCCATTAGCCACAAAGCGCATGAGACGCGTGGGCAAAGACCTGTGGGCCGTGGAGCTCAAAGGAGACCAAAAGGGAAAGTTCTACACCTTCAACATCGGCCGTGGCGAGACTCCCGGAGTGTTCGCCAAGGCGGTAGGTGTCAACGGCAAGCGTGGATGCGTGCTCGATATGGGCCTGACGAACCCCAAAGGATGGAGCCAAGACCATGTCCTCGCGCTGCCGACCGCAAACGCCACACACAAGACTCCCAACTATTCCGGCCTCGTCATCTATGAAATGCACCACCGCGACTTCTCTATCGATGCCTCATCAGGTCTGCAACACAAGGGAAAATTCCTCGCTCTGACCGAGACAAAGGCCATCAATTATCTTAAAAGGCTGGGCGTGAACGCAGTCCACATCCTCCCATCTTTCGACTATGCCTCCGTGGACGAGACGCAATTGAACAGGCCTCAGTACAACTGGGGCTACGATCCACTAAACTATAACGTGCCCGAGGGGAGCTACAGCACTGACCCTTACGACCCCGCCACACGCATCCGTGAATTCAAAGAGATGGTGCAGGCACTGCACAAGGCCGGCATCCGCGTCATCCTCGACGTGGTCTACAACCACACTTTCGACCTGGAAAACAGCAATTTCCAGCGCACTTATCCGAATTATTTCTACCGTTTCACAAAAGACGGCAAGCCCAGCAACGGCTCTGGCTGCGGCAACGAGACAGCATCGGAGAAGCCGATGATGCGCAGATTCATGCTTGAAAGCGTGAAATACTGGGCGAAAGAATACCATATCGATGGCTTCCGCTTTGATCTCATGGGAGTTCACGATATTGAGACAATGAACGACATCCGCAAGGAGCTCACTGCTCTGAACCCGAATATCTTTGTCTATGGAGAGGGCTGGAGTGCCGGTCAGTGCGCTTACCCCACGGGATGGCTTGCTGTCAAGGCTCATATCAAACAGCTGCCGGGCATCGCCGCTTTCTGCGACGACCTACGTGACGCGCTTCGCGGGCCTTTCTCCGATGACCACAAAGGAGCATTCCTCGCCGGAGAGCCGGGCTCAGAAGAGAGTCTGAAGGCTGGCATTGCAGGCATGATCGCACATCCGCAGGTCGATTACGCAAAGGTGAACTACTCCAAAGAGCCGTGGGCCACGGAGCCGACACAGTGCATCAACTACGTCAGCTGCCACGACGACATGTGTCTTGTCGACCGCCTGAAAGCCTCCGTGCCCAACATCACTACCGACGAGATCATCCGTCTCGATGAGCTTGCACAGACGGCCGTGCTCACTTCACAGGGCGTGCCCTTCATGCTCAGCGGCGAAGAGATGCTGCGCGACAAGAAAGGCGTGCACAACAGCTTCAACTCCCCCGACAGCATCAACGCGCTCAACTGGAACCATCTCAAGACGTATCCGCAGGTGTTCAACTATTATCAGGGCCTCATCGCCCTGAGGAGCCATCATCCGGCCTTCCGTTTAGGCAGCGCGACACTCGTGCGTCAACATTTGGAGTTTCTCCCTTCGCAGGACTGTCTGGTCGCCTTCCGGCTGAAAGGCCATGCCGGCAACGATACCTGGAAGAACATTATCGTCATTCTCAACGCAAACAAACAGCCGCGCGAGGTGGCCATTCCCGATGGCAACTACACTGTCGTCTGCCGAGACGGCATCATCAATGAAGCGGGATTGGGCACTGTCCAAGGCACAAAGGTCAGCCTACCCGCACAGACCGCCATCATTTTACACGAATAATTCAAGTTGATTGCTTTTCCCCCAAAACTTCTTAAAATAGTAAGTTTTGGGGCATTATTTTGTCTAATTATTACTAACTTTGTCCCTATACTCTATCAATCATATGGACAATTTCATAGAAATCAACAATGTCACGAAACGATTTGAGAACCATGTAGCACTCAACAACGTGTCGCTGTCAGTGCGCCGTGGCAAGATTTTCGGCTTGTTAGGGCCCAATGGCGCGGGCAAGACGACGCTGATCCGCATCCTGAACCGTATCACCGCACCCGACAGCGGCGAGATACTGTTCGACGGACAGCTGATGACCGCGGGCGATGTGGCGCGCATCGGGTACCTCCCCGAGGAGAGAGGACTGTACCGAAAGATGAAAGTGGGCGAACAGGCCGTCTATCTCGCGCAACTAAAAGGCCTAAGTCATCTGGAAGCTGAGACGAGATTGAGAAAGTGGTTCGGCAAGTTCGGCATCATGCCCTGGTGGAACCGTAAGTTAGAGGAGCTCTCTAAGGGCATGGCTCAAAAGGTCCAATTCATCATCACCGTGCTTCACGAGCCCGAGCTGCTCATCTTCGACGAGCCATTCTCCGGCTTCGATCCCGTCAATGCCGAACAGCTGAAGCAAGAGATTCTCAGCCTCAAGGAGCAGGGACACACCATCATCTTCTCCACCCACAATATGGCGAGCGTGGAGGAGATCTGCGACGACATCGCCCTGATCAACCATTCTGAAGTGGTGCTGCAAGGAGAAATGCGCGGCATCAAGGAGAAGTTCCGCACGGGTCTCTACGAATTGAAAACCGCCCAGCCGCTCCCTCCCATGGAGAATCCGCCTTTCACCATCACCGTCCACGACTCTGTCTTAGGGCTGGAACACTACGTCATTCAGGCCGGTGAAGGCCTGACGGGCAGCGAACTCGTGCGCATGCTGAGCCAGGAAGCCGATGTGCGCTATTTCTCAGAGCAGGTACCCTCGATGAACGACATCTTCCTCAAGGTCATCGGAAAGCATACACAGTGGAACGAAGAACAGATAGAAAACAAGCAATGAACAAGATACTCATCATCATCCAGCGCGAGTTTCTGAAACGCGTGCAGAAAAAAGGCTTCATCATCCTCACCATCGTCATGCCTTTTCTCATGGCAGCACTCATCTTTGTGCCGCTGTGGCTCTCGTCCATACAGAGCGACGAACAGCAGCACGTAGCGGTCATCGACCCTTCAGGCGTCTATGTCAAGGCGCTACAAGGCTCAAAGGCCTTCCTTTTCAGCGCGCAACCGGTCATGACCAAGGAGATGCGCTCCGAGGATTCACCCTTCGACGCAGTGGTGTCCATTTCCGGAGACTTAGTGAAGAACCATGGAAGGGTGACCATCTACAGCTGTAAGGAAGTGCCAGCCAATTTGCGCGACTATGTCCAGACAAAAGTTGACGAGGCCGTACAACGACAGAAGCTCTCTGCCACAGGTATCGCCGGGCTCGACAAAATCATCGACAACGTGCAGAGCAACGTGCCCTTGGAGACCGTGAAATGGAGCAAGGAGGGTGACGAACAGACATCGAGCACCGACGTCGCCATTGCCGTGGGCTCCATTTTCACCTTCCTCATTTATATATTCGTTATCTCTTATGGGGGCATGGTCATGCAAAGCATCATTGAGGAAAAGACCAATCGCATCGTCGAACTGTTGGTGAGCAGCGTCAAGCCCTTCCAGTTGATGATGGGAAAAATCATCGGAGTGATGCTCGTCGGGCTGGCACAGATGGCGCTTTGGGGCGTGATGTTAGCGGTCATCCTGACAGCAGCGTCCGCGATCTTTGGCCTAAGCCCCTCTCCTGCCATGGGTGCAGGACCAGGCCTGAGCCCTTCCACAGCTCCCTTCACACAAGAGACACAAGACATCTTAACGGCCATTACCAACCTTCCTTTCACGGAAATCGGCATCATGTTCATTCTCATGTTCGTGGGTGGCTATCTGCTTTACGCCAGTTTCTTTGCGGCCACGGGTGCCAGCGTCAACGAGCAGGAGGACTCCAACCAGTTTGTCATCCCCGTGACGATGATCACGCTGTTCGGTCTCTACGCCGCGATGTACAGCATTGAGAACACAGACGGTCCCCTGGCTTTCTGGGCATCGCTCTTCCCACTCACCTCTCCCATCGTCATGATGGTGCGCATACCGTTTGGCGTACCGTTGTGGCAGGAGGCCCTCAGCGTGGTGTTGCTTTATGCCACCGCCTTGCTGATGATATGGTTAGGCGGCCGCATCTACCGTGTCGGTATTCTTATGTACGGCAAAAAGCCGAACATGAAAGAGCTGATCAAATGGATGAAATATAAATAACAAGCGTCAGCCTCTCGACAGACACCTTGCCAAGCGGCATAATGCCCTCATGCCGATAAAGTTGAGCAGCCACAGTTTCAGGCTGCCCGCGAAATGGAGGGCAGGTAAAAGAATATCGGCCGTGTTGCCAGTGTAGATGTAAGTCTGCAGCTGAATGTCAAGCACGTGCCGATAGTACTCCCTAAAGCCCCGACACGACGACAGCTCCCCACTGGTGAGGATGGAGAGATGGGCGTCAAGCAAGTCGCGGTATGCCTCGCCATCCGCCTTCTGGGTGATTCCGTCAGGGTTGAGCGTGTAATGATAGCAGCCTTTAGATGTCGTGACTACCCGTCTGGCCACATGAATGAGCCGCCACAATGTAGGCACGTCCTCAAACCTCCTGCCTTTTGGAAAGCGCACTGCAGAGAAAAGCTCACGCCGATAAATCTTATTGCATGCGTAAGTATGGGCATAGGCTTCCGCCTCCAACCAGTAGGCTGTCATATCCTGATAGACACTGTCGGGCAAGGTGAAGGCTGCTGAACCCTTGCGCAATTGTCGCGTAAGGGAGTACTCCAGAATGTCGGCACCCGTTGTTTCCGCCAGCCTCAACAGCTCAGGATAGGTCTCCGATGAGAGGTAATCGTCAGAGTCAACAAACGTGATGTATCTGCCCCGTGCCACGCTGATGCCGGCATTCCGTGCCTCCGACAGTCCGCCATTAGGCCGATGAAGCACGCGGACTCCTTTCTCAGCGTATTCATCACAAATCTGCGGAGAGGCATCGGTAGAGCCATCATCCACAAGAATTACCTCCATGCCGTCAACTCCCTGTGCCAAGACGCTGTCAACACACCGCTTCAATGTGCCGGCAACATTATATACGGGGATGATGACAGAGAGGAGCATCAAAACTCTATAATCAGTGCTTCGCGCTGCGTGAGCGGCACATTCCTGGTGAGATCAACGGTCTTGCCGGTGATGACATCGCGGGCAGTGGTGTGTCCTTTGATAACTTCAGCATAGCGTGCCACGTTGAGCTCATTGGCCGAGTGCTTGCCGTTGAGGATGGTCAGCGCCGTTTTCCCCTGATATTGCCGTGCGATAACATAGACCCCCTTGTAAGGAATAAACTGCGTCTGCGTGCCCTTACTGATGACTTCATTGCCCTGTCGCCAGTGGAGCAGGCGGCTCTCCCACGCGAACATGGCGTTTTCGGCCCTGGTGCGGCCGTCGGCGGTGAAGCAGTTGTGTGTGTCGCCGGGGAATCCGCCCGGGAAGTCTCCGCGCACATAGCCGTCAGTGACTGCCTTTGTGCCGTTCATCAGCACCTCCGTACCGTAGTAGAGCTGCGGAATGCGGTTGATGGTGAGCAGTAAGGCCAGTGCCTGCTTGAGCATGGTGGAGTCTTTGGTGTCGCCAAGGAAGCGGTCGGTGTCGTGGTTCTCAATGAACGCCAGCACTGAAGAGGGATTAGGGTAAAGATAATCGTAGCAAAGCGAGTTGTAGATGCGGTTCAGGCCGTTCCACCACTCGTCAGTCTCTTCGCGCTTAGCCTGGTTGAGCTTGTCGAAGAAAGAGAAGTCCATCACCGTCTTCAGATAACTGTTGACGGATGAGAGCTTCGAGTCTTTCTGCCATGCGGCGGTGTACTGCGGCTCCGTGACCCAGGTCTCACCTACCGTATTGAAGTTAGGATATTCGGTATCGATGGTCTTCATCCACTGCGCCATTGCCGCACGGTCGGCATAGGGATAGGTATCCATGCGGATGCCGTCGATGTTGGCGGTCTCTATCCACCACTCACTGTTCTGGATGAGATACTTGATGACATGCGGATTGCGCTGGTTGAGGTCAGGCATCGACTTGACAAACCATCCGTCGGTAGTCTCAGCCTTGTCCACTTTGGATGCGTAAGGATCGAGCACGGGGGTGAGCTTATAACTCGTCTGCAGGCCATAGTTGGGACTATTGAACCAGTCTTTCGACGGCATGTCACGGTTCCAGATATGGTAGTCGGAGCAATGGTTGAAAATCATGTCCATCACGACCTTGAGTCCCCGTTTGTGACACTCGGCTATAAGCTGCCTATATTCTTCATTGGTGCCGAAGCGCGGGTCCACTTTGTAATAGTCGGTGGTGGCATAGCCGTGGTAAGACGAGTTGACGCCCCCGTTAGGCCAGTCGTTCTCCAGGATAGGCGTGAACCACAGCGCTGTCACGCCCAACTCGCTGAAGTAGTCAAGATGCTGGCGGATGCCCTCCAAGTCGCCTCCGTGTCGCAGCGAGGGCTTCGTACGGTCACAGGTCTGGTCGTGCATACCTTTGACCACGTCGTTCTTCAGGTTACCATTGGCAAAGCGATCAGGCATGAGCAGGTAGAGCACGTCGGCGTTGGTGAAGCCGTGACGGGCCTCACCGGCCATCGTGCGCTCCCTGAGCTCATAGCGGATTTCCCTTCCGTCGAGCTTCAGTGTCATCTCTCCGGCTTTGGCTCCACGGAGGTTGAGATAGACGAGAAGATAGTTGGGCGAATCGAGCCGTACCACGGAGTCGACGGTTACACCCGGATAATCGGTAGTGACCCTGCGCACGTCGCGGATGTCCTTGCCGTAGAACATGAGCTGGAGCGACGGATCCTGCATGCCCGCGAACCAGTTGGCAGGGTCGACGCGCAGAGAGGGAGCTGCATGCATGATTGACATGGTAAGAATCAATGTAAGTGTGAATAATAGTCTTTTCATGATTGCTTTGATAGTTACTTGTTGATTGGTGTCTGAAGAGTAGCTTGTTATGACGCGTCCACCGGAGTGGGGCTTCACACTGCAAAGCTACAAAAAATCCCCGTCATGGGGGGCAATTACAAGCAAAATAATCGGAATAAATTGTGTGAACGTCATACCGCCGATCGTTCGACAGCTGTCGCACAATCGTCAAGCAATTGCCGCACGATCGTTCGGCAATTGTCGCACAATCGTCAAGCAATTGTCGCACGATCGCTATTTTGATGAGATGACCGGATCGACAAGGTGAGATGCCGCTCAGATTTTTTCGATGGTCATCGTCTGGTCGCAATAATCCTTCACGGCGAGACGGTGGGTAATGAAGATGACGGTGCGCTTCCTGTCTGTCAGAATGTTGTGGAGCAGATGGCGCTCGGTATCAGGGTCGAGGGCCGAGGTGGCCTCGTCGAGGAGCAACACGGGACGGGCTCTGAGCAATGCGCGGGCGATGGCGATGCGCTGCGCCTGTCCTTCAGAGAGCCCGCTGCCCTGCTCGCCGCAGAGCGTGTCAAGGCCGTCAGCCTCCTCGAAGAGGAAGTCGGAACAACTCATATGCAAGGCAGCCCGCATCTCCTCATCGGTAGCCGAGAGCTTGCCCAGCCTGAGGTTATCGCGCACGCTGCCGCTGAGGAGTGTGTTGCCCTGCGGCACATAAGCGAGGTTGCAACGCGTGAGAGGAGAGAGGCGGTGGGAAAGGACGGACGATGAGTGACGGGTGTAGATGGATGCTCCTCCACTCCCAGGCATGACCAGGCCGAGGATGATACGGATGAGCGTGGTCTTACCCGCACCCGTCTCACCGAGTACGGCCGTACACGTGCCTGGAGCGAAATCGAAGTTCAGGTCATGAAGCACTTCGTTGCCGTCATCGTAAGCATAGCTCACGTGCTCCATGCGGATGCCGCACGGGGACTTCAGCACAACGGGATCACCCTGTTGCTCCATCGGGTTCTCCTCTAATTCCATCAGCCTCTCGGCGGAAGTGAAGACGGAAACAAAAGCCGGCACGAGCTTTGTCAGGCTGCGAGCCGGACTCTGGATGCGGTTGACTAACTGCAAGAATGCCGTCATTCCGCCAAAAGAGAGCGAGTGGGCCGACATGCGAACGGCTGCCCAGAGAAAGGCTACCAGATAGCCTAAGGCGAAGCCTATGTTGAGAATGGTGTTGCTGAACACCGAGAACAGCGTGCGGCGCACCACTTTGTGTCTCAGAACGCTTTGGATGCGCTCCAACCGGTCCACCATCATGCCCTCACTCTCCAGGGTCTTGATGAGCATGCGGTGCTGGATGGTCTCCTGCAAGGCGCTCTGCACGTGCGAGTCTTCGGTGCGCACGTCCTTGGTGAGCCTGCGCATCTGGTTGACATAAACCTTGCTCAACACCACAAACACGGGAATAATGGCCACGGTGATAAGGGCCAGCACACTGTCCATAAAGAAGAGATAGCAGAAGGCCCCGATAAACATGGTCAGGACGGAGAGCGTATTGGGAATGGTCTGTGTGAGGAAGTCGACCACATTGGCCACGTCAAACTCAAGACGGTTGAGCACGTCTCCGGAGTGGTAGTGCTCTCTGCCGTGCCACTGTGAGCGGAGGATGCGGTCGAGCATGCGCTGCTGCATGCGGTTCTGCGCACGGATGCCGAGCAGGTTTTGCACCCAGGTGCTGCTGATGCCGAGCAGGAAATCGCACAGCACCAGGATGCCTATCAGGCCCACAGCCCAATAGAGGTTGCCCTTGACCGATCCACTCGCCACATCAATGGCATGCTGTACGGTGCCGACCTGTGCCAGCGACACCCCCACGGCCAACAGGCCAATGAGGGCGTTGAGACATGCCTGCAGGCGGTTGCCACGCCATACGTGCCACAACCACCGAAGAATCTCACCCAATTTGTACTTCGATTCCTGTAACCGAAAAGCTTTCTTGATAAAACTTGACATGAATTGTTCTTTTCGTTTTTTATCCGCGCTGGTCGGCGCCCCACATGAGTTTCTCGCGCAGAATGGAGAAATAACGCTTGGAGCGCAGCTTGACGATCTTGACTTTACAGGGCGCTTTGCGAATGATCAGGACCGTGCCTTCATGGAGTTTCTCTGAGCGGCCGTCGATAGCCACAAGAAAGTTGTGGCTTCGGCTCTCTACCTCAAGCTTGACGACGGTGGTGTCGTTGAGCACAATGGGGCGGATGTTGAGACTGTGGGGTGCCACGGGCGTGAGACAGATGTTGCCACTGTTGGGCACGATGATGGGCCCGCCATTGCTGAGATTGTAGGCTGTGGATCCCGTCGGCGTGGAGACGACAAGTCCGTCGGCCTGATAGGTCACGAGGAAGTCGTCGTTGACATAGGTCCGGATAGTGATCATGGATGCAGTGTCGCGCTTGAGGATGGCAATGTCGTTGAGCGCATAGGGACAGCCTTCAAGGGGCAGCGCACCGGCCGTGTCGCGGCTGTCGGCTTCTGTCTGTATGACTGTGTGCTCCTCCAACTCGCACCGGCCCGCGTAAATATCGTCAAGGGCTTCACCAAACTCCCCCGGCAACACCTCGGCCAGGAACCCTAAACGGCCGGTGTTGACGCCGATGATGGGCGTACCCTTAGCCATGATGCGGTTGGCAGCCCTGAGAAACGTGCCGTCGCCGCCGATGGAGATGGCGTAGTCGGCATCGAAATTATAGCCGTCGAAGACACTGTCGGCTTTCACGTTCATATGCTTGCCGTGAGAAAGATATTCATAAAACGGACGGTCAACGCAAACCTCGGCGCCGCGATCACAAAGGCAGGCCAGTACCTGCTCTACGCCCGCACTCTCCCGAGCCTGATATTCATTGCCGAAAATGGCGAAACGAAGTCGTTTATCTTGCATTCTCCTGGATAATATTTCATTGGCGGAACAAAGATACAAAAATAAAGCGCAGTTGATGTCAAAAGAATAGAAATAATGAGCCAGAGAGCTTAAATATTTGTTAAAAGCTACTCTTTTCCCCCCATCGTCACTATTTTTCCTTATCTTTGCAATAGTATACATATTTATATTATAAGCAACCATGCAGCGATGAAAATCGTGAGCATCATTTTATGACATACAACTATGGCAAAGGTATATGAGTTTTTGGCCAACGGCTTCGAGGAGATCGAGGCACTGGCTCCCGTGGACATCTTTCGGCGCGGTGGTTTGGAAGTGAAGACCGTGAGCGTGACAGGCAGTGAGCTTGTGGAATCGTCGCATGGCGTGACCGTCAAGGCCGACCTGCTATTCGAAGACGGCGATTTCACCGATGCCGACTTGCTGATGCTTCCCGGCGGCATGCCCGGCTCCGCCAATCTTAACGCTCATGAAGGCGTGCGCAACGCGCTCAAAGCGCAATATGATGCCGGCAAACGCGTGGCGGCTATCTGTGCCGCGCCCATGGTGCTCGGCTCCATCGGCATTCTCGAAGGCAAACGTGCCACCTGCTCACCAGGTTTTCAGACATATCTCACCGGTGCCACCTATACCGGCAACCTCTTCGAGGAAGACGGACTGGTGACAACAGGCGAGGGACCGGCTGCCTCACTGCCCTATGCCTACCATATCCTCGGGTATTTCATCCCAGAAGAACAGGTGAGGGATCTGGAAAGGAAGATGCAATTCGCGCATCTGATGCAGCGATAATCAATGGATTACATCATCATTGTTGCCGGAGGACGCGGCGCACGCATGGGCACGGCCGTGCCTAAACAGTTTCTGCCGGTGGGCGGTAAGCCCGTGCTGATGCGTACCGTCGAACAGTTCTACAACTACAGCCACGACCTCCGCATCATCGTTGTATTGCCCAAAGACGAGCAGCCTACGTGGCGGGAGTTGTGCCAGGAACACCACTTCACCATTCCCCATCGCGTTGCCGACGGAGGCGCCACACGCTTTGAGAGCTCCAGAAACGGGCTGGCCCTCATACCCGAAGGCACAGACGGCGTAGTGGGTTTCCACGACGGCGTGCGCCCGTTCGTCTCGACGCAGGTCATCAAAGCCTGCTATGAGACCGCCCGTGAGGAATACACCGCCGTGCCCGTAGTGCCCGTCACCGACACCCTGCGCCACGTCGACGCGCGCACCACCCGCACCTTCACCGTGGACCGCACCCTTTACCGCGCCGTGCAAACGCCGCAGGTGTTCAACATCAACATAGCACGACAAGCCTTCGACCAGCCTGACAGAAAGACTTTCACCGACGACGCTTCCGTGGTGGAAAGCCTCGGAATCAGCGTCAACACTGTAGAAGGCAACCGTGAGAATATCAAGATTACTACGCCATTCGACCTGAAAATAGCGGAGGTCTTGGCACAGACAAACGATTGAACAGCATTCTCTCGCAGGACATCATGTATCTCCCAGGCGTAGGACCTAAGCGCAAGGAGATACTTGCCAGTCAGCTCAACATCAAGAATTGGGGTGACTTGCTTGAGTATTACCCTTATAAATATGTGGACCGCTCAAAGATATACCCCATCCGTGAGCTGAGCGGTGACATGCCATTAGTGCAGATCAAAGGTGCCATTCAGAGTTTTGAGGAATTCGGTGAAGGCCGCCGCAAACGCATCGTAGCTCATTTCTCCGACGGCCGTGACATGGTAGACCTTGTGTGGTTTGGGGGCAAGAACTGGGTTTATGACAGTTATCAGCCCGGCACGGAATACATTGTCTTCGGCAAGCCGCAGCCTTTCAACGGACGTTATCAGTTTGCGCATCCCGACATGGAGAAAGCCGCCAACGTGCAGCTTTCCACCATGGGCATGCAGCCTTACTACATCACTACGCAGACGATGAAAGACCGCGGACTCACGTCAAGAGCCATCGAGAAGATGACCAAGGCGCTGGTGGCGCGCATTCCTCAAGGCTCCATCACGGAGACGTTGCTGCCCGGAATGACCACAAGACTGCACCTCATCTCAAGGGAGGAGGCGCTCAGGAAGATCCATTACCCGCAGTCGCTGCGCGACGTGCAGCAAGCACAGGAACGGCTGAAGTTTGAGGAACTGTTCTATGTACAGCTCAACATCCTGCGCTATGCCACTGAGCAACGCCACAAATACCACGGCTATACGCTGACCCATGTCGGCGAGCCGCTCAACACCTTTTATAAGAATCATCTCCATTTTGAGCTTACCGATGCGCAGAAACGTGTCATGCACGAGATACGTGACGACATGCGTTCGGGCATCCAGATGAACCGGCTGCTGCAAGGTGATGTGGGCTCAGGAAAGACCTTAGTGGCGCTCATGACCATGCTCATCGCCATCGGCAACGGTTTTCAGGCGTGCATCATGGCGCCCACAGAGATCCTTGCCGAGCAACACCTGCAGACCATCAACGGCTTTCTTAAAGGCATGGACATACGCGTGGAACTGCTCACCGGCATCGTGAAAGGGAAGAAACGGACGGAAGTACTGGACGCACTGGCCAGCGGTGCGGTAAACATCCTCGTGGGCACACATGCACTGATTGAAGACAATGTCGTCTTCAAGAACCTTGGTCTTGCTGTCATCGACGAGCAGCACCGCTTCGGTGTGGCCCAGCGTGCCAAGCTGTGGGGAAAAAGTGAGCGGCCGCCACATATCCTGGTGATGACGGCCACGCCGATCCCCCGCACCCTTGCCATGACGCTCTACGGCGACCTTGATGTGAGCATCATTGATGAACTGCCGCCAGGACGCAAACCCATCGTAACCATTCACAAATACAATAACCAGATGACCTCGCTCTATGCCGGCATCGCTAAGCAGGTAAAGGAAGGCCGGCAGGTATATATCGTCTTCCCCGTCATTGAGGAAGGCAAGAAAAAAGACCTGAAAAACTTAGAGGACGGCTACGAAGCCCTGCGACAAATCTTCCCCCAGTTCACCATGAGCAAGGTGCACGGACAGATGAAGCCCAAGGACAAAGAGGCGGAAATGCAGCGGTTCGTGAGCGGCAAGACGCAGATACTCGTTGCCACGACGGTGATAGAAGTGGGTGTCAACGTCCCCAATGCCTCTGTCATGGTCATCATGGACGCACAACGGTTTGGCCTTTCGCAGCTCCATCAGCTGCGGGGACGCGTGGGACGTGGCGCGAAACAGAGCTTCTGCATCCTCGTCACCAGCTATGAACTGTCTCAAGACACCCGCAAACGTATTGATATCATGTGCCAGACCAATGACGGCTTCCGCATTGCCGAAGCTGACCTGAAGCTCCGCGGGCCAGGTGACCTGGAAGGCACGGCTCAAAGTGGCATGGCGTTCGACCTGAAGATCGCAAATATAGCGCGCGACGGACAAATCGTACAACTTGCCCGCAACGAGGCAAAGAACATCGTGGACGGCGATCCTGACTGTTCACGGCCCGAAAATGTGTTGCTTTGGCAACATTTGCGCGAACTGAGAAACACAAATGTCAATTGGGGCGTCATTAGCTGACAGTGTGTCAATAACTCCATAATAAGTGTTAATTGGATGCGGATTGCGCGCAATTTCTGTTAAACTACTCATAAAAAAGACTTGAGGAAAATCAAGTCAGGGATATTTTTCTTACCTTTGTCGATGTAAATGAAACTACGGATACGGTCTCATTGCAGACCTGAAAGAAAATAAGCTACATGTTGATAAAAAAGGAAATAAAAGCCCTTGGGGTATTATTGCTTTTAACATTGTCCACAAATACCGTTGTGGCACAAGACCTTCTTGCAAGACAGGCACCAGTGGACCGGCGCGCGAAGAAGCTGGATTCACTGGAGGTAAAGAGTATTATTAAGCGTGAGAACATCCAGTCACCCGCAGCGCAACTGTACGGTGACGAATGGGACAACACCTATGCGCATAGGGCCACAGAGCTCCCCGACTCCTTTACCATCAACCTTCGACACTTTTGCATGCCCACGCCCAGCCGCGTGGTGACAAGCAATTTCGGCACGAGATGGGGACGCCAGCATAAGGGACTGGACATTAAAGTATATATCGGCGACACCATCCGCGCCGCTTTCTCGGGCAAAGTCCGTGTCGTACGCTATGAGGCAGCAGGCTATGGCAACTACATCGTCATACGGCATCCCAATGGCCTGGAAACCATTTACGGGCATCTCTCCAAACAGCTTGTCAGCGAGAACCAAAGCGTGAGAGCCGGCGAGCCCATCGGTCTGGGCGGAAACACAGGCCGAAGCACAGGCTCCCATCTGCACTTTGAGACACGGCTCTGCGGCGTGGCACTCAATCCAGCACTCTTCTTCGACTTCCGGAATCAGGATGTGACAGGCGACTACTATGTGTTCAACAAACGCACTTACGACCGCGAATCTGAAATCGCCACACGTGAACGAGGAAAGATCGGCAGAGGCGGTTATACACACGACATGATTTATGGTGAGGTCGGACACGATGACAACGACACGCCGGAAGATGTGCGTGAGGCCATAAACGCACCAGAGCGCGTCTACTATAAAGTACAGAATGGGGAAACCCTCGCGTCCATTGCCAAGAAAGTTGGCGTGAGCATCGAGAAGCTTGTACAGCTCAATGGATTCCACAGCAGAAGCCAGAAGGTCCGCCCTGGAATGATCATCAGATACGTTTAAACCGTCTGCAGCTATTCTTATCTTCTTACAACTGACCTGAAAGCAAAGTACAGGTGTAAGAAAATAGTTTGGATATAACCATAATGCTTCGCCATGACATGGAACCGTTCCTTCAGCGAAGCTTTATGGTTTTTGTTTGTCATGCCTCCATCCAGGTAATTGACCACCACCCTATTGACATTTCTCAAAGCCAAATGACGTTGGGCACACAGCTTCATAACACGGATACACCAGTCCACATCAGCCGAAAAACGATAGTCCACATTATTATAAGGTGTCGCCTTGGCAAGGTCGGTACGTACATAGAAAGCCTGGTGACAAACTAACATGCCCCGTTTAAACGAGCGCCACGACAGCCTCTTCGGCGGGCTCAAGCGGCGATGACGCAAAAAAAGACTGTCCAAATCCACGATGTCCGTATCACCATAGAGCACTCCGGGAAGCTGCTCTCCATCGGCAATGCAGGCAGCAACAGCATCCAAAGTGTCGTTGTCAGGAAAGACGTCTCCGGCATTCAGAAACAGCAGATAGTCACCTGCCGCGTGGCGGATACCTTTGTTCATCGCGTCGTAAAGCCCCTGGTCTCTCTCCGAGATCACCGTTACCTCGTGATCATTCCCCGCCTTATCCGAGCGTTTCTTATACTCCATCGCCATCTCGACAGTGCTATCATGCGACAATCCGTCAAGAATGATATGCTCCACGTTGCTGTATTTCTGGTTCAGCACACTGAGAAGGGTACGTCGTAACACCGGTGCAGCATTATAAGTGCACGTAATGATTGAGAACTTTATCATTGATTTTTATCTTGTCAGAAACTGGGAAGAAGACGGGAGACTATAACTTATAATTCTTGAAAGCAAGCGTCTGGTTATACACCTCAATGTATTTCATCGCCACAGAGCGCTGTGAATAACCTGCCATGACCTTTTGCACGCATTGCCTCTTCAGCGTCTCGCCATCCGCCTCATCCAGCACCCAGTGGATGCCGGCAGCAAGGTCGCCGGCATCTTTATATGCGGCAAGGTATCCATTCTTCTGGTGATCAACCATCTCTGGAATGCCACCGACCTTAAAGCCAACCGTAGGCACACCACACGCCATCGATTCCATGATTGTATTGGGAAGATTCTCATCAAGTGAAGGCATGACAAAGACATCGGCCGCATTGTAGATGTCCACCATCTGCCTTTCATTGTCGACATATCCCATAGGTATGGTCGGCAGCACCAAGTCTGAAACCACCTCATCGGCATGGCTCCCAAGCACAACGACAACCGTATTCTGCCTCATGTCAGGATAGCGTTCAGCGAGTGTTGAAATGGCTTTTACAAAATAGGCAATACCCTTACGCTCCAGCGTCACGCGCTGAGCGACAAAAAGAATAATACGTTTGTCTGCCGGCAGAGAAGCGTGCAGGCGCGCTTGCTCCTTGTCTTTAGGGAAAAAGATATGCGTGTCAATGGGATTGGGAATCACCGTCAAAGGCATGCCTGTCAACAGGCCGCTGTCCCGCGCGCTGTTGCCCAGCCATCTGCTGCAGGCCACAAAATGAATGCCACTGTTGGCATACAGCCTCTTCTTCCGGCTGAAAATACGGGTAGACAAGTCCTTATCACTACCCCGGCCAGGCAAATACTGACAATGGCGACACACGCCCTTGAACGACTGACAGCCCAAAGTAGCATGGCAGATGCCCGTGGCAGGCCACAGGTCATGCATTGTCCACACGACAGGCTTCCCGCTCTTGAGAATCTTCTGAATGCTCTTCAACGACAGGAATCCTTGATTGATCCAGGCCAGATGAATGACATCAGCTTCCTGAAACTCCGGCAGTCGCGTAATGTCTGCACCCGTATTGGCAAGGTCTATCTCAAAGAGATGCTCACGATGGAAATGCAGATGGACATAAACACACCACCGCTCCCACAAGAAGCGGAGCCGTTGACGCAGCCCGCCATGTAGCCCCACCACCGTGATCTCATCCGATACTTTATCCCGTACCAGCATCTTGGCCTTCACGCCATTGTTGTTGAGAGCGTCCATCAGCCTGCCTGCAGCTACCGCCGCACCTCCGGCACGCTCACTCGTATTAACTATCAGAACTCTCATTGCCATACTTTCGTATTTGATGGCAAAGTTAAGAAAAGGATTTGAAAAACCGTCAATATGTTCTGAAGAAGTAAGCTCAGGTTACAACATAATGGTGTACCCGTACACAAATAATTGATTTAAATCAATTAATCATCCATTTATTGAAAAAACAAAATCATAGCCTTGTAATATCATTGTAATAGCTGTATCTTTGCAAAGTCAAAAGGTTAATAGATTGTTTAGGTTAGTAGTAATAGATTTAGGTTTTTAGTTATTAGGTTTAAGGTAGATTTGATAGATTGTTTAACGGAAACGATTTGGATACCGTGAGGCATTCATTTTGTTCAGGATTTATTTCAGTTAAACATAACAATACGCCGGGGCTTGTTGATGAGTCCCGGCGTATTGCCTTTTACTGACAAGTTGATGAGATTCCAGTTGCGTAAGGACGCAAGGCCTAACCCTACCCTTTTACTATCAATGCCACGGCGTAGGCCGCGATGCCTTCCTCACGCCCCGTGAAGCCGAGCTTCTCTGTTGTCGTGGCCTTGATGCTGATCTGGTCTTCATCACAGCCCATGACACGGGCCAGACATGCTTTCATGGCCGGCACATGAGGATTGAGCTTTGGGCGTTCAGCGCACACCGTGGCGTCTATATTGCCTACTTCGTAGCCCTTTGAAGCGATGAGCTCAATGACTTTCTTCAAGATGACCTTGCTGTCCATATTGAGTGTTTTCTCCGAAGTGTCAGGGAAATGATAACCTATGTCGCGCATGTTAGCGGCTCCCAACAGTGCATCACAGATGGCATGAATGAGCACGTCAGCGTCACTGTGGCCTAAGAGCCCTAACGAGTGAGGTATTTCTATGCCGCCCAATACCAGTTTTCTGCCTTCAACAAGTTTATGGACATCATAGCCCATTCCTATTCTGAACATATCTTGATTCTCTTGAAAAGCTACCGTTTATTAAAGAGATCCTTCAACCCATCCATATCGAAGGTGAGTGAGAAACGCAATGTCTGGTCCAGAGGATTGCTCTTCGCCGTGGCAATGACATATCCGGCGTCCAACTGGAAAGCACTCATCTTGAATCCCGCGCCTACCGTGAAGTATTTCAGGTTGCCTTTATTGGTACTTTCGTGATGATAACCGGCTCTGAGCGCGAAACGGTCATTGTAGGTGTACTCCGCACCGACACTCCATTGCACCTCCTGCATCTCCTCCTTAAAGCCTCCGGGCGCATCACTGAAACTCTTAAAGATACCGCCAATGCTTGAGACATCGTAATAGTCCTTCTGCACCCGCTGCTGATACTCTTCCGTCGTCTCGCCGTCCTTCTGCTTAGGATAGGTGGGTACAAGGAGTTTGTTGGCATCGGCGGCAAAACCGATGGCATTATATTCGTCCAAAGGATACTTCAGATAAGCTCCAACACGGAGGTTGGTAGGTATAAAATAGCTGTTGTCACTGCCACCAAACGTAATCTTGCTGCCGATATTGGAGATGTTCATTCCCAGACCCAACTGGCATTCATGCTCACTGATCACGGGGTTGCTCTGATAGTAAAGTCCGAGGTCCGCGGCAAAGGCCGACCCTGGCGACGTGTCGCTGGTATAGTCATACGTCAGGTCGGAATAGATCCAGCGCACAGCCGCGGCGATGGAGAACTTCTCACTGAGCATCAATGAGTAAGCCACGTCGAGCGACATCTCATAGGGATTGATGGTCATCGCGGGGTCATTAACGGATTTATTCTCTGACAGCTGCACCTCTCCTAACGAGAAATACCTCAGTGAACCCGACACGGCCGAATAGTCGCCGATGCGGTAATAGCCGGCCACATAGCCGAGATTGATGTCGTTGACGATCTGTCGGAGCCACGGTGTGAAGTTCAGTGCCACGCCTGCACGACTGATAGCGAAGGGGTATTTGGCGGGATTCCAGTACTGTGAGTTGACATCGGCCTCCGTTGCGACGCCCACGTCGCCCATACCACCGGCCCTGGCGTCAGGAGCAATGGTCTGTGAGGTCACCGAGGTATTGACAGGATTGAACATATCGCGCTTCTCCTGCGCACTCATTGTCAATGCTGCCAGCAGCAGAACACTGCAGATATAGAATCTAAACGTATCTTTCATCATGGTATATAAACGCCGGAGCGGACTAATTATTGTTGACAACAATAAGTTTCTTAGCTTTTGTCGCCATCTGACTGCCATCTGCCGAGAGCCTGACCCGATAGAGATAGACACCTGTGCCAAGCCGATGACCACTGCCGTCGCACAGGTCCCAGTCGACCGTCAAGGCGCCTTGCTGCGCGCTGCTCGCCCTGTAGGTCCAGAGCTGGCGGCCACTCATATCGAACACATCAATCACCACGTCCACCTCACAACCGCTCAGATTGTGGCTGACAATGAACGTCGTAGCAGTGGACGCGGGGTTCTTCGTCACGTCAACCTGATAGATGGTGGGCTTGAGCGACTTGACAACGTTGAACGACAACTGCGCCGTCGAACAATTGTTCATGGTGTCCCAGGCCCTGAACAGCAGCTTGTGCAAGCCTGGTTCCAATGCGGGGATATTATAATAGGTGTTGCCATTGGTGTGCGACCCAAAGTCGTAGGTGAAGTTATCGTCAAGGCTATAGGTCTTAGTAGCGTCGCCGTCGATGACGAGTTCCAACCCATGCCCCACCCCATTGCCCGTGGCATTGATGCCGCTGGCGTCGCTGAGCTGCGCCACGAAGTAAGGACTGATATTCACATCGCCGCCATCCGTAAACTCCGGACTGTTGAGATAGCAGAAGATCTTCGGCCCCACGCTGTCAGTTTTCTGACAGCCGTCGTCACCCAACACCAGCGCATCCGAACGGCCATGTGCCAGGATGGTGTGGTCACGGCTCACGGCAAAGGCATGGATAAGTCCGGTGTCGCCACTGTAGTTTAGGTCAAAGGGCACGACAAACGACACGCTGAACCTTCCGTTCACAATACTGTCGCTGCCGCTATAAATGGTTTTCAGCCGGTCATAAAAGGAGAAAACGGTGTCTTTGACCTCTGCGCTGACATTCCCACGGCAGGTGACGAGCTGTTTGGAGTCGAGCACGCTGACGTTTACCGTACCTTTGAACTGCGCATTTCCAGCAACATGTCCAGAGATTCTTACCACTTCTCCGGCCACTACATGCGCCACGGCGCCGCCTGCCACCACCTGACCGTCGATGGAGTCAATCACCACCTTGTCCGTTGGCTGATTGAGGGCAATGGCGGGATCGCCGAGCAGCGCATACTGCAACTTGTTCACGGTGACATCACCATTCCGGCTGCCCAGTCTGATGATTTCATTCTTGGCCAGTCGCTGTGCCTCACCCAGGGTGACAGGCTTGCCGTCAGTCTGGCTGAGCACATGTTTCAGATAGGCTTCATTGATGATGCGGTTGTAGTTTTCATACACCGTGCGTGTGGTGCCATAAACGGCCACGGCACCTCCACGCGAGTTGGTCACCGCCGAGACACCGATATTCTCCTCCACACCGTCAAAGGCCATGATGTCACAGGCTGCGAAGACCCAGAGCGGAAGGTTCTTGTTACTGAACGTTTTAAAGTCGTTGAGCGAGAGGATGCGCTCGTGGGCCACTTGGTTGGCGCTGCCATGGCCGCAATAGTCCATGACGAGGCATCCCTGCGCCTGCTGTCGCTTGATGAGACTGGTGACCTCCGGATAGGTGTTTCCCGTTGCCGACGCCACCTCATTATAGGTATCCCACATCACTCTCTTCACGCGGAAAGCCGGACACTGGCTCTGTATCTGTGCCGCCGCCTCCTCGGCATCACGCATATGGATGTTGTCGTTACCGTCGTCGCCCATCACCATGATTGTGTTTTCCCAATCGCCTGCGTTGGTATTTTCCACATAACCAATAGTCTTATCAACCATCACCTTCGCCTCTTCTGGCGTCGACACGGGGAACCTGCCCACAGCCACGTCGCTCATGTCGAGCTTTTCACCCTTATCGCCAGTAGTAAGATTGGTACCCTCACCGTCGTCGAGATAGGTGAAGAAGCCGTCATCGACATAACAATAGATGGCATTGAACGAGTTCTCGCTCTCGTAGGCCAGGAGAAAGTCGTCGGGGTCGAGACCGCGGCAGTCTGGCGTGAGCATCCGGTTGTCCCACACACTGTTACCGAAAAGCAGCAGGTATCGGGGCAGGTCTTTCTCCGTCTGGGCCCTGTCGTAGAGCATCTTCATGTAGCGGCGGTAGGCGTTGGCGTCGGGCGTACCGCTGGAGAACTCATTGTAAAGCTCATCAGCGGGCACGATGTTCACGCGCAGCCCGTCGTGCTTCTCATGGAAGTCGGCCAGCCGTCTCGCCTGCTCCTGGAGTTTCTGCGAGGTGGGGATGATGATGACCATATCCGCTTCCGGATCACTATGATGGTCTTGGTTAGTGATGTTGCAGGCATACTCCGGCACGGGGAAAGTGCCGGAGAGATTGGGTGCTACCTTGGGTTTATCCCACGCTGCCGACACATAGTCGAGACGTACAGGGCCGCCGGAGAGTGTCTCCAACCGTACGGTGTCGGTCACCGACGTACTCACAGGCAGCGCATAAGTGCCCCGGCTCTCATTGCCATGGCTGTACTCGTCATGGACGTCAATACTGAGCGTGCCTGCCTCCTGATGATTGATGGTGACCTTCACTGTGGCAGTGGCCCCCGCAGAGACGCACACCGAGAAGCGACCCCTTGTGGCCCCCCGGGGATGAGTCAGCATCACGGTCTGACTGTTGCCTGCAGTCACCGCCGTAGGGTCGAAAAGGTTGCGGCCACCAGGGTACCAGCTATACCCGTCCACCTCATGTAGGCTGTGATAATCATCAGCTGAGGGATAGAAACTACGGATGAAAGCCGTGGAATCGACAGTCTTGACGGGCGAGTCATCTTCCGTGAGGAAGTAGTAGCCATAGTCTGAATACGGATTGCGGGTGCGTCGCTCTGCGTCGTTGCTACTCCAGCTCACGGGGCCCTTAGCGTAGAAGAGTCTTCGTCCGTTGACCGTACAGGTCGCCACCTCGTGCAGGTCATCGGTCGCTGCAAGCGTCGCGCCATCGAGCACCTCGCCTTGCAAGGTGCCGCCATAGCCGTAGATGTGTACGCGTTGCAGGTCAGTGAAACCGGCGCGCTGCACCAGTTTCTGCGTGAGCTCATATACACCCGAGGCCGGTACACGTATCTTGGCCCACTGTCCGCTACGCAAGACAGAGTGAGAAGTGTAACGCTGAGAGAGAGGAGACCTGTACAAAGCTTTCGCGCCACTTTTACGGTCACCAGTGCTCCCGACTGTCAGATTCCCTGATTTCCGTGCTTTTCGAGCATCAACTTTGAGCATGAAACTGACGAGTATCCGGTATTTATCGTCCCTGAATACAAGTGGACAGAAGCTCACGCGGAGCATGGCCTGCCGGCGGTCGGTCACAATCTGAGAGCTTACCTGGGGCAGTGACGGCAACGTGCCGCCACCAAGTTTCAGGTAGTGAGCCACGTCGAGGGGCGTCATATCAATGAACTCCGGATAGAGTATCGTCGCCGTGTAGACTGAGTCAGTATGGTCAGCCGGCAGTGGCAGGGTATAGGCAAACGACGGCACGACGCTGTCCACACTCACCTGGTCAGAAGTGAGGTTGAAAAACCGCTGGGCACACAAGGGAAGAGCAACCCACACGGAGACGATGAGAAACAACAAGCGGATATATCTCGCCATAAAATTCCTATTCTACTTACATCTGCATTCCAACACCTTACGCTCTTCGACCCATCCCTCCAAGAGGTCACCGACATGCACTGGGCCCACACCAGCCGGCGTGCCCGTGAAGATGAGATCACCAGTCTTGAGCGTGAAAAAGCGACTGACATAAGCCACGATGTCGTCCACACGGTACAGCATGTCGCCCGTATAGCCATCCTGCGCCGTCGTACCGTTGACATTGAGGTGGAAATGGAGCCGCTGCACGTCAGGCAACAGCTCTTTAGGAATCCACTCGCCTATCGTCGCCGCGCCGTCGAAGCTCTTGGCCAAGTCCCAGGGCTGGCCGTTTAGAGAGAGCCTGTGCTGCAGGTCACGGGCCGTGAAGTCGATGCCGAGCGTCACGGCGTCGTAGTAGCGATGAGCAAAGCGCGTGGGCACGGTCTTGCCGAGCTTGCAGACACGGACCACCACTTCGCCCTCATAGTCGATGCGGCCCAGGTCATCGGGCACGAAAAACGGTTTCCGGTTCTTCTGGAGGCTTGAGTCGGCCTTGAAGAAGATGATGGGGGCGTCTGTCTTCAATAACGTGTCGCGCAACTCTTTTTTATTGTGTTGGGGATAGTTCATCCCCACGCAGAATATCTTCATCTACTCTGTTTTGTAGTCGTTACAACCAATTGCTGCAAAGATAGCACATTTCTTTTAGACCGCCAAACTCTTTATCAGAATGACAGGTTAAGAAACAGAAAGAAAAAGTGGATTAAGAGAATTGATTATCAATTTGTTACATTTGCACTTCAAAAGAAGGTGAACTTCTCTTGGCTGACCTTCATAGTCTATGGCCTATCATTTTTTGTTACTCACTTGTTACTTTCCGTTACCCGCGCCCTTTTTGTGTTCGTTGTCCGCATTTTTCATTTATAATCGCCCCTTTTCATCATTACCTGCACCTGTGCCCCTGTATTTATTTTTAGTAATATTAAAATTATATTGAAAACCTATGCTAAAAGAACGAGAATCCATATCTTGATTGGTTGTGAACGTGCTATTAATACCATACATAGTGTATCTTCTCTTTCGAGTATTCAATAAGTCACGCCTCCAAATATTACAGACCCATTTATTTTTAGAGAAACTCTTATAGATATTCAAGTCTAAAGAACCACTTTCTTTATAAATACTAAGACTATTAGCATACGACGAATAATAAAAAATATTAATACTGAAAGTAAAATCCTTCCGAATAACAAAACGATTGTACATTCGAAGAGAATATAGAGGACGATTAAGAGAGGTACCATCACCGAAGTCATTATCGTCAATGAACTGCTTAGAAACACTCGCTTCATACATAGGTTGATAAAAACCTATTTTTGGTGAAGCTGATACCATTGCATATAAATTTTGGGTTTGATCTATATTATCATAGGTCTTTAGGAAAACATCACCCTTATAGGGACGCATCACATAAGCTACCTGATCCTTCGCGTATTTATAACCAGCCGTAAACGTTAACCAATTTCGTTTAGCAGTCAAATCAATTGAATGTATCTTTGAAGAACGAAGAAGAGGATTGCCACCTTGGTACTCATAGCGATTATCATATTGCATCCAACTTGAAAGATTACGATAAGATGGTCTTGCTATTTTTGCGTTGTACCCTATTAGAACCTGCCATTTTTCTTTACTCCATGATAGAGAAACATCTGGAAACCAATCCGAGTATTTTCGACTATTCTCATTCTGCCAAACACCATTAGAAAAATAGTCAGAGACAACATGCTCGTATCTTAATCCAGCACGAGCATGTACCTTTCCCATTGAAATACTATAATCAAAGAATCCTGCTATGTTTTTCTCTTTTATCTTTGTATTTGTATTTTCAAAAATTCTTTGAACATTGTTATTGTTGGCTTCACTCTGTGCATCAGAATACTCAGACCCAAAGTTCAATTTCCCTATCCATATTGGATATGTTAAAATGATTTTTCCTGCCAACATTTGATTTCTAACAACATTGTTTACATCTATAAATTGCAGCCCAGAAATACTGTTATTTTCTTCATTGGACTGTGACTTTGTCTGTTTACTTCGGAAATAGCTGCTATTAATGTCCACAGACAGTTTACCAACCTTTCCTGTATAGTAAGCATCAAATTCGTGATCAGGTGTATGATAAGCAGTAAAGGCTGATTTCATGCGTACTTGTTCTTGCATAGCATTTTCTATCGAAAAATCAAGAGCAGAGACCGAATTTACAACATCGTGAAGTGACTTGGTAATGCTATAAGTCATTCCAAAGGAATTGTTTTCATTAATATCAAAACTTCCTCCGAATTGTGCTCTTAACTGCTTATCCCCATTGTTAAATATAGTGTCCTTGCTTACCTCTTTGATCAAATGGTCGCCGTGCATAATTTGTTCAAATTTTGCATATTGTTTGTTGTGTAAAGAGTGGAGTCTTATATTTCCAAACAGCTCCAAATTATTATGTCTATATTTTAGATTTAAAGATTCCATGGGGCTAAATTTGCGAGATATATTGACAAAACTATATGATGATAAGCTCCATCCGTCACCTCGTTGTCTAATTGTTTTGATACGAATTACCGACTGAACAGCCCCACCATATTGTGCTCCAGGATTGGTTATTACTTCAACGTCTTTTATGTCAGATGATTTGAGTAGTAAGAGTTCCGATGGATCGATGATTTTTCGATTATTAATATAAATAAGTGGTCTGCCCTTTCCAAACACATTAAAAGAGCCATTGCTACCAGAAACTCTTGGAATTTGAGATAACACATCATCAGCTGTACCAGCTTGACGTAATAGTGAATTTTGTATGTTCACGACCATCCCTTCATCAGATATTTTAATCTGCGGTCTGTGCCCTATTACGGTCATGCTACCCATTGTATATGTTTCGGGTTGCATCTGAATTTTACCGAGGCGACATCAATGCCTCCCCGGTATACCTTTTTGTCGTGACCTTCTATTCCACCTCTATTTTCTGTATAAGGATGTCCTCCCCGACCACCGCACGAATCAAGTAAACGCCGGGTAGCCAACCTGAAGTGTTCAGTTCGTACGAGTTACCCAAGGCAGTTATGCCTAACACCTTATTGCCATTTTGTATCCCATACACTTCCAATGTCCAATTGCCAGCGGTGCCATTGGCACGACGGGCTAGCACGGGTGCCTTGTTCGTCACACTTTCTGCGTTTGTAATGGTCACTGTCAGTAGCTTGCCATTGGTGGCAACTCGCATACTGCTCTTCGGAATATCGAGATTATCGGATACAGAGAAGAACAGCAAGTGGAAGTCCTCACAGAGATTTCCATTTTTGCCATAAATATTCATCGGAATACCGCCCGAATAAAGTGGGAAGCTGAATGTCAGATAGTCTTTGCCCTCAAACCAAATCTCTGGTGTTACACCGTCGTAGGTGAACGTCACTCCATCCAGCATCTCTGACCTGATGGTAACGGGGCATCCCTGCTGCACAAACACTGCGATGTCAGTTAGCAGATTCTTTGGTGGTATGGTAGGATGCTGCCTGTAATAGTAACAGGATTCTTGTTCGTAGGTTCCAACGAATTTGGAATGCGTGTAGAGTCTCTTGACCAAGACACCTACGGTGTCACTGCCCTCCATGATGTAGGCACAGAGTGTGCCTGATATGGGTAAGTCTCCTATTATTGTGACACTACATTGTTTTGCAGACATATCGCCTACTCCAAACTTTGAAGTTCCACGCATACGCCAAAGAACACTGTAACCATTGGGTAAGCCATTCACAGTGTATATTTCATGCTTTGAGACATAAGTGTTTCCTTCTATTTTGAATGCCACAGCATTTACCGCCGCAGCCGCGTCAACGAGCCCATAGCCATAAGACGGGTCAAAGCCTGTGGGGCCTAAGTCGCGAGCCGTCTGTTGCAGCGTTGTCCGCACTTGCTCTTCCGTCAGGCTGGGATTGACAGAAAGCATCAGTGCTGCAACACCAGCTACCTGTGGACATGCGGCAGAAGTGCCATTAAAGGTGTTTGTGTAGTTCCCCACTCCATATCCGAGAGCACCCATTCTGTCCGTCGTAACAACATCACCATTCTCCGGACCGGAAGGAGCTACCAAGTCTAATGATGGACCACGTTGGCTATATGGAAGAATGACGCCTTTCTTGTCTATCGCGCCAACGGTAATGACACCTGGCAAATTCCCTGGGAAACTAGCATCAGTATGGGGATGTTCTCCGAGATTTCCTGCTGAGAAAACCACGACACAGCCCTTCCCATTTCGGCCTTTCGTCTGAGCATCGGCAATGGCAGACGCAACATTGTTGGAATAAGTACCACCTCCCCAGGAATTGCTGAGTACATCTGCTCTCAGGGATGCCCAACGTATGGCCGTGGCTATCTCATCACTGGAGGAGAAATTGGAGTTGTTTCGGTTTACTGCATAGTTTGGATTGATGTTGACAGGCAGTATCTTCGCCTTGTTGGCCACTCCACGTATGCCAATCTTATTGTCTTCTGCCGCTACGATTCCCGCACAGGCCATACCATGCGCTTTACAGTTATATTTGTTTGGATTTTGCGGTGTGCCTTTACCAGCAGGATCCCCCACGGTATACCCTTCGAGCACCCTTCCGCCCATGTCCTCGTGGTCTCGATCTACTCCCTGGTCTATTACCGCCACAGTTACATATTCCCCATTGGTAATCTCCCAGGCGGGCTCCACATGGATGTCTATGCCGACTTTTCCTCCTTTTTGCCCCCTATTTTTCAGATAATACTGCTGGTCGTAGAGTGTATTGCAAGTCTGTATTTCCGAGAGCATGTCTGGCTCACACCACTCCATGTCTTCTGCCTTACTGAGAGAGGCTACCAATTTCCACACAGTCTCAGAAGATGTAACAGCACAGTCCAATTTGATGATTTTCCCACTCCGTTCGGCCAATGTAACGGAAGGATAAGACTTGAGCAGCGCTATAACGTCTGTACCCGGCTTTACTGATGCAATGATTCTGGGCAGCACATAGGTTTTCCCTCCATGATTGTCGGTATACAGCTGGGATGTATATTCTATCTCATTCTTGGCAAGTTTGGAGGACGGTACTAAGTAGCGGTTGTCCGACAGTACTTTGGGATTCAAGCTGGCAATTCTTGCTACGGCTCTGCTTCTCGTGTCTGGTGCTTGTTTGACATTTATCTGAATGAGCACATCACTTGTGCTGTCCACGCTGAATGTCACCATCTCGGACGCAAATTTGAAGCCTCGTTGAGCCGCCGCAAATAAAGGCAGCAGGCTCAACAACGTAATCATGAATCTCTTCATAGCTTATCAATACTTATCTATTGATGGATATTAGGAAAATGTCTGCATCGAATGCCCATACTCCAATCTGAATGCCTGTTCTGGGATATGCAGCCAGAATCTTAAAGGTAATGACATCACCTCGGTTTATTTCTGCCCCCTTCAGTGCCTTTTTGCTAAACAGCATTGCCAATCCTGCTCTTGTTTCCAAGCCTTCAACAATTTCTTTAGGCGCATTGCTGGGAATTGTGAGCAATATCGCAACTACTCCGTCAGATTGATCAACTTGGGCAATCTTTGCCGTATATACATCAAGGTTTTCCTTTTCGTCGCTACAGCCTGTTGCCAGAGTCAGGGTCAAGAGCGCGAAAAACATAGTTAGAAGTTTTATTTTCATTCATTCTAAGTTTGCGTCAAATTTTCCGTTGATTTTAATGTTCTCACCTTGGAGAGTATAGGTGCCACGACATCTTAATCCGTCATGGTATATCTCTGTAATTCTAAAGTCACCACCATAACTATGGAAGTGTTTCCCCCTTTCTCTTACAATTGCCGTTCCTTTTATTTTGCACCTTTTGAGTTCTGACAAGACTCGTTTTCCTGGCACAGTAAGATCATCATCATCATCTACAATATTGGCTACGCCTTCGTCTGGCTCTAATTTATAATTCATATCTGTTATTTTATTAGTTGAATCATTGCGTATATAGAAGCATAGTTCGTACGAAGCATCTTTCGTCTGATAGCCATTGTCCTTCGGTGCCAATTTGGCCTGATAGGTGATGAGACTGTCAGATGAACGTAGCCCTGTCACGACCGAAGGTGTAAATATATACTTTGATCCAATTTGATAATAAGTGCTATCATTGATTGTCGCAGATCCAAGTTCAGAATCGGAATATCCTTCAAAAGTAAAAACTTTATCGCAACATTCAAATAGAGGAAGAATGGATAGTAATATAATATAATAGATACGTTTCATATCATTTGTTTATATCTGTTGTAAATGTGATGGTAAATGGTATTAGCTGTATAGTTTCCTGACAATTTTATTTTATGTTTAATTATTTTAATTATACAAGGAAAGAACGAAAATGAGTGATAAAACATGCTTCTCCGTTCCCACTTTATAATCGTCTATTTTGTAAAGATAAAAAAATATTGATACTCATGATAATGTTTTTTCTTAATTTTTAGGGTTCTGTCATAAGATGTTTTTACTTGTCGTCATAATGTCCCATTGCGGACACTACTAACACAGTTATATATTTGCTGCAAATTTAAATAGAAAAAATGAATATTGCAAATAAAACGTGTACTTTTTTGGTATACTATATAAAAAAATGACTTTGATTTTGCATTATGCATCCTTTCTTGCTTGCAAGCCATTTGTTCCACCATTAATCTCTTGCGTAGCCTTTGTAACAGTTGCGTCTGCTGATAAGGAAGCCCATTGGGATATTTTGGTATTAATATCTTTGAACACATCCCAATACCAACCTGCACTCTCAAAGGCATAATTCTTAGCAACCTGCTGGGTGGCATATTCCGCTGGAATTTTGCTAAAATGGGGGTATAGCATAAAGACCATAGTCAATCTGCAGAAAGCATGGTAACCTCTATACGGCGATTACTATTCAGGATGTTCTTGGCAATCTGCTGAATATCCTGAGGAGTAACAGCATTAACCATTTGTTTATAATCCTTGTCCAGGTCAACATCATAGCGCAGCTGGCTGTAGATGATGTAATTCCAGTAGTCGTTGGTGATGACTGCTTGGTCGTATTGTTTCAGCAAATATTCTTTCACTTTCTGCATGCTGGTTGGCTCAGGGCCATACTTGGCAATATTCGCAATCTGCTGGTAGATGATCGGCATTATCATCTCATATTTTGCAGGGTCAGTGTCGAAAGCTATCTTCAATAGGGCATGTGGATTACTATTTTTGTCAAGACTTGCCGACAAGCTTACTCCATAAACTCCCCCCTTCTCCTCACGGACAGAGTCGGTATATGCAATTGAGAGTACACGTTTGAAGACATCAAGCTGCAAATCTTTTTTAGTATTATATGGTTCATCCCAAGTATAGAAGATGCTCACCTTTGACAGGGGAGTCTGCATTTTCCTCTTCCAGCGATGTGTCTCGTTGCAGTTGCGTACATCAGGATATGTGTTGGCAAATGTTTCTTTCTTTCCTGTTGAAGGAAGCGAGGCGATATACTGCTCAAGAAGTGGACGCAATGTTTCCAATTCAATATTGCCGATGAGAATCATCTTGAAGTTTGAGGCATTGCTGAACCGTTCGTGATAAATTTCCAATACACGGTCATAGCTTATTTTGTCAAGCATCTTTGCTTTTACAGGTTGTACACGCGGAGAATTACCATATACGATATTTGCAATGGAGTCGTTGTAGCTTACCTTTGGACTTGCCTCGCGGTTTGTAAGGAACGAACGCATACGGTTGAGCTCTGAGCTGAAAGCCTTATCATCACGACGCAAAGAGGTAAAATAGAGGTAAGCAAGCTCAAACATGGTCTTGACGTCTTTAACTGATGACTGGCCACTGATGCTCTGTGTTTCAATACCTACATTAGCGCTTACATGTACATTCTTATCCGAAAGGATCTTGCCTAAAGTAACCTTGTCAAAATCTGCAAGACCACCTTCTTTTACAGCTGTTGCAATGAATTCTGTGTTAGGAATGTCGCTATCTGGATAAAGTGATGCACCACCTTCGCCAAAGAATCGCATAACAACCTGATCCTTATTATAATCCGTTTTTTTGAAATACACTTTCACACCATTGCTGAGTATCAGTTCTGTTGTTCCATGAACGGATGGCTTTTCACTTCTGATGCTTCCTTTCTCTGGCAGGTGCTTGATGAGCTCGTTAGCAATTTCTTTCTCTTTATAAGCGGGATATTTGCGTGCCTGTGCATCAAGGACATACTTCTCGAGTTCTGCATCAGATGGGATATTGTATCCTTTCTTGTCAGGCGCATAAACCACTAATACTTGGTTCTTGTCGGATATAGCTTCACGCATTGCAGCATTGACCTCCTTGAGTGTGACTACCTTGTCAAATTGCCGGGCCAGCTGCAGAGCATATTCTTCTGTTGTCATTGGCTCTGAATTCAGGAAGTTCTGCAGAGCTTTGCGAACATAGAATGAATTGCGATGATCGGCGCGTTGATTATATTGACGTTCCATCACCTTCATACGGAAAGCCTTTGCGCGGTCAAGCTCACTTTGAGTGAATCCATGCTGACGAATCTGTTCAATGCATCCGACAGCAGCATTAAATGACCCGCGGATATTCTCCTGACGTGCACCGAACGAGAGGGTGAAGGCATCCTTAGTGCGGCTTATAAAGAATGAAGAGAGTCTGGCAGAAGCACTAAGACATGGTTTTGTACCGCTGTTCTGCATCTCATCAAGACGATTACCAACAATATAGTTGATGATATCATCAACATAGGCATCACGCTGATATTTCACCGATTGCTTCTCTGAGTCTGGTACAGCATCACGTTTCATATATAGGTTTACAAGCATGATAGGCTGCTCTGGGTCCTTGAGAGATGCAACTATCATCTTGTCATTATCAGTAACCGGGAAGTATTCCCTTTTTGCTGCATTTACAGGCATTGGTATATTGCTGAAGATAGAGACAATTTTCTTCTCGACAGCATCTACATCAATATCACCAACCACAATGATGGCCTGCAAATCAGGACGATACCACTTCTGGTAATAATCACGAAGATCCTGATAAGGGAAATGGTCAACAATGTCCATTGATCCAATAGGCATACAGTCTTCGTATTTAGTGCCCTTGTAGATAATAGGCAGAGCCTCTTCCATCATACGTTGCACAGCCATACCGGCGCGGCGGGTACGCCATTCCTCATGAATCACACCGCGTTCCTTGTCGATTTCCTTATCTGTAAGATCAAGGTAATGGCTCCAGTCGTGCAGAATCAAAAGGGTAGAGTCTATATTTGCGCCACCTCGGACAGGAACAGCACTAACATGGTAAACCGTTTCATCCACGGAGGTATAGGCATTCAGGTTAGCACCAAACTTTATGCCATGGGCTTCGCACCAATGGACGATACTTGGACTGTCGGCAGTGCCGCGAAAATTCCGACTACCATTAAATGCCATGTGTTCCAGGAAGTGAGCCAATCCACGCTGACGGGGCTCCTCAAGAATACTTCCTACACGCTGAGCAATGTAGAAGTCGGCAATTCCTGCCTCTTTGGCATTATGACGGATATAATACGACATACCGTTAGCCAATTTCCCCACTCGGTAACTCTTGTCGGTTTCTACGTTTTGGGCCCCTGCCGCAGTAGCAATGAACAGCAGCAAAAGGCTTGACATGATTTTCTTCATTGTCTTGTTATTTGTTTTTGTTTTGTTTAGAACTCGCATCCTATAGCGAGTTCCACCCCTGTATGATCCTTTCCTATGAGGTATTCCTGATGCACATTGGCTTTCACATGGGTAACATCAAGTGCAATGTATGTCTTGAGGTTTGTCTTGGGGAATCGGAAAGCATATTTAGCTCCTCCCCATGTGCTATATTGTGGAGCTGTAATATATTCATACTCTCTATACATGAAAACTTCCATTTGCGGAAAGCCCGATTGCTTATCCGATGGCTCTATGAATGTATCATCAACACATGCTTTGCCCTTTCCTTTCGAATACGAAACGCCAAGATTCAATGTAAGAATACCTTTGTGCAGCATGATATTTCGCTCTGCATGAAAGAATTCCTCCGTTCTCGATAAATTCTGCAGACGATAGAAAGGATAATCATACCCCGTCTGCTTACGCTGAGATCTATCCATCCCAGCTTGAAGTGTCCATAACGGAAGTTCGTTCTCTATTTCAAGATATGTAGTGTATTCAATGTTCAGATGCTTCCACAAGCGATTTGCCGTTTTCACGTCGTCATAGTATTCATAGTATGAAGCACCAGCATCATTAACCAGACTACGGAAAGTGGAGCGATTGTTCACGAGATTCTCTTCATCATATTTCACAATAAGATCATGTTGCTGACGAACGCCATTCCACTGCAGGCGTGTCTCATAACCCATGAGGTGACTGTGGTGATTCATGTACACAATGGTATGTGGAGATCTCCTGCCATAATAACCACTACGGTAGGCATAGCTGAGAGCACCATACCATACAACATCCGGCATCATGTTCCAAGATGCTTGGAGAGAACCTTCATGATATTCGCTCAACAGAGGCATCTCACGACTGCGGTCAGTGAAACCATTATCAGAGAATTGCTCCACTTCGCCAATCCAGGGCCCATAGTTGATAAAGGAGTTATACACCTTATCGTTCGTGCCATAAGTGCTGAAGATGAGGCTTTCTGTATTTCTCCGGTAAGTATAGTTTGCTCCTAATGCCAGGCTTTTACCTATTGGAGCGAACATGCCCGCGGAAGCCTCAAGGTTCATCAGTTTGGTTTTATGTCGCAGGTCCTTGTATTTGGCAGCATTAGCAGCCGTAAAATCTATTTTCGCACCAACATCCAATCCCTTCCGCACTTCCCATCCAATAGCTCCGATAAGATGATAGGTGTCGCGATGTTTCTTTCCTGAATTAGTAAGCGAGTCTTCTGTGATATCGAAAGGTTGACGAGAGGTGTCAATGAATGCTGATCCCGTCATACTCTTCCCTAAAAAGCCATCATAGCTCATCATGCCATAGGTAACTACTGTAGGCGAAAGCCGATAGTAGGATTCCGCTCGTGCACCTATGCTCCAAGTATTTGGCGATTCATCATAGTTTATAAATCCACCTTTCCTATGTGTAGCTGACATCTCTGCAGCTGATATGTTGGCTGAACGATATTGTGTCAGGGCTGCCGCGTTGGTTGAGGTCAACCAGAAATCACGATTCTTCACATAGCTGAAATTACGGCTCATCAATGAATCGTTGTATACCGTCTGAGCAGAGAGTTGGGAAGAAGCCATTATGACTTCTCCCAACATGATGATATATGATAGTATTTTCTTCATTCAATATTACTTGCCGCGAACAGAGAATCTCTGACGCAAATGGAAATCACGGCTTGAATTATTGGTATCCTGGTAAACGATCTTAGCACCATTCCTGATAGATGCTTCAGCATCAATGCCGCTTGGATCTGTTGATTTACCTACACCGAGGCTATAGTTGTAGACCAATTTGCCGGCATTACCTGCAATAGCCTTTGTAGCCTCTACATCAACATTGCGATAAACGCTATATCCCTTTCTCGGAGTGAACGATACATATCCGGCATCAACATCATCGGTAAGACGCTTCTGACTCTTGTCAATTTTTGAACCATCATATTCTTCCACTCCATCTATAACCCATTTTGTAGGCACCTTCACACAACGATAGATATTATTTGCTGTAGATTTACCCGGTTGAAATACATAGTTTTTAGTGTTGCTAAGATAATCATGCGCCGTTTCGCCCCGTGTCTGAAAGATGATAAATGCCGGTGAGCTCACGCTCAAAGGCCAACCGTTTCCCTGCCCTACCATAACAGCCTTGAGGTAGTGAGATGATGGGATCACATCAGCTGGGGTCGGGTAACAGCCAATGTTATTGTTTCCTGACTCAGGATCATACATAGCATAATAATCCTTGTTGGCGTAGTTTACACTCTGCTTGTAGGTCTGGGTATTGTCAATAGCGCCCATACAACTAACTACAACCTGTGAATATGGTCCCATAACCAACGCTTTCTGGAAATACCATGCACTGTAGTCCACAGGCAAATAGCCATCAGCAGCATAGGTAAGTGTTTCCTTATTGTACCAGTTGTTTGTAGAATGGGCATTCCCAGGATCGACTTGCCCTACAGCAAGATTATTAATAACGGCAGTCTGTCCACAGTTGTTATAGAGCACAAAACCCTTATCCATCTGGAAATAATCGCTACCTTCATCTTTTGGACAACCACCATTATAAAGCTCCTTGATGATGACTTGATCAACATTCTGGTCAGGCAACTGGAAGGACACCTTTTTCACTGCCGATGTGGCAAGCGTATCAACACTACCGTCTTCATGCGTGACGATCATATTCCAGGTCTGTGCACTTACGTTTGCCGCCATTGCAAAGAAGGCGACTATGCCAAGTATAGTTCTCTTCATATTATTATCTGTTTATGATTTTAAAACTCTTGTTTGGTGTGCGGAGTATATACACTCCCTTTGGCAAATTACTGAGATTGATGCTTGCCGCTCCCTGGGCGTCGGCATTGATAGTGCTTACAAGCTGACCGTTAATACTGTAGATTCCGACACGTGCACCAGCTTTCAACCCATTGATTTTTGCATCATGGAAGGAAAAAGTTGGTTGCTGAGAGGCAACAGCCCCCTCGGCTACAGGAATGCTGTTAATACCCGTCGAAACGTGTTCAACAACAAATGTGTAGTCTTTCACATCGGCAAGCGAAGTTGTAAGTTCATCGCCTTGGCACGCTACAACTAAGTTCCCGTCAGAGAAACTCATCTCAGGCGAATCGCTGAGTGCAAACCTACTGACTGCTCCGCTGTTCTCTGTAAGCACCAGATAGGTTACATCTACAGTTCTTTCTTCTTGAGCATTCGTGCTCATCGGAAGAGAAAACATCACAGACGCAATCATAGTGATTAAACTTGTTTTTTTCATGTTTGACTTATTCGGTTATTATATGCTCTAATGAATGATGCGCTTTTTTGACATCGTAATCTTTAATGGAACTACATTTGTAGAATCGCTTGTGATGATGATCTGACTGCGAGTGCCATTAAAGAAATAGCGATAGTCGCGAGTTACTTTCTGGGAGGAGCTGCTGGCTTTATAGATTCCCGCAGGAACCGCGAAATGAGCTATGCCTTGGATATCGGTAGAGTCTACAAACGTACTTGCTGTGGCATCCTGTAGTTCCACTCTGACTCCGCTTAGTTCCGCGGTATAGCTATCAGGGAACTGCAGTCTCACGCTTACAGGAATGACATCTATCTTGTCCTCATAATCGGCACATGCTCCGAGAGTGATAAGCGCTACGACTTCTAATAATAGTTTTCTCATATCTTCAGTCTTAACGATAATCCATAATAAAAACTTGGTACATAGCTGCTGCCAAAGAGCGAGGTCTCAAGATCTGTCTGTGATGACCTAACCCTTTTCATCGTATTGAGGAAATTGTTAGCGTAGAACGATATTGATACATGATCGCCGATCTCCTTGGTTACACTTAGGTTTGCCGACCAGAATGCACTCAGCCTGTTGGGGTTCAGTGTATAGGGATAGTTTGTTCTTACCAGTAATTGTGACAGGTCGTTATACAGATTCTTGTCATTTTCCTTTGCCCAAGTATAATCATCTATGAATGATTTCCTTTCGGTCGGGTTGTTCCATGTTGAATAATATTCAGGGAAGACCACCACGGTTTGATTCTCTGTTGTACCATCATAAGCACCCTTTATCAGATGGCTCTCCTTGTCATACACATATCCGTGGGTGCTCATAGACCTGCTGGAGCGATAGAGTGAGCTCTCAAGCCGTAAGGCCACGATCAAGCGTATCTTTGGAATATGAGTTGTTAAAGTGGCATTGAGATTCACCTGGCTGGAAACAGATCCATTCGAAGCAGAGGCATTGGCACTGTAGCTTGCAGACGAAGCGCTACCGCCACGATAATAACCGATGTATTGAAATAGCTGACCATCCGTTTGCCGGATGCTCAATCCCTGGGGCACATCGGCAAAAAGAGTTTCGTCAACACCTTTATAATGATAGTAGTCTCCATCCAGACGGATTTTCGTTCGAAGAGGGCGTATCTGCGCAAAGTCTACTATCCATTCCAATCCGTAACGGCTCAGAGGTGATGCATTCACATATTCTCTGTTGGTCACATAGGTTCGTCGCTGCTCATATGGCAGCACTACATCTCCTTTCTTTCCTGTTATATCGCCTACAGTAACAACGCCTGTGACAGGGTCTATACTGAAAGTCCTGCTTGCTACATCAATTCCGCTCCGTTGCAATGCCGATGGAGTTGTGTACTTGTATTCAAAAGGCCTGTACACTGTCGTTGCCATATAGGGATTGAAAGTCTTGTTATGATAGAACGAAAGACTCACATCGGCTATCTTGGTTCGCATCTCAAATCCCAGATCCCACTGTTGGTTGTATTGCCATTTCAGTTCAGGATTGTATACCGCACCCGACGGGTGAGTATAATAGGCATAAAAGGAACGGTTCTGCGCATCACTGGTTGAGGAGAAAGCCAACAAGTCGCTGTACGAAGGAGGAGGGAAGAGTACCTGGAAGCCTGGCAGCTTCACGCTTTTACCCCATCCTGCATATACATTGAGTTCTTTTACCCACGCCTTTTTATTCTCAAAGAATATGTATCTGCTGCTCACACGTGGTGACAGCGATGCCACATTGCCATATTCCGATCCTCCTATCATTGTGATGTCTTCACGAAGTCCTGCAGTAAGTTCAAACGACGCGATATCAGAAGTTGGGACATTCAACTTCTCTTCTGCATAAAGGGCCAGATTGTTCATTGTCGGCAATTCGTCGTATCTGTATTCTCGCCATGTTGGTGCATACCGCATATCTTCATAATAAACGCCCCGGCCATTATTCTCGGATCCTGTATAGTCCGCGCCTATCATCAGACTGCTCCTTATGCTCCCGAATAAACGGGTCCAGCCGGCTTTCAATTTAAGGGAATAGTTCAAAGGCCTGGAGTCGTCATAACTATGCGTGTACCAATATCCAACAGGGCCAAGGATGATATTGGCATTAGGGTTAGCATCATAATCTTCAGCAATATTATATCCCTCTGTCCGTGCATGGACATAAGGTCGCGTTCCGGCACTGTTGGTATGAGTGTTATATTCAACATTACGGTTGGAATAAGTAATAGACCCCATAAAATGCAATGAGGTTATCCAACTCTTGTTGAGCAACCAATCCATACGCATATTTCCGATGAAACTATTGTCTTTTGACTTGGTGTAGTTGTCGAGTTCTTCATCAGGATCACTCTCAGAGCTGTATCCGCCAATATTTCCTCGCAAGCCTACATTAATAGTAAGAGGATGGCTTTTCTTCATCAATACATTCATGTAATTCAAAGAAAAGGCATTACGCTGATAAGCCGTATGTGGCGAGGCTGCATCAGCAAACGAACGGGCATGCTCCATAGAAAGATTCAGAAGGCCTTTTCCTGCACCTATCTCAAAACCTTTGTTAAGAGCTATTTGCCGGGTATGCTGGTTTATTGAACCCTCTACGATGAATGGTGAACGGCCCTTACGGGTGTTCACCTTTACTACACCATTACTTAGATCGCCATATTCAACGGAAGGAATACCCGATACAATTTCAACACTCTCCACATTTGAAGCGCTAAGAGCCCGCGTGCTGGCACCTGCGGTCTCGTCTACTGCCGCATTATTATCCATTCTCACACCGTCAACCTCGACAGCAGTACCAAACGATGCATTGCCTCTTTCCGACCTCCCGCTACGAAGCCCTATACGGGTGTCGTTCATCAATGAAGGATTCACGATTTTTCCTCCTGGAAGAAGTGAAGTGATATCAGAAAGGTTGATAATCTGTTGGTTGTCAAGGGTATTGCGGTCCATTATATAGGATGTCGTGGGCTCATCCCTCTTCCTTTTTGCTACCACTTCAACTTCATCGAGCTGAAGATTATCTTCTTTCAGTGAAAGATTGAGTATTTCATCAGCATGAGATACATCAAGGGCAACCGTTTGAGAAGCATATCCCAGACAACTCACTACAACCGTGTTTTTACCTTTGGGAACATTTTTGAGAATAAAGTGACCGCTCTCATCTGTATAGGCAATAAGATGGCTTTCCTTCAGCTGAACTGAAGCAAATCCAATAGATTGATGGTCTTTTGCACTGATGATTCGTCCTGTTATTGTTTGTGCGTAATTTGATGAGCAGATTGCACTGAACAAAACAGCCAATGCCAATTTCTTTCTCTTCATTTATTGCTAATACCTTGATTGGATAAAACTCAAAATATTGTTTATGGATGCAAAGTTAATTCAAAATTAAATGGTAAACAATACTTAAAAATTGGTATTTTGTTGTCAATAAGTAGATATCAAAAAAGAAGTGCATTCCTCTATGTGTCTCTATACATGATTGATCTTTTTAGAGCAAACTCTCTTGCTCTACATCTATTGTACGATCTTAACTGGTCCGATTCCATTAATCTTAGAGATACCTAAAAATAATGGTTTGTGAATTCTGCGAGACGGCAAAGCCCGCCACCCTCGCATTGCCTTTACGCCGTAGACGCATCGCCATTACGGCGTAGACGCATCGCCATTACAGTGTAAAGGCAACGCGTCTACGGTGTAAAGGCAATGGCTTGGGATGAAGCCTTCAGGAACAATATGAACGAGCCTTCCGGCTGTATCGTGAGGGACATGGACATCCATGAGTGAGATCAGAGTTTAACTAATTCGGTGGCCATGCCGTTAAGGTTAAGGCACTGCGCCCTGCTGATGACCTGCCGTTCGTTGTGGTGAGCCCACGGTGCCAATATCAGCAGCCGTCCGGCAGCGCAGGCATCCATCAGGCGTCCGCCGGGCTTCGTCAGGTGGGTGAAACCGTTCTCCACCAGCAGCACCAAGGGGCACCGGGCCTCAAAGAGGGCACGCGTAATAGCCTTCTCTCCGGGTGAGATGGAAGGCGTAATCACCACGGCTCCAGCCTCAGCTTCTTGCAGAAACCAGGCCTTTCGGCTCTCTATCTGCTCGGTGGTAAGGCTTCTGGAGCACTGCAACTGCAGTTTATAAGGCCGTTCCAGCAGTAAACAGTTGCCGATGGCCGAGTAGCTGTGGGAGCCAAAGGTGAGGCTCTGCTGCACACGGAACAGGTCAGGATGCTGCCGTTTCAGCAGCAAGCGACGAGGGTTATCGTTTAGATAGTCCATCCAGCGCTGCAGCTGCCCCTGCTCCTTTAATATCCGGTCATTGTAGCCAGGACTCCAAAGCAGCGTGCCTTCGCCACGATGATGGCTGGAAGAGGTGCCAGCACCTGCCGTCCTGTAAGTGAGGGCAGTGCCCTCACTTACTAAGGGCCCGCCTGTCAAGCCCTCACCTGCCTGTTCCCTGCCGGTCAAGGCCCTATAGGCATCGTTACAGCCCTTCTTAAAGCCGCCGATGATATGCCCTAAGTGCTCGCGTGTGGCCTCTCTCACGAAAAGGATGCCATGCAGATGGTCGGGCATGAGCTGCAGTGCCACTACCGTTACCTCAGGGTGATAGTGCTCAATGGCATACCACAGCCTGAACACAGCCTTACCCAGGACAGTAGGCTCTAAATGAGGATAGGCTAAGCTCCCTTTGGGTGCGTCGGCATCGCCGGTCACCTCACCAAGAAGCTTCTCGCTGCGGTGGTTGGTAGTAAGTGTTATCATGTACATGCTGCGATCCCTGTAGTCATGCCAGTCGGCACGGCGCAACATGCTTGGCTTCTTGTCACCAGCGTAAGGGTTGCTATAAGGTTTCTGTTGCATATCTTTTTTTTCGTATGAAAAACTGTTTACCCTGCTGCCCCCGGCACGGCGCACAGCGCTCTGTTATTCCAAGCTACAGGTACAGCCCGTTGAGCTGTGGAATAAAGATTGTGGAGCGGTCGTTGCACAAGACAATGAAGTCGCGAATAAAGTCATTGTCACAACCAGGGTACGGCACTGTGAAATGACGGTTTTTAAAGTCGCCTCTATTGCTGCCAAAGAGCACGTAAGAGAGGCGGTTGCCCTTAATGACGGGCAGCAGTGTACGCGAAAAAAGACCCTTTGCGACGATGCCTTCAATGCCCGTTGTGAGCGACGGCACAAGGTCTCTGTCCTGCGCGAAGCGTGTCACGGCCTTTGCCAACAGCGGCAGCGTGGCGGCATAAGCTGTAATATCGGTCTTGCCGGCTGGCTGAATATAGATGGCGTTGACCGCTAAGGGGCGCGTCTCACCGGCAGTAGGGCAGCGACGGAAAAGCCCATCACCATGTTGCAGCGACTGGCGGAACGCCGCGCCGTCAGTGAATGCCTCAGCATAGCCAGGCAAGACATTGGGTACATTCTCGTCTTTCAGCGTCTCCATGACAGCGGTATAGAGCGCGTAGTACTGTTCGGCGGACATCCGGTCGTACCAGTTGCCTAACCCCGTAGGCAAAGGATAGAAGACCACCGGTACATGAATGCCGTACTCATCGCAGAGTCCGGAGAGAAAGGCAGCGACACGTTTAGCCCCCGCTTTCACCGTCTCAACAGAGCCCCGCGGCGGTTGCCACGTCACCGTGACGAGCCCTCCGTGCCGGAACATCGTCAGGGCGTCCTTGCGGATAAGTGAAAACGCAAGGCCTGAGGTATTCTTCTTTTTGTCGCTCTCGATGCCTTGCAGCTCATAGCACGTTGCGGCAGGACCTTCGCCGCACACCGCATGCATGTCGCTGCGAGCCGAGTCGCCGCGCCAGCCGATGCCCTCAAGGGTGGCATACTGCTGACCAATGATGGTGCCGCGGTTGACAAGCGACCGCAGGTTGACGGCGAGATGCTCCGTGCGCGTCGTCTGACCGTCGCTGCCGTATTCCTCATAGCTTTTCTTTTCCTTGCCACCGCACGAGGCAAGGATGATAAGGGAAAGGGTGAAAACAATCTTTTTGATTCGAAGCATGTGACAGATAGCTTATTGTGCGTAGGCCGCCTTCATGGCCTCAACCACAGTGGGCAGGCTCCATTGAGGCACCGCGCGGTCGGCACTGTCGATGATGCTCATCCAGTAGAAAGCCGGGGCGCCAATGGCCTTGCCCTCACGCGTGATCTGCGCAGCCTGGTCGGCCGCCATTTGCTTCAGGGCGTCGGACGAAGACTTGTTGACCGAGACATAGGTGCCGTCGGGATTGTTGCCGTGCGTGCCGTACTCGCCAATGAGCACCGGCGTCCCCTTATCGACAAATGTCGTCTTCAGGCGTGACATCATGTCGGATACATACTTCCTGCATTCACTGTCCCATGTCGTTTTGTTGATGACAAAGTTATAGGGATCATAAGTATGCACCCCCACTATGAGGTGCCGATTACCGCCGACGGGGTCATTGGGTACGATGAAATGGCTGATGACAGCTTCGGAGTTGGCCGCAGCATAGGGATTGACAAGGAGGTTACGCGTGGCGTTCTTGCCGCCCGTGGCACGCACGGCGTCAACAAAGGCCTGAGCCCACTGGTTGTGAACGGCGTAGGCAGCCTCGTTTTTGGGAGTCCCCCACGTGTTGTCGGCATCGAGCATCTCGTTGAATCCCTCGAAGACCAACAGGTGACCGTAGTCTTTGAAGCGTGTGGCGATGTTTATCCAGAGCGTCTTAAACTTTTCCACATGAGCCTTATAGGTGTCGGCATCGTCCTTGAGCCACACTACGGGACCGGCAGCATTGTCGTGGTGCGTGTTGAGAATGCAGTACATGCCCGTATTGACAATGTAGTCGACCACTTCCTGAATGCGGTCCATCCACGCCTTGTCCACATCGCCCCGGTCGTCGATGTGCTGTGCCCACGTCACGGGCAGCCGTATTGCGCCAATGCCGTTTTTGTGGAGGAAAGTTATCAGTTCGGGCGTAGTTACCTGCTGTCCCCAGAGCGTCTCAAACTGCTCCACGGTGGCCGTGGCTGGGTCAAACCACGGTGTCTTCAGCGAGTTGGCCTCGAAAGTATTGCCAAGATTGTAGCCCAGTCCCATATTGCGGCAACAGTCTGTCGCCGTCTCGTTGGTAGGATCCTGCGTAGGAGGCGCCGCCACGGAGAATGTCACACTCCTCACTTCGCCCACCTTCCAGGTCGCATTCTCGGCGAGATCAGCGCCGTCGGCAGTGATAAAGTTCGTCATTTGGTCAGCAGCGGTGAAGGCGATGTGGTTGTACATGCCGTCAAGCCGGAAAGTCTCGGCGGTGCCGTCCGCCTTGTTGACCGTGTAAGCATCACCCGTTTTTTGTGCCAATGCGCCTAAGGAGACCAGCGTCAAAGCCAGGGAGAGGAATAGATTCTTCATGTTATTTCTTGATTTTAACCGATTTACCATTTACACGGAGAATGTACACACCGTGCGAAAGAGCTGAGAGAGAGACGACGGTATTGCCTCCGGTGCGCTCCACAGGGCACGCCACCGCCCGTCCGTCGGGTGTGAAGATCCGTGCCTCGGCGTTCTCGCCAGAGACAACGAGACGATCATCGCTCAGCGAGAACTTCTCAGACGTGATTGCGCCGATGCCTGTGGACGAACTGAAAGTGAACGTCTTGACCGTGTAAAGCGCATATTCAGCTGTCGTCGCCGCGGTCTTGACAGTCAGCTTATCGTCCTTCATCCAGATGTCAGGGAGTGTGGAGAGCATGAACGTCTGCGTCGTATTGTCTTGGAAAGTAATCACCAAAGCAGTGCCGTCGTCAGCCTTCACCGCTGCGGCACAAGCTAAAAGAAAGAGAAGAGAGAGAAGTATTTTCTTCATGTAGTAGGAATAATGTTTTAGTAAAATGACGTAAACGCATAGGTCATCGCTATCTACCGCGCTTTTTCACGCAGAGGCGCCCACCCGTGGACACCCCCGCATGAAGACGGTTACGGCATGATGGCCATCTTAGTCACACCCTTCAGATCGCCTTGCAGGATGAACGCCGTGTCGGACCAACCGTCACTGACGTTGTTGATGGCATCCATCATGGCTGCATCAAATACTTGCACGATCTTGGTAGAAGTGCCATCTCGGTCCGCAACCGTGACCACGGCCCCCCAGTTAGCATTGTTGATCTGCACCTGGCCGGCCTGACCGGCCTCCTTATAGATAATGAGCTGCGAGCCTTCCTTGACACCAAGCTTCTTCAGGTCAGCCTTAAAGATGCGCATCTTGCCCGTACCGCTGCTCCAGTCGAAGTTAAACGGCCAGCTCACGAGGGAAGACTGATCCTCATATCTGGCACATTCGGCAAGGTCTGCCTCCTTGGACTTGACAATGAATGTGCCAAGCTCCACCTTCGTGCCGTCAGGCTGGACGGCGATGAACGTATAGGAACCGGAAGCGAGCGTGGCAGGTACCTGGAATGTCAGCGAGCGGTTGGTCTTGTCCTTGAACTTCGTTACCTTTGTCGTACCGATGTAGAGCGACTCGATATTGTTGAAGTTCTTGCCCGTTATCGTAACGTATTCGCCAACCACACCCTTGGCTGCTCCGTTGACAGCCGGCATTGTGGCCGCATGGACCGTCAGTCCAGCCTTCACCTCCACGGTGGTGCCGTTCTTCAGATTCAGCGTGCAGCCCGTGCCGTAAGCGGCAGCAGGAACACCCACGGTGATGGCGGAGCCGCCTTCGCTGGCCTTCATGTCCTCGCCTTGCAGCGGTGAGTCACCAGGGAAGATGACGGAAGCCACAAGGTCAAGGTCCCTACCGATGATGGCAATCTTGTTGCCGGCCGTGACCACCGCAGGTGAGAACTTCGTCACCGTGGGCTCTACGAGCTTGTAATCGAGGCTGACAGTCTTGCCGTTGGCGAGCTTCAGCTTGAGTTCTCCAGCCTGAGCCTTCTCCGGCACAACAGCAGAGACCTTACCGTCCTTATAGACAGCGTCCACGTCGATGCCGTTGGCACCGTCGGGGAACTGCAGCGTAGTCACCAGGTCGAGGTCCTTACCTGTCACGGTGATGGTGCTGCCATTCTTCACAGGAGTGGGAGCGTAAGAAAGATCCGTCGGTACGACGGTCGTGATGGTGCCTGCAGGGATCTCCACACCGGAAGCAGTGACGAGGGTCACCTCTCCATCGGTGGCCTTGACAGGCACAGCAACCGTCAGGCTCCTGCCATCGCCGGCAGCAGTAACACCCTCGATGGTAGCGCCCTGGAACTTCACGGCAACAATCTGTTCAAGGCTTGAGCCCGTGACCGTGATGTTTTGGCCAGCCTTGGGATGCGTGTTGTCTATGCCTTTTGCCTCCGGAAGATTGACGTTGAGCACTTCTTTGGTCTCATACTCCGTCGGTGCTTCGGCAAGATCAGTGAGCTTCAGTACGCCGGTCTTAGCCTCCTTGGGGATGATGACCCTAATCATGTAGCGGCTGTGCTCCGTGAACTGACTCTCGGGTATGGTGTCTCTGTCGGTAAAGATAACACCATGGAAGAGGTTGAGATAATCGCCTTCAATGGTCACGACGTCGCCAACGCTGCCCGTCTTGCTGGATTTGTCGCTGCCGACATAGAAGTCTTTGACCACGATGTCCTCGCGATAGGTGACGGGGGTGATCGTGCGGATCACGCCGCCCTTGCGCGTCTTGAGCACCACGATACCGGTGTCGCATTTCTCGGCGGGCACCTGGATGGTGATCTCGCTCTCTTGTCCGGCTTTCACCACCTCGTACTGCGTGATGGGATCAGCGCCGGGGAGATCAATCTCCGCTATCTGGTCGAGGTTGGAACCAAGGAAATGGAGTGTGCCCCCGCGCAGCACGGGGCAGGGACCAAAGGACAGGACGGAGATGTCGTTGCCGTACGGGTCGGTGTTGAGGTTATCCTCGCTGTTGCATCCTGTCAGTGACAGTCCCGTGAGAGCTAACGTCAACAGGAAGATGATATACTTGAGTGTTTTCATTTCTTACCAAATTTTAATCAGCTGAGGGTGATGGATTTAATTCATGGGTACCACGCGGATATTGTCAATGCGGATGACAGGATGTCCGTCCTTGCCATCAGGGATGACCGATTTGTCATCATATCCGCCCTTGACCACGAAGATCGTGAGCGATGCGAAGTCCTCAACGCTCTTGAATGTAGAGTTCAGTGCGTTGCCGTCCCAGTCGCGGTTGAAGTCAGTAAACGGAATTGTGACCGTCACCCACTTGCCGCCCGTGTCGTAGCTCTTGTCGCTATTGTTCCACGGCATGTAGAGCGCACGCGAGATATCACCTTTGTGATGGAAGAACGTGTTGTTGGCATTGAAGAGCGTCACCTTGTCAATGCCGGCAAAGATGAGCTGCATGGCTCCCGATGTCCATGGGTGATCGGAGGGGATGCACATCTCAAACTTCAGGGCTTTCTTGTTCCAGTTGGAGAAGTCGGCGACGTCGTTGAGCTTGGGTCCGTCCTTTTCGAAGGTCTTGTCCCATGTGCCAGCCCAATACTCAAAACAGAAATTACCATCATTCCAGGCTGCATCCTTTGCCAAATCCGCATCGCCAAGCATCAGATAATGGCCTTCGAGCGAAGCGTCATCCTCCTGAATCTTCTGGTTGTGCCATCCGTGATTGCCCAGCACATTGGTGCCGTCCCACGGCGTGTCAAAGTCGAAGAGCAAGCCACGGTTGTCCATATACTTGAACGAAGCCTTGGTATCACCATACTTCGACACCACATGGATGAAGTCGTGCGGCATATTCCCGGGCACGGTGAAGGTGATGGCGGTCTTCGTGAGCGACGTGATGGCACGGCGGTCGATCGTGTAACCATCACCCACCTTGACCTGCAGCGGCGCGTTGTCGTAGTCGAGGAAGTAATCGCCCATAATGGTGACACTCTCCCCCGCCTTCGCATGCTCATTGCTCATGCCAAGAATGTCAGGCGCGGGAATCGTGACCTTGAAGGGATAAGGGATGGTGTCGTGTTTGCCTGTGACCATGTAGATCTGGTCGCTCACGTGCGTAGGCAGCGTCTTGGGCACGGTGACGATCATCGTGTTGTCGGTGATGTAGCTGGTGTTGAGCACGGCGGGCACATCATTGAAGAGTAACGAAGTGATGCTGCGCAGGTTGTGGCCCACAAGTACAATGGTGTTGCTGAGCGACGCCGCTGTGAGGAGCGAGTCCTTCTTTGCCACATCGACGGGACGAATGAAGCTGATGCTCGGCGTTCCCGACGTGATCTTGTACTTGTCGGGCTGATCCTCACACGAGGTAAGCCCCATACCTGCCACGGCGAGAGCCATCAGGGCTACCCATTTCATATTTTTTATTTTCATGACTGAATGTTCTTGATTGTTGAAAGAAAAGCGAATTAATAGCTGTACGTCTTTCGTACATCGACGTGCTCAGCCTGCGCGGAGCTGGCAAGGTTCGGATTCAGCGTCACGTCCTCTGTGGGGAAGGGCAGCGTGAAGCTGTTCACGGTGACATTGGGTACCGCTGTCTGGTCGTCGTACTTACAGTCGTCGGTTACCTTCCAAACGCCACTCTCATAATAAGTCTTGTAGACCTCGTCGCAGTTCCACCACGCATTACGTTTCTGGGCTTTGATTTCCTTGACACATGCCTCCGGATCATAGTAGGCACGGCGCACGAAGTCGTACCAGCGGTCACCCTCACCGGCGAACTCGAGGCGACGCTCTTTCCAGATGTCATCAAAGGTCAGCGTGGTCTTTTCCGGATCCTGATTCTGCACGGCACGCTCGTGAACGGCATTGAAACACTTCAGCGCCTCGGGGTCAGAACCATTTCCAAGCAGCACCTCAGCTTCAGCATAGACAAGATAAACATCGCTCAATCTCAGGATATGGGTAGCGAGAGCGTTGCTCATGCGTGCCGACGACATGTTCATTTCAGCCTGATGGTCGGCCTGGTCACCATAGAGATTCTTCACGTTCTGTGCGCCGCAGGGTCCCTGGAACTGTCCTGTAGCCGCCTTGTTATAGTTCTTGTCGTAATAGAATGCCAGTATATCCAATCCTCTCGCTCCAGCTCCCGCAGAGTGCGCGTTGGCCGGTACGGTCTTGTCACGCCAGAAGTAAGGATAGTAGTCGCCTGCCATCATGATAGTGGCTTTGCGTCTGACATCCTTGTCGATGCGCTTTGAGGGGTCGTCGGTAGGCTCCACGCCGAACGCCTCCATAAGGTCGACAGAGGGTCCGCCCCAGCCGCCCCAGCAGTCGCCATTCTCATCAAAGCCCTCGGGAGCAAGGTCACTTTGCAGCGTGTTCTGGCAAGTCCACTGCGCTCCGACAGTCCAGCGCCAGGCAATAAGGCTCTCATCGCTGGCGTTGTTCTTGCCGCGGAAGATATCCTCATAGTTGGCCATGAGCTGTCTGCCCGAGTTTTCGACAACGTCGCGGGCATACTGCGCGGCTTTCTGCAGGTCGTCGTTGTTGAGCTTGCCCGTCACACCGGCCTTGGTAAGATAAACCTTCGCGAGCAGTCCCTCGGCACAGTAATAGTCGATACGCCCTGTAGTGCTCTTCTCTTTAGGCAACAGTTCCATGGCCTTCTCCAAGGTCAGGATGATGTAGTCGTAGACATCGGCTTTCTCCACCTTGTGCAGGGTGTTGTAATCGCCGCTGGCAAGGTTGACGGAGTTGTCGTGGATGATAGGCACATCACCAAAGGACCGCACGAGAAAGAAGTAGGCCATGGCTTTCCATGCCAGGCATTCGCCCATGCACTGGTTCTTCACTTTCTCCGACGCCGTAGCGCCTTTGAGCGAGTTGTACACCGTGTTGGCGTTGCCGATGGCAGCCCAGAGCGAGTAAGACATGTTGACCAAGTCCTGGTCGGTGCCGTTGACCGAGAAGTTGAGGTACGGGCTCGACCCCCAGTACATGTTGCCCGACATCACCTCACCGAGCTTGATGAATCCGCGCTGGAAGTCATACCACGGCGAGTTGTAGAGATAGTTCACGCCGGAGACGCAGGCATCGTCAGACGTGTAGAAGTTATCGGTGTTGTAGCTATCCTTTGCGGGCTTGTCGAGGAAGTCGCCACATGCTGTCAGCGAGAGCCCCATGAGGGCAGCAGCAGCAATATATGTTAATCTCTTGAGTCTCATATGATTTCTATATGATTGAATTGACGTGTGTGAAGATAATCGTTTTCCCACTTCTTAAAAGGAGGCATTGAGCCCGAAGGCAAACGTCGTGGGCGAGGGATAACGGCCATTGTCGAGACCGAAGACATTGGCACTGGCAGTGGAGACACCGATTTCGGGATCGTAGCCGTCGTAGCCGGTGATGGTGAAGAGGTTGGTGGCATTGAAAGTCAGCCTGAGTGCGGTCAGTCCAATCTTCTTCACGAGCATCGGACTGAATGTGTATCCGAGCGTGATGCTCTTCAGACGGACATACGATCCATCCTCAATATAGCGGTCGCTCCACGCGTCGTTGTCGTTAGGATCATTGACAGAGGCGCGGGGCATGGTGCCGCCAGGATTGGTGACCACTACGTTGGCAATGTTGTCATACCAGTAAGCCGAACGGACGCCGTCCTTGGGGGCGAGATGAGCACGGTTCTTCACGTCAGTGAGCTGATTGACCCATGCCGAATTCATGTGAGTCAACTTCATCTTGAGGTAGTTGCCGACTTTGTTGCCAACGGAGCCGTTGATGAAGAAGTTGAGATCAAACTGCTTGTAGCGCAACGTGTTGTTCCAACCAAAGGTCCATTTGGGTAGCGGTGAACCGATATTGGTCTTATCATTCTCGTCGATGACACCGTCTCCGTTCACATCTTTATATTTGAGGTCGCCTACAAAGGTGGTGTTGGTACGGCTGTACTTGGTGGGGTCTGCGTCCCAATGCTTCTTGCCGTCGGCGTCGGTGACCACCGGATTGTTCTTTGTCAGCGTGTTGACCGGCGAGTCGAGGATATCCTGGAAGTCTTTATACACGCCTTCGACCTTGTAACCGTAGAAGTTGTAAAGCGACTCTCCCGGCACGGAGCGGCTCACCACGTCGGTCCACTGTCCGTAACCGACAATGGCTGTCGACCCACCGAGGCTCTTGAGCTTGTTGCGGTTGAGCGAGAAATTGATGTCACTGTCCCAGGAGAAGTTCTTCGTGACGACGGGATGCGTATTGAGTGCGATCTCCACACCGTGGTTCTCGATGTCGCCATAGTTGCCATAAGGCGCTGCCAACGCTGAGGAGCTGTTGCCGCTCGTACCCATGATAGACGGGAGAATGAGCTGCATGAGCATGTCTTTCGACTGTTTGTTGTACCAGTCAACTGTGAGGTTGACGCGGTTGTTGAAAAATCCGAGGTCGAGACCGACATTCCACTGCTCCTGTGTCTCCCATTTGATGTCGAGATTCTTCAGGTTGGCGGGGCGATAGCTCATGCCCAGCCCTGTAGCCATGGCGGAAACGAGGGAGCCCCACTTGTATCCACCGATGTTCGAGTTACCGGTCTGACCCCATCCGATGCGCAGCTTACCGTTGGAGAGCCAGCTGCCTACAGCCTTCTGGATGAACTTCTCGTTGGAGAATCTCCACGCCAGCGCCAGAGAGTGGAAGCCTGCCCACCGCTTGTTGGGACCGAAATTCGACGAACCGTCATAACGGTAGGTATAGGTGGCGAGGTAGCGATCATCGTAGTTGTAGTTCTCACGAGTGAAGAATGAAGCCATCGATGAGCTGCCCCATCCGGCGCCAATCTGTGGGTTGCCGGCGCCCAAGGCAGGGTTGTGAACGGCATCGCTGGGCAGATCAGTATTGAACACCATGGTGTAGTCGTACTTCGACTCCCAGCATTCCTGTCCGAGCATGGCGGTGATGCCGTGCTTGCCAAATTGCATGTTGTAGGTGACGTAGTTGTTGAACGACCAGTAGTTGCCGCTGTTCTTCTGCAGACGGCCCTGGTTCTGGTCACGGTTCCACGTCCCCAAATTCACTTTGGGGTTGTAGGTCTGCGCACGCGAGGCGTTGACGTCGTATCCAAACTGGCTGTGCCAGGTGAGGTTCCTGATAGGCGTGATATCTGCATAAATGCTGCCGTTCAAGGTCTGTCGCTTGAGCAGGATGTCGTCGAGCATGGCCATGGCAATCGGGTTCGGATTGGAGAAGCCCTCCTTCGAGACGTTGGAGTAGTTGCCGTTGACATCATAGATCTGTATGTCGGGGGGCGTAGTGAGCGAGTAGTTGATGAGTCCTTCTTCCGAATCAGCGAGCTTAAGGCTCTCGTGCGTGTTGGCAAAGGTGCCGTTGAAGCCGAGCTTAAGCCATTTCTTCACCTGCGCGTCAAGGTTCACACGCACGTTGAAGCGGCGGAAACTCGACCCGATGATGGTGCCTTCCTGGTTGTCGTAGCTGCCGCTCATATAATAATGTATCTTGTCAGATCCGCCCTCAGCACTGACCTGATGGGTCTGCTGCCATGCGGTCTGGAAGACTGCGTCCTGCCAATTGGTGCCGCGTCCAAGGATGCTGGGATCGCTGTACGACTTGTCGGGATTGGAGATTTCGCCCTGATCCACGAGGTCGTCGTAGAACTCCGCAAACTCGCGCAGGTTCATGATGTCAAGGCGCTTGTTCTGGCGGCTGACGGTGAGGGTGCCGTTGTAGGAGAACTTGGCGTCGCCGCTCTTACCTTTCTTCGTCGTGATGAGCACCACACCGTTGGCACCCTGCGCACCGTAGATGGCGGTGGCGGAGGCATCCTTAAGCACCTCGATGCTCACGATGTCGGAAGGAGCGATGAGCGAGAGGGGAGAGACAGCCGAGTGGGTGCCGTTGCCGAGCTTATCGCCCAGTCCGAGGCTGGAACCGCTGTTGCTCTGAGAGTTGTAAATCACACCGTCGACAACATAGAGTGGGTCGGAAGCGGCGTTGATGGTGGCCTGTCCACGCACCTGTACAGAGATGGCAGAGCCCGGCGCGCCACTGGTCTGCACGGCGTTGACGCCGGCAATGCGGCCCTGGAAGCTCTGGTCGATGTTGGTGATGGGTGAACTCTTAAGCGTCTTCTCATCAAGGGAGGCGGAGGCACCCGCAAGGTCGCTCTTCTTCATCGTACCGTAACCGACGACAACAACCTCATTGAGGTCGTTGTTGTTTTCCTGAAGGGTGACGTCGTATTTAGCTTGACTGCCAATCTTCACCTCCTTGTCGGTGTAACCCACATAGGAGATAAGAAGTGTCTGACCCGGCTTGATACTGATGGAGTATCTACCGTCCATATCGGTCACCGTGGCTATCTGCGTGCCTTTAACACGGACGGTAGCGCCAATGATGGGACCCTGGGAATCGCTGACCGTTCCCGTCACTTTCTTGCCTTGCTGCTGTACGATCGACACACTGCCAATGGCGGCACGGGCCTGAGGCACAAAGCCTACACCCATGCAGACGCAGAGGCCTGCAAGCAATAATGCCCGTTGAGAGGATGTTCTCTGATGTCCTGTTTTCATATAGAACTATATTTTGTTGTTGTTTCCCCTTGTGTTTGGCGGTTGTTTCCCCGTTTTTAGGATAACATGTGCAAAGTTAACGATTATTTCTTAGAGTTATATAATACTATTTTGACAGATGATGATACTATTTTACCAAAGTGAATAAAAGATAAGGCAGTCGGCTAAATGCAAGTAGGTTGGCGTGTATTTAGTACAATGTCGCCCCTATGGTTTGGTCGACACGCGCTTGTCGGATATGATGGCGGCACCGGCCTTATGCATATCGAGCTCTACTTTTTTTGACAGGAAGTCAGGCGTGTTGTAAGAGTCAAGGAGCTGGTCGTAGTATTCGGCAGGATGGCGCTGCGGAAGGAGGAACGGCTTGCTGACGTTACCCTTGTCGTCGATGGAAGCGAGGTAGAGGCGGGTGTAGAGACCGTCACCACGGCGGGAGGTGAAGACGAACCAGTGGCTGTTGCTGCTCCAGTTGTGCCAGGAGTCGGTGTTACGACTGTTGGCAGCGGTCAACGGATGGGCCTTGCCCGTCTTGAGATCCAACAGCCAGTTGTCGGCTTCCTGATGCCAGATCGGGAAGCAGCCGTAGTCGCTCATCGTGAACATGATGTATTTGCCGTCGTAGGACGGACGGGGGTGTGTGGCACTCTTGCCGAGGAGGCGGGCGTTGAAAATCGTGTCGACCTTGCTGTCGAAGGTGCCGTTGTCAGGATGAAAGGCTATCTTGCAGATATTGTATCGGATGTCCTTGTAATGCGACGGGATAGACTCAGCCGTGGAGGAACAGAAATAGAGCGTGCGGCCGTCGGGCGAGAACACGGGATAAGTCTCGTAGTGGCTCTTTGTCATGATGAGCGTGTCGAGGAGGAGCTGGTGCAGTTCTGCGTGTGGCAGTTGACACAGGCGCCCGGAGCCGCGAGATTGTCGAAGATCGCACTCTCGTCGAAGTTGCTGAGGTTGCGCTGGTAGATGCCCATGTGGCCGTAGACCTCGTAGCCCGGGGCGATGCGGCGGTAGGACAAGCCCCACTCGTCGAGGGCATAAGGACTGACGGTCATCTTGAAGTCTTCGTATTGCGTCCAGTGGCCGCCATTCTCTACGCACACGGTGAATGTCAGGTCGCCGCCTTTGTTCTGTTCCGTCAGTGCGTGCCAGTCGTCAATGTCGAAGTCAACATCGTCACCGTTGGCATGCAGCTCACCGCCTTTACTGCCTCTGACGACGACATCAATGCAGTCGTAAGGTCCGCCGGTGAAGTCAAAATCCATGGGCGCGATGCCTGCTGGGATGGTCACGTCGGCATAGTCGGGATAGATAGTCGGCAGCCTGTCCACCTTCCTCGCATCTTGCGGAGTAGAGGTGCAAGAGGCGCCGTCACGATCTTTTCTCATTCTCCAACCCCAGGTTACGTCGCTGCGCTCCTCATCTGGGCTAACCATGTTGGCCCCCTTTCGGGGCCTGTACGACCGTATAGGTCGGAAAGTTATTGATAGTATTCCACCTTTAGCTGCTGCTTAAACTTCTCCAGAGGCAGGGAGGTCTTGACCAGCACGGTCTTGGTCTCTCCCGGGAGAAGGTCGAAGTAGTTGTCGCTGAAGAAATTGTCGATGCCGTCGATGCTCAGATAAGCAGCGCGTACAAACTTGTCGGCTTTCAGCGTCACTTTCATGCCGCCCTTTGCGGGCACAACGGTCGTGGCGATGTTCGCCTCGGGATAAGTCATCTCCTTCTGCTTGAGCAGTGCGTAGATGTTGTCGTAGGTCTTGTCGGTCTTGAACACGGCATGCACGAGGACCTTGCCAGCCTGCTCTCCGCCGAGCCATTCCTTCACAAGCTTGCTCCAGAGGCATGCCGAGACGTTGGCATCCACCATCTTCTGTTCACTTGTCTGGCGGATAATCTTTCCGTTCATGTCCATCAGTGCTACGGTCAGAGTGCCTTTCACGGACTGCTGACGGTCGTTGACGATAAATACTTTCAGTGTGCCGTCTTCCTCAACGGGTGAGACGAGGATGTCTTCGTAGGCTTTCCTTGCCATATACTGAGCAGCTTTCCACCGACCGTAGTAGTCGCGTGTAGCCCAGGAAGCGACGGGCCAGCAGTCGTTGATCTGCCAGAGCAGCGTGCCCCAGCAGTAGCCTTTCTGGCGGCGGTGGCTCTCGATGGCGGTCTTCATGGCGTCGCCCTGGAGCAACTGACCGACATAGAGCAGTTCCTTAAAGTTCTTCGGCTGATGATATTCGTTGAGCAGATAGGTCTCGATGAGCTTGTTAGCATACTCGCCGCCACGCTGATGGGCCATCATGACGTCGGAGTAGATATTCCAGTCGGCAGAGTCGGGAGCGAACTTCTCCACAGTGCCAAACTCCGGGAAGCTCTGCATGCCGTACTCGGAAAAGAAGCGGGCACGCTCCTTGTTATAGTTGGCGATAGGCTTCTTGCCGTGCCACACGTCCCAGTAGTGGCGGTCGCCCTCATGGTCGTTGCTGCCATGTCCGTAGTCGGCGAAAGGAGAGGAGGGCCAGTAGGCGATGTCTGGATCATAGATCTCGACGGCTTTCGGGAGAACATCGTAGAAAATGTTCTTGTACTGTTGCCACACACGGTCAGCCTGTCCAAGCTTTTCATACTGTGGTTTCCAGCCCCAGTTGTACCATCCGTCCTGGCACTCGTTGTTGCCGCACCAGAGAGCGATGCAGGCGTGGTTGCGCATGCGGATGATGTTGTCCTTGGTCTCTTTGGCTACATTCTGTAGGAAAGCACCCTCGCCCGGGTAGAGGCCGCAGGCGAACATGAAGTCCTGCCAGATGAGGATACCCTTCTCGTCACAGAGATGATAGAAGTAGTCGTCCTCGTAGATGCCGCCGCCCCAGACGCGCAGCATGTTCATGTTGCATGAGGCAGCATCGCCTACCACGCGGTCGTAGACCTCATGCGTCACCCGCGGGAGGAAGTTGTCGTTGGGGATATAGTCGGCACCTTTCATGAACACCTTCTTGCCGTTGAGCACGAAGTAGCAGGAGCGTCCCTGGGCGTCTTTCTCGCCTACAAATTTGAGGGAGCGTACACCGAGCTCGATGGTCTTCTCGTCATAGCTTTTACCGTTGACGGAGAGCGTAGTTTTTAGCTGATAGAGGTAAGGCGTGCCCAGGCCGTTGCTCCACCACAGGTGCGGGTTCTTGATCTCGAAAGGCAGGGTGAGCGTGTTGACTCCGGCTTCCAGACTTACCTTTTTTGTCGCCAAAAGTTTGCCGGAACGTGTGTCAGTTACCGTGAGTGTAGCATTCTTGAGGTCTGACGTAGCATCTATCGTGACGGTATTGGTCAGCTTAGCCACTTTCTCCGTGACGGAGGGCAGGCGGTACCAGGTGTCGCGCAGCACAGTGTCGTCCCAGCCTTGCAGCACCACGGGACGCCAGATGCCGATGGTGACGAGGCGTGGTCCCCAGTCCCAGCCATAGTTGTAACCGGCTTTGCGGGTGAAGGCGCTGACCTTCATGTTGAAGAGCCCGCCGTTCTCACTCTGGTCGTTGGCGGCGACATACTTGATGGGTGATGCCTCCCAGGCCTCCACGCCCTTCCGGGTAGGCGAATAGAAGTAGACGGTCAGGGTGTTGTCCTTGTCTCTCAGCAAGGAGGTGACGTCGGCGCTCCACCTGCGGAACATGTTGTCGGCTGTGATAATCTTCTTGCCGTTGAGCTTGACATCGGCATAGGTGTCAAGACCGTTAAACAAAAGCTCGACATGCTTCTTGCCGGCGAGGGGAGCGGGCAGGTCGAAGTGAGTTTCATAGATCCAGTCCTCCTTGTCGACCCATTGTGCTCCCCGCTCGTTGAGGCGGTAAAAAGGATCGTCGAGCAGGTGGCATGCCATGAGGTCGGTCTGTACGGTGCCCGGGACGGTGGCAGAATGCCAGTTGGACAACCGCTCCTGGCGGAACTTCCAGCCTTGGTTCAGGGGAACCGTGACCAGGGCTGCATGAGCTTCACTTGTCATCATCATGATTGTTAACAATATAAACAATAGTTTGTTGCGCATAATATTTGAGTTCTTATTGATAGAAACATATCTAATATCTAAATAATTGTTCGACGGCAACAATTTGTTCAAATGGTCTTATTGGTTTAGACATAGTTATTTCAATCCGGTAAGGTGACGAAAGAAAGCGGCAATGGTGCTCTTGGGATAACGATGGATGATGGATCGGGTCTCGGCATTGGTAGCCTGGTTGACGGAGTCGACTTCTTTCTGCAGGTAAGCCATCACGTCTTCGCCCGCTTGATGCTGGTAGGCGTAAAGATAGGCGCGGTGTATGGTATTGCGCCGCATCACATAGTTCTTCCATTGTTGCACGAGGTCGTTCTGTCGGGTCCCCCATATGCGACTGACGCTGTCAACCTGTACATGAATGGTGCCGGGCTCAGTAACGACAAGCATCTCCTCGGCTACGAAGCGCAGAACAGGACGGAGGCGAATGATGCGCACTTCCTCCGAGTCGCCCTCAAACCGGAACCGGCCATTGTTGATGCGGCAGGAGTCGATACGCCCGAGGATGTTGCCTTCGGCCGGTGTCGAATAGATCCATTCGCCTTCATATTTGCCGGCAGGCACGGTGCCCTGGATGACGAACCTTGGCTCGTTGGAACAGCTAATGACCAGGACGGAGAAAAGAACGATGAGAACGGAAACGTAATGCTGCATAAAGGATGATTTCAAGAGAATTATCGGAAACAAAAGTTCACCTAATCGCGT